>WOR8_10004569_pt1 | contig 13405 bp, 11 predicted proteins | sample DeeMarSeWOR38_10_FD_19890 | JGI IMG/M metagenome (IMG submission 19890) | reverse complement strand
CGTTGCACCGCCGGAATGACACTGAGGTCGAGGGTGTTGCGCGTATGGTCCGTAAAAGTCCGGATGCCCCGTTCACACAGTATGACGTTATAGTTGCCCTCGGCAAGGATGTACTCTGCGGCCATGAGGAGCTCGTCCAGTGTAGCTGAAATACCTCTTTTTAGCAGTACGGGCCGTTCCGATCTCCCTGCCCGTTTCAGAAGGGAGAAATTCTGCATATTCCGTGCGCCGATTTGAATAACGTCCGCGTATTTTTCAACCAGTTCGATGCTGTCGACGTCGATGGCTTCTGTGACGATTTTCAGACCGAAATCCTCGCGGATTTCTGCCAGGATCTTGAGGCCGTCTTCAGCAAGTCCCTGAAAACTATAAGGGGACGTACGCGGTTTGTAGGCCCCGCCGCGAAATAGTTTTGCTCCGGCCGCGGCGACGCTTTCAGCGATGGATCGAGCCTGTTCGCGGCTTTCAACCGCACAGGGGCCGGCCACAATCGCAAGTTCGCGGCCGCCTATGTGCACGCCATCCCTCAGGTCGACAATGGTTGTTTCCTCTTTTAACTCACGACTAACCAGCTTGTATGGCTTCGAAACGGGAACACAGTCTCCTACGCCTGGGAGGGATTCAAATGCGGCGGCTTCCAGCGGTCCCTGGTTTCCTGTTATGCCGATAGCCGTTCTCGTGATGCCCGGAATCGGATGCGCTTTGTACCCCATCGATTCTATCTTGCGGCAAACGGCTTCAATCTCTTCACTGGTAGCGTGTGATTTCATCATCACTAACATCGCTGAATCTCCTCAAGTCGCTGATGCTTTATGTCACTGATCAAAAAAAGAAATATTCTACTAAGGCCCGGAAAGGGTCAATAGATCAGTAGAATTCCGGTCCTCAGAAATTTCATTTTAATACAATATCAGGAAAACTTTGAGAGCCCTTTTGGAGAATAAAGTATTTTGAAGTTAACAGTTAACAGTTAACAGTTTATAGTTTGAAGTTTGAAGTTTTGAGTTCTGGCTTCTGACTCCTTACTCCTGGCTTCTTACTTCTGGATTCTTTTATCTTTCAGCGGAATTGCTAGAATAATAATGTCATTCTGATCTTTGCTGATTTTGTTAAGATGAGGAGCTATGGATTTTAAAGCTGCGGCGAAGGAGAAACTGAATTCTGTCCTGGAACGCATTTTCGGGTTAAGCCGGACGATTCACGCCAACCCCGAGGTTGGCTTTAAAGAGGTTCGGGCATCGGAATGGATCACGGATTTTTTATCTGCAGAGGGCTTCAGAATAGATCAGGGTATATGCGAACTCCCGACTGCATTTTTGGCCAAAGCAGGAAACGGCGCTTTGCATGTTGCCATCTGCGCCGAATATGACGCTCTCCCGGAAATCGGGCATGCGTGCGGCCATAATATCATTGCTGCTTCAGCCGTAGGCGCCGGAATCGCGGCTGCGTCGGTTGCCGATGAAATCGGACTGACAGTTTCGGTAATCGGTACTCCCGGTGAGGAAGCCGGAGATGCCGGAGGAAAGATACTGATGCTGGAGCGGGGTGCATTCTCGGACGTGCATGCGGCTATGATGGTGCACCCTGCACCTTTTGATAACCTGACTCCCAGTATCATTGCCGCTTCCATGTTTGAAGTTCAGTATGCCGGCAGGGAAGCACATGCCTCCGCATACCCCCAACAGGGGATCAACGCCGCGGATGCGCTGACGATTGCGCAGACTGCAATCGGGCTCCTACGGCAGCATATCCGTCCTACGGACCGCATTCACGGAATTACGACTCATGGAGGAGATGCGCCCAATGTAATCCCGGCCCGAACGACTGCAAGATATATTGTTCGGGGCCAGACCCTCGAAGAACTGGAAGAGCTCCGTCCCCGCGTGTACAGATGCTTTGAAGCCGGAGCTCTCGCTACAGGGTCGACGATGGAAATAATCGGCGGGGATAAACCCTATGCGGAGATGATCCACAATCACCTTATGGCCGCCGCTTTCAAACGGAATTCTGATGCATTAGGGCGCGCATTTCCGGATGTCGCTGCACCCACTTCGGGGTTTTCGGCATCGACAGACATGGGAAATGTATCCCATGCAGTGCCTTCAATTCATCCCATGATTGGAATCGATTCCTATCCTGCGGTGAATCACCAGCGCAGCTTTACGGAACAGTGCGTGTCCGAATCGGCGGACCGTGCCATATATGACGGCGCCCTTGCAATGGCCTGGACCGCCATCGATTGTGCTATAGATACAGACCTTCGCACCCGCCTTTTATCCGATAAATAACACAGGGCGAACACAAGGTTCGCCTTTCATGCGTCGGCTCTATTGTTGGTTCGAGGGCGAACACAAGGTTCGCCCCTACGCAGAATACCGAAGACAGGAATGGAACCGAAAAACAGACGGTTATCTCCATGTCCCGCCCGTGGAGGAGCCTATGTACTTCATTTGATTGTTAAAAGAACGGTGACACTCTGTGCGGGTGCCATCGGGGCTATCACCCTCCCCTGCGGACACTATGTTTATGTCGGAAGCGCCCGGAAATCGATTGAGAGCCGTGTTGCGCGCCACCGGCGGTTGGCGCTCATCAAAACAGGGAAACTCCACTGGCACATTGATTACCTTCTGATCCATCCCAAGATTGAACTGATCGACGAGGAGGCGTTTGCCGGATATAGGGAATGCGATATCGCACAGCGTATAGCATCCCTGAAAGGTGCTTCCGTTCCGGTTCCACGCTTCGGAGCTTCGGATTGCCGTTCCGGCTGCGGGACACACCTGTTTAGGGTCGAGGAATCGGAGAAGAATAAAATCTCGCCTTTGCCGATTCTAGGGAAAAACGGGAAAAGAGGAAAAGTATAAGCCTTTGCTTTGAATTTATGTAGGGGCGAACACAAGGTTCGCCCCTACTACCTTTTTTGAGGCGTAATGGGTAATTAATTTATGCTGCTGACAGGGCCGTTTTCAGGTCCGATTCAACATCTGTTGTTGGCGCTATATTGAATTTTTCCACCAGTACATTCAACACTGTTGGCGTTACAAACGCCGGAAGGCTGGGGCCGAGCCGTATATTTTTAATGCCCAGGTGAAGGAGCGTGAGCAGGATGGCACATGCCTTCTGCTCGTACCAGGACAGAATCAGTGACAAAGGCAGGTCGTTGACCCCGCATTGGAAAGCCTCTGCCAGTGCTCCGGCAACCTTGATGGCCGAATAGGCGTCATTACACTGGCCGCAATCCAGGAGCCGGGGAATGCCTCCAATATCCCCGAAATCAAGCTTGTTAAAACGGTATTTCCCGCAGGCAAGAGTCAGGATCACGCAATCGTCAGGGACTGCTTCAGCGAAATCGGTGTAATAATTTCTGCCCGATTTCGCTCCGTCACATCCGCCGATCAAAAAGAAACGCCGAATCTGTCCTGCTTTAACCGCTTCGATTACCTTGTCCGCGACTCCGAGAATTGCATTGTGGCCGAAACCGACAAGAATTGATTTCTCGGGTTCGTCAGCGGCAAATCCTTCAGATGCTTGCGCGGCTTGGATCAACGGCTCGAAATTTCGGTCTTGGATATGCGTCACTCCGGGCCACCCTACAAGACCGCAGGTGAATATGCGTGCCTTATAGCTGTCCCTGGGAGCCTGGATACAGTTCGTTGTCATCAGGATAGCGCCCGGGAAGGCGGCAAATTCCTTGGCCTGATCCTGCCATGCCCCGCCGTAATTTCCCACAAGATGACTGTACTTCTTCAACTCCGGATATCCGTGGGCCGGGAGCATTTCACCGTGGGTGTAGATATTGATGCCCGAACCTTTCGTTTGCTCGAGAAGGGCTGCCAGATCCTGCAGGTCGTGGCCGGACACCAGGATCGCCTTGCCTTTGACTGGTGTTATGCGCACACTCGCCGGTGCAGGATTGCCGAAAGCGGCTGTGTTTGCGCCATCCAGCATTTCCATAACGGCCAGGTTGATTTCGCCGCATCTCATGCACAAGGTAAAAAGGGCGTCTACGGTCGGATTCGGGTTCGCAAGGTAGGAGAGAGCCTCATGAAGGAAAGCATAAACGGCATCGTCGTCTTTCCCTAAAATGTGAGCGTGGTCGGTATAGGCTGCAACACCCTTCAGCCCGTATGTCAACAGTTCCTGCAAGCCGGCAAGATCGTCGCCATGAGCTGCTATGGCCGCCTGGATTCCAATACTCGATGCCTGCTCCATAAGGCCGTCTTTTGAAGATACAGGAGACCAGCGGGCCGGCCCTTCAAGCTTTTCCGGTTCCCGGCCCGCCTGACGGCAGGCTTTTTCGTAGAGAAGTCTGGCTTTCTGCTGCAGCTCCACCGCTTTCCGAATCATGGTTTCTATACGTGCAGAATCGAAGTTCACGTTCGTTGTCGTGGTAAACAGTGATTCAACTACAAAAATGTCAATTTCGGGATCGCTCGCACCGAGACTACGAGCTTTGTGTGCATATTGACTGATTCCTTTAATCGCGTGGACCAACAGATCCTGCATGGCTGCCGTTTCAGGATTTTTGCCGCATACGCCCGTACTGTCGCATCCCTGTCCTTTAGAAGTCTGTTCGCATTGGTAACAGAACATATCCATATATAAATCCCCCCAAATGTAGTTTGTTATTTCCCATTCACAACTGATATCTTAATGACGTTTTACGATATAAACTTGACATGCGTCAAGAAAAGCAGAATTTATTCAAATTTATTACGATAATCTGACGGTGGGAAGGGTGCACGATGAATATCAGGCAGATACTGGACCAGGCGGGTTTTTTCGAAGGAATTTCCCGGCAGAGCAAAGAAGCACTGTCCCGCGTTTGCATGCCCATTGAACGCCCGAAGCATACGACACTTTTTCGTGAAGCCGCGCCGGGGGAAGCGATGTATCTGCTGGCACGCGGCCGCATATCCCTGCACAAACTTACCCCGGACGGGCGCGAAGTTGTCATCAAGGTAATTCAGCCGGGCGAAGTGTTTGCAGAAGTCATCCTGTTCGAGAAAAAACACTATCCGGTGACGGCTGTTTCGTTAACCGAAATTTTGGTGTTTAAGATGTTGCGCCGGGATCTGCTGAATCTGCTCAGGCAGGAGGATTTTCGCAACGATTTCATTGCCATGCTGCTTCGAAAACAACGCTACCTAGCCGACAAAATACAGCAGTTGACCAGCCAGGATGTCGAACAGCGCCTCAGGGCTTTTCTCCTTGAACAATACGGGGAACTGGAAGAGATTCACGTGGAAATTAACAAAAAACAGTTGGCGTCCGCTATCGGTGCTACCCCTGAAACCCTTTCCCGTTTGCTTCAGGATCTCAGCCGCCGGAACTGTTTAACCTGGAAACAGGGCGTGATTCATACTACTTCCGATTTCTGGGTTGATGATTAAAAATTGAAGATTGAAAGATTAAAATCGGATTCTTCTATCTGTATTCGTCTTTTTCTGAAGTGGGAGGTTTTTCTGACAGTGCGTCTGCGGCACCTTCATGCGCGCCGTTTGTGATTTCGATCGCCCTGCGGACAAGACGCAACAATTCCGTTTTATTCTGCTCTTTTGCCAGTTTCTCCAGAAATTCAAGCTCGCTTAGGGACTCTTTTGCGCTCTTCTGTAATGCCTTTAATGCTTTCTTCAATCCGCTGTTGTCGCGATTGGCTTTCTGGTATGCGTCATCCAGGTTGAACATGACACTGTTTAATATGCGGTAATACCCGTCCAGCATATCCTCAGGCGTAAAGTACTCCAGCGGATCCCCGGGTTCCGTTTCCTTTCCCCGCAGACGGGCTTCGGTGGATTTCAGACGCAATGCCGCGGCATTGAGGTATAATTTTACCCTGGAATCAATTTTCTGATTTATCTGGATTAATTCAATTTCCTCTTCCGTCAGAAATTCCCCGGCAGGACGGGCGAATATACCGGTTACGGTAACTGTAAGAAACAGTGCCACTGACAGCGATGGAACACTTTTTTTCACCTCTCTACCTCTTCCTCCAGTACTTTTTCAGGCTGGAAAAGAATATCCACCATTTTCCCGCGCCCATCGTTCGCTCGCTCGACACAACTGTCAAATATTTGCTGCTGTTCGTAGGGTGCGCGTATCTGTAACTCCCGGAGGTCGTTGATTGTCTGTCTCACATGGATTTCGTATTTGATAAGGGCTTTGGACTTTTTCTTTTTGGGATCGGTGTTGGATTCAATGTCTTTGAGGGATTCCGTTACCAGCGATGTCCACAGTTGAATGCGGCCGGGAACATTCTGAAATCCATCTTTTGAAACTGTCTCCTTCAATTCTTTCTGCATTCGGATCGAAGCGTTTCGGTATACGTCGATCCGGCTATCGAGGTCGTCCGATTCCTTCTCTATTTTTTTGGCTTCTTTTTCGGTAAATGTGCCTGTGGGAAAATTGGACACACTTCCGTGTTGCTGGAAAACACTCAATATTAGTATGGACGGCCATAGAATGGACATAAAAATCACATTCTGGGGGGGACTTCACTTCCTATTAAATGTAACGCTATTTCCAACTGCTTGCGAACCAGATCCGTTATCAAAAGCAGGTGTTGTTTCTTCCTGAGATCCGTTTCAGACAGAATATGGTGTCTATGGTAGAACAGATTGAATTTTTGGGCCAGTGAAAAAGCAAATTTGCAGAGGTGCGCCAGTTCCAGTGATTGGGTGACCTGTCGTACAATCTCCGGTAAGCGTGCCGCCTGGTATACGATCGCCCATATGTCGTCATTTTTGATGAGAAACTCTCCGATGCCTGAATCGATTTCCCTGAGGTCCGGCGGCGCTTCGGCAGATTCGGCAAGCTTGTTGAAAATGTTATTTGCCCGCACAACTGCGTATTGAATATAAGGGCCTGTCTCACCTTCGAAATTGAGTGCTTCCTTGAAATCGAACGCGATGATAGTATTCCGTGCAAAGCGCAATAGAAAGTACCGGAGTGCCCCGACTGCGATTGTGTGTGCGATTTGTGCGGATTCCTCTTCAGGCATTTCGTGGCGGGAACGAACCTCGATCAGCGCTTTCTGATAGAGGGTGTCCAATAGATCGTCGGCTTTGACGCCTAGGCCTTTCCTTCCCGAAACCTCCACATAGGGTCGTTTTTTATCCTGGTCCGAAAGAGGGAAACCGAGTTCCTCGCAGCAGGCAGGGGTCAGAGCCACCATATCGTATGAAAAGTGGATGGAATTTTCAGCCTGTGCTTCAAATCCGAGCGCTTTAAGTCCTGCAACCACAATGTTCTGCAGATAGGCCTGACGGCTGTCAATAACGTTGAAGACCCTTTCTCCGTGTCCGAAATCCGGATGAACAGTCCCGGCTTCCTCTTTAACGGAAGTAACCCAGATCGGGTAGTCCAGGTTCGCTTCAAAAGGTTTGTATTGAAAATCCAGCCCGAGAAGTCCTAGCTTCCAGAGTTGGTAGGCGATATCCTTTCCGACATATGTGACAGTCCCGTCCGATCGGACGATAATTTTTTCATCTTCTTCCGCTTCCTCGCGGGAGGCGGAGGACTCGTCCGAATCGCCGATGTTCATAACCCAGCATCCACTGTTTTTCCCCTTCTCGACGAAGTAGATTACCTTGCGGTCCTGAAGCAGGTGGTATGCCTTGTCCCAGAATTTCAGGTGAAGGATTTCGCTTTCACGGGGGAGAAGATCGTAACGAACATTGATCCGCGCCATAGTCTCCAAATGGGCTTTTGCGATGCGCATTGCGACATATTGAGCCAGTTCTGCGGTGTTGTTACCTCCAGCTTCGATTGCCTGTAGGGTCAGGCTGCGCCATTTCCGATTTTCTTCTGACTCTTGATAAAATTCGTTCACCTGTGCGTAAACATCCCAGCAGTAATAATCGAATTTTCCTTCTGTCTTGGAAATTTCGTCGAGGGTTTTTCCCAGCATTCGTTCCAAACCTACGACAACATCGGCTACCTGAACTCCGGTATTGTCTAGGTAGTTCTGTACTTCGACCTCATGACCCAGGAAGCGAAGGCATCGGACAAAAGAGTCTCCAAGTGAAGCGTTGCGAAGGTGACCTATATGGGCCGCTTTATTGGGGTTGATGTTTGTGTGCTCAACAATTATTTTACCGCAGTCTTCCGGTTCGGAAACCCTGCCGAATTTCCGCTGCTCGATGCTCTCCGCAAGTTGAAGGGTAAATGCACCACGGTCTATATGAAAATTCAGATAGCCCTTTCCTGCAACATCCGCTTTCCAGATCCCCTGAATTTTTTCCGCGTCCGATGCGAGTTCCCGAGCGATTTCTAACGGAGGGCGTTTGACCTTACGAGCCAGAACAAACGCAATGGGTAGAGCAAGTTCCCCCAGTTCGATTTTGGGTGGCAGTGCAAAATTCAAAGAATCGTAACCTATCGAGTATCGTTCCGATATCCTCTTTAATAGGCTTTTTTCCAGCTGTCGGGTCAGAGCTAGTAACATAGATTCCGTTTCCCGTTTCCGGTTCCCCATTCTATTCGGAAGAAACTCGAATCTCAGGAAAAGCCACCGGTTTCGGGGTTAGTTATGGTTCGGGAGAAACATACTCTAATGATGTAATCAAATCAATCAGTCGGTATTAAATGAGGAGTTTAAAGTTAACAGTTAACAGTTAACTTCAAACTCAAAACTCAGAACTTGAAACTGTAGTTTCTTGACTTCGAGACGTACGGTCAATAGACTCAGACGAAAGAACAGGAGATTTGATGTCTGCGGAATTGCGGAAAGATAAAGCGAAAGTCTTGTATATAGAACCATTTTCCGGTATCAGCGGAGATATGATGATCGGGGCTCTGCTCGATCTCGGTTTCAGCTTCGAAGAGCTGCGGGAAAAGCTCGGTACCCTAAACCTGAAAGGGTACGGAATTTCCGCTGAGAAATGCATGCGTTCCGGCATCCACGCGACGAAGTTCAACGTCGAGGTCGGTCATTCCCATCATCACCGGGGATTTACGGATATTCGGGAGATGATTGAATCGAGCGGGCTGTCTCCCTGGGTGAAAGAGAAATCCGTCGAGGCGTTTCTCAGGCTTGCGGAAGCAGAAAGTAAAATTCATGGCCAGCCTCTGGAGAACGTGCACTTTCATGAAGTGGGCGCGGTCGATTCCATTGTCGACATTGTTGGTTCCATGATAGCCGTAGAATCCCTTCTTCCGGTGGATATCGTTGCATCCCCCGTAAATGTCGGACAGGGTACGCTCGAGTGCCAGCATGGTATATACCCGGTGCCTGGACCGGCAGCACAGGAATTGCTTAAACATATTCCCACCTTTAGTAACGATGTGACAGGTGAGCTTACAACACCTACGGGTGCTACACTCCTGGCAACACTGACTGAGAATTTTGGGAATCGCCCGCCGATGAAAATTCAGATTACGGGATACGGCGCCGGCACACGGCAAACGAAAGGAAATGCCAATGTTCTCAGAATCAGCTTGGGAGAGAGAATGGAGGGTGTCGGGCAAACGTCGGTGTCCCCGGAAGTTCAGGTAGCCGTTATTGAAGCTACAATTGACGATATGAGCCCGCAGGTCTACGGGTATTTCCTGGAAAAGGCAATGGCTGCCGGCGCACTCGATATCTATTCAACGCCGATCCAGATGAAGAAGAATCGCCCGGGGCTGAAGGTGACGTGCGTATGCCCTGTCGCGGAGGTTGACCGATTTGCGGAATTAATCTTTCGCGAAACGACAACCATCGGTATTCGATACACACTTGCCGAAAGGAAAACACTAGAACGCATCATCCAACCGGTTGAGACACCCTACGGCACGGTATCGATGAAAATTTCCCTAATGGATGGACGTGTTGTGAATTATGTTCCTGAGTTTGAGGATTGCCGCCGTCTGGCAAAGGAAAAGGGGGTGGCGTTGAAAGAGGTACAGGCCGCCGCCCTACATGCATATTTACAGTCGACAGTATAAAACGGCATTGCTGATTACATGCTGTGGACTGCAGACTGCGGACTAATTTTTTAGGAGATAAGATGTCTGAAGAATTACCCGGGGAGAGCCCGGAATTAAAACCTGAAGAGAAGCCAGAGGTAAAGCCTGAACCGGAGCGGGAAGAGAAAGCTGAATCAAAGTCCGCAGAAACGCCCCGCATCAGCATCCATGACTTTGCAAAAGTACAGATGCGGGTGGGGCAGGTATTGGACGTTGAGAAGATAGAAGGTTCCCGTAGACTGCTGAAGCTCAGGGTGGATATAGGAGATGAAGTGAGGCAGGTAGTGGCGGGGATTTCAGAAGCATACGCTCCGGAAGACGTGTTAAACAAAAAAGTGATTTTAGTGGCAAACCTGAAGCCGGTGAAACTCATGGGAGTTGAATCGAACGGCATGATAGTTGCGGCTTCGGACGGAGGGAAGCCCGTCTTGGCTACATTTACTGAAGACGTACCCAACGGTTCACCGCTTCAGTAGAGAAATGATGATTGCAGGGGACTTATCTGTGGTAAGATTTTGAAGTTAAGTCTTGCTTCACCCGTAACCGCTGCTTCAGAGAGTGACCATTGATGCCTCATGAGATTTACGAACTGATAGAGAAGGACATGATCCGGGTGGATGAAGAACTGGTTCGCCAATCCGGTTCAGGGATACCACTGATTAAAGACATCGGGGAGTATATCTGCAACAGCGGCGGCAAACGCGTCCGCCCTGCAATACTTTTGCTGAGTTCTCAAATGTGTGGTTACGATGGACCGGTTGGTCCTCGGTTAGGAGCTGTTGTAGAACTGATTCATTCCGCCACGCTGGTTCACGACGACATTATCGATAATGCAAGTGTTCGCCGGGGGCATGCGTCAGTGAACGCCCAATGGGGAAATGAAATATCTGTCCTGATGGGAGACTGGCTGTACATGACTTCCTTCAGGTTAGCCCTGGGAGAACGCCAGTTCCAGGTTTTGGACGTTCTCATCGAAGCAACACGTAAAATGATCGAAGGGGAGCTCATCCAACTCACCTTTAACGGCAATTTTGACATTACAGAAGAACAACACCTGGATATTTCAAAACGAAAAACCGCTTTCCTCTTTTCCGCATGTTCCCAACTGGGTGGAATTCTAGGCTCGGAGGGGGAGGAGAGTGTAGAAAAATTACGTCTTTACGGATTGAATGTCGGCATGGCTTTTCAACTCGTAGATGATGTTCTGGATCTTACTTCCGATGAAAGCACGTTGGGGAAACCGGTCGGAAGCGATCTGAAGGAAGGGAAGCTTACGCTTCCTTTGATTTATCTTATACGGGATGGGACACCGGACCATCGTGAACTGGTTCAGAGAGCTCTCCGTGAAAATATTCTGGATCCGGAACAGCGTAATGCCATTATAAACCTCGTTCGCGAATACCGAACCGCGGATCTTGTGCTGCAAAAAGCTCACAGCTATGCCGATCAGGCCAAATCCTGCCTCGAAAATTTCCCAGATTGCACAGCACGGGATGCTCTGATGTCCATTCCCGACTACATTGTCGAACGTGACAGATAAAAAAGAGTTCTGAGTTCTAAGTTCTGAGTTTAAAGTTAATAGTTAACGGTTGATAGTTGAACGGGATTCAGGAATGGAACGTTGATGATGGGGTTCGTTTGACCGACTGGTTTGAAAATCTATGGAGAATAGAATGTTATGAATTTTCCTAGCGGAGCAGAATAAAAAGACAAACATTTTCATTTCATAAACTTGAAAAATAATGGATACGATTTTAGCTAAAGCTTTTTTTAAACAAACAATACAACAATTATATATTTTTATATCAGCTAAGAAACAACCACAACAAAGCCTTTTCACGTTTACACGTTCATACGTTCATACGTTCACACGTTCGACCTTAGACGTTTGACTTTTGACCTTGGACATTTTTTCTTGGCACATCACCTTTCCTTCCAATTAGAAGTGTAGGGAGGATTAAGTATGGGAACATTGAATAAAGTAATGCTGATTGGAAGATTGGGGCGTGATCCGGAAGAACGGACTACTGCCGATGGTACGTGTGTTTCGAGTTTCAGTTTAGCCACGGACACCTACCGTGGCGCCAATGCGGAAAAAACCACCGAATGGCACCGTGTTGTAGTGTTCGGGAAAATAGCGGAACAGTGCAATCGATATCTTCACAAAGGCAGGCTGGTTTGTGTCGAGGGACAGCTGCAGACCCGGGCTTGGGAAAAATCCCCGGGAGATAAGAAGTTCTTTACCGATGTCGTTGCTTCGCGCGTTACTTTTCTCGATTCCAAAAGCATATCGGAAAATCAGCAAAATGCGGAATCGCAAGCGGTCCATAAGGAGGAAGCGGCAATCCCGTTCTAATCTGTAGGGTCGAACACAAGGTTCGCCCTGTGGCGAAAAACTTACTGGAAAGGAAAAAGGGCGAACACAAGGTTCGCCCCTACTCATGTGTCCGGCATGAACCTTGAACCCTGAACCCTGAACCCTGAACCTTGAACGGTGATTTGAAATCTATATCCTGAATCCTGTATCCTGCCTTTTTAAGGCAGATATATGAAATATGATTTCAATACGATTGTCGAACGAAGAAACACTGACAGTATCAAGTGGAGCGTCTATCCCGATGATGTGATTCCGCTTTGGGTTGCGGATATGGATTTTGTGTCTGCCGATCCCATTCTGAACGCATTGCGTGTAAGGACGGACCATGCAGTGTTCGGATACAGCCGTCCTGCGCTTTTGTTGAAAGAGCTTGTGCGGGACAGATTGAAGGAACTGTATCATTGGGAGATCTCTCTCCCAGATATAGTTTTCCTCCCTGGGATTGTTACGGGCCTAAACGTTGCATTTCAAGCATATGCTTCCGACGGTGAAGGCGTACTTGTGCAGCCGCCTGTATATTTTCATTTCCTGCGCGATCCGGTTTTTCATGGAAGGATTCTACAGGATCCCCCTCTGGTAAGGAACGGTGATACATACGAGATTGATTTTGACCTGTTCGAGAATGCCATTACCGAGAAGACAAAAATATTTGTCTTGTGCAATCCTCATAATCCTGTCGGACGGGTTTTTACAAAAACAGAATTAGAAAAAATTGCCGGGATCTGTCTTCGCCATAACCTGATCATCTGTTCCGACGAAATTCACTGTGATCTCGTCTATTCCCCCTATCGACACATTCCGATTGCTACCCTCAGCCCCGAAGTGGAGGCCTGTACAGTTACATTAATGTCCCCAAGTAAAACCTTTAATATTGCCGGCCTTGGATGCGGCTATGCGGTCATAAGGAATCCAAGGCTCCGCAAATATTGGAATAAGGCTAGTTACGGCATTGTGCCGGGAGTAGACATCATGGGACATACGGCAGCGGTTGCCGCATTGCGCGACGGACAGGAATGGCTGGATCAGGTTCTCGCCTACCTGAGGGGCAACAGGGATTATGTGACTGATTTCATTCGGGAT
>WOR8_10008779_pt1 | contig 13409 bp, 8 predicted proteins | sample DeeMarSeWOR38_10_FD_19890 | JGI IMG/M metagenome (IMG submission 19890) | reverse complement strand
ATTCTTCTGCTGCGCGTCTGTGACTCTGAAGTTGCGCATGTCGCCGCCTTTGCCCGCCATAGTGGCGGACCACCAGCCAGACGGGTAGCAGGGCTGAGGAAAGGGCAGGGTAACCGCGTCTCTGAAACCGGCTGCGCGCATCGCCTGGTGCAGCGGCTGGATGATGCTCTGGTAGTGCAACAGCGGGGATTCGCTTTGCTGCACGATTACGCCGTCTGTGCCGAGGGTGCGGTGGCAATCCGTGAAAAACGCCTCGGTGAACAGGCCTTCGGCCGGCCCTACCGGGTCGGTGCTATCGACGATAACCACATCTACGCTGCCGGGATCGGCATCTTTCATCCACTGGATGCCGTCGCCGAAATACAACTCGGCACGCGGATCGCCATTGGATTCACACAGTTCCGGGAAATACTGTTCGGCGAGCCGGGTGACGCGCTCGTCGATGTCAACCTGCAAGGCGTGCTCGACGCCTGGGTGTTTCAGCACCTCGCGCAGGGTACCGCAGTCGCCGCCGCCGATAATGACTACCCGCTTCGGGTCCGGATGGGTGAACAGCGCCGGGTGCGACATCATTTCGTGATAGAGAAAATTGTCGCGCGTTGTCAGCATGTAACAGCCGTCGATCACCATCAAGTTGCCGAACTGCGTGGTCGAATAGATCTCAATGTGCTGGTAGGGCGACTGCTCCTCGTGCAGCTTTTCACACACCTCTAGCGAGTAGGCGCAGCCGCCTGGCTGGTAAATCTCGGTGAACCAGTTGGACTTGCTGTTGCTGATCATGGACGGCAAAGATTCATTGGGGTCGGGGTCGATTTTCTCTAAAATGGCGCGTGACTAGGCTGGCAAGTATATAGAAAACCGACCCCGACCCCAATCAACCGAAGCCAAATGCAACCATGAGCTGGTCCATCGACGCATCGCGCAAGCGCTACAACCTGTCCGGCTGGAGTGACGGGTATTTTGACATCAACGATCGGGGTCATCTGCTGGCGCGCCTGCAGAACGGTGCCGGCAGCGCCGAGGTGGATCTCTACGAGCTGGCCGGTGAGCTGCGCCGCTCGGGCCTGAACTGGCCGGTACTGGTGCGTTGCAACAGCATTCTGCAGCACCGTGTCGACCGACTATGTAGCGCCTTCGAGCGCGCCCGCAGGCACCATGACTACCAGGGCGAATACACCGCTGCCTACCCGATCAAGGTCAACCAGCAGTTCAGCGTGGTCCAGCAGATCCTGGAACACGGTGGTGCGCGCGTTGGCCTGGAGGCGGGCAGCAAGCCGGAACTGATGGCGGTGCTGGGTCTGTCGCGTCCCGATGGCCTGGTGATCTGCAATGGCTACAAGGACCGCGAGTACATCCGCCTGGGGCTGATCGCGCGGCGGCTGGGTCAGCGCCTGTACCTGGTGATCGAAAAACTTTCCGAGCTGGAACTGGTGATCCAGCAGGCACAGGAACTCGATCTGCTGCCCCTGCTCGGTATCCGCATACGCCTGGCATCGATCGGCTCCGGCAACTGGCAGAACACCGGCGGCGCCAAGTCCAAGTTTGGTCTGCACGCCGCCCAGGTGCTGGAACTGGTGGAGCGTCTGCGCAGGGTCGGTATGCTGGACCAGCTTCAGCTGCTGCACTTTCATCTCGGCTCACAGCTGGCCAACCTGCGCGATATCAAGAACGGGGTGCAGGAGGCGGCGCGCTTTTTCGCCGAACTGCGGGCGCTCGGCGTGCCGATCCAGGTGTTGGACGCCGGCGGCGGGCTGGGCGTCGATTACGAGGGCACCGGCTCGCGCAGTTTCTGTTCCATGAACTATGGCGTCGACCAGTACGCGGAAGCCATCGTTGAGACCGTGAGCCGGATCTGCGCCGAGAACGACCTGCAGCATCCGGAGCTGATCACCGAGTCCGGGCGTGCCATGACCGCGCATCACGCCCTGCTGATCACCAATGTCATCGACACCGAGGAGGCCCCCGGTCTGGACGAACCCGAGCCCCTGGACGCGGCGGCACCAGACACGCTGCGTAACCTGGAAACCCTGTTTCACCAGCTCAGCGAACGCTCGCCGCTGGAAATCTATGAGGATGCCAGGCAATACCTGGAGGAAGTCCAGCAGGCCTACGGCATGGGTTACCTGAACCTGCAGCAGCGCGCCCAGGCCGAGCTGTATCACTTCTCGATTCTGCAACGGCTGCGCCGTCTCTTGCAGCCGGAGCGCCGCCAGCACCGCGAGGTGATCGACGAACTGAACGAAAGGTTGGCCGACAAGTATTTCTGCAACCTGTCCATCTTCCAGTCCCTGCCGGACGTGTGGGCGCTGGACCAGCTGTTCCCCATCGTGCCCCTGCAGCGGCTCGACGAAGAGCCCACACGCCGCACTACGCTCGAGGACCTGACCTGCGATTCAGACGGGCGCATCGACTACTACGTGGACGGCGAAGGGGTGGAGAGCAGCCTGCCGGTGCACGCTGTGAAGGCCGACGAGCCGTACCTGCTGGGCATTTTCATGGTCGGCGCCTACCAGGAAATTCTCGGCGACATGCACAACCTGTTCGGGGATACCGATGCCGTGAATCTGGACATCCGACCGGATGGCTCCTATGCGCTCAGCCAGCCCGAGCACGGTGATCGGGTCGACGAACTGCTGCGCTATGTGCATTTCGAGCCGGATCGCCTGCGAGCGGCTTATCGCCAGCGCATTTACGCTGCCGAGCTGCCCCCCGCCGAGGCGGACCGCTATCTCAAGGAACTGGAGGCCGGCCTGACCGGCTACACGTATCTTGAAGAGTAGCGCGACACTGCCGACGGGCTTTATCGGCCTGGGGGCCATGGGGGCGCCCATGGCTCACAACCTGTATCAGGCGGGGGTTCTGTCCGCGGCGTGGAACCGTTCGCGTGAACGGCTGGATGCGTTTCTGAGCGAACACCCGCTGGATGCAGCGGAAAGCCCTGCGGCGGTTGCCGCGCGGGCGCGAGTGCTGTTCACCTGCGTGTCCGCCGATGCCGATCTGCTGGAAGTGGTCGAGCAACTAGCTTCCGGTTTGCAGGACGGCGCAGTGCTGATCGATTGTTCCACCGTCAGTCGCACCGCCGCGGTGGCCGCGGCGGACGTGGTCGCTGCGCAAGGCGCCGACTTTCTCGATGCACCGGTGTCCGGCGGCGTGGAAGGCGCGCGTCAGGCTACCCTGGCAATGATGGTGGGTGGCGACGTGCGGGCCCTGGAACAGGTCAGGCCGGTGCTGGAGGTGGTGGCCGGTCGCATCACCCACATGGGGCCAGTGGGCAGCGGTCAGGCCACCAAGGCGGTCAACCAGATCATGGCCGCCGGCATCAACGAGGCGGTAAGCGAGGCGCTGGCGTTTGCCGAGGCGCAGGGTTTGCCTCTGAACCGTGTCATCGAGGTGGTCGCCTCCGGTGCGGCCGGCAACTGGTTTCTGGATCACCGCGGAGCCAGTATGGTGGAACGCCGCTTCGCGCCCGGCTTTAAGGTCGCCCTGCACCACAAAGACCTGAAGATCTGCCAGCAGATGGCGCAGGAGCTTGGCGTGTCGCTGCCGGTGGTGGAAATGACGCTGATCCATTACCGCCGCCTGATGGAGGCCGGCTTCGGTGACGAGGACATTTCGGCGCTGTTTCGTCAGAAAAGCGCACTGTTCGAGTAGCACCCGACAGGCGCGCGTCGCTGATTTCAGCTAACAGACAGAACTCGCAATGGCCGATCGATCCGGCTCCTGGCCGTAACCCGAAGCCACCGGCTCTAGCCGGTGTAGTGTTCGCAGTCCTGGTCAAGATCTTGATCGACCGACTATGAGGTTAAGCAGTTGAACAGACGTATACCTGAGGCTTCCTCTTTAAGGGAATTCTTTGCAGAACAGTGGGAGCACATTCGGCAACTGCTTGAAGCACGCCAGTTAGAGAGACTCAAGCAACAGAGTGAGACGGAGAGGCTCCGCAATGCCGTTGAAACCATTGTTGAGGGTACGGATATCAGACTGCGTGCAATTGGTAATTATCAGAAACGCTTACGCGCGCGTGCGCATGAACTCCTCGATTACATAGAGAGTTTAGTCGCTGCTATGCCGCCTGCTGTGAAGGTCAGTCAGACGGCGTTTTCCAAGAATTCACTGGTAAACGCCGTATTTAGAAATACGGAGACCATGCACCAGCTGTTCAGTCAGAGCCTGCCTGTCCGGAATTTCTTCGACAACGTTGAGAACCTGGGCCGGAAGGAGGTTTTTGCGCTGCTTTTTCTGAACCGAACCGAAAAAAAGATTCTTGGAGCGGAGCTCAGAGGAGAGATAGTCCTGAGAGAGGTGCCGCAAACATCAGTCAGTTTTTCCGGTCATCAGCTGATTGCGCCACATGCGACTGAGGAAGGCGCCCGGCGGGCATTGAAAAAAAACCTGTTCGAGACTGTCGTGCAGCAACTTAAGGTACAGATGACTGAGTTGCGGTACGCGCAGTCGGACGACGAAAAGAGGGCTGCAATGCAAAACCCCCAAACAAATATTAATAATCCAGAAGTGTACATCGCGATACTGGTGGACCAGCTGAGGCTGCCCCAAAGGCTAATCAAGCTTCAGGACGACCTGCTTCGGGTGAGCAAAATAGGCATCAAATTGCCGCTGGACTCGGCCGCTCCCTCCAATAAGGTCAGACTCTACGAGCTGGCGATCGAAGGAACGCAGTCCAGGGTGGTGACCCTGGTTCGCTACCCCAGAGATGAATTTCGAATGCCAACTTCAGGTCCCTATTTTTGATTAGCAGGCAATCTCCGGGCGCAGGGCCCCATTTCGTGGTGTCACCGGCAGCGCTGCTGATACTGAGTCGACCAGCAACAAGAGACACCGAACCCGGATAAGGACTCTATGACAGCGGCACTTTCTGCAGCTAATCTAATGGACAGCTGAAGTGCGATTGCAGGATGGGAATGCCTTCCCTAAACATACCGGCCTTATCCGGCCAGCCGTATCAGGATGGCGTCGATGCCGTTCTTTTTCAGCATTCAGCAGGCTGCGCGCCGTGTTCAGGTCCCTGAGGTTGTGGAACGGGCCCACCCGTACGCGGTGCCAGGTCTGCTCGTTGTTGACGGTCACCGTCTGCACATCGGTTTCCACCCCCAGCAGCGCCAGGCGGGCGCGCAGCTGGTCTGCCTGTTCGCGGGTGCGGAACGATCCGGCCTGCAGCAGATAGGTGCCGGGCTGTTCCACTTGCCTGACGCCCTCGGGGGTCGGCGCACCCTGCACCTCCTGCTCGGGGACGATGACTTCCATTTCCGGTAGCAGGTTGTAGAAATCAAATCTCGGCTTGGGTGGTGCAGCAGGCTGTTCTTCTATCACGGCCGCGGGGGCTGCCGTGAGTGCTGTTGCCGGTTTCTCCGCCGGAACGCGGCTAGCCGGCTCGGGTGGTGTTTCCAGTTTCACCGTGCGCTCCACCGGCGGCGCGGGGCCCAGCTGCAGGAATCCCAGAAAAGCGACAAACAGGCCCACCAGGAGGCCGACCGCTGCCCACGCCCAGGGTGGCGGACCCTTGCGCCTGCGCCGGTCATTGTACCTTCCGCGTCGGTCGCGGTACTTGTAGTCGCGGGACATTAAACTGCTCGAGTTCTCGCCCGGGTCACATCGATTCCGGTGCCGAAACCCCGAGCAGCCCCAGCCCGTTGGCGAGCACCTGGCGGGTGGCAGCGATCAGGTTCAGGCGCGCATTGCGCAGGGCCTCGTCCTCGACCAGAAACTGGTGGGCGTTATAGTAAGTGTGAAAATCATTGGCCAGCTCGCGCAGATAATGCGCCAGCTGGTGCGGTTCGTGTTGCACAGCGGCCGACTCGACGATTTCCGGGTAGCGCGACAGGCTCACCAGCAGCGCGTCTTCATGGCTTTCGCTGAGGCGCCCGAGCTCGCGGCTGCCCGCTTCGGGGTCCCACTGCAGGCCTTTCTCCTGCAGCTGACGCAGCACGCTGGCGACGCGGGCGTGGGCGTACTGAATGTAGTACACCGGGTTGTCGCTGGACTGGGATTTCGCCAGGTCGAGATCAAAATCCATGTGCTGCTCGCACTTGCGCAGCACATAAAAGAAGCGCGCCGCATCGTTACCGACTTCCTGGCGCAGCTCGCGCAGGGTGACGAAGTCGCCAGAGCGGGTCGACATCTGTACCTTCTCGCCGCCGCGGTACAGTACCGCGAACTGCACCAACAGGACGTCCAGTTTCGCCACATCGTCGCACAGCGCCATCAGCGCCGCCTTGACGCGCGGCACGTAACCGTGGTGGTCTGCGCCCCATACGTCGATGACGCGGTCGTAGCCGCGTTCCAGCTTGTTCATGTGGTAGGCGATGTCAGAGGCGAAATAGGTGCTTTGGCCGTTCTCCCGCACAATCACCCTGTCTTTCTCGTCACCGAAGTCGGTGGAGCGGAACCACTGGGCACCGCCCTTCTCATACACGTGGCCGGACAGCGTGAGGCGCTCGATGGCGCGCTGCACCGAGCCGTTGTCGGTCAGGGAGCGTTCCGAAAACCACTCGTCGTAGCGCACGCCGAACTCCCGCAGGTCACGACGAATGTTCTCCAGTATGGATTCCAGCCCCAGGTCGAAGACTTCCCGGTAGCGGTCTGGGCCGAGCAATTTCCTGCTGCGATTGACCAGCGCATCGATATGCAGTTCCTTGTCGCCGCCGTCCGGTTCATCGGGTGGTACGCCCTCGAACAGCTGCTGTGCCGAATGGTGCAGTGCTTCGCCGTGCGCGCGGTGCAGGCTGGCGCCGATGTCCCAGACGTAATCGCCCCTGTAGCCGTTGCTCGGAAACGCAATCTCTTCGCCGCACAGCTCCAGGTAGCGCAGGTAGACACTGGCGGCGAGGATATCCATCTGCCGCCCGGCGTCATTAACGTAGTATTCGCGGTGTACCCGGTAGCCCACGGCCTCAAGCAGATCGGCTACCGTGGCACCGTACGCTGCACCGCGGCCGTGGCCGACGTGCAGCGGACCGGTCGGATTGGCGGAGACGAATTCGACCTGCACCAGTTTGCCCTGGCCGAGGTCGCTGCACCCGTAGCGCTCGCCCTGCTGCAGGATCTGGGTGACGTTTTCATGATAGGCCGCCGGGCTCAGGAAGAAATTGATGAAGCCTGGGCCGGCGATTTCGACGCGGGTGACTCGATCGGAGGCCGGCAGGTTTGCCACCAGCGTTTCCGCCAGCTGGCGCGGTTTGCTGTGCGCGAGCTTGCACAACACCATGGCCAGGTTGCTGGCAAAGTCGCCGTGACTGCGATCGCGGGTCCGCTCCAGGTTGATGTCGATGGGCTGATCCGGAGGCAGTATGCCCTGCGCTTGCAGGGATTCAACCGCTTGGTGCAGGAGCTGCGAAATATGTTGTTTCATGGGGGTCAGGCTGGGTGCAAAGCCCCGTATTATCCGGGCTGCCTGCGCGGATTCAACCGTTTCGACGGGAAGCGCTGTGCAGGTGGACAACCGCAAGGGACCGGCACAGTCGGCGCAGCTATAATCGCCCGAACCAGGAGGTGCTCGATGCGATTCATCAGGGTGATACCGGCACTGTTGTTGAGCGGTTCTGCCGCTACAGCTCAGGCCCAGGGCGGCTACCTCGGGGTGTCCCTGGGAGCCATGGATGCGGATCGGTCCGGCTTCGACGAGGCGACCAACGCCGGCGTGTTGGCGGGTTACGACCTGTACACCGTGGAAATCTTCTCGGTAGCCCTGGAAGGGGAGCTGACCGGCACGGTCTCTGACGGCGACCTCAAGGCCTCGGGGAACAAGGGCAGCTGGGACATCGACACCCGCGCACTGTATGCGGCGTTCCGGCTCGGGGAGCGTTTCTACATGAAGGTCCGTTTCGGCTATGCCTGGACCGACGTATCGACCGATTTTCAGGGCGCCTCTTTCAAGGACTCGGATTCCGGTGTTTCCTGGGGCGGGGCGGTCGGCTGGATGGTCGGCGATCAGTGGGGTGTGCAGATGGACGGGTCCCTGGTCGACACCGATACCACCTACTGGAATGCCGGTATCCTGTACCGGTTCTGAATCCGCACGCTCAGGTCAGATCAACCGGGTCGACATCGATGGACCAGCGTACCCGGCGGGCTTGTTTCTCACTCTCGAGCATCGGCACGAGCTTTCTCAGCAGCAGCTGAAGCGCCATGCGATCGCCGGCCTGAAACATCAGCTGTGCACGGTAGCGGCCCGCACGCCGTTCCATGGGCGCGGCAACCGGGCCCCACAGCTGGAGCGACGGTTGCACCAGCGGCTCGGCCAGCTGCCGCGCGGCGAGCAGGAAGTCTCGCGGGTAGTCGGGCCGGGTCGCTTCGGCACGCAGCAGCGCCATGCTGGCGTAGGGTGGCAGCAGTGCTTCCTGGCGTTCCGCCAGCGCGGCCTCGGCAAACGCGGGGTAACCGCGCTCGACCAGCAGCTGCAACAGGGGGTGTTCCGGGTGGTGGGTCTGGATCAGCACCTCACCCGGCTTGTCTGCGCGTCCCGCGCGCCCGGCGACCTGGATGATCAACTGCGCCAGGCGTTCGCTGGCGCGAAAATCCACGCTAAACAGGCCCTGGTCGGCATCCAGCACCGCCGCCAGGGTCACGGCCGGGAAGTGGTGTCCTTTCGCCAGCATCTGGGTGCCGAGCAGGATGCGTGCCTGGCCCGAGCGGGCCTCGGCCAGAGCGGCCTCCAGTTGACCCTTGCGGCGCGTGGTGTCGCGGTCGATACGCAGCACCGGATGGTCCGGGAAGCGTTCCCGCAGCGCCTGCTCGATGCGCTCGGTGCCTTCGCCAATGCCGACCAGTTCGCTGCTGCCGCAGGCGGGGCAAAAGCGGTCGACGGGACGCTGGCTGCCACAGTGATGGCAGCGCAGCTCGGCGTGGCGCTGGTGCAGTGTCATGCGCGCGTCGCAGCGTTTGCATTCGGCTACCCAGCCACATTCGTGGCATAGCAGCACCGGCGAGAAGCCGCGCCGGTTCAGGAACAGCAGCACCTGCCCGTCGTTTTTCAGGTGCCGCTGCATGGCGACCACCAGAGGTTCGCTGAGCAGGTCCCGCATCGGCTGACCGCGCAGATCCAGTAGCCGGAGTCGCGGCGCCTGTGCTTGGCCGGCCCGCTCGGGCAGTCGCAGATGCCGGTAGCGGCCCTGGCGCACGTTATAGAGACTCTCCAGCGACGGTGTCGCGGAACCCAGCAGCACCGGGATGCCGAGTCGCTGCGCGCGCCATACGGCCAGATCGCGCGCCGAGTAGCGAAAGCCCTCCTGCTGCTTGAGCGAGGCGTCGTGCTCCTCGTCGACAATGATCAGACCCGCGCGCGGCAGCGGAGTGAAAATTGCCGAGCGGGTGCCCAGGATCAGCTGCGCCTTGCCGTGTGCGGCGGCTTCCCAGGCCTGTAGCCGCTGCGAGTCGTTGAGACCGGAATGCAGTACCGCGATGTCGGTGGCAAAGCGCCTGCGGAAGCGGCTCACCAGCTGCGGTGTCAGGCCAATTTCCGGCACCAGCACCAGTGCCTGCCGCTGCTGAGCGAGCAGCGGGTCGATCAGGCGCAGGTAGACCTCGGTCTTACCGCTGCCGGTAACGCCTTCCAGCAGGAAGGCCTGGAAACTGCCGAAGTCGTTCGCTACCGCCGCAACGGCCTGCTGCTGAGCGTCGCTCAGATCAAGCACCGGCGCGACGCGCTTCCTGCTCGCGCCCGGCGACGCTGCGACACACGGCTCGGCACAACTCACCCAGCCTCTTTCCTGCAAGGCGCGCAGCACCGACAGCGGTACGGGTAAGGCGCTGCGGGGCAGGCCCTCGGGGTGCGCAGTAAGCTGTGCCAGGACCAGCGCCTGCCGCGCGGCGCGACCGAGTTCATCCGCGGACAGGGCACGGCCGGCCGCGGTAAGTTTCCACACGCGGCGGTCCGTGTGATTGCGTCTGCCAGGCTTGCGCAGCAGCACCGGCAGGCCGGCGGCAATCACGTCGCCGATCGGGTGCTGGTAGTAGCGGGCTGCCCAGCTCAGGAGTTCCATCAGGTCAGCGCCCAGCGCCGGTTCGCTATCGAGAACCCTGACAGCGTTCTTGATCTTGTTGCCGGGCACGCTGGTGTGTTGCCGGGTCGCCAGAATCACCCCGACCAGCTGACGGCGGCCGAACGGCACCAGCACCCGCATGCCTGCAGTGGCCTGAACATCGCCGGCTACGGGAGGCGCCCGGTAATCGAAGCTGCGATACAGCGGCGACGGAACTGCGACCTCCAGTATCAGCGGCTCGTCAGGTGGCACGGTGCCGGCTCTTGTTGACTCGTTTGCAGGCCTGACGCGCTTGTGAGCGATGCCGGGTCAAGGTCATTTAGTATTTAAATACAGTAAGTTAAAATGTCTGTGTGGGTCCGCAGGCAGGCCGGATCGGCATCTTAACAGCATGGATGCGCGAAATTACAGTCTGCTCTTCAACCACAGCCGCGTTGATGCGGCCAAGCAGATGACAGCACTGAGGTGCGACATACAAGCGTGGAAGCGGGACGAAAACACAACTGCAAATCGCTTATCCGCTGGCGGTGCTGGTCTGGCAACAGCGCGCGGGCGACCCGCAGGGCATGCAGCAAGACGGAGAGTGAGCCGGTTTGTCTCGGCGGCCGGGTACGTTAGAGTTGCTTCACTTCAGTAATCAGTTTCCCCGCCACGGCCTGCCCGTCACCGTACAGCATGCGCGTGTTGTCGAGGAAGAACAGGGCGTTCTCGATGCCCGAGAACCCTTTGCCTTTGCCGCGCTTGACGCAGATGACATTTTTCGCCTTGTCGGCGTTGAGGATGGGCATGCCGTAGATGGGACTCTCAGGGTTGCTGCGCGCCACCGGGTTGACCACGTCATTGGCGCCGATGACCAGTGCCACGTCAGCCTTTTCGAACTCGTTGTTGATTTCTTCTAGATCAAAAATCTTGTCGTAGGGAACGCCGGCTTCGGCCAGCAGCACGTTCATATGACCGGGCATGCGGCCGGCTACCGGGTGAATGGCAAACTTCACGGTCACACCGCGGTTTTCCAGCAGTTGCACGAACTCCCAGATCTTGTGCTGGGCCTGGGCCACCGCCATGCCGTAGCCGGGCACAATAATCACGGTGTCTGCATAGGCCATCATGACCGCCGCGTCGGTGGCGTCGATTTCCTTCATCTCACCCTGATCGCCCACCTCGCCCTCGGCGGCTGCCCCGGAGCCAAAGCCGGAAAACAGCACGTTGCCCAGCGAGCGGTTCATTGCCTTGGCCATCAACTGGGTCAGCAGCGTGCCGGCGGAACCCACCACCGTTCCGGCGATGATCATGGCGGCATTGCCGAGCACGAAACCCTCGAAGGCGACCGCCAGCCCCGTCAGGGCGTTGTAAAGCGAAATGACCACCGGCATGTCTGCGCCGCCGATCGGCAGGGTCATCAGGACACCGAACAGCAGCGCCAGAGCGAAGAACAGAAGGATATTGAGACCACTCGGCAGCTCGGCGGTCATAAGCAGAAAACCGAACGCCAGCGCGGCGGCGAAGATAGCCAGGTTGATGAGCTGCTGACCGGAGAACACCAGCGAGCGATTTATCAGCCCCTGCAGTTTGGCGAAAGCGATCATGGAGCCGGAAAACGCGACCGAGCCAATCAGGGCGCCGGCTACCGCGAGCACCTGGAAGGTGGGAGCGTGGAAGTCGCCGCGCAGCAGCTCCACAGCAGCAATCGCCGCCGCGGCGCCGCCCCCCATGCCATTGTATATGGCGATCATCTGCGGCATGTCGGTCATGGCCACCTTCTTGCCGGTGTACCAGGCCAGTCCGCCACCGACCACCAGCGCCAGCGTCATCCAGGCGTAGTTGTGCATGTCCGGCCACAGGAAGGTGATCAGGGTGGCGACCACCATGCCGGCGCCCGCCCACAGGATACCGCCGCGCGCCGTGACCGGCGAGCTCATGCGTTTCAGGCCCAGGATGAACAGGACCGCCGCCGCGAAATAACTGAGCTGGATCACGGCGTCCATTTATTTGGCCCCCTTGCTGCTTTTGAACATTTCCAGCATCCGTTCGGTGACCACGTAACCGCCCACGGCGTTGCCCGCCGCCAGCATCACGCCAAGGAAGCCGATCACTTTTTCCAGGTCGGTGTCGGCGTGCCCCATGGCCACCATCGCCCCCACCAGCACGATGCCGTGCACGAAGTTGGAGCCGGACATCAGCGGCGTGTGCAGAATCACCGGCACCCGGGCAATGACCTCGTAGCCGGTAAAGGCGGCCAGCATGAATATATACAATGCGGTAAAACCTTCGATCATGACGCTTTTCCTTCGACTTTCTCGCGGGTGGGCGCGTGCTTGATTTCACCGTCCCGGGTCAGGGTGCTGTCGGCGACGACCTGGTCTTCCCAGTCGGGTCTGAATTCGCCTTCCTGGATCATGGGAGAGAGGAAGTTCAACAGGTTGCGGGAAAACATCTCCGAGGCGTGCACCGGCAGTTCGCTGGGCACATTGAGCGGCCCGTAGACCACTACGTTATGGTGAATTATCTGCTCGCCGGGCCGGGTCACTTCGCAGTTGCCGCCGCCCTCGGCGGCCAGGTCGATGATCACGGCGCCAGGCTTCATCTGTTCGACCACCTCTTTGCGGATAATTTTCGGCGCCGCTCTGCCGGGGATGGCCGCCGTGGTGATGACGGCATCGGCCGCCATGATGTGCTGGTCCAGCACATCCTGCTGCTGCTTTTTTTCGTCTTCGGTCAGTTCCCGGGCATAGCCGCCGCTGCCCTCGGCAGACACGCCGGTGTCGACGAATTTGGCGCCCAGTGACTGCACCTGTTCGCGGGTGGCGCTGCGCACATCGTAGCCCTCCACCATCGCACCCAGACGTTTAGCGGTAGCGATGGCCTGCAGGCCGGCAACGCCGGCGCCGATCACCAGCACCTTGGCCGGCCGGATGGTCCCCGCGGCGGTGGTCAGCATGGGGAAGAAGCCGCTGCAGCGGTCGGCGGCCATCAGCGCCGCCTTGTACCCCGCTATCGCGGCCTGGGACGACAGGATGTCCATGCTCTGGGCACGCGAAATACGCGGCACCAGCTCCATGGCAAAGCTGGTAATCTTGTGGTCGCGCAGCTTGGCGACCCGCTCCGGGTAACGGTGTGGCAGCATCATCCCGACGACCACCGCGCCCGCTTTCATGTGCTCGATTTCCGACTCGTTGGGCGGCTGGATCTTCAGAATCACGTCTGCCTGCTGATACAGACTGGCTGCGTCGGGCACGATGGTGACACCCTTGAAGCTCCCGTCGGTCAGGTGGCTGCTGGCACCGGCACCAGTCTCCAGCAGCAGCTCGACACCCAGCTTAATGAAGCGGTCGGCTACGGCCGGCACCAGCGCAACTCGACGTTCGCCTTGCTCGGTTTCTTTGGGGACACCCAGGCGTATCGACATCTGTATCA
>WOR8_10004567_pt1 | contig 13409 bp, 13 predicted proteins | sample DeeMarSeWOR38_10_FD_19890 | JGI IMG/M metagenome (IMG submission 19890) | reverse complement strand
AGGAGATTGGTGTGGAGGTAGTGGTGGTCACTCGGTCGCCGCACAAGTTCAAAAACGTGAAGCCGACGACTACGGTGGTCGAGACGCAGCTGAATGACGAGGAGAAGTTGAAGGAGGCCTTTTCGGAATGCAATGGCGTCATCTCGGCGCTCGGCGACGACAGGAAAAAGCGTCCGAAGACACATAACCTCCCACACGTCTGGAACGCTATGAAGGCTGCCGGCGTGACAAAGTATATCGGCATGGGCTCCGGACCGATGATGATGCCGGGCGAAAAGCGTGGGGGTTTCCAGCGTACCGTGCACCCTCTGCTGAGCGTGCTGAAGCTCTTTGGCGTCGACATGCTGGAGCAGAACGAATGGGAGCGAGACAGTCTGCTCATGGGCAAGAACGGCGCGGATGGCATCACGTGGGTGCTCACCAGACCGGTGAGGCCGGCCAAGACGCCCTTTGTTGGAGCCTATGTGCATGAGGATAAGCGCGGCCCGATGAACTGTTCGATCTACGACCATGGCGACTTCTGCCTGTTCTGCGTAGCGTCGAGCGAGTGGGACAAGCTGGCGCCGCATGTCAGCTCCGGACCTCAGCCCAAGACGAAGTAGGAGGCCGCAAATTGTCCGTTTCTCTCGTTATGTCATTAAGGGGGCAGATTGAGCGGGTGTTTGGATTTGTCAAATGACGGCTTCGACTGCGCGCCGCAGATAGCGCCGATTATGTGAACTACACGTAGTCGAATGCGGGATCGCTTTCTGCTGCCTAACCCAGGTTTCCAGCAGACCTGCTATTCTGAGCGGCATTTGATATTTTAGTGGATCATGAGAGTTTATTTCTTGTTCAAAGTTAAGTGCTGCCATGTCGCAGGCAGCTGAAACCAAGTTCGTCAGCCCAGGAATCTGAGTACGATCATTGAAAGATCGTCATTTCGTCTCGCGTCGCCGATAAAACGATCAACCTCGGTCAATAACCGCTCTCCCAATTCTTTTGCCGAAGAACTCGTTTTGGGGGACAATAAATCAAATAGCCGCTTTTCACCAAAGAATGTACCCTGCAGATTTCTTGCTTCAGTTAATCCGTCGGAATAGATCAACAGCAGGTTTCCTTTCTCTAAAATTACCTGCTGCTCTCTATGTGAAGACTTGGGCGAGAGTCCAATGGCTGAATCACCTTTGGGTAATTCGGTTATTTTATTTCCCTCCAGTTTTATGGGCGGGAAATGACCTGCATTTAGAAAACGGATCGTCCCGGATTTATTTTCCAACTCGAGAAAAACGAGGGATGCAAAACTGCTTCGCAGGGTATCCCGATAAAATATATTGTTAATCTTTCCGGCTAATTCACCAAGTGATTGATAATCGGGAATAATTGCCTTTATTGTTGCCTGAAGTTTTGCCATCAGCAGTGCCGCACCCAATCCTTTTCCGGAAACATCCGCCAAGGCCAAGCCGACGCGCTTTTTATCAATTCGAATGGAATCCACCAAATCTCCGCCGACATCGTTTGCCGGACGCGTAAAGAGCCACACGTCCCATCCGGGCACTTCAGGGTTTTTTTCAGGCATCAACGCCTGCTGAATCAGCCGTCCTTCTCTCAATTCATGATGAGCAAGCAGTTTGTCCTTCAGCTCCAGCATGAGTAGAAAGAGCAGAATAAGACCTGAGAAAAAAATAAAAAGCCGAGTATTACTCTGATTGACATTGACATTGATAAAAGGAAGGACAATTGCGATCAGAAGCAACAGACGTCGGGTAGGCGAAAGCCTCAGCATCAAGATTTTGATCAGCCAAAAAACGGTGAGAAACCATCTCTTAAACCACCCCACGTTTTCCAAACGCTCTTTTTGCTTTTTACCTAAATAAAAATCCTTGAGTTCGGCGAAGTCCTGGCGAAGGGTACGTTTGAAATCACCGCGATGAATGTCTTCCCGAACGGTTTTCCAAAAACGGGGCTCTTCTTTTTCTTCAGTATCGATCATCATTTTATGTTTTTTTGAAATCTACAAAATTACTACGAGGAATTGAATACGAAGTTATGCAGAATTTCATTTGGGAAGGAATGAAAACATAAAATAAGCCTCGTGCCGAAGCTCCCGCCTCGGCACGAGCATGAAAAAATACGTCCAATTCTATAGGAAAGTCTTTGTTATTAAAAACTAATTTGCAAAAATTCGATTGAAAAATTCTTTCATATCAGTCCATGACTGTTGATCAGCCGTCTCGTTATAAGCCAGCGGTAAATTAAATTTCTGACCCACCGAATCTGCCATCGGATTTGTAAAACTATGGACTGCACCCGGATATGACTTGAATGTATAATCCACTGCGCCATTCTTCATTTCATTGTTGAATGCTTCAAGCTGCTCCGGTGTTACAAACGGATCATTAGCCCCATGACAAACCAGGATGCTTGCTTTCACCTGTCCCGGCTCTACTTTTTGATCAGCGGGCAATGAACCGTGAAAACTGACAACCCCTTTGAGATCTACCCCCATTTCAGCCATACCCAATACAACACCGCCGCCAAAGCAATATCCGATCGCCGCAATTTTTTCAGGATCAACAGTTTCGTTGGATTTCAGTAATTTCAGAGCGGCCATAAAACGTGCTTTTGCAACGTCCATATGCTGCATGACCTGAGCAGCAAATTTTCCGGCGTCATCAGGATGATGAGCTTGCTTTCCTTTGCCGTACATATCCAGCGCGAAAGCAGTATAGCCCAGCTCCGCTAACATACGTGCCCGTTCACGGGCATATTCATTCTGTCCCCACCATTCATGAACGACCAGAACACCGGGCCTCCTACCTTTGACTGAATTATCGTAAACGAGATAGCCGTTCAGGGTATCCCCATTTGCAGTGTATTGAATTTGCTGTTCATGAAGATCCATTCCCATCATTTTCTCATGTTTTTGACCACAATACAGCAAGAACATCAAAAACACTAATACTGCAATAACCATAAAATTCTTCATACTTGTCTCCTCCTAATTAGTTTGTAAGAACTTGTCAGCGCTATAGCCCGAGGTTTCCTCGCCGAAGGCTTCGGTCAGGAGACCTCAGCTCATAGATTAAGTTTTAAGTCCCTCGAAAATCAAACATACAAAGCGCTGCTAAATGCAGGCCGATATTTTCTGGTAATGGAATGATCTTCGCCCAAAAATTTAAAAATCGCAATGCATGCTTTTCTTGAGCCGTCATCATCATATTCCCGATTTGTTTCCATTGTCTCAATGAAACTCCGGATGGCTGTTTCAAATTTTTGAGCATATAAATCTTTGATTGCCTTCAGATACTGTTCCTTGCATGCTCCATTGGGCAAATTATCAGGATTACCCAAATGTTGAAATAAGTGGGCAAAAGTCTGAATGGATTCAGCCGTTTCAAAATAACCGGAACCGGGTTCAATGGCTTCAACATATTTCAAGGCTTCTTGAGGACTCACGAAAACATGAATTCTCGCTAATAAAGCATTCGCTGAATCATTAGCCGGTTCTGCTTGAACAATTTCTTCGAGCAATTTTTGGGCTTCGCTGATCCTGCCCCCGGAAAGCAATTGCTGCGCTTCATCCAGTTTTTGGCGGTATTTGCTGGGAAGCACTTTTTTTAACCATTGTTCAATTGCCGCTTCCGGCAAAGCGCCGACAAATTCGTTGATGACTTTGCCATCCACAAAGAGCTTCACGTTGGGAATACTGCGGATGCCGTACTGTGCGGCGATTTGAGGATATTTTTCGGTGTTGAGGTTAACCAATTTCCAGCGGTCTTTGTATTTTTCCGCCAGCCTTTCCAGCACGGGACTCAAAATTTTACATGGCCCGCACCATTCCGCCCAAAAATCCACCAGAACTGGCGTTTGATGGCTCTGCTCGATAACATATTTTTGGAAGTTGTCAGTGTCGTAGTCCATTGTAATTCATCCACCCGTCACATTAAAACTCCGTAAAGATAATTGAAGAGAAAACGGTTTGCAAATCGGAAGTGCAATAGCAATCAGGAAATCCGGCTGTTTTTTGAGAATTTTGGTGAAAATATTCCTGTTAAATAGGTTGAAAGAAAAATCAAACCAATCGGAATCCAGGTTCCTAAAATGCTGGTAAACATATCAAAGCTTTTATTGATAAGAAGCGCCACAACGAAGACATCCATAAAAATGACAAATCCGACGAATATGGCTGCGATTTGGAGAGGAGTTGTGTAATTGAATTTCCTAAAATAAATCAATGACAAAATTATGAAAATAATCGGAGCGCCAATGGCATGAATAATAAGAGTAATTTCTATTGATGTTACCGCCATTCCAATTCCCATGATCGCACCGCAGAGCGCCCATCCTATAAACGCATGAATTAGAATAACAAAATATTTTTGTACCTTCATTTTTATAACCTTATGATTTCTGTTTGAACATTAAATAGGGTGCAATTGTTGTCCAGATTAAAACCAGTATCCACAACCGCCCTTCCCAAATTTTGTAATCGGCAAAAAGCTTATCCCAGGGATGACCGACAACAAAGTGGCCAAAGATGAATTCAAAAGCAATGGTTAACCCCAGCCAAATGAATCCAACGGCAATGGCCTGATTTGCCGATTGGAGTTTTAAAAACGGAATGATGAGCCAGATATAAAATCCGAGGAGAATGATTGCCGTAACAGTAGATATCTGATGAGCAGTCAATTCACCGGTATATTTTTGATAGCCGTAGTTGCGAATGATGCCATTTAGAATGGCAATAAAAATCATTGGAATCCAAAACAGAATGGCTTTTAACAACATTATGATTTTACCTCAAACAACGCTGCAACTGCGCCGGCCGGGTCTTGAATCACACAAATTTTGCCATACCCGCTCATTTCCTTAGGGCCGGAAATAATTTTACCACCCAATTCCACACACCGTTGAGAACTTTTATTCACATCTTCAACAGTGATGTAAATCAGCCATTGCGGCGGCAGACCATCGTTACCACCCCGGGCATGACAAATACCTGAAACTGCAGTACCACTCATTGGTGTATTCATAGTGTAATCATCATAATCACCCATGGAAACAGGCGATGGCTTCCATCCTGCTACCTCTTTGTAAAAATCTCTTACTTTTTCTGCATCGTTGACAGTTAAATCAATCCAGGTAACTGACCCAACTTCAGGCTTTTCTTTGCTCATGTAAAACTCCTTTCTTGTTTAAATCCATTGGTTTTCTGCTGTTCTTTCATTTACAATATTTCCAGTATTTAATGTTGATTTCGGTTCGATTAACATTACGTGCACCTCTTCATTTGCAACGGGAAGATGCTCAACCCCGCGAGGAATAATAATGAATTCCCCTTCTTTCACAATTACATCCTTATCTCTGAGTTTCATCAGCAATTCCCCTTTTACCACCAGGAACATTTCATCTTCTTCCTCATGATGATGCCAGACAAATTCACCTTTCATCTTGACCAGCTTCACATAGGATTCGTTTATCTCTCCCACAATCTTTGGACTCCAGTGTTCCCCGATTAAGTTTAACTTCTGGCTAATATTTACTTTTCCGAGGGTTTGTTGCATTTGAAATTCCTCTTCAATTAAATTTAAATATCGCCCAAACCGGCAAATGGTCGGATGCCAGACTTCCCCGCCGGGTGTAAACAACCCCATCGTCTACGAATCTCGTTTTGGAAGCTATTCCCTTTACCGCCGCCGATCCGTTGAAAACGCCGGAATTGACAAAATATGGTTTTAAATTCAAACTGACCAGGATTTGATCAAACAGAATTTCTTTTACTTTCACATCCTTGTAGAAATCATATTCCTTATCCCTCCATTTATTATTTTCATCTCGGGAGCCGGGAACCCGTGCATCAAATGTGTCGCTCTCGATATCCGCATAAATATAATTTAGCCCGAATGAACAATAATTCTTTGCCAGCAACTGTTCGGTGGTATTAAATAAAAATGTGTCATCCATTTCATCCACTCCCCCGACGGCATTCGGATCCCCATATTCCAGGACATTCAAAGAACGGTCATCGGGATCATCATTAAAATCTGCCAGTAAAACCACATTCTTGTCCATTAAATTTTGACGAATATATTCAACAATCATGCTTGTTGCTTCAATTCGCCGTCCGTCTGTTTCAATTCTGCCGCCGTAGCGAGACTTAAAATGATTGACCAAACAGACGAATTCTCTTCCGTAGCCTTCAACTTCAACCTGCAGCAAATCTCTGCTGCGCGGGAACGCATCATCAAGGGATGTATCCGGGAAAACATATTTATACGATTGAATTTCAAGCGGAGTGCGAACCGCCAGCGCCACTTCCTGCACTTCCGATGTATCGTCAATCATGGCGATGGTATAATTTTCAGGAAGGATGTTCTCCAAAGCCGCCGGATTTTTTATTTCCTGAAAGCCGATGACGTCGGCATCCAAATCTTTAATGACACCTTGAAGATTATTTTTCCTTTCTTGAGAAATATCTTCGTCCAAAAAAAAGATATTGTAGGTGGCAAATTTTACGGCCTGAGCAGTTAATAAAGATTGGAAAAAAACAATGAGCACCAAAACCAAAAGAAATAATCGCATCGGCGGATCCTCTCGTTAAAGGTTGATTTTCAATATCCTCATATCTTAATATATGCAATTGGAAACAACGTATCATCTCGAAATTGTGTTGACTCTTCATCATCCAAAGCGACGGATTATTTTCTGTATTTTATCAAACATGGCTAAATAAGTAAAGGAGATTATATGACAAATTATAGAGATCTCAGAGATCATTTGATTAAGCTATTACAGGGCGGCCAGGCGTTTGCACCCTTTGAAACGGCGGTCGAGAATTTTCCATTTGAGATGAGGGGAACAAGAGCCCCTGGATTCGATCACTCCGCCTGGCAGCTGTTGGAACACATCCGGATCGCCCAATGGGACATTGTGGAATTCAGTTTGAATAGGAAACATGCTTCGCCGGAATGGCCGGAAGGTTATTGGCCGAAAGATGATGCACCAGCAAGTGAAAAGGATTGGCAAAGCAGCATAAAGGCAATCAAGAAAGATTTAGAAAAAATGAGGGATGTGGTTACAAGTCCGACAACGGATCTGTTTGCAAAAATTCCACATGGAACGGGGCAAACGATCCTGAGAGAGGCCTTACTAATAGCCGAACACAATGCCTATCATTTAGGGCAATTGGTGATGTTAAGGAAGATTCTGGGAATATGGCCACCAAGATAGAAGTGAATAGTTGGTGAGATTAAGGGTTTGGAAAAAATGCTTGAAGGCTAATTCATGCCTCTGCGAAATTGATTTTGAACCATCATCTCGTCTTTGAAAAGCAATTTCTTACGCAGAGCAAACCACAAGATTGCAGTTAGAGATCCTCCTAAAACGACGGTGATAATCAGACTTATGATAACTTGTTGGACTAACCATATTTCAAACATACTAAAATCCTCGACTCATGATGTCTAATCATTACGAGGATTTTTATTATGTGGTTACAAATTAGTGAGGCTTTAACTCTCCAACTTTTGGGTCTAATCCGACCTGGGCAGAAATCGTTACACACAATAATTGAAAGCAGTGAACCTACTTTTGTTTTATATCGGACGTACGTTGGTCAATTCTTCAATAATAGCCCGGTGTTGCGGAAATTTTTTCAGCATATTTTCACGATCGGCCAATTCGAAGTCGGAAAAGTCAAATCCCGGTGCAATAGTGCATCCAACCAGAGTAAATGAGGATTTGTCATCAACAGTGGCACCAAACCAACAGCCTGTCGGAACAGCCGTTTGAAAAATCTCTCCTTCATCAAAGTTGTTTCCTAACCTTATCCGGGTATACTGCCCTGTCTCACAAATAATATGGATTGTCACCGAACTGCCGGCATAGAAATGCCATAGTTCGTCGGATTTTAAGCGATGGAAAGCAGAGACCTGATCACCTTTCAATAAGTAATAAATGGCGGTCGAAAAGGAATGAGCAACTTGATATCGATGGGGCAAATGTTCAGGTTTGATCATTTCATCCGAGCGATAGGTCTCGCGGAAAAAGCCGCCCTCAGGATGCTCTTTGAGCTGTAATATTTCTATCCAGTAATCAGCGTTTTTTGACAAAAGCGACTCCTTTCAAAATTTAAATTTCTCATTTCGAATTGAATTAATATAGCAAAATTTTTCTTTGTGAGTAAGATGTACTGTATTGATTTCTTGCAGGGATTCCCGGAGATCAGATACAAGTTGTGAAGTATATTGATTGAAAAGTGAAATGTAAAAAGTGAGAAGTGAAAGGTGTCTATTGCTTTAAATTAATCTGTCCAAATTTCCAATCCCCATCTCCTTTCCAATGCCCTTTATCTTCGCCGCACGGCTAAACACAAATCTCTTATCCATAATTTCAAAGAGTCTCTCCAATTGAGGTTCTTTCAGAAAGGAAATCTCCAAATCAGATATAGCTCTCTCCCCGCCCTTTTTGGTTTTATAATGAACTAAAGTTCGCCAGGCCAAGTAAGCTAACAGTAAGTTGGGTCCCGGTACCAATGAAAGAATAGCACTGACCGGCAGCAGCGCGCCATCCACAATCAACCAGCGTTTATGTTTTTTAATCTGCGATTGGATAAGGTTATCATAAATCTCGCGGGCGTTGTCTTCGCTTAGGTTTGCCGGATAATGAACCGTAATCTGAGAAAGTTCAGTCATTTCTTTGAGCAGCTTTTCGCTGCGTTCTCTTTTGGCGGTAGCTGCTTGATAACCGGATTTGACTAATTTTATGAACTTACTTTTCTTATCCGGTTTTCCGGAATGAGGAGTTCTACCAGGTCTACGACTTTGTGAAGGTTCTGCCTGAAACTCCATGGAGTACAGCAAGTATTTCCCTTTTTTGCGGGGTATGAGATAGATGTTCATTTAACAAAAAGGCGAGGACAAACATCCTCGCCTTCATTTTTTATATCAGCATTAAAGATTATTTCGCTTTCTCCGGAAATGGCGGCACCGCCGGAATGTCAAATTCCTTAGTCTTCAATTCTTCCATGATTACTTCAATTGCTTTATTTAGCTGCTGATCTACTCCGGCATATTCCTTCCCCGGATCGTTGTCAACAAAAATATCCGGCTCCACTCCGCGGCCTTCAATGATCCATTCCAGTGTTTCGGGATCGTATGAGGCAAATTCCGGTTTCATTAAGTAACCGCCGTCCAATAAAGGCAAACTACCGCGGATGCCGACAACTCCGCCCCAGGTACGCTTACCCACAACTTTACCCAGCTTATGTTTCTTGAAACGGTAGGTAAATAAATCTCCGTCGGAAGCAGAGAATTCATCCGCCAAACATACCAATGGTCCGAGCAAGGCAGCGCCCGGATCCAGATCAGGAGCGGCGTTGCGCGCCATATCAATCATCACAATTTCACGCCGCAGCCGGTCGATAATCATTGGAGAAACATTACCGCCGCCGTTTCCGCGAACGTCAATAATCAGCGCCTTCTTTCGAAGCTGAGGGAAAAAATGCTTCACAAACTCATTTAAACCGCCCGTTCCCATATCGGGGATATGGATATAACCCACCTTTCCATTTGTCGCTTCATTCACTTTCTTTATGTTATTTTCTACCCAATCGTAATAATAAATCTGTCTTTCATCATCAACTGGAACCACGGTTACTTCCCGGCTGCCCTGCATGGACGGAGAAGAGTTGAGCCTCAGGGTTACTTGCTTCCCGGCAGTATTCAACAGGGATTCATAGATGTTAGTCATGGTATTGGTCGGCATCCCATTCACAGCAAGAATATAATCACCTTCATTTGCACTCACGCCGATCTCCGTGAGAGGCGAGACGCGGGATTTATCCCAGTTTTCCCCGGGAAGAATTTTTTTAATCCGGTAATATTTTGTAGCGGGGTCGCGTTCCAGCTCCGCGCCTAATAACCCTGTTTTGATTTTCTTTACCTCCGGTGTATCGCCGCCGCCCACGTAAGTATGCCCCACGTTGATCTCCCCTATCATCTCACCGATGATATATGTCAAATCTGAACGATAGTTCACATATTGCACCAACGGTCGATATTTTTGACGAATAGCTTCCCAGTCCAATCCGTGCATATTGGGCGCGTAAAAGAAATCACGCATCTGCCTCCAGCATTCCTCAAAAATCTGTTCCCATTCCGCATGCCGATCCGATTTCATTTCCACACCGGATAGATCGAGTTTATCCTTAAAATCAATTTTCCCTTTAGGCAAATCCAGCAGGTAGTAGTTTTTATTTTGGGAAACAAGAATCTTTTTTTGATCGGCCGAAATTTCGAACCCATCAACCTGACCCAACTCTTCTTCCTTTTCATCTTTAAAATTGTACATTAATAATATTGACTTTTCATCCTTGCTTCCTTTTCGATTGTAATACAAATAATCCCCCACAGAAACCAAATGATCGTATGAGGCGGCCTTAATGGGCAGAACTGCAATGCGGTCTTTCAGTCCGTCCGGATCCAACATGACAACCACTTCCTTTTTCTCTTCTTTTTTCTCATCCGTGTCCTTTTTCTCTTTCTTCTGCGGTTCCTCTTTCTTTATTTCCACTTCATCGCTTTTAGGTTTGAAAGGCGACTCAACACCTTTAGCAAGCGTTGCCAGATAAATTTTCGCCATATCCTCATAAGCATAGTCCCATTCGGTTTCACTGTAAATCGGATTAAAGTCACGGTCAGAAACAAAATAAAGATATTTTCCATCGGAGCTGAATGACGGTGAATAGGAGGAATACCAGCCATCTGTCACCTCAATAGTTTTATCAGTTTCAAGGGAGTAGAGATAGATCTTTCGCATTTCTTTTTCTTCATATTGGGAGTAGGCAATCCACTTGCTGTCCGGGGACCAGGAATAATCGGTTATTTCCCATGCCGTTGCTTTAGCGACTTCGGTAATTTTCTTGGTTGCGAGGTCAACGTAGCGCAAACGAAGCTTTTTATCGCCCCACAATAATTTTTTGCTGTCGGGGGACCAGTACATTTGATAATAATAGGTGTCTGCCCCATTGGTTAGTTGAATCGGTTTGGCGCTGCCATCTTGCGCTTGCATATAAAGCTCATTTTCACCCGATTGATCGGAAATGAAAGCTACCCATTTTCCATTAGGCGACCATTTGGAATTTCTTTCATGAACAGAAGAGGTTTGGGTCAAATTTCGCGTGGGACCATGCTTTGCGGGAACGGTAAACACATCGCCGTGGGCGCCGAATAAAGCTCGATTTCCGTCCGGTGAGATTTCGTAGTTGGTAATATCATCGCTAACTTCTTCAATACGATTTCGTCCATCCAACATATCATTGGCTATCGTAATTGGAATTTTATCATACGTTTCGGTGTTCAAATCTAATTTGTATATGTATCCTGCGTTTTCAAAAACCAAGCCCCCCTTCCCCAAGGATGGCCATTTAACATCGTAATCGGTGAAATTGGTAACTTTTTTTGTCTGTTTTGTGGACAGATCATACACGAAAAGATTCATGCGCTTATTTTCATCCCGGTCAGATACAAAATAAATCTTATTCTGGTGCCACATGGGGATGATATCCTGAGCCGGATTATTGGTAACATTTTCTATGCTCTTGGTTTCAAAATCATAGATCCAGACGTCATCTGCCATCCCGCCGCGATATTTCTTCCAAGTGCGGAATTCCCGGAATATTCGGTTGTATGCCATCTTTTTGTCATCAGGAGAGAAAGAACAAAATCCGCCACGCGGCAACGGAAGTTGCTGTGGCAAATCTCCGTTTATAGAGACGGAATATAACTGCCCGTTAAAATCATTCCATTCCCTCATGCGGGACCGAAAGATGATATTGTTGCCGTCATTTTTCCAGGTCATCACAATATTATTGGGTCCCATCCGGTCCCAAAGGTAATCCCTGCTTAACGTTGCAGTATAAGTGAGTCTTTTAGGAACACCACCTTCAGCGGGCATTAGATAAACTTCAGTGTTTCCATCATATTGCCCGGTAAATGCAATCTGTTTTCCGTCGGGCGAAAAACGGGCAAAAATCTCATCGCCGTCATGGTTGGTCAGCTTGCGGGCTACGCCGCCCTGCGACGATGCGGTATACAAATCACCTGCATACGTGAATACAATTCTGTCGTTATGAACGGCCGGAAATCTTAATAATCGCGCTTCATCCTGGGCAAGAATCAAGCCTGTTAGCAGCAAAATAAATAGAAAATAAATCTTCATATATCCTCCAATTGATCTTTAAACCAATGATAGACTGTTTCTAAAAATGAGAGTCAAAGATAAAAAACAATTTTATTTAATCAATGGCGAAAAAATAAATAGATCTACAGTTATTAGCACTTTGCCGGCTAACTTTACGGCAATTCACCGTATTTGTTTTAATCAAATTTTTTTCCTAAACATTTTGAAACCAAATCTTGACTTTATTTCGGGGATGGTTTTATTTTGACATTGACTTCAATAAGATGATTATTCACTGCAATTTAAGCCTGGAGCCGCTATTGGAAAAAGTATCAAACATCTTCTGCTGGATATTTGCTTTCGCACTCATTATGAATACGGGGCATAGCCAAGATGCTGATTCACTAAAGCATCAAAATTACATGAATACGGCAAAAAAAATTGTAGCTGCCGCGCTTAATGATGAAAAAGGATATAAATGGCTAAAGGAATTGAGTGACATCGGTCCGCGGCTGAGCGGATCTGAAAACTCCCTGAAAGCAATTGAATGGGCGAAAAGGGAAATGGAGAAAATGGGATTAGACAAGGTGGTGTTGCAGCCGGTTATGGTACCGCATTGGGAGCGAGGTAGCATTGAACAGGCAGAGATTATTGATTCACAGCAGAGGTTGAGTATTGCCTCATTAGGGGGAAGTATTGGGACACCTGCACAGGGCTTAACAGCAGGAGTGCTGGAAGTAAAATCATTTGAAGATCTTGAAAGCAGAGCGAGTGAGGCCAAAGGAAAAATCATTTTTTTCAATAGACCAATGGATCCAACCCGGTTAAGCACTTTTTCGGCTTATGGAGAGGCTGTGAAGTATCGGACAAATGGTTCAGTTCAGGCAGCAAGATTTGGAGGAGTTGCCGCGTTAGTCCGTTCCGTAACAACAAAATATGACGATGTCCCCCACGTCGGGATGATGTCCTATTCCGATACCGTGAATCAAATACCAACGGCAGCAATCAGTTTGGTCGGGGCGGATCGATTAAGCAATGCCTTAGAAAAAAATTCGCATCTAAAACTAAAGTTGAATCTTTCCTGCCGGACACTTCCCGATGCAAAATCGTATAATGTAATCGGGGAGATTAGAGGTTCAGAGAAGCCGGAAGAGATCATTTTAGTCGGCGGGCATTTTGACAGTTGGGACAAGGGGGATGGTGCGCACGATGACGGGGCAGGCTGCATCCAAACGCTTGAGGTCCTG
>WOR8_10008903_pt1 | contig 13412 bp, 21 predicted proteins | sample DeeMarSeWOR38_10_FD_19890 | JGI IMG/M metagenome (IMG submission 19890) | reverse complement strand
TTTTATTTTTCTGTTTCTGCACAAGTCTTTTGCCTCTGTGCCTGTGGGTGGTAGGCCGATGATAAGACCGGCATCTTATCATCTTGTGGAACTGATACCTGCTGGGGCCAACGCCGATGAGTGGAAGAAGACCACCCTCGGTGTCTCAACCGAAGACGTACAAAAAGCGATTAATAGATTGCGAAATGTTAAAGGCGATTAAAATACAAAACTACCAGAGCCACGAGAAGACCATAATCAGGTTTGTCAATGGTATAAACGTGATCTGTGGTATCTCTCAGCACGGCAAGACTGCCATCTTGAGGGCTATCAACTGGTGTCTGACCAACAGGCCGATAGGCTTTCGCTACCATTCGTTGTTCGCAAACGACGAATATACTCAGGTGGATCTTTTTACCACCGATGGTGTCAAGGCCACCCACTATAAAACAGATAAAGATGACACCTACGAACTTACCACCGATCAGGGTAAAAACAAATGGGAACACGTCAACAAAGAAGTGCCCGATCAGGTTACAGATGCACTCAATCTGGGCGCAATCAACATTCACAACCAGTTTGACAGCCCTCTGTTGATCACATCGAGTCCGACAGAGATAGCCAAGACCATCAATAAAGTCACCGGCATTGAAAAGGCCGACGTGTGGAGGGCCAAGCTCACCACCAAGATAAACAGTTTAAAAAAAGAAAAAAATATTATCAGTGGTGACATCAAGGAGATTAAGGCCCAGCTTAAACGGTACAAAAACATTCACAAAATAGGCATACTACTGGGCAATGCCGAGAGGTACAAAAAGAAAATAGAGGCCAACAAGAAGGAATTTACTTATATAAAAAACTGCCTTGAAGCCTTTGAAGCCAAGCTTGAGGTCGCCCGTAAACTTAAACCGTTAAAAGCCCTCTATGATAAGATGCAGGCCGTGTGGGATTCCATTATTGCCCTCGGTATTGAAAGGGATATGATCGGTGATTACATACAATTGTATGATAAATACATACAGACCAAGACCGAGAGGCAAAATCTTAGAGGGGGCTACGCTGATAGTCTTAGAACCAGTGGGTTTTGCCCCACCTGTTTTAGTAAGATTAATGATGAAACCGTTGAAAGAATACTGGAGGAACTTAAATGAAACTAATCGTATTTTTAATCTGTCTTTTATTTGTAAGCGGCTGCACTGCACGAAACATTCACTCAACTGATTATGAGAAACGGCAAAAGATTCTGTTGGAACTTAAAAAACAACAGTGCCGTAAACAAAATGTTCATTCTTTATTTTAAGGGGGTACTATGCACGAAGACGCTTGTAATCAATGTGTCGAAGAAAAATCTGACCCTGTGTTCAGACCAGCCCATTATACCCAATGGCTAATCGAACCTTTTACTTTTTTAATGATAAATGATGTCCCATACGCCGAGGCTTGTGTCGTTAAATACATATTAAGATGGCGTAAGAAAAACGGTATTGAAGATTTGGAAAAGGCACGACGAATAATTGATATGATCATCGAATTAGAAACAAACAAAAGTGATTATATTGCCAAAAAAACCTGTCTATGAAACTCATACTCATATCAGACTTACACCTTTTATCAAAGCAGCCCAAGGCCAGACTCGACAATGCTGTTGAAACCTGTTTTAAAAAACTGGCCTATGTTGTAAGAAGGGCTTACGGTATGCAGGCACCTATTCTGGTAGCTGGGGATTTTTTCGACCAGCCCCGTGATTGGTATGTGTTTAAAACCCTGACAGAAACCATCTCTGGGGTGGAAATCTACTCTGTCTTTGGCCAGCATGACACCTACAAATATTCAGAAAAGACCCGATCAGCGACGAATCTGGGCGTTCTATCAGCACTTTCTGATGATGTTACTATCTTAGAGGCAGCACCGACCAAATTAGAAGGGGTCAGAGTGTACGGGTGTCATGTTGGCCAAGACATACCCGCCCCTAAAGATACAAAATCATTAAACATACTGGTGATTCATGCGCCTATCAGTTTAGAAAAAGCTGCCTTTGCCCACTTCAACGCTAAATCGTTTTTACATGATAATCCAAAATACAATCTTATATTGTGCGGTGATATTCACAAAAAGTTTGTGTACGAAGAAAAAGGCGCAATAATATGCAACACCGGCCCAATGATTAGAAAGACAGTGGCCGAGTGGAATCACGAACCCACCTTCTTTGTGTACGACACCGATAATCAAGATTTAGTTGAGGTCACGATACCCCACGAAGCTGCTGAACAGGTTTTAAGCCGTGAGCACATCGAAGTTGAAGAGAGGCGTGAGGGGCTAATGCAAAAGTTCATCGACAAGGTGGGTAAGGTAAAGATGGGTTCCACAAAACTGGTTAAAAATATCACGAAGTTTTTAAAAGCAAACGATATGCCCCAAGAGGTAAAAGAAATATTGGATGGTCTAATAAATGAATAGTGCCAGACGACTCGCCACAATGAAGGAACAAATCTCTCTGCTCGATGGCCAGATGATTGTGCATAAAGAGGCTTTGAAACGTGCCTTAAGAAATTTAAAGAGTAAGTACATGATAGATTCCACCAAAGCGGCCAGAGACAGATTCAAACAGATTGAGGCTGAAAACGAGCAGCTTCAGGCTAAAATAGATGAGTGGGAAGCCAAGGCCGAGGAGCTTATGAATGAGTTTGATTAAAAGATTCGAAGAGGCCAAGGCCCAAAGAGACTTGTTAAAGAAACAACTGGCTGAAAAGACAGCCCGTCTGCAAACCCTTGAGCAATCTATCGAGCATCACGAGCAGGCCAAGTGGGTACTAAACGAGGTGGTAAAGCAGACCCAGCTTAATTTCAAAGAGCAGGTTGAAGCCCTTGTCACTATGGCAATTGGGTCTGTGTTTGACCGGCCCTTTGAGTTTAAGCTTGAGTTCAATGAGAAACCCTCTAAGATGGAAATTCAACCGCTGATTGTAGAGGGCGACAATGAATACATACCGAAACTTGAGATGGGTGGTGGCATCATTGAGCTTGTCAGTGTGGCCTTTAGAATAGTTTTGTGGTCGCTGTCTGACCCCCAGCCACGCAACACCATTATATTGGATGAACCCGTGCGTATGCTTGGCTCTCTGGCCGAGCGTTTTGCTGACTTTTTAACACAGATAAGCGGTGAGCTTGGCTTGCAGGTAATCTTGATTACCCATGAAGAAGAGCTTATGTATATTGGTAACAAATCGTGGAATGTGACCCACGACGGCACGAAATCAAAAGTAACTGTATCTAAAGGAGGGCCGAGATGAAAAAGATACAAATAAACATCGACATAGGTAGCAACCTTTACAACATTTGTTGTATGATAATAAGAAATGTCAGGGAAGATGCACCTGATACCGGTTTCACTACTTACCAAAAACAACTAGATACTTATATCGAAGTAATAAGATTTATTCATAGTTTACTTAAGGAGGCCAGAGATGAATCAGCCAAATCAACCCCCGCAAGAAATACAACTAAATGTGAATCTGAAAAATAAAACCCCGTTTAAATGCGATCACAAAGTTGACGGTAAAGAATGTGGTTGCCCTTTCTTCAGGCAGGTCTTTCACCTATACTATATCAGTTCAATCGAGGCCGGTGTGCCCATGCCCATTACATTTCCACAGCCAATATGGGCTTGTGCCAAGTGTGGGGCAGTGCATAAGGGTGCAAAACCCCAATAAAATACCCCGAAATACGCTCTGAGAGCTAAAATTTCGGGGTATTTGGTCTTAAGGCTGGCTTTGCCTTATTTGTACTGAATATTTCGCATTCTGATCGAATTAACGACCATGCCATCAACCCACTTCTCGATGTCACCAACAAGGCTTTCCAACACGGCTTTGAGATTGGGTGGTACCATTTCTCTAAGCAGGGCAACGGCATCTGCCTTTATCTTAGCAGCCTCTTCAGGGGTGATAACACCCGGTGTGTCATCGGTGGCCGCAGTCTCACGTTTCACAGCTTCAGCAAGCTGATCGACCATAGCATCGGTGATGGTAGCGAAGCTGTCCATAGCAAGCAGTGCGGTTTCATTCTGAGTTTTGCCTGCCAGCCAAGTTCTCAATGCCTGAACCCCAGCACCTATGATAATAACAAGTGCGGTGGTCAGAAGTGGGTAAATCTGAACCATCAAATCATTTAAAAATTCCATAATATTAAGCCCTCCTATTTAAAAGTTATCTTTCATTCCAAAAGGCTGGGCCTCCACGCTTTCTGACCATCTGGTAGTATAAATTACACCTTCTTAGCCGTAATTTAAGCAACCATTTATATTTAGTGTGGTTTCTAACGATTCTTTGCATGTTGTTAGAAAACACCTTGTCGGCCTCTTTGCGGTCTGTGCCCTTCCACAATCTATAATACCAATCGTGGATTTGACAAGCCTTCTTAATCGATAAAAACCAAACGGTGTCGGGAACTAAATAGTCCCCTATACTGCCGGGGCCACAACCAAAGCTTTCAAACTCTTCTGGGTGGCTTAGTTGAAACTCAAGACACTCATTTGGTGCATACAATTTATATTTATATTTCATTTCTTACCCAGATTTATAAATCTCTTGCGGCAGGGGGGGTGTAGCCTACCATGTTGCGAACGTTTTGCAGGTGGGCACGTAGAAACCACATATCTTTCGGTTGCAGAATGTAATCAGCGAGTGGATCGTTACCCCATACGGTGAATACAGAATAGTTTATCAGGTTGCCCAGCATTGCATAACGTGGATCTTGGCTGTCTGAGGTGATCATTCCAAAAAACCCCGCCAGTGTCAAGCTCGGTGTCTGCAAATAGGTTTCGGCCTTCATGGTGTATTCACCTATTTTAGTAGCCACATCTTGATCTACAATGGTACCCAAAGCAGCCAGCCAGAAAACGATGCCCTGAGCCTCACGGAGTGTGATCTGATGCTTTTCTGCAAGGTTGCACAGAATGGAACCAGAGGTAGGATCGACGCTCTGAGCCGACCAATCGATAGTGTTGCAGTAGTCGTTGGCCCAGCGGTCTTCCCAAGGTATTTGCATACCGGCACACCCTGTAACGATGGCTACTGCGATTGCAATAATAAATAGTTTTTTCATGATAATACCTCCTTGGTTTGTGTTAATGCTCTTTGTCAGAGCCATTTAATTTTTCAATAGCCGTCACAAATTTTTTGCTTCTTAAAAATGCAAGACTTTCTGACATCGTTTGTATTGCGGTCTGTGCCCTTGCATTTACTTCAGCGGTTTCTCTTATCAAAGCCCTAACATCTTTTTGAGTTTCAACCATATTAGTATTTAGCATTTCTAACTGGCTTCTGGTCTGGTTCTGATCACCCCGCATTTTGATAATCTGTGGGCAGGTTTCACAAAATGAGTGGGTACGCATACCCTCATCTATAATTTTATATTTCTCAGAAAGATTTTCCAACTGTTTATCTTGATTTTCATTGGTTGCTAGTATCTTGCTTTCGAGTTTGATCTTTGATGCAAAAAACCCTGCGATCACTATTACAATGGTGAGCACAGGTGTTATAAAATTCACCCAGAGAGGGGTGGGTTCCATCTTTATCAAACCTCCAATACACGCATGAGAACGTCAATTTCCCACACATAGCCTAAGTTTGTCGTGCCTTTAAAAGTGATCTGATACGGTGAATAGTCTGGGTCGCCGCCGTATACTATAGTGGCAACTCTTTCGTTGTCGTCACCGGCCACCTGTGGTGAGGTGGTTACCCCTGTTTCAGCCTCACCATCATTTCTGACGACTGAAACCTCTGGGGTGATGATGTATTCACCATCTGCCAGATTGTTTGAAAAATCACCATATATAACGAGCTTTTCGCTCGGTTGTTTGTGAAAATCTTGTATATCTGCTGATGTTGACAATGGGCTTACCTCGTAAAATACAGTTGTTTCTTCTTCACGATAGAATACATTTGTGACTTCTGCATGGTTAAATCCTATCATGAAATAGTCTGACAAGTCAACCGTTGTCGTGGTCGTAGAACTCGATGAATAGGTGCTTGTCGTAGACATCGTTGATGTGGAACTCATCGTGCTCGAAGTGGTCGAAGCCGTCGATGAGGTACTGCTGGTACTGGTCGATGACGAGGTGGTTGTAAACGTAGTCGTGGTGGTCGAAGTCGAAAATGTTGTGGTCGTCGTCGAGGTGGTGGTGCTCAGGGTACTGGTGGTTGACACCGTTGAAGACGTACTGCTTGAACTCGTTGTTGTGCTCGACAGTGTGGTGCTGGTCGATGTGCTCGATGACGATGAAGTGGTCGAGGTGGAACTACTTGAACTCGTCGTGGTTGACAGGGTTGTGGTTGTTGTCGTGGTTGACAGCGTGGTGCTGGTCGTAGAAATTGTGGAACTGGTGGTACTCAGGGTACTGGTAGTCGATAGTGTAGAGGTGGAACTCGTGCTTGAACTTGAAGTTGTGGTGGTCGAGGCGGTAGTACTGCCTGCCCCTGTGGTCGTCGTGGTCGATGACGATGAAAAGGTTGAGGTGGTGCTTAATGTCGAACTCGTTGTCGAGATGGTTGAGGACGTACTACTGGTAGTTGAAATTGTAGATGAAGTTGAGCTACTGCTCGTCGTCGAGGCTGTTGAGCTTGTGGAACTACTTGTCGTTGTGGCCGTCTATGTGGTGGTCGACAATGTTGAAGATGTGCTGCTGGTGGTCGATGACGATGATGTGGTGGTCGATATTGTGGAGCTTGTGCTGCTGCTGCTCGAACTTGAGGTTGTTGTAGTCGAGGTCGTTGAAGCAGTCGATGACGTACTGCTGGTAGTCGAGGCAGTGGAACTGGTCGTAGAGATTGTTGACGAGGTGCTGGTGGTGGTTGAGGCAGTAGAACTGGTCGAGCTTGTGGTAGAGATCGTCGAACTGGTTGAAGATGTCGTAGATATAGTTGATGAGGTGGAGCTACTGCTCGAACTCGTTGTCGTGGTCGATGACGACGAGGTTGTGGTTGTCGATGTCGTGGTGCTCGATTGTGTCGTTTGCCCCGGCTCGGTCGTGGTGGTGCTCGATGTGGTACTTAGGGAACTCGTGGTCGATATTGTAGAGCTTGTGCTACTGGTCGTTGAAATCGTTGACGAGGTGGAACTGGTCGTAGAAGCCGTCGATGAACTGGAACTACTGCTTGAACTCGTGGTTGTTGTGGAACTCGTCGTTGACAATGTTGAGGATGTGCTGCTCGTAGTAGAGATTGTTGAACTTGTCGAACTCGTAGTCGAGGCCGTAGATGAGGTAGAACTCGATGACGAACTCGATGTTGTAGTTGTTGTCGATGAAGTGGTAGTGCTCAGTGTGGAACTGGTAGTAGATATAGTTGATGAAGTGCTGCTCGTGGTCGAGGCCGTAGATGAACTGGAACTACTGCTTGAACTCGTGGTTGTTGTGGAACTCGTGGTCGAAGTGGTTGATATTGTGGAACTCGTGGTCGAAGTGGTTGATATTGTGGAACTGGTCGTAGAAATCGTAGACGATGTACTGCTCGTGGTCGAAATAGTTGAGCTTGTTGAAGATGTTGTTGAGGCCGTAGACGAGGTGGAACTCGATGACGAACTCGAAGTCGTCGTGGTGGTTGACGAGGTTGTAGTGCTCAGGGTCGAACTGGTAGTAGAGGCTGTAGAACTGGTGGAACTTGTAGTCGAGGCCGTAGATGTTGTAGATGAAGTGGTAGATAGAGTCGAACTTGTGGTAGAGGCCGTAGATGAGGTGCTTGAACTCGATGATGACGAGGTGGTTGAACTGGTTGTGGTCGACAACGTGGATGATGTCGTTGAGGCTGTTGAGCTTGTGGAACTTGTGGTCGAAATCGTAGACGAGGTGCTACTCGTAGTCGATATTGTGGAACTCGTTGAACTCGATGACGAACTCGAAGTAGTTGTGGTCGATGAACTGGTCGTGGTCGATAAAGTTGAACTGGTAGAGCTTGTGGTTGAGGCTGTAGATGAAGTTGTGGAGGCAGTGGAGCTGGTGCTACTCGTAGTCGAGGTCGTACTCGTGGTAGAGGCCGTAGACGAGGTGGAACTCGTGGTAGAGGCCGTAGACGAGGTGGAACTCGTGGTAGAGGCCGTAGACGAGGTGGAACTCGATGATGAACTCGTGGTTGTGGTGGTGGTTGAACTGGTTGTTTTCTTGGGCTTCCAAAAATCATCTTCATCTCTGAACTTGGCATCACCAGTATCTTTCCAGAAAGCGTCGGTATATTCGACCTGTGTTACCGTTGTGGTGGTCGAAGTTGTCGTAAGGGTGGTGGTCGTGGTAGATGAGGATGAAGTGGTGGTCGATACAGATGAGGTGGTCGATATTGTGGAACTTGTGGTCGAGGCAGTCGAGCTTGTTGAGCTTGTGGTTGAGATTGTTGACGAGGTGGAACTCGAACTGGTCGTAGTAGATGAACTTGAGGTAACCCCTTCAGTCGTTGTTGTTGTGGATGAACTCGTCGTAGTTGTGCTCGATGTTGACAAAGTGGAACTTGTCGATGATGATGATGATGAGGTCGTGGTTGTGGTAGTGGTAGTACTCGATGTGGTTACCGTACCAGTTTGAATAGCTAAATTCTGAGCATAGTTATCCAGAGTGGTACCCGCTTCAGACACGAAAAAGTAATAGTCTTGGTTAGAACTCGCATTTTTGGTTATTTGAACACAAAATTGAAATTCTGCAAAATCCCCATCACCTATCTTCATTGCTGTTAATGTTTGGGTAGACGGGGGTTCTACATAAATTCCATCAATGCGAGTGCCAGTACCACCCAAAACCTGAGCATCACAGAGGTCACCATCTGCGGGTTGCCCTGCTGCTATTATAAAATCATTGCCACCATCGGTAGTTACCTGTGTAGCAGTTGCAAAATCGTTCGAGGTGTTGTAATGGAGACGCCAATTAACGACACCACTATCTTTGCCACCAGTATTCTCAATCGAGAACCGAAGCATAAAAGGGGTGCCAGTATAAACAACCCCTGTTCTCTGCTGATCTGTGGTATCAAAGGAACACTCATCAGGGTCGGCATTATCATTATCGCCCACAGCAAAGTGAACTTGATTTGTATATTTTGGATCAGACATTTAATTCATCCAAAGATTTATTAAGATGGCGAATCTTCCCTTTATATTTACCTTGTACACAGAGATATTCTAAAACACAATGGCTCATACCTTGGTCTGGCGTGGGCTTTACGATACACTGATAAGGTTTATTAGTACTATAAGGCCCACTCTCGTGATACCCACAACCACTGCCGGTAAAAGAAGGGCATTTTGCACAGCAAATGGCCTTACTTTCATTTGGACATTCTTCACAACCCTTTATCTTTATCCAGATATCACCCTGTTCAAATACATTTATAAAGGCTACCGGTGAAGGGCTGTTCCATGGTATTACCGCACAAATCTTTTCTTTAATCATAATACCCTCATTAAAACCGTAAGCTGCCACACAAGCTTACGGCTGGTTAATACAATAAATGACATTTTATAAGGTGAGTAGTCGGCTGTGCCATCCATCACCACGACGGCCAGCTTCTCGCTGTCATCACCTATTATTTGATCTCGGCCAGTTACATCGGTCACGGCATCACCATTTTTATCGGTAACACTTACGATACCACTAGCGAGATACTCATTAGTGGCCAGCACATTGCTAAAGTCAGCGTAGACCACAAACTTTTCATCTGGTTTTTTGTGGAACTCTTTTAAGTCAGCAGCAACGGAATGTACATCAACCTCATCGTATTCGAACCCTATCATAAAGTGACTGGAAAGGTCAACGGTAGTCGTGGTGGTCGAGCTTGTACTTGTCCACCCTGATTCTGTGGTCGAGGTGGTCGAAATACTTGAAGTCGTAGAGGCCGTAGATGTTGTAGATGAAGTGGTAGATAGAGTCGAACTTGTGGTAGAGGCTGTGGAACTCGTGCTGGTGGTCGTTGTGGTGGTAGTAGTGGTAGTAGTGGTGTAAGCCTCTTCACAGCCTGCCCACACCTGAAAATTATGAAAATTGGCATCGATTGTACCACCGGCACCTGAGAAATAAAGCCCCACTTTCAGGTCGTCATTCATGCCAATTTTACAGAGCTTACCTGCGGGGTCACCATCCCATTCCCACCGGCCTAAAGTAGAGTTCCAGTAAAAGGCCCGAATTTCACCAATAACATTTAATATCAGCCTGAACTTACCAGAGGTATCAGATGAGGTCTTATAAGATGTTACCTGACCGTCACCACCGGCAAGATACTGACCCACGCCTTCATAACCAATGAAACCATATATTGCAGAACTGTGTGTATCTCTCAGCCTAAACTGTATTGAGGTACCGGCAGGCAGGGTCGAATAATCAAAGTTGATTCTAATATCAACAGCAGGGTTGCCAGCATAATTGGTAAAATTAAACTTACTGTAATACCAAGCATAGTGACCCGACGACGGGTTGTTATAGTTGAGCTTATTGCTCTGTATACTGCCCTGAGTACCACTATATTCACCCAGAAGCCACTTGGTAACATCGGGCGGGTCGTCATCGTCACCACTGAAATCATCGTCCCAAGTGCATGGGGGTCGAGTGGTTGTCGTTGTCGATGAACTCATTGTGGTTGATGTCGATGAGGAACTACTTGTGGTACTGGTTGAAGTACTCGAACTGCTTGTGGAACTTGTGGTTGTCGATGAGCTTGTCGTACTCAGGGTCGAAAGTGTACTGCTGGTGGTTGAACTTGATGTCGTGGTGGAACTCGTCGTTGTGCTCGATGAGGTGGTAGTTGACATCGTACTACTTGTGGTAGAAGCTGTGGAACTTGTACTTGAGCTGGTAGAGGTGGAACTGGTAGAGGTGGAACTGGTTGACAATGTACTGCTCGTAGTAGAAATGCTCGATGATGTCGTGGTGGAACTCGTCGATGATGAAGATGTGGTCGACAATGTTGATGAGGTTGAACTTGTGGTCGAGGCCGTCGATGAGGTGGAACTCGTTGTCGAAGCAGTCGATGAGGTGGAACTCGTTGTACTTGAACTTGTTGTGGTTGATACAGTGGTTTCACCCGGCTCAGTGGTAGTCGTGCTCGATGTTGACGACAAACTCGAAGTGGTTGATATTGTGGAACTGGTACTACTCGTGGTTGAGATCGTAGATGAAGTTGAACTGGTTGAACTGGTTGAACTGGTGGTCGACAGTGTGGACGAGGTACTACTGGTCGTAGATATAGTTGACGAGGTAGAACTTGATGACGATGAACTGGTGGAACTCGAACTGGTCGTAGTCGTACTCGATGTCGTTGTTGTCAGGCTGGTTGTGGTCGTACTCGATGACGATGATGACGAGGTTGTTGTGCTAAAAGAGGTTGTTGTCGAAATCGTCGACGAAGTACTGCTGCTACTGGTCGTGGTCGACAGTGTGCTGCAAGTTGAGGTGGTTGAGGCCGTCGAGCTTGTGGAACTTGTCGTTGAAATTGTCGAAGATGTACTACTGCTGGTGGTGGTGGTGGAACTCGTCGTGGTTGTGCTTGAAAGTGTTGAACTCGTGGTGGAACTCGTCGATGTTGAACTTGTCGTTGTCGAAGATGTGCTGGTAGTAGAGGCAGTGGAACTGCTCGAACTGGTTGAGGTCGAAGTGGTGGTTGTACTCGATGTCGTTGTGGTGGTAGTGGTAGTTGTATATGTATCAGCACAACCTGCCCACACCTGAAAGTTGTCTAAATTGGCTTCAATTATGCCACCGGCACCTGAAAAATAAAGCTCAACTTTTAGATCACTGGTGACACTACTGGCACAGAGTTTACCTGATGTACTGCCATCCCATTCCCACCGGCCTAAAGTAGAGTTCCAGTAGAAAGCTCTTATCTGGTTACTGCTGTTTAATATTAATCTAAATTTACCAGAAGTATCAGATGTGGCACTATAAGAAGTGGTCACCCCTGTCCCACCGGCAAGGTATTGTCCACTGCCACCACCATCGGTACCAATAAAACCTATTTTGGTGCGTTGTTTATTACTCAACCTAAATAAAATTGATGTGCCTACAGGCCGCTGCACCCAATCAAAATCTATTCTGATATCTAAATAAGGGTTGCCTGCATACCCAGTAAAATAAAATTTACTGAAATACCAAGCATAATCACCAGAATTTGAATTTTCAAAATTAAGCTTGTTACTCTGTATAGTGGCTTTTGTACCAAACCAAGAGTTCAACACCCATTTCATAGAATCAGGTGGGTCACCGTTGCTGCCGGTAAAGTCATCTTCCCACGAGCAAGGTGGTCGAGTCGTGGTGGTCGTAGTTGTACTCATCGATGTTGAAGTAGTCGATGAGGTGGACAATGTAGATGAGGTGGAACTTGAACTGGTTGTAGTTGATGAGGTGGTAGTGCTCGAATGTGTCGTAGCTGGGGGGTAACTCGTTGTTGTGCTCGATGATGTGGTTGTAAACGTGGTTGTGGTGGTTGTGGATGAACTACTAGTGGTCGATAGTGTGGAACTCGTCGAACTCGTAGAGGCTGTGGAACTTGTGCTTGAGCTTGAAGATGAGGTGCTGGAACTCGATGATGACGAGGTGGTGGTGGTGGTTGAACTTGTAGTGGTAGTAGAGGCTGTCGAACTGGTTGAACTTGAACTGGTTGAAGTTGAAGTTGAAGTTGAGGTGGTTGAGGTTAACTGAGGTTCCCACTGATCATCTTCATCTTTGAATTTAGTATCGGCAGTGTCTTTCCAAAAAGCATCTTTATATATATAAGCAGTGACCGTTGTGGTGGTAGAACTGGTGGTATGTGTAGTCGAAGTTGAAGATGATGAGGAACTTGCTGTGCCTGAAGGTGAGGTAGTGGTCGTAGTTGTGGTGGTAGTGGTAGTTGTGGAACCCCAGCCCACATCACCATCCTGAAACGGTACATCACCCCCATGTTCAAAAGGCACATCAACCATTTTGATCTCTTATAAATAGATTTGTCGACCACTTTCATTTTCTATTCGATTTTCATGTTATATTTAACATCAATTTTCAATGAGATTTTATATTAAAGAATTTTCATTGCCGTTAAAACCGCCACCACAACCAGAAGCAGATTCTTTATCAGCAGCCTCACCATCAGCCCGCAGATAATAAGTTGCCGCATCAGCAAAAGAGGCTGTAAGAAAAATCAGTATGGTGAAGAGTATTTTCATTAGTTTATGGACACACCCTCGATGGCGCCTTCCGCAGCGCCTTCCGCATAAGTACTTGGAGCAACTTCATCATAACTAGAATTGGCATCCCCATACCGAAATTCATCGTGGTAGATTATTCGTTCTGTAGTATTATGGGGTTCTTCGTCATAGTCAGAGCGATACCCCCATGCATAAGACCCAAACTGAATGTCCGTCTTACAATAACCTGCGTATGCTCCATAGTCCGCAAAGTTTATACCCGTATCATCTACTACAAGAAC
>WOR8_10005450_pt1 | contig 13416 bp, 13 predicted proteins | sample DeeMarSeWOR38_10_FD_19890 | JGI IMG/M metagenome (IMG submission 19890) | reverse complement strand
CCAAACACCAAATACAAAACACCAAACACATTCCGACACTTTGAAACTGTTTTGTATGATAGATGCGTTGTTCAGTTTCGATCAGCACATAAGTTGGTGCGCTTATTGACCGGGCGTTTCCAGTATGTCGAAGGTTTCGGCATTCAACAGATTGACATGGTTGGCCTGTAAGACTTCAATGGCTTTATCATTGTCGCTGAACCGAAATATCATCACCGCGTGACCCTGGGAAAACCCGATGAAGGCATACATGAATACCACGTAGACATTGGCGTCTGCAAGGGGCTGCAAAATCCTGGCCAGGCTGCCGGGTTTATCTTCGATTTCGGCGGCGACAACCTCATTGACAAAGGCCGGGATCGCCATCTCCATTAAAATTTGCCTGGCTTTGGCAACATCGGATACCAGCAGCCGCAGCTGCCCGAAGGCACCGGTGTCCACCAGGTTGAGGGCTCGCAGGTTAATGCCGGCCTGGCCCAGGGCATTGGTGACCTCAAACAGCCGGCCGGGCGCATTCTCAATGGATACCACTATTTGTTTTAATTTCATTTAACCCTCCGCCTTGATAGCGTTTCAACTCAAGCAATCACCGCTCTCAAACTAAAAAAAACTAAAAGCCTGTGTCAAGCATAATGTTTTTCAATAAAAACCGGAAGGCAGCCGTATTCGTTCGCCTGGTTATGTTTGTCATTCCAGCGGCCAGAGGCCTTTTTCTTCCAGAACCGATCTTAGGGTTTTCAGGGCAGAATTTGTCGCCGGCATCCCCCCGTAAATAGCGGTTTGAAATATCACCTCGGCAATTTCCTGCGGTGGGCAACCGACATTCAAGGCTGCCTCGATATGCAGCCGGAGTTCATCCAGTCGTGATAAAACAGTCAACGCTGCGACGGTAATCAGCTGTCGGGTGGTGTGGGGTATTTTCTTCCGGGCATACATTTGTCCGGTGATGAATAAGGACAAATCTTTGGCCAGCTCCGGGTCAAAGGACCGCCACAGGTCGAAGGGCCTCTCACCCTTGACGTCCTTAAAATAAAGTTCGGCTGTTTTTTTTGTTTTTTCAACGACGTCCTTGCTCAAAGTCATCCCCTCCTTTCCAATTGACTGGCGCCAATTGGAAGTTATTTGTTAATGGTTATTCGTTAATAGAACTTAATTAAAACGGATCAGCCCCACCAGATTGGTGAGGCTGTTCGTAGAAGTTGGCTTAAATAGCAGAAATCGATTTGTGCGGATGAGTCAATTAGCTATCTCCAATAACGAATAACGATTACCTGTCTTGATTGAGCGTTAGCTCAATCAGCTCAGACAATTGAGTATTTGGGACCGCCGCCACCTTCGGGACAGGTCCAGACGATGTTCTTATACGGATCTTTGATCTCACATGTTTTACAATGGAGACAATTTGAAGGATTCAGTTTAATACGTTTGGTTCCATCCGATTCTTCTTCGAGCTCGTAAACCTGGGCGGGACAGAAAAGCGTACAGGGGCAGCGGTAATTTTCATAGCAATCCGTGACGCACAGGTTCGTGTCCGGGATAACCAGATGGCAGGGCTGATTCTCTTCATGGGTGGTGCCCGAAAGGTAAAGTCCGGTCAATTTATCCAGATAAAGTTTACCGTCAAGATTCTGTACTTCCGCCGGCACTTCGGCCGCCGCTGCGTCAGAAACCTTTTTTAGCGAAGCGCTGTCTTCTTCAATTGGCATGGGATCTGTCAGCCCGCGTCCACCGGTCAGGTACTGTGCACCGATGGTGATAAACTTACCGAATCCCTTTTGCGATAAAGCCTGCCCAAAATTGCGGGCTGCAAACAGCTCCTTTTTTATCCAGCTGTCATCTATTTTTTGTTGATAGCTACCCAGCGTTTCGGCTGAATAGTCGTCACTTTCAAGGGCAGCCATAATCGTTTCGGCGCCCAGCATACCCGATTTGGTGGCGGTATGAACGCCCTTGAGTCGCTGGATATTCAACATGGATGCGCTATCACCGACGATCAGCGCCCCGTCCACCGCCAGCCGGGGCATGCTGTAATAGCCGCCGGCCGGCAGTGTTTTGGCGCCCTGCTGCAACACCTTGCCGCCGGCGATGATCCCGGCAATCAAGGGATGCTTTTTAAAGTTCAGGAACGCCTGGTAAGGTTCTAATAGAGGATTTTCATACTCCAGTCCGACAACAAATCCCAATGCCACCCGGTTATCTTTCATTTTGTAAAGGAAGCCACCGCCCTTGGTGTTCAAGCCCAGAGGATAACCGAAAGAATGCAATACGGTGGTCTTGGAAGCCACAAATGGGCTTGATTCCGGTATTTCAATCACTTCCTTGACGGCGGTTTCAAACACCTGGGGCATCTTGCCGTCAAATATTCCCAGCTTTTTGCCGAGTTCGCGCAGCAGGCTGCCTTTGGGGCCTTCACCGAAAACCGTCACCTTGGCCATCAGATCGACACCGGGTTCAAAATTAGGTCTTTTGTTACCGTCTTTGTCGACACCTTTATCACCGGTACGAATGCCGATGACGCGGTCACCGTCATAAAGAATTTCGGTCCCGGCAAAACCGGGGAAAACCATCACTCCCAGTGCTTCGGCCTGTTCACCCAGCCACGCACAATACTTGGAAAGGCTGATGATATGGCAACCGTCGTTGTGCATATAGCCCGGTGTATAAGGCACTTTAAGCTTTCCAGTGGGAGTCAGGTAATAGAATTCATCCCGGCATTCAGCGGTTTCGATCGGGCAACCTTTATCCAGATAGTCCGGCATAAGCTCTTTGAGGGCCGCTGGATCCATGATGGCACCACTCAGAGAATGGGATCCGATGGATTCGGCCTTCTCAATCAGGCACACCTCAATTTCCTTGCCGGCCTGCTGGGCCAGATTCATCAAATGGATGGCACCGGCCAGATTAGCCGGGCCGCCACCGACAAAGAGTACATCAAACTCTAATGCTTCTCTGGTTTCTTCCATGTATGTCATCCTTTACCGTAACCCGAATGATCGGTAGCTTTCACCCGGATAGTTAATCGTTATCGGCCATCGGAACAACTAACGAATAACCAATAACATCTGATTGGGCCTGCGCACAATCAGGTTCAGCTTTTAACTTTCTTGACTTCTTCCTCTACAGCGGGGACCACATCAAACAGATCGCCGACAATACCCAGATCGGCTTTGGAAAAAATAGGCGCTTCCGGATCCTTGTTGATGGCCACAATGTATTTGGAGGTCGACATGCCGGCCAGATGCTGAATGGCTCCGGATATACCGCAGGCCACATACAAAACCGGGGATACGACTTTGCCGGTCTGTCCCACTTGATCGCTGTGCGGGCGCCAGCCCTCGTCAACTGCCGAGCGGGATGCCCCGACGGCACCTCCCAAAGCAGCCGCCAGGCGCTCAACAGCGCCGAAGTCCCCTCCGGTTCCACGGCCACCGGATACCACGATATCTGCCTCGGTCAGTTCGATTTTATCCCCGGTGTCCATGCTCTTCTCAACCACCGCGGTTTTAACCTCGCCGAGCTGAACGGCAGGTTTTTCAATTGCGCCATCCTTGGCGGATTCTGTGATATCCATCACATTGGGTCGAACGGCGACAATTTGAATGGCGCTGTCAAACCCCACGTCGGCAAAAATCTTCCCGCCGAACATGGGCCGCGTACAGGTCAGTTGACCGTCTTCCAGCTTTACGGCCGTGCAATCCATGGCCAGTCCTGCATCCAGTCTGGCAGCCAATCGGGCAGACAGGTCCTTGCCCTGGGCAGAAGCACCGAGGATAACCACCGCCGGATCCACGGATTGAATCAGATCGGCCAGAACGTTCGTGTAGGCACTGGTGGTGTAATCGGCCAGGCCAGGATCATCTGCAACCAGTATCTTGTCGGGACCATATTTTTGCAACTCCCCGGCGATGCCTTCTATACCGCTGCCAATGACCACGGCGCATAATTCCGCTCCCAAACCGTCGGCAAGGCGCCTGCCCTCACTGACGACTTCAAAGGATATTTTTCTAAAAACACCATCTCTTTGTTCTGTAATCGCAAACACACCTTGTGGCATTTTAATCTCCTTTACTATTCGATCTAAATTCCCGACCAAGGGACAGGAACTCGTATTCGGTTAATCTATATGTCTTTGCCTTAGATCAGTTTAACTTCTTCATGCAGCACCCTGACCAGCTCGGCGGCCTTGTCCTGGGCGGTTTCGCCCTCGACCATTTTAACCGCCTGTCGCACCGGCGGAAGGTTCAGCGCTTTAATTTTAACCTTGCGGTTGGCAGCACCGGCCGTACCGGGATCAATTCCCAGATCTGCGATGGTTTTGACATCCACCGGCTTCTTTTTGGCTTTCATGATTCCGGGCAACGAGGCATAGCGCGGCTCATTCAGCCCGCGCTGGGTGGTAAACAACGCCGGCAGTGCAGCTTCCACCGTTACGGTGCCGCCCTCAATGGTGCGCTGGCACTTGATCTTGCCATCGAGCAGCTCGGCTTTGACCACCATCGAAACCTGCGGAATATTCAAAAATTCAGCCACGGCGGCCGCGACCTGGTAATTGTCTTCATCCACGGCGCGATGTCCGGCGATGATCAAATCAAACGGAATTTCTTTTACGGCAGCCGCCAGTATCCTGGCCGTCGCCAGGGGATCACTGCCCGCAGCTGCGGGATCGTTGATGTGAATACCCTTATCGGCGCCCATGGCCAGGGCGGTGCGGATGGTCTCAACGGCCTTGTCCGGCCCCATGGAAACTACCGTCACAGCGCCTCCCTGGGCTTCCCGGATTTGCAGGGCTTCTTCGACCGCGATCTCATCATAGGGATTCATGACCCATTTTATATCCTGGGTTTTTATGGACACGCCGTCGCCCGCAATTTCAATCAGCGACTCGGTATCCGGCACCTGTTTAACGAGAACAACTATTTCCATATCTTTCTCCTTTCACTAAACTAATAAGCCTTCTGGATCTTTTTATGTAAAAACCTGCTTGACCAACCACTATCCAAAATTACAAATCACAAATACCAAATATCAAACAAATCACAATGACAAAAATTCAAAATCCCAACCCAGAAGATCCAGGTTGTGAATTCGATAGTGACTTAACTTCAGCATTGCAACGTTTCGGTCATTGGACATTTGAATTTGAAATTTGTTTGTAATTTGGTGCTTGCTATTTGGGATTTCTTTCCAATCCGATTGTGTCTATCGATCCAGAGTATTGGACTCTTGGACAAATTCAAGCACTATCTGTTAGCCTTCCGGATGCCTAGCTGATCCAGCGCAATAATCCATTTGCAGATATTGGCGGATCCTTCAACCATGCTGTAGGTGGGTGCATCCCTGAAGAAACGCGCCACCGGATATTCGGTGGAATAACCGTAGGCGCCCAGAATCCGCATGGCATAGTTGGCACACTTGTTGGCCACTTCACCTGCCAGATATTTGGCCTGGGCGACATCGAGCCCGTTGTTTAACCGGCCCTGATCTTTGGCCACGGCCGCTTTGTATACCACCAGCCGGGCAGCTTCTATTTCCGCCGACATCTGGGCGATCATATCCTGGTTCATTTGGTATTCGCCGATGGCCTTGCCGAACTGTTTACGCTCCATGCTGTATTTAAGGACTTCATCCAGACAAGCCTGTGCCAGCCCCACGCCGCCGGCGGCGGCTGAAAGCCGGGTCTGGTTCAAAGAACCAAACAGGATCTTGGCCCCATCACCCGGGTTGCCCAGAATATTTTCTTTGGGCAATTTGGTATCGGTCAGATAAATTTCACCGGTGGGCGAGGAGCGGGATCCCATTTTGTCCAGAGCGGTCGTTCGGATGTCGTTGAAGTTTTTAACCTCTACCACGAAGGCCGAAAGCCCTTTGGCACCCTGGGAGCGATCCGTGTAGGCGTAGTAAATAATGGCGTCGGCAACATCGGCATTGGATATCCATGTCTTGGAGCCATTTAGCAGCCAGTGATCTCCCTTGTCTTCAGCTCTGGATTTCATGGCCATGACATCGGAGCCCGCATCCGGCTCGGTCATGGCAAAGGCGCCCATATACTCAGCGCTGACAAGCTTGGGGATATATTTTTGTTTCAGCTCTTCACTGCCATACGTAAGAATTGTGTAAGCACATCCCAGGGTCTGCATATTGATCTGCACCCGCAGCGAGCTGGATGCGCGGGCAATCTCCTCGGTGACAATCATGGCAGCCAGCCAACCCATTTCCGAGCCGCCGTAGGCTTCGGGAATGACCGTACCAAAAAGGCCCAGCTCCCCCATCGGCTTGACGACCTCCTCGTAGGGAAAATAATGCTTTTCATCCCATTCGTCGGCAAATGGCGCAATTTTTTCGGTGGCAAAATCTCGAACCATGTCGCGCAGCATTTCAAGTTCTTCCGGCAGATTAAAATCCATTTTCAATCCTCCTAGTAGATGATTTCTCCATACAGTACGCTTTTAAATGTATAAATTATTTTATATAAAAACAGTATGATATAAAATTTTTAGGCTGGTTGGCACACAGGGTACGAGGCCAATTATAAGATACGAACTATAGAAGATGGTAACAGGGAAGTCAAGCTAAAAAGTAGCTATTTTGCAGCCACATCGTAATTAGTTCACATCGGCGTCCGCGGGAGAATCCACATCAAAAATCAGCGCCCTGAAACCGGCTCAGATGCCTTTATCGAGGATTTTCGGGTCGTGTTTGAGGCGCTCTTGAATCCCTTTTCCGATCCGGTAGGTGCGGCTGAATTCAGACCAGAATTCCTGATCTTTTTCTTTCCAGGCAGAACCAAAGCGTTTATCAAAAAAGTGACCGAGTTTGTCAAACAGAAGCTTCCAGGGCGGCTCCCCTCTTTGGTGAGCCCCGAGCAGGTCATCGAGCAGATTATCCAGATCCGCCAATGTCTCTTTGGGCAAATAGGAGATGGCACCTTTTTGGATAGATTCCATCAGGGTTTCGGGGCTGATCGCATGGGCGGTGAGCATGACGGTGGGGATGCCCCTTGCCACCGTCTCTTCCAGCAATTTCAGACCGTCGACACCCATGATATCTAGAATGGCGAGGTCGTATTTTCGCTTTTTTATTTTTTCAGACGCGCCCTGATACTCACGGGCGGTATCGACGCGGGATTCATCCAAGATCTCGACGATGGTCTCCAGAACATCTTCTTCATCATCTACAGCCAGAATATGGATGCCTTTGAGAAAGGATTCCTGTTCAGTCATATTTTTCTGTGCCTCCTAACCCGGCCAAGCGGGGAATGTTGACACAAAGGCACCAGGATAAGAAGGGAAATGCCTTTGGTAAATATTCAACTATGCGTCTTGACGCTTTGGCGGCGAAAATGCCTCGCCGCAACGTAAACAAGATCGACAGCCGGGGACTTCAACCCCCTGCATGATCACCATCCTTGCCACCCGGAGTTTCTATTCCAAAAATCCCATCATTTTCGGCAACCAGAGCACGGCTTCCGGAAAATAGGTGATGAAAAAAAGCACCGCCGTCTGAATGGCAATAAATGGAATGACGGCCTTGGAAACATAGATGAGATCCTTATTTGAAATCGCCCCGGTGATATAAAGACTGACGCCCATGGGTGGTGTGCAATAACCGATGGCCAAATTGACGGTGAGGATCAACCCGAAGTGCATCCAGTGCACATTGAAGGCGTCCAGCATCGGCAGGAAAACAGGACCCAGGATCATCGTCGCCGAAATAATATCCATAAACATGCCGACGATCAGAAGCAGAATATTCATCGCCAGCAGAAATATGATCGGGGAAGTGATGGTCGATAAAACCGCTTCCGTAATTTTTCCCGGGATCGCTTCAAGGGTGAGCAAACGGCCGAAACAGGTCGCACCGGCCACGATAATCAGCAACGTGGCCGACGTGACGGCCGAGCTGACGGTGATCTTTTTGACATCCCCGAACTTGACGGTCCTGTGGATGAAAAGCTCCACAAAAAAGGCATACACACAGGCAACCACGGCGGCCTCATTGGCGGTAAACGCGCCGGAAAAAATACCGCCGAAGATGATGACCGGCAGCATCAGCGACCAGAATCCGTCTTTGAGGACACGCAGCAGTTCCAGCGTGCTGGGGATGGGCTTGCGCACAATCTCTTTCTTCCTTCGAAAGACGAAATACGTGTACACACAAACCCCGAACATGATCATGACCCCGGGTAAAAACCCCGTCAGGAAAAGCCCTTCCAGGGATACGTTGCTGATCATGCTGTAAAGGATCATGCCGATACTGGGCGGGATGATCACGCCAAGATTGGGCGAAGTGGTCATCAATCCCAGGGTATACTTTTGCGGATATCCGTTGTCGATGAGGGCCGGAATCATAAAGCCACCCAGGGCCACCACGGTGGCCACGGTTGAGCCGGATATGGCGCCGAAAAGGCCGCATGCCAGGACGCCGGCCATTCCAAGACCGCCCGGAAGCCAGCTGACAACGGAATTGGCAACATTGATGAGTTTCTCAACGATGGACCCGGCGGTCATGATATTACCGCAAAGGATAAAGAAAAGGACCACCACAAGGGCAAAATTATCCATACTTCGAAAAAGGCTCTGGGCCAGCAACAGTATGGGCAGATCGGTAAAGAATAAGAAACCCAACACCGCCGTAAAAAAAAGACACATAAAAACGGGTACATAAGTTGCCATACATCCGAGCAGGATCAGCATGATGACCACATGGCTTGTTTCCATAAACGGCTCTCCCCGTGCTACTATAAGCTATCTCAACAAAGTCTTTAGGTCTCCCGCCTCTGGCGGGATTGGGCGCTCGGTTTAAATCCTCGAAATACTGCAGTATCCCTCCGGTTCAAACCTCGCGGCCGCCGCGATTTTGAACCAAAATCCTATTTTCGAGACAGCTTCTATAAAATCTACGTTTCGTTTTTCTGAACGCGCTGTTCCATAATGTCCTGGTAGATGACCTGAATGGCTCGAATCAGCATCATGATTCCCATCAACGGCAGAATCGCATACAAGAACACCAGGGGAATCTCCATGATAATGGTTTTCTGATGGGTGCGATATTGCAGCATCACCATCATCCAGCCGTAGTAAATCATCATGCCGGCAAAAACCATGATGACGAAATTGCTGAAATAGGTCAGCGGCATTTTAAGTTTTGGCAAAAGCTGCACCGAGGCATCTATTTTGATCATCGAACGGTTTTTAACGGCGGCGCTGCAGCCGATAAAGGTCGTGTAGATGATAACCTCTCGGACGAGTTCCTCCGACCAGGCCAGGGAATAGTTAAAGCCGTACCGCAACACCACGTTGACAAACAGAGCGATCAACGCAACCAAAACGGTAATAAACAGCGTCCACTCCTCAAAAAAGCTCAGGACCCTGTCCAAAAAGTCGAGAATCTTACCAAACATGGGATGCTCCCCCCGGTACAAATATTGGATATCGCACAGTTTTATCCTGATTGGCCACAAAAGAATGAGAGGGGGCCGATGATGCCCCCTTTCAGTGATATCTTGCAATGTCCTGCCGGGCCCGGTTCCCGTAAAAGCGGTATCATCGGTAGCGGGCCCGCTTTAGCTAAACTATTGCAGGACATCCCTTCGTTTCAGGTAACAAACAATGATGGCTAGTCGGCCATGTAATCCTGAACCTCTTTCAGATAGTTGCCGGGTTTGTAAGTGTCGCCATCGTAAAGCTTATTGATTTCCGGTGCAAATTCCTGGTGAACGGCACTGGCCTGTTGGATCAGGGTATTCATGTCCTTTTCAGGCAGTTGAAAAAATTCCACCCCGTATTTTTCCGCGGCGGCCTTGCGTTGCTCCATTTCCTGCTGCTTCGCGGCGGCGCGTGCCTCGGCGCAGACGTCCTTCACCGTGGCCACGAGGGTTTTCTGCAGATCGGCGGGCAGCGAGTTGAACCAGGCCTTGTTGAAGATCCAGATGAACAATCCCTGGGCATAATTCAGCTCGGTGAAGTACTTGGCGACTTCAAATTTCTTGGTAATGCTGCACACGGTCAGGGTGTGATCCAGTCCGGTGATAACGCCCTGCTTTAAGGCCACCGGCACGTCCGGCCACGGCATGACCACCGGGTTAAAGCCCCAGGCTTTGTAAGACAGCTTGTTGACCGCCGCTTCGGCAATCCGGAATTTCACTTTCTTGGCATCTTCAATGGTCTTGACGGGCACGGTGGTGGCCCAGCCGTAATTGCCATAGCTGCAGATATCAACGCCCATGATGCCCTGGTGATCCATGGCCATCAGAAAATGATCAAACAGCTTGCCGCTTTTGGTGAATTTATCCAGTTTTTCAAACGAATCGATTAGGAAAGGAAGATTGACCACACCGAACCGGGGCCCGAGATTGGTGGAGGCCACCGAACTGACGGCCATGCCCTGGATGGCGCCCATTTGCAGCTGATTGAGAACTTCAACTTCCCCCCCCAGCATGGAAAAGGGCTTGTAGTCAAGGTACATCTGGCCGTTGGTCCGCTTCCAGAGTTCATCGCGGATCGCAAAACCGGTGTAGACGCCTTTCAGCACGGGATGAGATACGTTAGAGACGATAAGTTTATATTTTGCTCCTGACGGATCAAAGGCCGGTTTCCAGGCATCCAATGATGGTCCTGCGGCGACGGCAGGTGTGATAGCCAAACTACACATAACGACAGCTAGCGCGACAAATAAAAATAACCTTTTCATTTCCTCACTCCTCCTTTTTTGTAGTTCAACACCAAATCATAAAACTCATTCATTTTCCAAAGGGCGTTTAAATCATTGCGGATATATCACAACACCGATTCCCATTTCAAGAAAAATTGTATACAATTTTGAAGATATTCAGAGCCGACGGTTTAAGTTCGTGGGTCCGACATTCAAATGAAATACGAGAATTTAATTTTAAAATTTAGAATCCAATATTTTATCAAATAGTTATGCCGAGCCGGTCCAGTATCCTTCAGGGTCGAATTGCCGGATCATCTTCAGCTCCCGGGCAGTGGGCTCCGGTGTCCGAGCCAGGTCAGGGGCAACCTGGAGCGACCACCCCGTGTTGTGACGGACCTGCGCGATGGTCACGCCCGGGTGAATTGAGCTGAGTATCATTTCAGCGCTATCCGGATCAAAGCGCAGCACTCCCAGCGTGGTGATAACGGTCGATGGCCCGCCTCGGGGAAGCCCCATTTTTTCACGCCAGCCGCAGCCATGTCCAAAGCCGGGAGATGTAATGTAGTCCACCCGGGGCACAAAGCGGCGCTTTTCATGTGACATGACGATAATATGCCGCCTGGCCAGGCAGGCCAGGTCGCAGGCACCGCCACTGCCCGGCAGGCGGGTTTCAACGGTGTCGATACCCCCGATATAGCTGGTGTTCAGGTTGCCGTACCGATCCACCTGGGCACCGCCGATAAAACTCAGGTCCACCGCTCCCTGCTGGAGCAACCCCATGGCATCGGCTGTATCGGCCAGCCACTGGGCGCGGCACAGATTGGGCAAATCTCCCATGGTCATCAGCGGCGCAGGCGCCGGCGTATCCCGTACGATACCCAGCTCATACACCCCGATGGCCCCGGGCGCATGGGTGCTTTTGGCCAGCAAAAACCCGAGCAGCGGCAGGCGCATGCCCACAAACACCACTTCGTCATCGGCAATTTCCCGGGCTGCAGCGGTCACCATCAGCTGTGCAAGGTTATAGTTAGCGGTGTTTTTGCTATTATTCATCAATTGTGCTTAATTCCATTCAAAAGGGATGAGAGGACAGAGGACAGAAGACAGATGACAGATGACAGACGACAGGCAGATTCGAACAGACCGTCGCCAAAGCTGATGAATGATTAGATTGGGCTTAAAAACCCATTTCAGATTGTCATCTGACCTCTGTCCTCTGTTTTCTGTTTTCTGTCTTCTGGACCCTGACACCTGAAACCTTTATTTCTCAATAGCCGTAATCCACCGTCTCAGCATAAACATGATTTTTAATTGCCAAGCGAGTGATTCTTTCCGGTCCAAGCAGATCTAAATACTTCTGATGGCTGTCCACGTTGTCCACCCAGCGATTTTTCCACTTGGCATAAAGCCCGGTGGTTTTACTTTCATTACGGTAGTCGATAAACATCTGGTGATCCCAGTGGACCACGGCCTTGACCCGAAAGCCGGGGGTAAATACCCGGTTGGGATCCCGGCTGATAACATCCGGCTTCACAATTTCCTCGGCGGTTAGGATAACAAGGCGACTTGCCAGACAGGCATCCCGGGTAACACCAAGATTTCCCCAGGCGTGGGCATTGCCGTATTCATCGCACCGCTGCACGTGCACAATGGTAATGTCGGGGTTGATTGCAGCCACCGCCGTGAGTTCATCACCGCTAAACGGACACACCACCTTCTTCAGGTTGGGATTGGTTTTAAACAGATCACTGCCCAGAGCCGTGTATGTTGGCATAAAGGGCACGCCCATCGCGCCCGCACGCAGGGCCAGGGCCAGGGTCAGATTGGAATGGTCCTCTATATGGAGAGTTTTGCTTTCGATCCCCTGCCGGAAATTATAGCCTGATCCGGTGATAACATTGCCCACCCAGGCGGCTCGGACGGCACGCACGCATCCGGCCCCGATGAGCTGATCGAACAGCATGTCTGAAATCGGGCCGATTAAGGTAAGGTTTCGTTTTTGTTGACGGATCATCTCGTGGGCGGCGGCAAAGGGGATGAGAGATTCCAGTGACAGACCCATAGCGATGGAGCCACCGTCTGGAATGTACCGTTTTATGGCTTCAGACAACGTAAACAGTTTGGAGTTCGGCAATGTCAAAATCCTCTTTGATCAAAAACATTTTCGACCGTACAATTAAAGGCATTTTCATTGAAAATCTGCAGAAAAATTCGAAATCCGAAATTCGAAACAATATCGAAATCCCCAAAATTCCAATGACCAACACATATGATACCAAAGAAACGATCATGCAGTTTGAACTGTTTTGATCATTGGAGCTTTCGAAATTCGGATTTGTTTCGGATTTCGGTTTTCGGATTTCGCATTTATATTATCCAGCAAAATTCAGAATTTAAGTACCATTATGTCATACGATTAGGATTCCTCATTCCGCCCTTTCTCGAGAGATTTCTCAAATTCTTCAAAAAACCGGTTGCGTTGTTTCCAGTCCGGTCCAAAGTGCTTATTAAAAAAGCCGCCGAGCTTATCGAAAAGTTTGCCCCACACCGGTTGACCACCTTTGAGCACGACGTCGGCAATAAACTCATCGAGCTCACTCATTTTTTCTTTGGGCAAGAAAGAAACTGCACCCAACCTGATTGATTTTTCAAGGGCTTCGGGCGTCAGGGCATAGGCGGTTAACATGACGGTCGGAAAACCCCGTTTCACCGACAATTTCAACAGCTCGAATCCGTTGACGCCCATTATGTCGAGGATAACAA
>WOR8_10004560_pt1 | contig 13427 bp, 24 predicted proteins | sample DeeMarSeWOR38_10_FD_19890 | JGI IMG/M metagenome (IMG submission 19890) | reverse complement strand
TATGACAAAATAGGTAGGTACCTTAACTTACTAGAGGTCTGCAATTATAACAGCATACCAGAGCCAACCATTTTAATTACAGAATGGGGCTGGCATCAAGACGATGTGCCCGATATTCCTGAAGCCCTGCTGGATATTGCAGAGGTTGGCGAGTTTTATGAGAAAAGTTTAGCTGTGTGTGGTGCTATGATATGGTATCTTGGTCCTGGTTATGGCGGGATTGCCAATAAAGCACAAAAGCTAATTGAGCCAGTTGGCAATTTAGCCGCGAACTGGCAAGAGGAACCACCTATGCACAAAGCGATTGTGGTGAAAGCGCCACAAGAAATAGAGTTGAATGAGTGGTTTGATATAGCAGATTACTCATATAGTTTCCGACACACAATGACCGCAAGCCATGATGATATGCTGACCATTTTGGCAGGCGGCAACGAAGAATCATATGCCAAAGTCTTTGAGCCAAATCGCCCAAGTCAGCAAGAGTCAATAGCGTTGCTCGAAGCTAATGGCTACAACTGGGAGCCGCACTACATCAATTTGCCGCCAGACAACTTTAAGTTTGAAGTCTGGCCTACGGATTATAAAGTAATTACTCAGGCGTTTGGTGCTAACCCAAACTACTATGGTCAGTTCGGCTTGCCTGGACATGAGGGTGTTGACATGCGTGCGCCAAATGGTACACCTATCAGGGCGGTTGCCGCTGGCACCGTGTACGAAGTTAAGCCTGACGATGGTCATGCTTATGGCGTGCGTGTTCGTGTAAGGCATAACTATGGCTATCGCACAATCTATGCCCACATGATCCCCGGCAGTGTTACCGTTAATGAGGGACAGGACGTGGATGCTGGAACAGTTCTTGGCCTTGCCGACGAGACTGGCAACATCTGGAATCCCCCTGCCCCGCATCTGCACTTGACGCTGAAGCACGACTTAGCTTATCCCGGTGGCCTAAAATATATTGGCTATCCGTATGAGATAATAGATCCAACACCGTTTCTCTTGCCGCTACTGGAAGATGGCGGCGGTGCCTCTTATGACCTACTTCCCTATATGAAAACCAGTGCGGACTTCGGCGTGCTGTACGAAGTTCAAACTGAGAATGGTCCACAGCAACGACATCAAACCCAGGTTGAAGGATCGGTTTTCTATCACACCAAAGATAGAGAGTGGGAGCAACTGATGCACGACTCTGGCTATATCTATCGGTTCACGGATACAAGTCCTGGTCCTGCTGGGGGCAGGCCCAGATACTACCAGCTTAGAGATGGTGGTGATGCTTGGTCCAGATGGTGTCCACGTTACATGGAGTTAAACGAAGTGTATGAACGTGGCCCTGTCGTTTCTTTTTATTGGAAGGATGACTGTTCAAAAATCTCGGAGGATTTCGCTCCTTCCCTAATCAAGCTAGAGGCTGTACACAATTCTTACGAATTTTTCACGGGAATTACTTTACAGAATGTTGTACAGTTGGCTTGGTTGCACATGGATCACAATTTTGCAGAGAGGTATTTTTACGCTAGGGACTTTGGCTTGGTAGGATGGGAAAGCTCGTCTGGCGCTCGTTCGGCAATAAGTGAAATTCATGCGCCCGGTACTCGACCGAACAATACAAGAGAGGTGATAAACTGTATTGATTCGACATGAGCACTGGCCCAAGTAAGGAGTTAGTCTCTTGGATTCGCAATACAAATATCCAGAAGAGTTATATGAAGAAGTAATACGACTTAGAGAGCAAGCAATATCAGAGGGTAAGGGGTGGAGCGACATCTATGATCGGTTTCCCGATATCCCCAAGTCTACTCTAAAAGATATCTTCTATCGCTGGCGCGACCGGATACAGCCACCTGTTCCACAGGTGAAGAGTGCGCTCAGTGAAGGTGACATTGTTAATGAAGAAGAGGTCTGGCGCTTGGCCTTGCAGAAAAGTAAAAAGCGCCGGGAGATTGAGGAAAGCAAGAACGGACAAGAGATCATCTTTGAACATGGTCCAGTCTGTCTGGTTTGGCTTGCCGATCTACATCTGGGCGATACTGGTGTGGATTATGATCGTCTGGATCAAGACCTTGATCTGATTCTCGATACGCCTGGAATGTACGCTTGTCTTGTAGGCGATATCACTAACAACTTTATTGTTGGTCGGTTAAAGGATCTTCGCTTGGGTGCGGAGTTTTCTATCTCTGAGGAGTGGGTATTGGCAAAGCGGGTGCTCAAGAAGATAGCACCGCGCCTATTACTATCTGTTGCCGGGAACCACGACCTCTGGACATATGCCCTAACCAGCGTTGACTATCTGGCAGAAATTCACGACCGTATCAATCCAGATGTTCTCTATTCTAAATATGATGCTGGCGTGAAAATTGTCGTTGGACAGGCAAAGTATATGGCTAGAGTAAGACACACGTGGAGAGGGTATTCACAGTACAATCCTACACACGGCATTGAATGGGCGGCTAAGTTTGATCAGGCTCGTCCATTTGATATTGGCATAGCCGCACACACTCATGCCAGTGGTCTTTATCGTCAGTTCAATAATGGCGGTAAGACTGGACACGCCCTGTTGTGTGGTTCATATAAGGTCTACGATGACTACGCAGAGAAGATGGCTTATCCAAGAGCTAATGATTCTGCCGCAGTAGCTCTTATGTTTTACGGTGATACTATATCTGGTACTAACAACATCCGTGCCGCCGCCACATTTATGGAGACCGCTTATTCCTGAAGTTTTATAAATCCTTTAACCAACTAACAGCTTTTAACTGGTCTTGTTCTAGTACGTATGTATCACCGTGTCCCAAGTCTTTTAGGTTCTTGTCCTGGAATACTTCATCCTTGTGCGCCCATCCTATAATCTCATAAGTAGGCATCCGTCCCACCACGAGAATATAATAGGTGCATTCCTTTTTGCCTTTCTTTACTGGCCTGACCAACAAGCGACCGCCTTTGACCTCTGTTGTTTTGATGTCCCAGTCGTCTCCGAATAATTGGGCATCACCAACTGGTCTAGTTCCTGGATTGCTTGCCAATGACAGATCGGGATATAGATTAGCGGCTTTACAAAAGGCTAGTTCTCCACCTAGTCCGTTGATCTCTATAGCCAGCTTATTCTGTTTGCCTACCTGCTCATCTGGTATGTCATTGGCACGATTAGCCTGCATTCGCTTCTTGGCAAGGAAAGTGACAAGCCTTTCTTCCACTTCGTTTAGTGTGACTTTCATGGCGCTTTACCCTCAAAGTACATGGTTGATATTAACTGTGCTCCGTACATGACCATGTAGCAGTAAGCCAGCATGAGAACCAGCAGTATGATCATCCACTTTGTATTAGGTGGTTTGTTGTCCATCAGGTTCTAGTTTGTACACATCAATGTATGCCAGAATTCTCCTTATATTTGCCGCAAAGGGTTTATCGCAACCACCATTCTCAATATCGCAATAAACAATCTCTGGACCAGCGCGTTTGAGCCATGCGCTAGTTATAGCCATACAATATGGGCAGTCAATGTCCACTTTATATCTTATCTCTGTACCCATATCAGACTTTGCGTAGGTTTGTACTATCTGAGTCATTACTTTTCCTCTTTATCTAAACGTAGCCAGTTATCTATGTGATCACGTACAGCTTTGGCCACTTGATCGCCTTGACCAACATGGTTTAATGTTTGCTCAATCCAATACTTAAACATGGCTGTCAGCTTGTCGGTAAAACAAATATCTTCCATGTTTAACAGCGCTGCTAAGTAAGTGATATCCTCCACGTCTCGATAACTCACCTCAACTGTTACTTGTACACTATACTCTTCTTTGTACACTTCTTTGCTCATGTTATTTTGTTCCCCAATCTTCTAAGAACCACCAATTCCAGTAGGGCGCACCCAGGATTTGTTCTCCTTCTTTCTCCAGGTGCCACAGTGTGTCGAAGTAAACCACACACTGATTATCTCTCTCTGACCAGCTTGCCTTTATAGCTGGCCCTGTATCAACACACTCTAACGTGTGATCTATGGCAGGAAAATAAACAGTCTGGCCCAGTAGCTCCATAGGGCAAGCACCTGCTACTTCATACATCCAATCTTCAAGCAGTCCAGTCGAGACTGTCGTGCAGTCGTCATCACAATTCCAACCACCAAGTGTAGGATCGTAGACACTCATCACTGCCGGGTAGTCTATACCTGAACAAGACTTGTCAACAAACTCAATGTCTGGCAACAGGTCCATTAGGTCTGTTCTATCTGGCGGGAAGATAGTGCCTATAATTAGTAATAGCGGTATGACTTTTGTCACAATTACTCCTGTATGAATCGTATGTTCGATTGACAGGTGACTGTTGCGGGGATAAGATCGTCATGGTTGTCTCCTGCGTCTCAAAACTTTTGGTCAACCATTGATATGCCTCCTTCAAGCAGAAAAGGCACTCTTGTCCCGAGAGTGCCTTTTCTTATTACTACCCTAGTAGTAAAGGAGAACCATTATCAATATTCTAAATGAACAATTATACTAAGTCAATTCCTTTGGCTTAGTTATAGGGATGATCTCAATCTCAATTCGCGGATTTTCCCTGTCTATGAAACTGCCAGTCTGTACAAAACGTACATACTCTGGTTTATCATTGACAATAAACCACCCTTCTAGTGCATCAATGTACGCTTTGTTAGCTATATTGCCTGCGTCTAACTGCACTCTCTTATCCTTGAAGTATGCGTTGATGTTAATTCTAACTGGCACATCATATATCTTGGCTTTGTTTGGATCAATAACAGATCGTACTACCAGATGAATTCTATCACGTTCACGTTTGCGTTTGGTCCAGTGTACTCCTGACCAGTATTCGTTCCACGATTTAGGTTTTTCATCTGGTAGTACAAGTTTAATCATTACTCTTCTTCTTCATTTCTATCATTAGTTATCCAGTGAATATATTGTTCAGGTGTGCCTTCAAAGAGTGTATTATATTCTCCTCTTCGATGTTCTCTGCAACACATCTGAATAACACCATTCTCCGAACGAAGATCATAAGTATACTCTTCCCACACATCTCTAGTTTCTGCTGGGTAAAGATAAATGTTACCTATACCATGCTCATGTTTGAAATGTGATACAACTTGTGCGGCAAGACAGCCCATGCCATTGGCAGTTAGAGGACCGCCAATGCCATTGGTTACTTTCATGCCAAGCAAGAAGTTGGCTAATTCTGTACCATGCCCTTCTGGGTAGCCATCAAATTGACGGTACATAACTACAATTTCTTGTCCAGAGTGATTATCCTCAAAGATTGTTAAACTTCTAGTACCCATAGTTCTCCTAACCTGTTTTGAATTCCATTACACCTTCTTCAGTTCGCAATTGGATTATTGGTCGCTCTTGCGAGAAGTTGTGTAGTGCTTGACAAAAGATAGGGCCTTCATCAGTTTCCCTGATAGCAAGCCCACCTACTAAAGTAAATCCAGCGTCCATAAAATCTTCAACTGCCTTAGCTAATTCTCCTGTAGATTTTCGCGTTATAACTACGTATTCGTGCATACTCTCTCCTTATGAATCAAAACCTATGAGTATTCTGATGTGACTGGTGTCTCCATCAAGATCTGCAACAAGATCGTTCATCCATTTTCCATAAAGCCAGCGATAGAATCCTGAATCCATTAGCGGATTCCACTTCCAGCTTACCTGCACATAATCTTTTTCTCCTAAAAGATTTGCAATACCTTCTTCTTGAATTCCATAATTTATTTCTCCTTCTTTACGGAGTTCAAGAAATTCTTCTTCAGAGAATGTTCTAATACCTTTGCCACTAACACCGCCAGACCAGCCATTTCTAGGTGGCTTTCTGCCAGAGGCAATAAAAGAATCATATTCTGAAGCAGAGATAACGCCTGTACTTTCATAACCCATGTCCCAAGGTGCTTCTCTTAGCTCCTCAAGAGTAGCCCAGGTTAAACTATGATAGCCCAACCATATACCATATGGTGTTTCATATTCCTCTTCACCTTCATTGTACGGTACTGTCCATTCTGGATCTTCTGGGTCTGCTGGATATGTTGTTCCTGGTGGCAATCCGCGATCAGGAAACTGAGGCTCTATTGGTTTATGCCTTGGCACGCCAGCAAAACCATAGCCATTACGAACGTTAGCAAGAAAGGCAAAAACATTATAGTCTCTGGTTGTCGGGTCAGGAATATTCATTAACCTTTCTTTTTCTGGATCGTTATCATCCAGCTTCCAATAGCGTGGATGAAATGAGTAGAATCCACCCCAATCTTCATGATAGAATGGCGGTTCTACTGCTTCCCATAATCCATCACCATTGTCTACTTCAACTAAAATATGTATATCGGTTCCCATGACTAACTCCTATATAAATCTGTAATTGGTGTTTCTCTGCCTAGCTTGTTTCTAAATATCACGTTGTGTCTCTCATCGACCTTTACCGTGTCATTAGTAACTATTGTGTCAATTACACCTGGGGGACTGATGTGCATAAGTGTAATTGTCAGACCGCTTGTAAAAAACTGTGGCGTAATGCCGTGTCGTTTACTTTCTTTAGTGGTCTCAAATTCCATAATTGGCCTGCCCTTGTTTCTACTGGGCAACTTACTGCGTCGTATATTTATCCAACCACATGGACCCTTTTCCTGGGCACAGCAGTAACTAAAATGGCTGTTTCTTATTCGTCCACCACAGGCGTAGCATTGTTTTTCTTCTGCCATATTTTCTCGAATATTCTCCTTGACGTTGTAACATCTGCCCATTGGTCATGTGCCCATTGAGTAAATGTATAATGCCCACCGATGCCAAATTGATCCTTAAACAATTCGCGCTCTTCTTCTGAGTTAAATTCTGCGGCAAGCCGATATCTCTTTTTTGACTTAACCAATCCCAGTTCTTCTAATGCTTCTTCCACCTTTTTAGATCGTGATTTTCCATGTGCCACATTCCATGGATTTGAACGGTGCATTTTTTCTCCTATTGCACCGCCAAGTTCATCGGCTACTTCTTGCCACGTTTTGCCCTGTTTCATCTTAATGACAGCACGTTGATACTTAGTTGTCATATTTCATCACCTATGGCCTTGTAAGTGTCACTTACCCATGACTGGCTCGATCATATAAAGCCTGTGCCAGATTGTCTACAGCTTTTTCCAAGCGTTCAATTTCTTCATGCTGGCGTGAGATTGTATTGTTGGCTTGTTGAAGTTGAATTTGCAGTGAGCCTGTATGGGTGTTCCGCATGATATTGACTGTGCCTTGGTTTTCAAGTTCTTCGGTCAGATAATCAACCATGCCTGTTTTCATGTCCCAATCTTCAAGCGCCTTGGTTAAGTGGCTGTACTCTTGCAGGTGCTTGGTTATCCAGATGACCTCATGGTTCGTCAGGTTCGCCCAGACTCTCTTAACTTCGTGCGCTGCTGTGATGCCGTCCTCTCCCTGAACGGCAAAGATGATACTGAAGTTCAGCGGCACATCAGCCACTGTTCCTCTTACCGCGTTGTCTAGCTGTGTTCGTGCGTCAGTCATTACTTCACTCCTATGTTAAGGAGTGCTGGATTAAGAACAGTTCCTTCTTCATTGGCACGTTCTCCCTCATTATCTAATTGCATATCTAAATTGTGCCATTTTCGTAGCTCTTTACCATGAACCCAGAAGTAGGCAAGGGCCTTCACCGCACAGCCATACATGAATCCGGTGATGCCATCCGTGTCAGCTTCGCGGCTAGTCTCTTGCGCTATGTCCACTAGCGCCTCACCGTTTGCCATCCTCTTTTCCATCAGCCCTGCCCAATCCTCTCCGTAAGTGATAACCCTGCGCCCGTATCCGATGGGATCATCCTTGGTGATCGGACTGTTGATGGTTACGTACTCTTGATATTCTTCTTCTTTGCCTTCTACAATCTGCATTACATTTCTCCTGCATATCCTAACATTTCTAATTCTTCTTTATCATTCAATCTATACCATGCGTTACATTTGGGGCATGTGAAGTCTCTCTCTTCCTCATCCTCAATCAGTTCAATCTCGCATGTGTAACAGAAGTGATCTTGCTGGTGCATTACACGTTACCTATGTTGGCAAAGTCTTTGATGGTTAATGTTGCCGGGTCAATTTCCATTGGCACTGGTTTACGTAGTAATCCTGGCCTGTGTTTAAGCGGCATGGCTACTGTAAGATTGGGAGATAATGGAAACGATATCTCATTAATCGTTATTCCATTAGCCAGTACAGAGGGATCTTTAGAGTGGGTAGTCCAAGGTCGCCATAATCCAACGGCATTGGTTGCCTTTTGATAAACGTAGTGTGCCCACTCAACATCATCTTGACTTGGCAGTGGTGGATTGTTTTTTAGACTAGAGCGTCTAGCTTGTGCACCAAGCTCAATGGCACAGCCAGTTAAAGTTCCCATGCGGATAATCTGGCGCATCGCTTCAATAACTTTCTTGGTTCTATCCATGCCAGCGCCAAGATCAACTTCAACTTCTTGTACATAATCCAGGACGATACAAGATGGTAGCTTGCCTTCTATCTTCCATATTGAACGTAAGCCATCAAGACATTTATCTATTGTCATTGGAGGACTGTCTGGATCAGACTTAGCCATTGACTCACCTAACCAATAGATAGGAATGTCTGGTCTATCTAAACCACTCATCATTACTTTCTTGGGATTGACATTACCACGCCAAAAGTCATCAGTGGTATATGACTTGCTACGCTGGAAATGAATCTCTTGTGCGTCTACTGCTTCTTCGTAGGTGATAAAGGCCACATAGAATTTGTCATCCATTTCTTGTGCGACTAGATCCATCGCCGCATTAAATGCTATGGTTCTTAAGAATGTTGACTTGCCCTGTGCTGGAGCCGCCACCCATACTCTAACCCAAGGTCCACGAGTGGGAATCATAAACTTATCCAAGTTAGGACTTCCACTGCTAACACCCTTTGTGCCATGTATCTTTCTGGCAAGAGATACTAGCGCATTGTATGCTTCTGTTGGCGTATGAACATATTGATCATAGGCAAACTGCTCTTCAGGGCTTAGTTCTTTTCTCATAAAAGCTCCAGTTGTTTACCAGATTCTTCTGGTCGCCAAGTTGGGGCAAGACGCTTGCCCAGTTTATCTAACACTGCTCCTGCGTACTCTTCTCCATCATCGCAGTAACATCCTGTGTATCGAAATCCAGAACATCCAGGCTTTTGATCGTAGAATACAAAGACTCTCCCACCTTTCGGATAATGTATTGCTACTAGGTTGGAGTAATCCCAAGGCATTATTCATCCTCTCGTGCATACTTCCTTCTCAGCGGGAACACCCAATGCTTGTCTGATATGCTTGGGTCACGCTTTAGAAATAGTATGATATGATCATCTAAACCAATGTACCTATGCCCAACGGTGTACATTTTTCCACCAAGCCTAACGATGTCTCTCCGCTGTGGAATTATGGGAACCCACTTCCTGTCAAGATAGCTTGAACTTACTGGATTGCCCACTCTAAATTCAATGGGATACATGACATTACTCCTTTATGCTTCCTCTATGAAAAACTCTGGTAGTCCGATGTCCTCAAGAATGAGACGCGCCATTACACGCAGTTCGTTGAGCCATTGATTGGGCGTTAAGCCTCTATCTCTTGGCTCGCCATTGAGTACGGTTTCAACAAAGTCGTACATTTGTTCTCCGTACCTGCCGATGACCTCTGACCGCATAACTTTTCTTTCCAGTCTCTTTTTGGTTTCTTCATCCTCTTCCCAACGAGTGGATGGGGATCGGTTGCTCATAATACCAAGTATCCACATTGGGGGAATGATACGAGTAAGATGTTTTGCGTCTTTATCTTCAAACATAAATTGAATAGCAGACGCGGCACCAGCATAGAAGTCTCCTTCTGATACCATTGTGCCAGCCTTTAGGCGGCTTAGTCCTTGTTGCTCTACAAAGTCGGTAAGGTCTTTACCCTGCTCCTCTGTAAATGCGATTAGCTTTGACATGATTGTTCTCCCTTTTAATATACGGTTGTGCTTGATTAATCATATTCTGAAACGTCTTAGGTTTGAGTCCTGCCAAAAACATATCATCTATTTTGTCAGCAGGTTTCACCATGAGACATCTATTTATTCCAGCACGTTGAATATTCTTGGCAATTTGTGGTTCTGGTTTTGTTAGCCCTCTAGTTCTTGGAACTTCATAAGCATCAGGATCTAGCAACCAGATAAGCAAGTCTGCATCTGAAAGCTGTTCTATCAATCGTTGTGGAACATTCTTCATTGGCACAGAGACAACCTTAATCTCTTCACCCTGATAACTATACGGACCACCCTGGAATGTAACGATACCTTTCTTAGCACCCTCTGTTACAAGTACAACTCCAGTTAAAGGATCATCTGGCCATACTCGAAACAGTTCTGCCCTTGTTCCAGAAAGGAATCTATACTTATCTCCTGGTCTTGGCGGTTTCATTAATCTAAACTGCAACGTATTGATCTCATCTCCTTCAAGATATGGTATGGTCAGTGCACCATCATCACGCTGTGAATAACCCAGCTTGTGAACTTCAATAGCCCAGTCTCCTACTCCTGCTCTATGCCATATTTTCCGCTGGTCATTTGTCATATTCTCATGGAATTCAATCCAGAATGTTTGCTCCCTTAACCACTCTTGTCTTTCGACATAACGCTTCTCTTGTAACTTAGCTAATTCTCGACGTTCTTTTTCATCCTTACGTCTTTGTGCTGGTGTAATGGGCTTTGCAGGATCTTCATTAACCCATTCTAAATGCCCACACCGACGACATTTCCCACGAGCAACGCCAGATGTTCCTGTATTATGATCAAAGATCATGAACCTATCTGGCTTGCCTTTACTGGGATCGTGTCCATCATCGTGACAGTTAGGACATTCCGCTGACCATTCTCCATTTCCTTTGTACTTAATATAGCGAAGATGCCCCCACTTACGCATAAGATCGGGCGGTAGTGGCCTGTCGTTCATGACATACTCCTAATAAAAAAGAGGAAGCAGTTACGCTTCCTCTCTTCTCTACTATGTGTCTAAGTTGCGGTCAAAGGTAATGCCAATTTCATCGAGTGTTTGTTCTAATGTTTTCATGTCCTCAAGGAAATGATCATCGTCATGTCCTAACACCCAACATAAAACTCTAAGGGCGGCAGTCATTCCGAACAATGTCATTTCGTCAATGTCAAGAACTTCTTCTCTTGGCATTGGTAGTTCGTCTCCTATAACTGCCGCTAACACGTCATGTACATATTGTATCTTTTCGATATCCACACTAGGGAAAGCATCTATATGCTGTCCGTTTCCATTAGACGAAAATTTCATGTGTTCTCCTAAAATGGTCTAAGCTCTTCATTACCAGTGGTGCCTGGATCTCCGAGAGGCTTTTGCTGTCGCATTAACTCATGGTTATCATTGAGAGGGAATATTCCACGCCATCCCATATTGATTGAGCGATCTACCATAGCTGTTGCGATCTGAACAGAATATTTATTCAATACTTTTATCTGCCTCTTGGCGGCTATCCTTGTTATTGGATGTCGTATCTCTCTTCGATAGTCCACCCAGTCTAGCCAAACTTCCAGGAATTCTTTATTTTGTACAAACTTCTCTGGCAGAAGATATACAAAATTATCAGGCTTGGTTGCCTTCTTGTTTGACACGTCTCTCCTTTCCAGAATCGCTCTGATTCAGGCCGTTTAAGATGCGGCCTTTCTCAAGGGCCATCACATCTAAGCCATTGGGGGAGATGGGTTTTAGATATGTGCGTAGCTAAACGGCCCGAACTAGAGCGATCCTGATTCATCCCACCCTAACTAGGTCTCATCATAATACCCGATTTTAGAGTCGGAGTCTAGTGTTTGTAATCGTAAATCAGTAAGGCTTGATGACCTTTATCCGTAATCCTCAAGCCCCGTGACACCCCTGGTTTTTTCTCTAATACACCTGCTCCTACCAGCTTATCTATGTAGTAACTAGATACACTGGTTGAGGACATGCCGAACTCTTCCTGTATCTCTCTTACAGTTGGGGGCCAACCGATTTCTTTGTTGTGCTGGTCGATGAATCGAAGAATTTTAATTTTCTTTGTCATCATCTATTCCCAGCGTTTCCATTAGTAACTGTATTCTTTTAGTTAGTGTGTGATGTTCGTGCTGTCCAAACTCATCTGTTGCCTGGGCAGGATAACCGATACTATCTAGTAATTCATCTGCATCAAGCCACTCATCTTTGAGAAAGATAAAGGCATCAGAGAATTCTCTCATGCTTATCCTATCTCCTGGTTGTGAGCCACCACGAACTATTACTGGTTCCATCTACAATAAATCTCCTACTAAACTCTCCATCATTCTATAGTAGAATTTTTCCCTTTCTGCATTTTCACTTCTTTTTGCTTGGATATAATGAGCTACTATATCCTGTAAAGTTTCCCTCTGCACTTGTACTACAACTTGCTTGCCTTCATTTCGTATAGAAGATGAAATAGGTGGGGGCAATCCCCTTGCAATTTCTCGGCGTAATTCGTCACGTGTTAGCTCGTTCTTGTCTGCATGTTCAAGCCAAGCAACTTGCTGGTCAGGGTCTTTGACTGCGGCGACGGCTTGATGGTGACTGAAAGATAGTCCTTCATGTCTCCGTGTGTATGGCACCTTCTCACAAACATACTTTACATTGTATAGATATTCGGGAGACAGTGTTGTTAATGCCGATACTTGAGCGTAGGTTTCGCCCCACCTTCTTTCACCATAGGCAAGCAGGTCGCCAATCGCAAAAGCCGAAGCTCTATGGATCAGCGACCATTTAATAAACTCATCCTGGTATTCATCCCAACTTGGCTGACCTGTTACTTCTAAGCCAACTCCTGTGATCTTATACCATTCTGGATTAACTACTTCTTTAGAATTCTGGGTCATCCTCTGGTCTTTCTGGCAGATCGAGTATGTCATATGGCATATCAAATTCATCTGCGGTACCAACCATGCAGTAGTATTCTTCCATGCCTTGATCTACTCTGTCTTGGTAACGCCAGCATATTCTAGCCGCTTGCAGAAGAACTGTATAATCACCTGCTGGTAGATGTGATGATGCCTTATAGCCAAACTTCTTAACTATTTCTCTGGCGGCATCGCCATCTTCTATACCTTCATGTCCTTCGGCTATGACATCGAACAACGATTCAGGATATTCGCTCTGGTCATAGTTTCTAACTGCCAGTTCGCGTTCGTCCAGTTCCTCTGCTGGCGGTAGAGGTATATGAGGATCTTTCTCCCATTTATGATACATCTCTTTCTGTAAGTCGATGTTCAAATGTGTGGCTCGTGTTGCTACCCATTCAGAATTCTCATCAGGGAATAAGTCAGCTACGACATTGTAAACCAACTGCCATTCAGTAGCCTTATCTACAGCTATCTCTTTGAGCAGAGCCATAT
>WOR8_10007818_pt1 | contig 13430 bp, 3 predicted proteins | sample DeeMarSeWOR38_10_FD_19890 | JGI IMG/M metagenome (IMG submission 19890) | reverse complement strand
GAAAAATCACCTTTAAATATGCCATCCTCATCGTTGGAGCCATTAATAGCATTACGTAATTGATCCAGTTCTTGCCAGAGTAGTTCGTTGTTAATCAGACCATTACCCAAACCTGATTCGGAGTCATTGTTCGTCGACCTGTCAGTACCATATATATCAGTTGCCTCATTAATCACGTCTATCTGACTCAAGACATGCGCCGGATTCAATACCGATAACAGTGCGGACACATCTCGTGCTGTCGTAGTTTCATACGCATCCTGTCGGTCATATCGTTTAACTGTCTGTTGCACCGATTGATCGTTATTACTGGTGCTATTGATTACAATGTTATCCGGCGTATTGTTGTTTGATTGAGTTGCTGTGGATGTGTCAACCGCGGCGCCTACGTCTGAGTTCACTGTCACGTTCAACGTTGCCGTGGCTGTGCCACCATTACCGTCATCCACGGTATAGGTGAAGCTGTCCACCCCACTGAAGGTGGGATTCGGTGTGTACGTCCAGGTCCCGTCAGCGTTATTTACCACTGTGCCATTGGTCGGCTGGGTGAAACCGGTGATGCTCAGTGGATCACCTTCAGCATCGATATCGTTGCCCAGCAGATTCGTCGCTGTCGTGATAGTCAGCGCTGTGCCTTGAATGGTAGACAGATTATCATTGCTGGCGACTGGTACATCGTTAACTGGCGTGATGGTCAACGAAACGAAACCAGTGTTTGAGGTGGTGCCGCTCAAATCATCAATGGTATAGATAAAGCTGTCCGCGACCGTCTCGCTGCCATCATGAGTGTAATCCACCGTCCCGTCGGCATTCACCGTAATGTTGCCATTCGTCGGTCCACTGACAAGGGTGATGGAGGTGAGATCAAGTCCGTCATCCACATCGATGTCATTGAAAGCCAGATCCAGGTTGGTGGTACTGCCCTCGTTCACGGTGAAAGCATCGTTATTGGCCACCGGTGCATCGTTGATGAGCGCCACGTTGACCGTCACGGTGTAGGTGTTGCTGCCGCCACTGGGATCACTGACGGTGTAGGTGAAACTGTCACCCCCAATGTAGTTTGCATTGGGCGTATAGCTGAAGCTGCCATCGGCATTGACCACCGCCGTGCCGTTACTGGCCCCCGCCCCCAGCGCATAAGTGATCGGGTCACTCTCCGCATCGCTGGCCGCCGGTAACGTGCCGTTGTACACCACGTCCTCGGTGGCATTGATCGTCGTGTCCGCTGCCACCGGCGCGTCATTAACCGGGTTTACCGTAATGGTCACGGTGGCCTGGGCCGTACCGCCATTACCGTCACTCACTTCATACGTGAAGCTATCCGTCCCATTGAAATTGGCGTTCGGGGTATAGGTGAACGTGCCATCGGCATTCAATGTCAGGCTGCCGTTACTAACATCTGTTACCGGTGTGGCGTTGACTGTCAGGCTATCGCCATCGACATCACTGTCATTCTGCAGCAGATCATCCACACCCAGCACCGCAGTCAACGCCGTATCTTCGTTGGTGGTGTAGCTATCATCATTCGCCACCGGTGCATCATTGGTATTGCTGATCACGATATCGAAACTATCGCTGATCGTGCCGCCATTGCCGTCATCGGCGGTGACCATCACCGTAGTGGTACCCACATCCGCATTCAACGGCGTGCCATTGAAGGTGCGGGTGGCGGCATCGAAGCTGAGCCAGCCGGCTGCATCCGAGGTATAGGTCAGCGTGTCGCCAACATCCACATCACTAAAGGTATTGGCCGCAAAGGTGTAACTGAACGCTGTATCTTCCGTGGCCACCTGGTCGGGAATCGCATTAGCCACCGTCGGCGCATCATTGACCGGGGTGATATCCAGGGTCGCCGATCCCGCGACCGTCCCGCCGTTGCCGTCGTCCACGGTGTAACTGAAGCTCACCGCGGTATCGTCGTTGAGCGCCGGGGTATAACTCCAGGTACTGTTTCCGTTATCCACCAGTGTCCCGGCACCGCTGCTGATCGCCAGATTCGTGGCCGTTAGCGCATCAAGATCAATATCGGCTGCATTGGTCAACAACTCGGCCTGGGTGATCAGCCGGGCTCCACTGTCCTCCGCGATCGGCGCCAGGGTTACCGGACTGGTGGTCGGCGCATCGTTGAACCGTCACCGTGTAGGTGTTGCTGTCGCCACTGGGATCACTGACGGTATAGGTGAAGCTGTCGCCCCCGTTGTAATTGGCATTCGGGGTGTAGCTGAAGCTGCCGTCGGCATTGACCACCGCCGTGCCATTACTGGCTCCGGCACCCAGTCCACATCACTGGCCGCCGGCAGGTTCCCATTGAACACGGTGTCTTCCGTGGCGTTGATCGTGGTGTCGGCCGCCGTCGGCGCATCATTCACTGGCGTAATATTTATCTGAACGGTATCTGTATCACTCTGGGCACCACCAGTTCCTGTATTACCGAGGTCATTGGTTACAACGGTCAGCGTATCAGCGGCAACACCATTAATATTGGTGTTACCCGTGTACTGAAGAGTTGCCAGGGTATTATTGATATCGGTGACAGTACCGCTGATTGTCAATGTGCTGGAACTGTTGGCGCCAGCACTGATTGTTGCCGTGCCTGCCAACGTCACATCAAGCACACCATTGGAAACACTCAATTGTGTGCTGATGGAACTGGCACCTGCATCCGGATCAGCGACTGAAATACCAGCAATAGCCGTCTGCGTATCTTCCAAAATTGTCTGTGTGCCAGGAACTGTGTTGATCGGAGCATCATTGTCACCAATCACTGTAATCGTTACTGTAGCGACATTCGAATTACTGCTGCCGTCATTGGCTACGTAAGTGAATGTATCTGTACCACTGAAGTTGGCTACAGGTGTATAATTAAACGAACCATCAGCATTTAGCGTGAAAGATGCTGCATTTGACGGCCCGCTAACTAAAGCTGCTGTTAATGGATCACCATCCGCGTCCGAATCATTAATCAATACACCTTCAGATGCGGATACGACTAATGAAGTGTCTTCAGCGATGGTGTAATTCTGCAGCGCCGATGCATATATGTCCTGTATTTGTTCGGCTGTGAGCGCCTGATCGATTATCGCTACTTCATCAATACTTCCACCGAAGAAGTCCTGCAGCGGAGTGACCGTACCATTGCCACTTACCCGGGTAGAAGCACCAATGGCGATCGGTTCATAGTTACCGATACCACCCGAAGTCGTACCCAGACCACCGGTATAGGGATTGGTATCAACGCTGACGCCATCCAGGAAGAGTTCCATTCCAGACGAACCAAAGGTGACTGCTACATGATGCCAACTACCAGCAGTAATTGATCCAGTCCCAGAGCTCATAAAATTACTGTCAGCAGTACTTTGTATACGTACCTCGACGCTGCCATCGGTCAGTGCTCGAATCGTAAAGTGGCCGCCGGTATCGAACCCGGAACTATCCTTGGAGAACAGTCCCTGATCTGTTAAAAGATCATCCGCATTAAACCAGAGTTGTATGGTGCCATCATCAATCAGGTATGCATCGTCATGTGCTATCTCGATATAGTCATCGATACCATCAAAACTTACTGCCAAATTCGTATCACCGCTAATTGCCCCACCCTGGCCAAGCGTGACGCCATTGAATGTTCCGCTATTTGCAGTGCTGCCATTATCCGAAGTTGAGGTTCCGCTGCTCTCGCCAAGACGCCAATAACTGAGTGGGTTGTATGAAGATACCGTTGCGCTATAGCCACCTGGGTCATCTGTAGCGATAGGGGCATTAGCTGTTACTATGTCAGTGACGTCAACCGTGGTCGACACAGCACCGCTGTTACCGAGGTCACCATCGGTTACGGTAAATTCCACAATGCGTTGTAAGGTCGAGGGTGTGGTCGAGGTATTTTCAAAAGTGATGTTGCGCATTACCGCCTCAACGGCTGCAACATCTGCACTGGCATTAAAGTTAACGAACAGCGGGTCTGTTCCCGTGGTACCACCAGAGAAGGTACCAATCATAGTACCGCCATAGGTCACGTTGTTACCCGACACACCCACCTGGCCGGCAGCCGTTCCCTCGTGGCGAATAGCAAGCCTGTCATTGGCAGTGCCATTGCCGGTGATTTCGACGCGCAACACACCGCCATCGAAATCGGCGCTGTCAGGATCGACCAGGGTCGCGGTTGCATCGATCAACGCAGGTGGATCACCTTCGGTATAGTTAATGCCGCCGCCCGGCAGGGTGATGACCGGGTCGGTATTTAATGTACCAACAATTTCGATAAAGCCCAGGCTGCGCATCTTCTTCTGATTGTTGTTCAGACCGATGTCGCCGCCATCGAATAGTACGGTAGCATCAGCCGCAGTCGTCGCTGTTACACCCATCGTTGTCGTGGTCGCCGTCAGATAGATAATCTCGTCTTCATTGGTCGCTATGTTGTTGTCACCGGTGAAGACATCACCGTTAGCCAACGAGGTGATGATCGACCCGGCGGCAACCGTGGTGCCGTTCAGCGGCATATCTTCCATGACCAGCATCACGCCGATGAACTCGTTGAAATCGATGTTGATGTCGGTACCGGTAATCAACGTTGATACCGTGCCTGTAGTTGTACCAGCTCCGGCATCGTCGGCGCTGAAGTGATAGATGTTATTGCCCTCACCCAGACCACTGTCTTCCTGGGTGAACAGGAAGGTGCCTGCCAGCAAGGTTGTGTCACCAATCAGTGTGTCCTGCTCGACCAGGCTAATACCGGTCGTCTGCTGTGTTCCCGGTTTATCGAGCACGTGAATGAACGTACCCGAGGTATAGTCGTCAGGTACATCAGGGCGGAAAGCAATCACATCACCGGCAGCAAATGACAGGCTATTGGTGCTGGTAATGGTCTCGGCGTTTTGACTGACAAACAGGATGTCACCGCGCTGCAGGTCGACACTGTTGGTGCTGCCGACGGTGACATCACGGCTGACATAATGCAGGCCCTGCATCTGCATATCGTTGTCAGCAGTCAATACACCCAGGTCAAGATAGCGATATACACTGCCGTCCGAACCAACTGGCTCAAATGTCAGGTTGGGATCACCAATCGCCAGCACATCGCCCGTGGTCCAGGACTTGATGCCGGGCACGCCGCTGTTATTGATATCTGACTGGGTAGTGAACAGTATGCGGATTTCGGTCGGCAGCACTTCGATTCTGACATCCTCGGTTGCGGTACTGAAAGCTGTGCTACCTCCATTGCTGGTGGCATCAACACCGCTGGTACCGCTTGCCAGCGCATCCGTGGTATCCCAGGCACGGAAGGTAAAAGTGGCAACACCACTGAAGCTGGCATTGGGCACAAAGCGGATACGGTCGTTCCCGGTTGCCGTCAGCACCACGGCAGTACTGTCAGTCACAGCACCAAATGCCGTCCAGTTAGTACCGCCATCGGTAGAATATTCCCAGGTACCGTTGGTGCCATCGACCGCGATGACCGCCATGCCTTCGACGGCACCGACATCCGGATCGGTAATCCGGTCGCCACCGGCACTGGCGATAATATCTGATACCAGATCACCGTTGCTGTTGACTTCATCTTCCTTGATGCTGGTCAGCGCCATGATGCCGGTGTTATCGAGCGTGGGCGCATCGTTACCGGGTGAGCTTAGTAATACATTGACTGTGGTCGTGGTTACAACGCTGGTATTGGTCCCGTCGTCCGCAATAAAGGTAATTACACGGGGCGTCGTATCCGGATTGTTTTGTGAATTGTCATAGGTGACTGTCTGCAGTACCGACAAATAGTCTGCTACCGTGCCAGGACCACTGATGGTCAATGTACTGGTGGCGGCAGTCCAGTTGATTGCCAGACCCGTTAACAGAGGATCTGATGCAGCCAGTGTCTCTTTAGTGGTACCGTCCTGCTGATTAGTCAGCACAACTGTAATTGATGCCAAATTAGCTGAATCAACATCGATTAAGGAGACATCGCTATCAGTAATGTTGATCGGAGGAAAGCCATCAATGAAGTTTGTGATGAAGTCCCGGCCGGTAGCACCTGAATCATCATTCGCATCGAGATCGATTTCCGGTGCGTCATTGATCGGATCCACGGTAATACTCACATTATCTGTATCAGTGAGTACCGTTGCAGTATCCGGGGTTACGTTTGCATATACAGATATATTTTGAGTGTTGCTGGCGTAAGTCCCGGTCCAGGGTGATGCAAAACCACCATTGGGATCATAATTGCTTAGCCGAGTCTGCCCCCCGCTAACATCATAGTAATAAGCACCTTCCATGCCGATGTCCATCGACAACCAGTAGGTCCCGGCTGCCACGCTGGTTGCAGGCAGTTCGATCGTATACCAACCTGTACCGGCAGCCAGTGACACGGCGCTGGACTCAACAATCAATGCATCAGGTTCACCAGCTGAATCGGCGTAGAGACCGAAACGCACATTGTCTGGCTTGTCCATGTAGAGATAGGCAGTAACGCTGTTGATCGTGCCATCGGCGGAAATAATAACCTGGGTGCCGATCTGTTCCTTGTCAAAAACACCAGCGGCTGTACTGGAACCAAAGATGGTGTCATTGCCATACAGCTCACCACCAAGATCGCTGGTCTGTATCTGCAGGTTGGCTGCACCGACATAATCTACATTCGGAAGAAAACTCAAACCTTCCAGCGCGGCATTAATATTGGCAGCGGTACCAGTGAACACCATGGTTGTGTCACCGGTGCCGGTACCAGTGGAAAAAGACAGGCCATCAGTCTGACTCAGCGTAATCGTACCGTTGGTTGCGGTGAGCGTTACCTGCAGTGGATTGCTGGCCGAGTCAACATCACCAACCGAAATCGGATTGCCATTACCGGTGGAGAACACCAGTACCGTATCTTCATTGGTTGTCTGTGCTGAAGGTACTGTATTGACTGGTGCATCGTTGACGTCATTCAAGGAAATAATAATAGTGTCGGTATCAGTTCCACCATTACCGTCATCGACTTCAACGGTCAGAGTAAAGGTGGGATTGGTCTCAAAATCAAGTGCGGCACTATTGTTAACCGTTACCTGGCCGTTGTTGTCGATTGCGAAGGCGCTATTTGTGTTGCCCGCAGTGATGCTATAAGTCAGAACGTCGGTTACATCAGGGTCGATGGCAATAACATTGCCAACGACAGTACCATTGGCACTGTTCTCATCTATGTCAAAGCCTTCGTTGGCAACAGTCGTGACAATATCGCCACTGCCAGAATCGTAGCTGCGCGCGATGTGGTTATCACGATAGCCTTCTTCACTGCCATATTGTGACCAGAAGCCGGTCTGGCCGCTTGTACCCGCTGCCGAACCAGTGCCGGCAAGCGTTACAGTATTGCTGCCAATGAAAACGCCGTCTATGTACAGATCAACAGTGTTGCCATGAACACGCAGTTCCTGATTATGCCAATTGCCATCATTAACGTTGAGCGCAGTGATCGACCAGTCGCCACCGATCTTCGTCCAAACGCCCCCCTCGCGATACCAGATTTGTGCGATATCTTCAGTGACGATACCGCCGTAAACCATGTTGCCGGCATCTTCATAACGTGCAATGACACCTGCATGATCGATCAGGTCACCGGGGTTGATGGTACGGAAATCCTGGCTGACCACAACATCAGACCAGTTGCCGGCGCTGACAACCGGTCCACCATTGTTGGTGCCATCTGAGAACACCATGTTGCCGGCATCGTTCAGCACATAGGGGGTGGTTCCTGTTGTTGCACCGGCTACCGGTGTCCAACCGGTAGAATCGCCATCGTCGAAATCATCATAAAACAGGAATGTGGCAGTCGGATCGCTGGTGCTGGTAACATCAGCATTGCCGTAGTACATGTCAATGCTTGACGTGCCGGTTGTTGCCACCTTGACCCAGATCGTCGAGGTACCTGCATTGTTCCAGTCCTCGATCCAGTAACTCAGTTCGTTTCCAGTCCCATCGTAGAAACGGAGATCATCGCCATTAGACTGGGCATTGGCGTGATTGAAACCATTCACACCTTCGGTAAGCTCGAGCTTGATGGGATAGTCGTCTATGGACGTTGGTGTGGCGAGATCGATGGTATGGTGATAATCCCAGAATGAAGGAGCCGCATTAGTGACATTAATGGTGACCGTTGCAGTATTGGAATCAGCAGTCCCATCATTCACCTTGTAAGTAAAGCTATCGGTACCAACAAAGTTGGGATCTGGAGTATAAGTAAAAGAACCGTCACTATTGAGAGAAAGGGTGCCATCGGCAGGTCCACTGACCAGGATCGCTGATAAGGGATCACTCTCGGGATCCGTATCATTGGCAATAATGCCGGTTTTATAAAGCGCATCGATTTCACCAGGGGTCAGGGCACGATCGTAGATACCGATCTCATCAATCATCCCATCGAAGTTTCGACCTGCTGCGCTTGAACCTCCCTGTCCTATTCTTAACTCGGTATCCCACTGCGACCGGTCATTTTGGTCGCCATCATCAGAACCTTCAAGCACACCATCGACATATAAATCGGCATGCAGTGTACCATCACCATTATCTGAAACCACAACAACCGCATGGTGCCAACCGCTCGTATCAGTAAAGTCACTGGTAGAGATAATATCGATCGGGTCTGAAAATTGATTAGTATTTCCCAGGAAGAAGGCAATTTTATCAGGTATGGCGTGATCACCTACTGTAAGATGCATTTCTGATGTTAAGTTCGATGGAGTAGTCGGTTCTCCCCAACCATTTTCGGTACTGACACCCTGCCAAAGTATATGGTGCTGGCCAGTTGTGGTATCTGCTTGAAACCAGGCCGACAGTGTGAAATTCGTTGCGGTTCTCAGATCAAGCGTTGAGCTCGTGGTTTGTACGTAGTTACTTGTTCCATCAAACGAAAGGGCAGCATCACCGGTTCGGCTGGAGGTAGTCCAGGTGGCACCATTGATTGTGCCATCATTACCGTTACCGGTTGCATCAGTTGTAGTCGTTCCGCCTCCTTCATCAAATTGCCATGCTGCGGCCAGGTCAGTTGCCGTTGCATTATCAGTGAGCGCATTGATGATCAATGTTTCATTATGATTGATCGTGTAACTGTCATCATTTGCGACTGGCGCAAGCAGCGTTTCTTGCCACTGCTGCTGCATGTTTTCACTGATTGCGACCTGCGTTTCGATCTCGCCGGTTTGGTATTCCAGTTCCCAGTCACCACCCTTCTCTAATTTACCAGTTAGGTCATCGGATGCGGCCACGTCGGCACCGGTCAACTGCGACAGTGCTTTCACGAGAGATTGCCCATCGTTGCTGGCAGCCAGATCGCACCCATACAACAACAGATCACCATCAACCGTTAAGGCCTGGCCCCAATTGGCAATCTGCTTGGAATTTTGTAACAGGGTATCGAATTCGAGCTGGGTATTACCCAAGTCAACAGAACCATCAGCACCATGGGAAATAATGTGGATGGCATCCAGATCGCCACGGCTGGCTAATGTTTCACTAATTTGGTCAATGCCACTCTGTGTGTTGTCCAACAGGATGACTTCAAACTGGCGATCATCTGTTTGGTTATTCAACAGATCATCAATCAGCTTCTGGTAATCGGGTGTGTCGGTATCAACGAACACCAGTTCCTGGCGCAGAACGGCTTCAACTCGGAGGTCGGTGACATCGGATTGAGGAATCAGATCTGCTTCAGTAGCAGATTGAAGCAAGGCTTCACCTTGGACCGACTCATCGCTAATCACAAAGGCTTCAAGACCACCAGACAGCAGCAAACGCGGTTCCAGCGTTTCGATAATAGCGCGCCGTGAAGCGTGTGGATTTGTTTTCAGTAATTTATGTTTTGCTGACAAACCCGTTTACTCCAATCCAAAATTGGGACTTAAGTTCCCTTGCTGGACTCAACATGAAAAGGCATTGAAGACAGGTTCTGCATGTCCGCGACATACTCCATCATGCATGATGAAGCCAATTCATTTGGTAGCCCCGCTGTCATTGATTTGATCCATTAGACCGGTGGCGTTGCGTCTAATGCCTTTCGGCAAAATTTGCCCTTTCAGCTGAATTCCAGAAAAACCACATTAAATAGAGAATATCTGTTCTTTAATTTATCGGCATAAAACGTGATGAAGTGAACATTTTTCATCATCTTTAGGCCACAAATTTGTGATGGACAATTAGCGGGAAGCTTTTTATTACGTTATGAATATAACTAAAGATGTACTTCTGCTTGGTCAAAAAGGCATTTGAATTGAGTTCTTCAAGAAAGGTCTGCGTTTGGTGTTTTCTTTCAGAAGTTTGTTTTCGCTATTAGCTCATCCTGGCAGTTAGTTTGGGTCAGCTGTATTCCTGCTTGCTGCTCTTCGAGCATCTCGGTCAGGATAGTTTTATCTACATCGGTTGCGTGATGTTCCAGTGCCAGCCAGTAATTTTGCACCGTGGTGTGGCGCGGATGGACTTCTGCTTCAATCTGTTTGCTCTCAAGCAGAGCCAGATGTTCCAGGGCGAGAAATTCTTTTTTGTAAAGGCCAAACGAAACACGGTTTTTGTACGGCCCCTTGTAGAGTATGGCCACGTCCTTCACACCCTTCTGCTGGAGCTGCTGGAGCAGTGCTTTGGCCTCTGACAAGCTGGCCTGGGGCGGTGACAATATCAGAAACCGGGTGCGGGTAATCTCGGTGGTTTCATTTGAACTAAGGCGATTCACCACCGGCTCCAGCCTGTCACGCAGGCGCGTAACGAGCGCCTTGTCCGTGATAGGGCCAACACTCCAGCATTGTGAAACCGGCTCAACATCGATCTTTTGCGATTCACCACCGATGCGGTTTTCATAAGCGACGGCTACTTCCATAGCCGGATCGGCCAGCATGTTCTGACTGACATCGTTGAGTTTTTCTTCGGAGACCTTCGACCCCTGTTCTGCGGGTTTGGATACTCTGACTTGCTGGGCACGAATCTCGGCGCTCTCGGACTCAGACAGAAAAGATACCTTGCAGCGCAGCCCGCTGGGTATTTTCTGATCGGGGTTGGGTAGCTCAAGTCGAACCGTAAAGGTCCCGCTGGCGGCATCGATCACCCGGTCGACCAGTTTGGCTTCTGTCAGGTACTCTTCGCTTGTGGAGTTTTCGGGTGTCACCCGGGCATACAGACCGGGTTTGATATTGCCGAATTCGGAGGCAGGCATGAACACTTCAACGCGCAAAGGATCAATTTGCGCCAGTTTTATGATCGGTTTGTCTTCAACCGACTCTCCCGGTGATTTGAAACGTTCCACCACAACGCCCTTGAACGGACTGCGGATGCGACGCAAATTCAGGGTTTCCTCGGCCCGCTGCAACTCGAGGATTGCCAGTTTCTGTTCATCTTCTGCTTTCTGCAGCTCGGCTCTGGCCAGTTCAACCTGGGTTTCCGCCTCGTCCATTTCAAACGAAGATACCAGGCCTTTTTTAAACAATTGTTTGACGCGATTGAGACGGCGTTCGTTAAATTCAAGACTGCTGCGTTGTGAATTCAACGCCCCTTCCATCTGGGAGCGTGCCCGTGCCTTGTTCACGGCGGCGATTTCTACGCCCGATTCCAGCTCCAGCAGTAACTGGCCCTCTTCGACGAAATCGCTGCGTTCAACATGAAAACGTTCCACCACCCCTTCCACCGCGCTGCTGACATCCACCATCATGTTGGGCTCGATCAGGCAATCGAAAGCTTCTGCCGCAATGACGGAGGTGGGTATGAGCAACATGGCTATCAGGGTTAGCCGTGATGAAACCAATTTGATCCTGGTTTTCTGCATTCTGTTACTCCGCGCGTCCGGTAAAGGCCAGGGTATTCGTTAACACCTCATCAGCCTTTAGAAGATCGCGCCGCATCTGTTTATGCTGTCGCTGTGCCCGATACTGGGCCAGTCGTATTAAACTTCGCCCCCATTTCCCGGCGGAGGACTCTTTACTGTCATTGTTATTTTTTAATAACCGCTGCATGCGAACCGGTAAATACATTTTCAGCAGTTCATCCTGTAACGACACAATCGCTTCAAAGCTGCCCGGATCCCCTTGTCGACCACAGCGGCCGAAAAGTTGGCGATCTATACGGCCTGCTTCATGGCGTTCGGTCGCAATCACGTGCAAGCCACCCCGCTCGGCAACTCCGTCAGCTAAGCGAATATCCGTGCCCCGCCCGGCCATGTTGGTTGCGACCGTAATCCGGCCAGCCTGACCTGCCTGGGCGATGATGTCCGCTTCACGCGCATCCTGTTTCGCATTCAGCACGCGATGCGGCAATTTCGCCTTGCTTAACAAGGTGCTGAGGTGCTCGGAATCCGCAAGGGATTTCGTTCCTACCAATATAGGTCGGCCTGACTTGTGAATTTCTTTAATTCTTTTAAGCACTTCGGCCCACTTCATGTCTGCCGTCCTAAACACCCAATCCGGGTGCGCGATGCGGCGGGACTCTCACCACCGGTAAGCCATATACCCCAGCCAATTCACCCGCCACTTCCTTGGCCGTCCCGCTCATGCCCGCCAGACGCAAATAGCGTCGGAAAAACCGTTGATAACTGATCCGTGCCAGGGTTTCCTTGCTGCTCGATAGTACCAGCCCTTCCTTGGTTTCGATCAGTTGATGTAACCCGAGCTCCCAGGAACGATCGGCCATCACCCGGCCGGTATTTTCATCAATGATTTGCACCTTGCCGTCCCGGCAGAGGTAATGTTTGTCGCGGACAAACAAATGCAGGGCGCTTAAAGCCTGTTTCACCAGGTACTCCCGGCGGCGTTGCCCCGTCCATACCCCTTTTAAAGGTTGGCACAGACTCGCCAGGCGGGTTTTGCCAGACTCGGTCAACAGGATATCGCGTTGTTGCTGGCGAATCGTAAATTCGATCCCGTCGTGCAGCTGTTCGGCCAGTTGCAAGGCTTGTTGATAAGTCTGTGCTTCCAGCGGGTTGGTGTTGGTACGGGAAATAATCAGCGGGGTACGGGCTTCATCAATCAACACGCTATCGGCTTCATCCACAATGGCAAAACACAGTCCCCGCAGCAACAAACGATCGATGCGCGCATCGTTACTGTGTAACCGCTCTACTTCCAATTGATGGCGGCTGGCATGGCGACCTATGGTGAGTCGATCACGCAAATAGTCAAACGCCACCTGCTTGTTGGTACAATATGTGATATCGCAGGCATAAGCCTTGCGCCGGGCATCATGATCCATGCCGTCAATCACCGTACCCACACTTAATCCCAGTGCGTTATAAAGCGGCGCCATTTCCCTGGCATCGCGTTCCACCAGGTAATCGTTGGCGGTGATCACATGCACCGGGATGCCCGCCATGGCAGCGGTACAGGCCGGCAAGGTGGCAGTCAACGTCTTGCCTTCCCCGGTATCCATCTCTGCCAGCATGCCATTGATCATGAGCCAGCCACCAATGAGTTGCACATCATAATGGCGTTGCCCAAGGACAC
>WOR8_10004735_pt1 | contig 13432 bp, 35 predicted proteins | sample DeeMarSeWOR38_10_FD_19890 | JGI IMG/M metagenome (IMG submission 19890) | reverse complement strand
GCCAGGGAGTTTGCCTTGATCGGCTTGACCCGGTGCATTGTTCGCCGTACTATGCACTAGGAAGTAGGTTCCGACCATGCCGAAGGCGAGACGCATCGTGATCGAGTCGGGCAAGGTGCCGAAGGGCGGGCGACCGAGGCTGTGGGCCTATGGGTACGCCGACCTTGCCGACCTGTTCGACACCACGCCCCGGGCCATCCGTGCAAGGGTGGAGCGCGGCACGCTCGACCCGTCCGACCTGGAGGACATCTGCCGGGCCTGGTATGAGCGAGCCGTGCACGGGACCGAGCGTTGACTCTCACGGCGCACAGGCTACGATCACCCTGCCGGCGGTGCTCCCTGCCCTACCCCCCGGCGGTGGGGTGCCGCCGGCATCCGAGGACACCATGACCGAGCACTGCGTCTGCGGCCGACGAAAACTCCCTGCTTCCGGGCACTTAGCCCTTGGTCCGGTGCAGGCTGAGATCATGCAACGCCTTGAAACCATTAGGGAATTGAAGATCGAAGCCATGCGCCGGAGGCCCCCATCATTCAGCACGTGCAACGATCTCGCCCGTGAGGAGCGCGACCTGCGCGACCGGCTCACCCGGCTCACGCACAACGCCTGACCCCTCGACTGGCAACCGTTTCCACTCAGGGCTCGCCCCGATCATGAAAACTCCCTGCCCTGGGGTGCCAGGCCCCTGCCCCAGCCCGCCCGCGCTCCCTTGCCAGGGAGTTTTCAAGATCGGAGTGACCCCCTCACTGAGATTGACCTTCTCCGGTTCGTCCGATCTTAGGGAGTTTGTAGGCCGCCCGATGTCCGAGCGTCTTGAGGGCTGTATGTCAAGAGCAAAGTATGATTGCTCTTGACTCGGGGAACGCCCTAGTGCTGTGTCAATGGCAAACCTCGGAGGTACCCCTACCGCGAGCCCTGCTCCCCAGGGTCAATGGCATTCATGATTGCCATTGACTATCGCCCCCCTTGGTGGTAGGTAGGAGATTGGAGGAGAGAGGGATGAAGAGGATGACCCGAGGCGAGTTGGCCCGAGCCTCCATCGGGGGCTGGTCTTTCGCCCTGCTCTGGATCACGCTCCACGCGGCCGAGACCAATCGGCTCTGGACGTGGGCCGCCGTGGTGGCCATCGCCTTCAACCTCGCAATGCTTCTCGTGCGCGCGGGCAAGACAGCATGGAGGGGAGAGTGAGCAGGGAGTACAGAGTCACACGGCGCGGTCAACGCGAGATCGCGACCAACGGAACCGAGGTGCCTGTCCCCGGTGGCAAGGGGTGGGAATTGGTAGGGGTGTGCGCGTCGGAGAAGTGGGTGTTCTGGACCTGGACGCGCCCGGGGCAGGGGCCGGTCGAGCCCACGGAGATTCCCCCGCACGGGAGACGGACGGGATGAGCGACGAGCAGGAGTGGGTCTGCGTCGTCTGCCTCCGGCCCGTCACTGCGCGGGAGAAGCCGGACGCAGCCCAGATAGAGTTGCAGGTGGAGGGGGCCGGCACGCTCTACTTCATGCGGCACGGTGGCTGTGAGATGGACGACGCCGCCCGGATGCGCCTCGCGCGGGCGGGACGAGAACGGAGGACGCCGTGAGCGACGACGAGAACAAGCACCCGTTCACGGATGCCGAGGCCCGGCTGGTCTCCCACGGCGCCACCAAAATCGTCTCCCTGTGGTGGTCCAAGCCCTACGTGATGGGCGTGCTCCTGGACGGTCGGACCGTCATCGTCTCCGAGCCCTCGCACATGCCGGCCAAGAACCTCGACCACCCCGGCCCGCCGCCCGACCTGGTAGCACAGGTCGAGGACGGGGAGTGCCTCTGTCAGGAGTGCCAGGTCTACGGAGAGGAGAACGTCGCCGTGGACGTGGCCTACTGCTGCGGACTTCAGAAGTGGCTTCCCGTCTGCCGTGAGCACCACGACGAGATGGGAGGCTACGGCCCGGAGGACTGCCCATGAGCGAGGCCGAGAAGGAACGGTTGCTCCGGGCGATCAACGACGCCTGCGACGACTACTGCGCCAGCGCCCGGGGCTCCGAGGCGGAGAGGGAAGCGGCCAAGAAACACGAGCGCGCGTGCAACGACTGGCTCGCGTACCTGAAGCGGTGCAAGGGAGAGGAAGAGAGCCCATGAGCCGACGACCGCGACGACCACGCAACCCCTTCGGTCCCATTCGAGTCCCCGCCGGCCCGGCCGGGGATGCCCTCATCGACTGGCTCTGCAAGCTCTGGGGGACGACCCGCGAAGAGGCCGAGCGGCGTGGCCGCGAGTCGTTCCGCAACGTCCCGAAGCTCGGACGAGTCATCCCGATGCCCTACCCGCCCTTCACGCCGGCCTTGCTGTTCATGGACCACAAGGGGAATTTCGACCGGGAGTCCTGGGAGGCAGCGAAGGCGAACGCGGAAGCCCGCTACCTCGTCACGCTCCGCGAGTGCTACGAGCGCCTGAAGGCCAAGGGAGAGGTGGACGACGAGGTGACGGAAGCCTACGTCAACGCCGGACTGGAGAACCCGTGAGAGGAGAGGACGATGGCACTGCATGAGCAGGTGGACAACGAATTGATGGTGGCCCTGATCAAGGCAGCCATCGGAGAGGCTGGCGTCTACTTCCACAGTTTCAACGTGGACTACGAGGGCGCCTTCGGAGCCGGTACTCCGCGCATCGAGATCTCGGTCTCCGGCGAAGTCGAGGGAAAGCTCAAGGTCACGGGCGCTGCGGCTCAGAAGGTCCACCGTGTCTTCCAGATGAGCAAGCAAGCCGACGACCTGAAGGCTGCCCAGAAGCGCGCCGACGCCCTGAGCAAGAAGCTGGCGCAGCTACACGCGCTCTCTGACCCGGAGACCTGAGATGCCCGTCTACCCGCCCGACCCCGACACCTCCAAGGTCCACAAGGCCCCCGAGTGGCCCCGGCCCGGCCAAGTCGCGACAGCGTGGGGCCTGTTCTCGCCCGGCCATTGGGGCGACTACTGGCTTGAGGGGCTCTACGAGCGCTACCAGGATGCCCACGAGGACGCCACCGGGAGTTTCACGATCCGGGAGGTGGACATCATCTTCGGCCTGGACGGGCGCTGGTACGCCACCCGGTTCCGGTTCGGTGCCCCCGGCGTCCCCCGCGCTCAGTCCAAGAAGGCCGAGGAGCGGGAGGTCGCCCGATGCGCCCGCGCGAAGCTGACCGACCGAGAGAGAAAGGCCCTGGGGCTATGAACGAGCCGATGGCCGAGACCCTGAGCAACGCCGACTGGCTCCGAGCCCTGGCCGACGACTGCGCCAAGGTGGTGGACGACGACCGCGTGACCGAAGAGGACGTGCGCCGGTTCCGCGCTGCGGCCGACGAGCTTGACCTCTACCGGGAGACCATGGGCCGCCTGCTCTCAGACCTTGGAGAGGTGCTCCCGCGCTCGCTGGCCGACCGCATCACCGCGCGCACGCGCAAGGCCCTGGGGATATGACCAAGGAAGAGAGGCTCATCCTGGAGACCGTCAACCTGGCGCTGGAAGCGCACGACCGCCCCGAGCGGTTCGCCCCTCACCGCTTCTTCCCGATGCGCCGCTGCTTCTTCTGCGACCTGCCTCACGCGCGCATGGTCCGCATCTGGACCGGCCGAGCGTTCCGACGCCTGGACATCTTTCAGGAGCGCCCCCAGCGTGACGGCTGGGGCAACACCAAGACCATCGGCACGTACCGAGGCACCGGCTGGCTCCCGCAACTCGCACAGGACGCCGTGGACACCGTGACCGACCCGCCCGACGTGCCGCTCTAGCCCTCTCCAGCCCTTTCTATCCCTCTCCAGCCCTCTACAGACCCCTCTGTCCGTCCTGCCCATCCTGTCGAAATCAGTGCGAAACTCCTCGGTTTGCCCTTGACACGATCCTCTGGAGCACGTACCGTGGAGACATGCCGTGGAGTTTGGAGGTGGGCAACGCCCTCGACGTGCTGCCCGAGATGGAAGAAGGTTCCGTTCACTGCTGCGTCACCGGGCCGCCCTACTTCGGCCAGCGCGACTACGGTGTCGAGGGTCAGATCGGCCTGGAGGACACGCCCCGCGAGTACGTCAACAACCTCATCCGCGTGTTCGACCGGGTGTGGAGAGTCCTGCGAGACGACGGGACGCTCTGGGTCGTCATCGGGGATGCGTACAACAACCGCTGCCACGCGCGAGAGAGCAGCCACCAGACTGGCTTCGGGCACGACAGCGACAGCCTGCGCGAATCGTGGGCCGAGAAGCGCGCACGTGGGGCCGCCCGCATGTCGATCAAAGACGGAGACCTGAAGGAGAAAGACCTCATCGGCGTGCCGTGGATGCTCGCGACCTCGCTGCGCCGCTGCGGGTGGTACGTGCGCTCCGAGATCATCTGGGCCAAGGGCATCTCCGGGCCGATGGACGGCAAGGGGTATCGCGGGGGAGCTTGCATGCCCGAGCCTGTCCGCGACCGCTGCGCCCGAGCCCACGAGACGATCTTCATGTTCTCCAAGGCTCCGCACTACTACTACGACTACGAGGCCGTGAAGGAGCCGGCCGTGCAACTCACAAAGAAGCGACCGCGCCGCGACGTCTGGCACGTGACGAAAGACCGCTTCCTCGGAGAGCACTCCGCGACCTTCCCCGCCAGACTGATAGAGCCGATGGTCATCGCCGGCTGTCCCCCAGGCGGGACCGTCCTCGACCCCTTCACGGGCTCCGGCTCGACAGGGCTCGTCGCCCTTGCCCATGGCCGATCCTTCACCGGCATCGAGTTGAACCCGAGGTATGCGGACATCGCCAAGGGCCGACTCCGAGAGGCGTGGGAAGCCCGCGTCCAGGAAGCCGTCTAGCCTAATCCATCGAAACCAAAGACCTTTTTTGGAAACGCCCCCCACCTAGTGGCACCCATGAGTTTGCCATTGACGGTACACGGGCTATGTGGTACGGCTGGGGTACGGACGGAGGTGTGAGATGAGCTACGGTGGGGAGTCGAACGCGAAGCGGATAGCCCGCGCTCAGACGTGGTGTTTCATGCTCAAGTTGCTCGGGTACGCCAAGCCGCCGGAGGAGCTACGCGCGCTTGTGCTCGCTGGCCCATGCGCCGGAGACATTCAAGCGCTCCACGCTTTCGGCGTCCCGCCTGAGAACGTGACGGCCGTAGACACAGACGCCGACGCCATCCGTAGCTCCATGGTGATCGAACCCAACGCGGACTACCGCCACGGGGACATCCTGAAGGTCGTCACGGCCAAGGGCCGGAAGCGAAAGAATCGGAAGCCGCCCAAGCGGTACGATCTGATCTTCCTAGACTACTGCTCTCCCATCTCGGACCGGGCCGTGCGGAAGTCGGTTCGGGTTGCCAAGGCCGCGCTCGTCAACGGCGGCATCTTCTGTACCGGGTTCATGTATGGCCGGGAGAGCCACGGAGCGAGAGACGGGGTGAAGCTCGGACGGGTGATTTCTGAAGAGGCGGCCAGGATGATGGAGGCAGGGGAGCTTGTGGAGACGCCGGCCCTGCTGCGCGGGTGGCAACGCAAGGGTATCGACCCGAAGGAATTGAGATCGGAAATCCCGGAGATGACGGGGAAGGTCAAGGCCGCCGCGCGGTCGGCTCTGAGCATCACGTCCAGGGTGCACCTGCTCCAATGCAGTATGATGCGATTCTCGGTCGAGCAGCGTATGATCCTATTCAACGTCGGACACGTGGCCTACCGTTCTGGGCGTCGGTCGGACTCGGGCCGGAGCGTCGGAGTCCCGATGCTGTACTACATGGCCAAGGGCCTCCAATTCCTGGGCACCCCGTCGCATCGAAAGCTCTCTCGCCACTACTACCGGGCCACGGAGCAATTCGACTCGGAGGACACCTACTACGTGGAGCACTTCCCGGACGACCCGGACGGGGAGCACATCCGCCGCCTCGCCATCGCCCTGGCTGAAGCTCGGGGCTCCAGACTCGCTGCCCAGGTGCTCAACCTGAAGACTCAGCAAGTCGCCGCCTGGCTCGCATGGAAGACCAGGAACGAGGCGGCAGCCTAATCCCGCGAACACAAAGACCTTTTTTGGAAACGCTCCCCACCTAGTGGCGGTCGGAGCACAAAGGGGTTGACGTCAATGGCAAACTCGTGCTATGTGGTATGGGTATGAGTCAGGGATGAGTCCCTGAAGGAGTGAGAGATGAGTGAGAACACCGACACGCGCCCCGAGACCTGCCCCTTCTGCGGTACCAAGATGGTCCGCGATTGGGGAGCGAGCTACTGCCCGACCTGCACGCCCCGGACGAAAGAGGCGACGGTGCCGACGCAGTGCCGACCTCAGAAGGAAGATCAAGAGAGGTGCGCCGTCGAGTCTCTGATGTACGCGCTCGCGGGCGAGCACCCCTCCCAGGCGATCTACGACGCCGAGGCGCGCGGGCAGGCGGAGATGGTCAAGAGCGAGAGCTTGCCCGTCCAAACCAACTTCTGCACCGACGCCGACCTGGAGGCCATGGGCATCGAGTTGGGCCAGCCGTTCGAGGAAGACCCGATCTTCCGGCCCGCCGTGCTGCCCGATGGTTGGGTGAGGAAAGCAACAGACCACTCCATGTGGTCTGAGGTGTTGGACGCACGCGGGCGCAAGCGTCTTTCGATCTTCTACAAGGCCGCCTTCTACGACCGGAGCGCGCACATCGGCGCGGAGAAGCGGTTCAACGTGCTCAACGGGGGCTCGTTCCGCAGCCGGCAGCCGGACTACGACCGGGACAATGACGCCCGGTACGGAGACGAGCCCGGCGACCGGGACTACGTGGTGACGGACTTCGGCCACGGGGACGTCCCTGTCGAGTTGTTCCGCGTGAAGGTGCCCGACGCCCCGGACACCCCCCTCTCGCGCGACGACTCACCCGAGCGAGAGGCCGAGTGGCGGGACTTCTGGAAGGCCGAGGGTGACGCGGGGAAAGCTGCCGAGGCGTGGCTGGACGAGCGCTACCCGGACTGGCGCCAGCCAGCCGCCTATTGGGACGACGTGGAGTAGAGCCATGGACCACGAGGACCGCAGAGAGCGCGTCTACGTCATGCTCGGCCGTCTGGAGGCACTCAAGCACTCCATGTTCTGGCTCCTGCGCCCCGCCGGCAAGAACGCCGAGGCGGTGCGAAGGAAGGCCAAGGCGCTCCGCGAGATCGCGGACGAGGTGGACACCCTGGCCGACGAGATGGGGGGCTGAGATGGGACGCAACCCCTTCGGATGGGACTACCCGGCAGGTGCGGAGCACGATCCGAACGCGCCGTGGAACCAGCCGGACCTGCCCGACGAGTGCCCGTGGTGCAAGGAACCGAACACGGACGAGGACGGCGACTCGCTGCACGACGGAGTTTTCTGTTCGCAGGAGTGCCAGGACCGCTGGGAAGCGAGGTACGAGGAGCCATGAGCGGACGCGAGAGGAAATTCCACATCTGGGTCGAGGTCTGCAAGGTGCATTCGGACAAGTACCACCGCCGGGAGTACGAGGTGATGGCCGAGACGCGAGCGAGCGCCGAACGCAAGGCGCTGGCCATCGCCAAAGAGGAGTGGTTCGACGCGAACCTCCCGCCGGACAGGGTGTTCTGATGGACGACACGGTGTATCAGCGCCTCTCCAAGGCCCGGAAGCTGATTCAGCAAGCGCACGACGAGATCGCGGCCATCCCGTCCGGCGCCGCGCGTGAGCACCACCCTGATACGTCCGGGACGCTCCTGTCGATGGTCCTGCCAGGGCTCGAATTGCTCACCAAGACGATCAGCGGGCTGCTCCGAGACGGTCCGCACCCCTACGATCACGACCTCGGACCACCGGAGAAGCACTGATGGCACATAAGCGGGAGTACGTGAAGTGCTGGTTCTGCGGCAACCGCAAGCGCAGAGTGCCAAGCTCCCGTGGCTTGGACGAGGACTATCTGGACGAGAGCGGGCGCGTCAAGGTCATCCTACGGAAGAAGACCCTTGTGCCCTACGGCGTCTGTGGGGCCAAGACGGGCTACTGGCCGAACGGCTGCCCCGAGCCGATGCTGCGCCCCGAGGATGCGCGGTTCGTCCTCAAAGCCGCCCTGGAGTACGACCGGGGAGGTGGCAACAAGAGATCGGAGTACGACCTGTGACCTTCGATGGACGAGCTTTCATCCGGGACTTCATGTGCCGGCAGGTGATCGCCACCAAGGTCTTCCACCGCTGTCGTGTCGGGAACAGGCGGTGGTGGGAGGCGCACGACCTCAAAGAGCCGTTCGTCGGCTGGGTCGTCGGCGCCCGGTGGCTTCAGAACGGCGAGCGCTACGACGGTTGCGGCGGTGGGGGCTACCTTCTCGGAGAGCACTACGACGACTACGAGCCCCCGGGCTTCCACGAGACCGAGACCCGGTTGCTCGCCTACCTGGTCACGGACTGGCCGACAAAGAAGCCGCGCCCCGTGCCTCCGGAGGCTATCGAGGTGTCGGAATTCACCGTGGAGCCGTCGTTCATAGACGAGAAGGAGCGAAAGCTCCTGAAGGAGTGGGGGAAGCGGCTTCCGCGCGACGAGAAGGGCCGGTTCGTCTCCGGTCCGATGCTCCCGAAGGAGGAGTCATGAACGATCTGACGATGGTGCCGGACCACGCGAGCGCGGTGGTCGAGTTGACGGTCGAGGTCCACATGGCGGCGGCGTGGGGAAAGGACTGCACCGTCGAGCAGGTCGTCTCTCAGGCGACTCGCGAGGCGACCGAGAAGCTACGCAAGACGCTGACCGATGAGAAGGTCATCCGCGTCGTGAGCGCTCGCTGCGTGCGCGTCGTGTGCAACGCGAAGAGGCCATGATGAAGTACCTCGTCCAGCGCGCGGAAAGCTCCTTCTGTCCGGACTGCGACAGGAACATCTTCCTGCTCTGCGAAGAGGACGGAGAGGGGCCGCAATTCTACATCTGCTTCCGCTGCCGGTACGTCGGGCACATCGGCAAGGCCCGGCTGGAGGTGCCGGACCCCCAGGTGATCGCGAACAACCCGAAGCAGGTGGATCGGGGCTGGCTCATGGCGTTCGTCGCGGACGTCTCCGCGAGGCTGGCGAACCTGCGACAGCCCATGACCAACGACATGGCCGCCATCGCGCTCGCCCGTGCGTCCACCGTCGCGCGGAAGCTGGCTCTGAGGGAGAAGTGATGCCGAAGTCGATCGACATCGTGATGGTATGCCCCATCCACGGCAGGGACCAGAAGCCTTTCGAGGTGGACGGAACGAAATTCTGCGCCCGGTGCGTGCGGGAGTACCTCGCAGACGGGAGCAGGGCGCGTCCGATCCAGGTCTTGGAGATGCAGAAGATCGAGCGGAGCTACGGAGAGGACGGCGATGACAGGAACGGGTGAGAAGAAGCGGCTCAACCTGGACATGGGGCCGCTCCACTGGCAACGCCTGGAGGAGCTTTCCACGTGGTCCGGGACGTCCAACGCGGAGACGGTGCGTCGAGCGCTTCGCCTGCACCACCACATCGCGGCGCAGGTGCGCGAAGGCGGGAAGCTGTTCATCCGGAACGAGGACGGGACCGAGGCCGCGATCGTGATGTTCGTGAACGAGGACGAGTGAGGTGGTCTATCGGACGCCAGGGAGGAAACCCGTGCTGAAGAAGTACCAGTACAAGCTCACCCGGGAAGAGGTCATTCAGGCCGTCTCCATGTGGGTCCAGGACAAGCACCGGGAGAAGGGTGCCAGCGAACCGACCCCAGAGGCCGCGACCGACCCCGACAAGACCGTGGTGTTCGTTCGTTCGGCCGGGGCGTCGAACGTCCGCACGCTGCGTGTGCAATCCAAGCAACCGCTCTGTGTTGAGTGGGAAGTCCTGGAAGGGGCCGAGCCATGAAGCTGGACGAGTGGGCGAACGAGATGCCGCGACTGGACAAGGCCGACTGCTCCTCGAAAGAGGCCGTGGAGGGCCTCCAGGACGCCGTGGAACGCGGGAGGCACCTGACCCCCTTGCCACGGGAAGAGGAGCTACGGCGCCGCCTGGCCACCTTCATGGGTGACTACGGGGCGTGGAGCCCAAACTCCAGGACGGTCGCCCACCTGATCGTGATTCTGCGGGACTGGTTCGCGCACGACTGCCCCAACTACCCGCGCAAGGTACCACGGTGCCCCGCGTGCGAGATGGGACTGCCGCGACGGCTCGTGAAGTGAGAGGGAGGACGAATGTACTACGTGAGACTGACGACAGTGGCGTCGATCATGGGCGTGAAGACGGGGTGGCTCAGAGGGTTGGTAGGGCAGTGCGTCATGGACGACGAGCGAGAGGTGCGGACCAAGGGTGCGCCCCACATCATGCACGTCCGACAGGTCTTCCAGGCCATCGTGGCGAAGAAGATGAGGCGCCGGAACATCGGCTACGATCTCATCCGCTCCGCCGTGGACAAATTCGAGATCGACCGCAAGGCCCGTCACGTGGTCCCGGTGGACACCGGCATCGACCTCGTGCTCCGCAAGCCGACGCTGATCATGGAGGCCCGCAACATCCTGAAGCGGGCGAATGACGCGGAGTTTGGGACGAACGGGGAGGAGCAGGCGGCATGAGAGACGAGGGCGGGGAGTGGTTGTGGAGGATCGTCATGGCGATCGTGGCCATCGGTCTGCTCATCGGGTCCATGGTCCTGAAGTACGACTGTTGCCGAGACCAGGGGTACTCGCACGACGAGTGCGTCTACGACCTGGCGTGCAACAGCTAGAGAGGAGCCGGGATGCCGACGCCGAAGCCGCCGAAGGTGAAGCCGCCGAAAGACGAGCAGGAGCGCCTCGCACGCGAGCGGGCCGTGAAGTTTGTGACCGACCTCTGCTCCGCGCTGGACGGCTACGCCTACAACACGCGGACGTACATGCCCGAGCGGATCGACTCGACCGACTTCTCTAACGCGCTGGGCAAGGTGCGACGGTTCTGTGAGGCCCGGCCGGACTGGACGCTGGCGATCCTCCAGACGTTGCGAGTCGTGCAAGAGGAGCCGCCGAAGGAAGGCACCTGCACCATGCGTCTGACGGCGCGGGAGTGCGTGATGCTGCTCCAACAGGTCCGGCCCGAAGGCGCCCCGCCCAAGGACAAGGGCGAGAAGGCGGTTCTGACCCGAGCGATGAGCAAGCTCCAGAGCCAGTACGAACGGCTGACGGGGGAACGCCTCTACGTCGATGGAGAGGCCGCCGAGGAGTACATGCGGTTCAACGACGGCGGCGAGGAATTCCCCCTGACGGAGGCGCCTGTAGCCTTCCGGGAGGACGGCGAGGACCAGCGGAACGATCTCGCCGGGGCGCTGGGCTATGACGTCAAGGCGTACCTTGGCGTGCCGGTCTGGAAACAGCTTCTCAAAGAGGTGCGGGGTCTGGTCTCGGACCGCAAAGACCTCAACACGCTGCGGCGAATCTTGGTAGGTGCCCAATGAGCGCCGGGGCGTCGAGGGTGTGGACGGAATTCACCTTCATGTTTCAGTGGGGCGAGTGCCGCGACGGCACCAAGATCAAGGCCGGGTGCTGTGGGCTCTGCGGGAACACTGGCGTCATCGACACGCGCGGGACCGTAAAAACTCCATCCGGGGAGCCCGCCGGAGGCGTCCGGGCGTGGTGCATCTGCCCCAACGGACGCAAGGCGAAGCGGAACAACGGGCTCAAGACGTGGGACTCGACCAAGATCGGCCATTCGATCATCGACGCACCGGAGGCGGTAGATGGCTAGGCAGTTGGAGATCATCCTCTACGAGGAGAATGGCGAGTGGGTGGCCGATACCAACCTGCCCGGCACACCCCCCGCGCCGCGAGACCCTGACTGGCGAATCGCTGTCGGGCTGTTGATGCACATGCTCGTGACCGAGCGGGAGACGTGGGGGGAGATTGCCTACCTTCCGAAGTGGACCGTGAGGCAGGAAGACGGCAGCACAAGATCGTGGGGAGAGACATGACAGACGCTCGGATATCGAAGCGAGCCCTGAAGATCCTCGTGGACGAGGCTCTGGACGTCATCTCGTGCAATCAGAGCGTCCTGGGGGAGGACGAGCTACTCCCGATGAAGTCGGCCGTGCGCGTGGCGCAGAAGGCCCTGGCGTCGATCATTCCGGTGAGCCCGAGCGATTTCGACGTGGAGACCTACGAGTACGACTGCTGGGGTGCGTGCACGCCGGACGGCTGCCCGGGGCACGACACAGACCAGGCCATCGGGTTCACGTTCAAGGACGTCCAATTCTACGTCCAGGGGGCCGAGGGCGGGGACTTCCCGACGCCGGACAAGGCGCGGAACCGGGCCGCGAACGAGGCCATTGCAGCGCTCCAAGAGGCCGTGGACCGGGCCGTGACGCAAGAGATGGAGGAGAAGCCGGTCCCGCTCCCGCGTGGGGACACGGTGATCTTTCCGGACGGGACGACAATCTCCAAGGCAGAGAACGAGCGGCGCATCGAGGCCCTGTCCCGGACCGTGGAGCGCCTCCAGAAGATCGTTCTCTACCACGACACCGATGAGGTGCGGGAGGTGTTCCGCATCTGGCTCCGAGGGGACGCCGACGAGCACCCCGGGGAGGGCATCATGATCGACTGGCTCAATCCTCCCCCGGGCGTAGACGAGATACTGGACAGGCTGTCATGACCTGCGGGCACACGGCAGCCGATCCGTGCGACAAATTCTGCCCGGAGTGCGGTGCCGATCTGCGAGAGACCGACCCGAATGGAGTGAAACCCGATGATCCGAGGTGGGTCCGCTTCTGGAGGAGTTTTCGATCTGGCCGGAACGCGGAGACCTACCAGCGGCTTGCGTACCACGGCACGACCGACGAGGACTACCTGCAACAAGAGGTGCTCCGATGGGCCGAGGACAAGGGGCCACGCGGCTACGACTTCCGCTACGGCTGGGAGATCGTTGACAGGCCCCCGACTGACTGGCTACAGCACCATCTCTATCGTCTGAAGCAGCATCACGACGGCATCGGAGAGGAAATCAGGGCTCTGGAGGCCCTTCTGGGAGGTGAGGATGGCGACGAAAGAGGAGATGAGGGTTGCCCTGAGAGTGGCGGCCGAGGCGCTTGACATCGCAGAGGACTGGCACGTGGAAGAGGTGCAGTGCCATCCGCCGAAGGAGTGGGAATTGGAGGCGTACTCCGAGTCCACCACCGCGCTCGCCAGCAAACTCCGAGAGATCGCAGACGAGGACGACTGATGGCATACCGACACTCAGAGGCTCTGACGGGCGTAGCGAACGCTCTGTCCGAGATCGCGAAGAGTACCAAGGCCAAGGGACCAGCCGAGGAAGTGAAGGCGCTGGCCCGCCAGGTCCGTGAGCTACAGGGCTACTGGCACAAAGACGAGGACGCAGCCGAGTTGGCTCGCTCCGGGAAGCGGGTTCCGCTCAAGACGCAATACAAGGTGCTCCACGTCGGCCAGCAGTACACGATTTCGGCGGACCAGTTGGAGGACGCGCTCGCCGGGCTCGCTGTCGAGGGCTGGAAGGTCGTCTCCTCGCACGCGGACATGACTTCGCATCCGAAGTGGGCACTCCTTC
>WOR8_10009740_pt1 | contig 13442 bp, 12 predicted proteins | sample DeeMarSeWOR38_10_FD_19890 | JGI IMG/M metagenome (IMG submission 19890) | reverse complement strand
GTGCCACGCGAGGCCGGCCCCTTCGCCGGTGCATTGCTCCACTACCAACCCCATGCCGCGATCTTCAGCACTGGCCAACGCCAAAATCATCTGGGGCATAAAGTTTAAGTAAGTATGGCTGTTGCCGATGAATAGGACTCTGGTTTCATCAGTGTTTGGTGTTTGGTGTTTTGCAAAGTATTGGTAATGCTGCCTACTCATGTAAGAATACTAAACACGAAACACAAAATACAAAACACTTTTTGTTGGAAAGCCCGCGCTTGTATCTGTTATTAAACCATGCGAGGTCATTTCTGAAAATTCGGCACACTATTCCGCCAGCGAAATCAAGAATCCGCCGACGAAGATGATCACGGCTCCGGCTATCCGAATCCCTCCGTATTTTTCTTTGAGAACATAGCTTCCCATGAGAACGGCGAATACAACGCTGATCTGACGCAGGCTGACAATATAGCTGACGCGCTCGATTGTGAAAGCAACCAGAATCAGCGCGTAACCGGCAATACCGATGACTCCGGAGAGAACAATTCGTCCCGGCCGCAAGCGCCACTCTTTTTTTATTCGGGCGGTCTCTTTGGTAAAGAAGATATAAGGCGTGTAATAGCACATCCCGCAAAACAGATGAAAAAAAGCAAATAATACCGGATGGACGTAGCTTACCGCGATTTTGTCTACAATAGAATATGAGGCGACTGAAACCAGCGTCAGAAAGGCGAATTGGGTGGCGCGATCATGGGTGAGGGACTTGACGGGCGCCAGCAATTGTCGGCCGGAAAGCTGCTTCAGGCCGATAATATAGACGCCTGCGGCAACCAGCAAAATTCCGGTCACCCCCTGGACCGATACCTGCTCGCCCAGAAAAAGAACGGCAATCATTAAAACCAGTGCCGGTGATGAGCGCATGATCGGATAGACATGGGATAGATCGCCTTCTTTGTATGCGCTGGTTAAAAACAGCCAGTATAAAAAGTGGATAAATCCGGAACCCGCACACCAGGCATAGGCGGCCGGATTGTTGATGCCGACGCGGTAAAGAAAATAAAAAAACAACGGTGAAAAAAACACCAACGCGAAGATGGAGTACAACCACAAAAATATCTGCTTGTCATCGGATTCTTTGGTAAACAGACTCCGCAGCGCATGAAAGAGAGCGGAAAGCAGTACCAGGGCGATTGCAAGGGCACTCATAGGTCTCCGTCGAAATTAGGGTTACAAAAAATCACAAGCCATTCAATAACAACATGGCTATTGATACACAACAGGTTTTTTGCCATACTCAAGTCAATAAAAGCAAGTTTTTGTCTCTCATTCCAAGGTCTGCTGAACGGGTTTGGGATTTTAAATGCGGGGGAAATGGGGTACTGAAATGGCCAGAGCCGCGCATGACTTTCAGATATTTGTCAAACCGACCGGCTCGATTTGCAACCTGGGTTGCGATTACTGTTATTATCTGGTCAAAAAAGATCTCTATCCGGACAGCAGGTCATATCGTATGCCCGATGACATTTTAGAGTCATACATCGTTGAACACTTCCGGACCGCCCCCCACTCCCCCATCCGTTTTTCATGGCACGGTGGTGAGCCAACCCTCCTGGGCGTCGATTACTTTCGTAAAATTTTAGCCCTGCAGCGCAAATATTGCCCGACTGACCGTCAATTCATCAACGGCATTCAGACCAACGGAACCCTCCTCGATGCAGACTGGTGCCGCTTTCTGGCTTCAGAAGGCTTTCATGTCGGGCTCAGCCTGGACGGCCCGCAGCCAATGCACGACCGCTACCGCGTCACCAAAAGGCGGCTACCGACCTTCAAGCAGACCATGCGCGGTTATGAACTCTTGCATCAGCACAACATCTACTTCGACATCCTGTGCGTTGTCAACGCCGACAACGTTTGCTGCCCGGCCGAGGTTTATGACTTCTTCAAACAAATCGGGGCAACTTTCATCGGGTTTCTGCCTCTGGTGGAGCATCAGCCCGGTTCACCCAATGGGGTCAGCGAACGGAGTGTTTCGGCTGATGCCTTCGGATCTTTCCTATGCGAAATTTTCGATGAGTGGAAAAGCCGGGACATCGGCCAGGTCAAAGTGCAGATATTTGAGGAAGCCTCCCGAACGGCATTGGGTCAGGAACAAAGGTTGTGCATCTTTCGCAAAACCTGCGGCGATATTCCCGTCGTCGAGCATAACGGCGACGTTTATGCCTGTGACCATTTCGTGGACAAAGCGCACCTGTTGGGAAACATCGCCGCAACCCCCCTGGTGGACATGCTGGAAAGTGCCCGTCAGAGGGCCTTCGGCCAGGCCAAACAAAGCGCATTACCCCGGTATTGCCGCTCATGTGACGTCCGCAACCTGTGCAATGGCGAGTGCCCCAAAAACCGCTTTATCCAGGCCCCGGACGGAGAACCGCGACTGAACTATCTGTGTGCCGGCTATAAACGCTTCTTTGAGCACTGCCGGCCGTTTCTCGACGAGCTGGCCCTTCTGTGGCGCACGCAATCCCGCGAACCGCCCACAACAGGGGCAGCGACCGCAACGATCAGATCCGGACCCAAAACAGGGCGCAACGATCCCTGCCCCTGTGGCAGCGGTCGTAAGTACAAGAAATGCTGTTTGGGCAAGTAGCCTGGTACTGGACTGTGAAAGCGATCAACGCTTCAGTTTTTCACTCAAAAAAGAAATGGTTCTTTTCCAGGCCAGTTCAGCGGCCTCCTTGTTATAGCGGGCGGCGTTGGTGTCATTGTTGAAGGCATGTTTGGCATCTTTATACATGTACATCCTATACTCGGTGCCGGCCGCCTTTAAGGCCGCTTCATAGGCGGGAATTCCTTCGTTGATGCGTTCATCGAGACCGGCATAGTGGAGCAGCAGCGCCGCTTTGATTCTGGGGACGTCTTCAGCCGCAGGCTGACGGCCGTAATAAGGAACTGCGGCCGTCAGTTGCGGATCGTTGACGGCTACCTGGTTTGCCATAGCCCCTCCCCAGCAAAAGCCGACGACCCCCACCTTGCCGGTCGACATCGGATGGGTTCTTAGAAATTGAGCCGCGGCCAGGTAATTTTCCAGCGTGGATTTTTGGTCCAGTCCCCGGATCATCTCGCGGGCTTTATCGCTGTCCGCCGGGGTGCCCCCCACCGGTGACAACGCATCCGGGGCCAGGGCTAAAAATCCTTCCAGCGCAACCCGCCGGTTGACGTCTTCGATGTGGGGATTCAGGCCCCGATTTTCATGAATCACGACCACACCGGGCAATTTGGATGCACCTTTCGGCCGGTTGAAAACAGCCCGGACCCTGCCGGTGGCGCCATCGTATTCGAGCGATTCCGAATCAAGCCTGGGATCATCCGTGGCAACCATTGCGGCATGGGCATAGTTGTTTCTCAGCAGGCCCAGCATCGCGTTGGCTGCCGCCACACTGCCCGCCAGCAGCGTCAATTTTTTCATGAACGTACGCCGGTCCAATAACCCATGAAGATAGTCATCGTGCAGGTCGATAATCTTATGATCCACCATTTTTCCCCCTTTCCATAGTTTTGATGTTGGTAAAAATCCAACGGTTTTCTGTCATTGCGGCATTCGGGCTCTGGCCCACGGCCGCAGAGCCATATCAACAGACGCGAATCTTCGCGCGTTTTACAGACCGTTTTTTCGATGGGAAGGGGTTTAAGCGCGCAGCAAACCTGCCGCCTCCGGAATCAGGCTCGAATGTGATCAGGGACTTCTCCATCCATAACCTCGAAACTGAGATTACATGATTGAAGGAAGAAATGACTGGCCGCAATTGTCATAGGAAATTATCAAAAAGTCAATAAGAACTATGCGATGGATTGGGTGCTTCTTTATCCCTTCAAGGCCGGCCGACACACCAGGATTGATCTATTCACAGGAAGTTTGGTGTATTGGAGTGATGGAGTGATGGAGTAATGGACTCTGAAGCGCTGCCTCTCAGCAATACGCCAGTACTCCATTACTCCATCCTGTCGCGCCCAAGTCACGCTTTAGCGTGACGAAGGCGGGTACTCCGGGGTTTTGACTTAATCTCTGCCCCACTTGGCAAGGTATTCCCCGCAAAGATCCCCCACTTCGGGAATGTACTCTTCTTTGGGGATCGACAACAGCGTATAGTTGAGAAAGTTTTCCCAGTTGACGTTCCCGCTGAAAATGTTGCCGGCCCAGCTGCCGCAGCCGAGGGTGTCGGTTGTGGGCAGCCCGGTGGTCCAGCCCCCGCTGTTGGCGTGGGCATGGGGCATATTGCAGACAATTCTGCCAACATTGGCCCGCAGGGCAAGCTTGACGCGCCGCTCATCATTTTCCGTGTGGATGGAAGCCGAATGCCCCTCACCGGAAAATTTCAGGATCTGCTCCAGACGGTCCAGCATTTCATCAAAGTCGGTCCATTTCCAGACCGTAAGAACAGGGGAGATTTTTTCACCGGAAAAGCGGTCTTCCGGTCCGACTTTTTCACCGACCACCATCAAAAAGCGCGTGTCATCAGGAACTGTCAAACCGACATTCTGGGCAATCCAAGTGGCCGGCCTGGCGACAATCTCCCGATTCAAATGGACCCCATCCGGCCACATGTACTGCCGCAGTTTTTCGCGTTCTTCGGTATCGCACAGATACCCGCCTTCTGCTTTGAGGGCCTCGATCATATCATCGTAGATGCTCTCATATAGGGCTACCGCGTTTTCAGACGAGCAGGATGCTGAATTGTTCGCCACTTTGGACAACCTGATCTTATGGGCCGCGGTGGGCAAGTCGGCGGTTTCATCCACAATCGACACGACGTTGCCGGCCCCCACGGTCTGGGCCGGTTTGCCGGCGGCATAAACGACCTTGACCAGGGCAGCACCGCCGGTGGCAACGGCATAGTCGCAGTTGGCCATCAACTCGGATGTTTTCGCATGGCTGGTCTGCTTGATGCACTGGACCAGATCCACCGGGGCCCCGATTTTTTCAAGGGCCTTGCGTACGTGTTGAACCGTTTCGTAGGAAGTTTTCTGGGTACGCGGGTGGGGCGATACGATCTGGGCGTTTCTGGTTTTGAGGGTGCTCAGGGCCAGACAGCAGATGGTCGATTCCGGGTTGGTGCAGGGTACGACGTTGGCAATGACCCCGATCGGCTTGGCGAACTTGCGAATGCCCAGGGCTTTGTTTTCTTCGATCATGCCGCAGGTTTTGGCATTGCGCATGTCATAAAGGGTCCCCAGGGTCTTGTTTTTAATCTTGTTGACCTTGTCTTCGGCGTTGCCGATACCCGATTCATCGACTGCCATAATCGTCCCGCATCAGCTCCCAGGCCACCGCCTGAACCATCTCGTCTACTTTTTCCTGGGGCCAGTATTCAACCTCGCGAAACGCCTTTCTGGCCCTGGCATACATTTCCTGAATGGTGTCTTCCATGATGTCTTATATCCTCCCTTATTTAGACATAATTGAATTAACTTGCTTTTTTAGTCTTTGTGTTGATCCATTCGCATCGGAATGATGGGTTAAAAAAGGTTAATAGCCATTTAAAAAATGACACTATCCTTGTTTTTACCCAATATTCCTGTATTCCAACATTCCAATATTCCATTGCGGTTAAATTGAAACCTATCCTTACAGCCTGATATTTACTTTATCGGTAGAGTGAATCCCATGGCACCGAAGGCCTCCTTGGCGAGAAGGCCTCCTTGGCGACCACGAAGAAGTCCTCGATATCCTTGCTGGTAATCAGCCCCAGGTTGCACAGTCTGAAGGTTTCCAGACCGAACATTTTGCCGGGATAGATCGTAAAGCCGCGCTCATAACAATAGTCGTGCAGTTTGAAAAAATCGAAGCGCTCATCTTCGGGTGCTTTGACGGTCACCACCAGATGACCCTGGATGTCCTTGTCAATCACCGTCCCAAGTCCGATTTCATCCAGTCCATGGTGAATCGCCTCCCAGCACCGGGTCAGGCGCTCGTAGCGGGCCTGCTCGCCTTCTTCCTTATATTCCCTGATGGCCTGCTGCAACGCGTAGAGGACCTGAACCGGAGGGGTAAAGTGCATCTCTCCCACCCTTTCAAAAAAATCATACTGCATGAACAGATTGCAGTAATAGGAGCGCTTGGGATAATCTTTTGATTTCACAATTTCATCGATTTTACCCACCGTCCAGGAAACGCCGGTCATGCCGCACAGCCCCTTCTGGGCCGAGGACATACAAAAGTCGATGTTTTCTTTCTCGATGTCAATCGGAAGCAGGCCGTACGTTGAAATCGTGTCGGCCACAAACACACAACCATTGTCATGGGCCATCTGACCGATTTCCCGCACCGGGTTTAAAACCCCGGTACCGGTTTCGTGGTGGGTGGTGGCAACCACGGCAATATCTTTGTCTTTCTCCAATGCGTCTTTGACGACCTTAAGATCCGGCAGACCGGTGGTCGGGAATTCAAGATTCACGCAAGGAATCTGATAATATTGGGCAATTTCCACCATCCGGCTGGAATAGGCCCCGTTGTTGACCACACAGATCTTTTTACCCTCCGGGACCAGTGAATTCAAGAGGACATCCTGAATAATGGTTCCGGAGCCGGTAAACAAAACCGCCGTGTATTTTTCCGGATCCGCGTGGACAACATTTACCAGCTCTTTGCGGACCTCATCCATAACCTCGACGAATTCATTCTCCCGGGGGCAAATGTCGGGAACCACCTGGGCGTATTTAACCGCATCGCTGGTGGTTGCCGGACCGGGATTCAACAGCACGTTACGTTTGACGGGTTTAACGACCTCCATTTGGCCACCTCCTCGCTCATTGGGGATGATCCCCATGATCTCTTAAACACATCGAATCGTCTTCATTCATCAAATCAAATTCGAAAATCTAATTTCGAAATCCGAAACAAATCCTAAATCCGAATGTTCGAATAACCAAAACAACTCCTCAATTGACACCTAAATTTCAAAATGTGTTTCGATCATTTGGATTTTGGGAATTCGAATTTGTTTCGAATTTCGGGTTTCGGACTTCGAATTTAGATCAATTAACCACATTTACGACGGATGAAATGATTCTTAAAGTTTCCCGACTTTCTTGATACCACTTTTCTTGCTGGGATCCTCAATCTCTTCAACGATGCTGAAGCTCTTCAACGATGCTGAAGCCGCTTCCGCGCACATTTTTCATCTCTTCAAACCGCGCTTTCCATTCTTCCGGGGTACGGCAAACAGCGGACTTCGCATGTTTATCTCGCTCCGACAGGGGCGGTACCGGCCGCTCAGCCGGTCCGTCGTAATCTTCCATGGGCGTTAATTCCTGACCCAGTCGGTTGGATTCCTCCCTTTCGACTTCTTCAATGTAATGGGCGCCGGCGGCAAAGGAGCGGGTGACCGCCAGAATCGCCCAGGTGGCTTCGGGGGTAAAGCCCAGGTCCATCATGGTGGCGCCGGTGGCGCCGAGCATATCCAGATCCACCGGTTCATCAAAAGCCTTTTGCGCTGCCTTGACCACTTCCCCGGTAAAGGCGCTATATTTGCCGGCCACGCCGAGTTTTTCCGCCCGCGCAATCATGCGCTTGGCCGCCGGATCTTTGAGCATAAGACCGGAGACGCCCAGGGCTTCGTCATGCAGGTTTTCTTTCACCAGTAGCTCGGCGGCCGCTTCCAGAGAAAATTCCCCCTTGTCGACCCGATCGAGATAGCGCTCGAGGCGATTGCCGAAAGCAGAATAGGCGCCGTAAGCGTGACCAAAGGCCATGATGGATGCCCCGCAGGCCTGGGTCAAAAAGGTTTTGGATCTGGCCACGATTCTGGATATGGCTGCCGGTGCGGAAAGCCCGTCTTCCAATGCCAGAATCATGACGTAATTGAGCATCTGGCCCTCTTCAACGGTGGGTATCCGCGCCTGATAGTCCACAAAAAGGACTTCAATGACACCATAGCCTTCTTCCATCAGCTCGGTCGTGTCATAGCCCCTGGCAACGATGCGGTGAACATTCTTGTAAGCCACTTCGGACACCCACTGAAATGGCGCTCTTTCCGTGTCGCGCGGCACGGTACCATATTCTCTGTCGTAATAATCAAAGGGGTTCTTGGGGCTTCCCAGATTCCCGATTTTGCGCTCCCGCTTGATCTTGTTGAGCTCTTCTGTTTTTTCTTTATCTAGATAACCCATTTCTTGTATTCTCCTTCTTCCTTCTGTTTCCTGGCGTATTCCTGCTGCTCTTCCTTTTTGGGGACGATACGGTCTTCAGGGCCGACATACTTGATCATGGACAGATCGATCATCTGCACCATGGGCTCATTGCGGGATGCGCCCCAGGCGCGCCCTTTTTTCATGTTAAACAGGGCGTGGGCCGCGCAGCTGAACCCCCGAACAACACTGCCGATACACCAGCCGGCATTGGGAGAAAATCCAATTTCCATCAGGGCCGTGTTGCCGGAACCGACCACGTTGACCCCCACATAGGAGCGCCCCTCTTTCTTGCGGCGGGCATGGAAATACTTTTCAAGTGCCCTTTGAAATTCGAGGTAGACCCCTTCAAGCTCAAGCTCTTCCTGCCGCAGATGAATCGGCTCCGCCCGGGGATCGCTGTCGATGTGCTGGGGTTGTCCCATGCCCATCACCGGTCTGCCGGCATCCAGGTATTCGTCCACCAGGGTTTTGGCCATTTCGTCCACGGTCTTGCCCTCTTTCTTGGCGCGCTCGAGGTACTTGTTTAACATGTATCCATGGGCGGCCCCGGGGCCGTGCACACCGCCGAAGGTCGAAACTGCAGCGGCCACACAAACGGGAAGATTGGGCCGGCCGGCACTTACGCCGATGGCGCCGACGGCCGACGGCGACATGGAATGTTCCAGAAAAACACCCATCTCGTATTTGAGCATTTTTTCCTCATTTTCGGTGGGAATCCGGTTCTGAAACAACACAAACATGGCATCATAAAAAGAATAGCCTTCTTCTGCCAGATCGCTTAAATTATATCCGCGCATGACCGTTTTATCTTCCGTCTTATACGAAATGGCGGTCTTTCTGCGGATCAATGGGTCCCTGTCCATTATTTCCTCCTGTATTCATTGGTAAAGATAATAAATATGATATTGAAATCTAAATCCCTGTTTTGGCCTCTGTTATGGAGCGATCAAGGCACCATTAAATGGTTTTTTTTAGTATAAGTCAAAATAATTATTTTTATGCCGTCAATGACAATAGGTTATTTTTCGATCGGCCGTAAGGTTGGTTTCTGGATTTCATTGGACATGCCAATATCCTGAAATAAATGGAGATTATGATTTAATCAAACAAGCCCAGCTTTTTCAGGCTGCTTTCAAGGTGAGCAGAATTCTTAAACGCGATGGTCTGCATTCCAAGGTTTTTGGCCGGTTCGAGATTGGCCGGTTTGTCGTCGATAAAAATGCAGGCGTCGGCCGGATGAGACGCCTTGGCCAGCAGCAGCTCATAGATCACCGGGTCCGGTTTCCTGCAATGGACCACATGCGAAAAAATGCCATCATCAAATTTTTGCACAAACGCAAATTTGGCGTCCAGGTAGGCCACCTTTTCCGCGGTGTTGTCGGAAAGGTACAGGAGTTCATGGCCGGCACTTTTCAACCTGTCAACCAATCGCACCGTCCCCTCATCGAGCTGATAACTCGAATTCCAGATCAGCGCGAGCGTCTCGGCTGAAGCCTGGATATCCCATTGCCGGATGGCCTGCCGCCAGAACTGTTCGGCGGATATTGCGCCGATGCGGTATTGCCGGCCCGGCTCTCCGTTTATAAAACCCGCGACGACATCCCGGTTGATTTCATATTCAGCTGCAATCGCATCAATGGCGGTCCGGGTACCGTCGCTGAAATAAACACCCCCGATATCAAAAATGACGGTTCTGTTCATGTATTTGCAGACAATTATCAGTTAACGGCAAAAATGTGGATTAGATCACAAATAGTTATTGCCGATGCCTTTCAGGGGAGTCCGTTTGCTGAGGTATCTTTTGATAGGAGGCGAGATCTTGGCTCGAATCCCAGTTGTTGAGGCGGCGATTGAGCTCATGGGGAGCCACCACCAGGCCATGGAAAATTTTTGCTTCCAGTTCCAGGGTCTTTTCCCACAGCCAGTGAATTCTTTCCGCATGTTCCGGTGTTTCCCCGTATCTTTCCAGGATATAATCCAAACGCTTATCCAGCGAGACCACCTGGTCATGGAGCACCCGTTTGTCGGCATAGTTGATGATCTGCATTTCACCCAGCACGACCGGTTTGGGATATTCATCGAGTCTGACATGCTGTCGTACGAGTTCACCGACCTCCGGATAGCCTTGCTCGGCAAGCATCTGGCCGCCGGTCAGGGCATGATTTTCCCGGGTTTTAAAGCTGCGGGTTTTGGTGATATCATGCAACAGGGCGGCAGCCTGGATGAGATCGAGGTTGAGTCGGCCGTTTTGCCTGTTCAGGTGCTCGGTTAAATAGGTTGCCACGCGGCACACCTGGAGCGAATGGACCACGATGTGATCCATCATCTTCATTGCACGCATCATCCGAAAGCACTGGTCTCTGGTTGGAATCTTCATTTATTTACCTGGTTACGGTTAATCCATAGCGAGTAGCCGATAACTCCCGATTAATTTTAATTCAACTGGCATTTGCGCACTGCTTCCACAGCCGCCGATACATTTTCCGGTGGTGTTGTGGCACCCAGATTGCACAGATACAGGATGAGCCGGTCGCTTTTATCACCGGATTGAATATAATATTTCACCCGCCCGGCAACCGCGGCGGGTGTTGCCGTGGCCAAAAAAACAGCGCCGACACCAAGAACCAGGGGCAGGTTATGCTTCCGGGCATATGTCTTATAGTATCCGGGGCTGAGCTTTTCAACATCCGGATCCTGCCCCTCGACAAAGTCCGGGCACACCTGCCTTTTGAGATCGAGCAGCTCTGCCGGATTTTTCAGGTAACTTTCCCCCACCCAGTTGGGCACATAAACTTCCGGGCCGCATAATTCTCGCAACCGCAGGATATAGGGAACGATCCATTCGGCTAAAATATCCAGGTCGACGAGGGGAAGAGATGCCGTCGCATCACTGCCACAGATGCTGCGGGCATTGGGAAACTCCTGTTTGAGTCTGAGAACCCAGGGCGCCAGAAGCTCCTCAATAATCCGGTCAAAAAGGGTTCGAACGAAGTCCGGATCGGCATACATGTCCATGATTAATTGCTCAAATCCCCTGATGTTGGCTGCCAGGCTGAAAGGGGCGCAAAAATTCAACGTCGGCGCTGTTTGGCCGCCGATCAGTTTGCAAAACAGGTGGTTCATCTCGATGACCTGGGCGAACCGCCCCACCGTATCGAAGTCAGGGGTTTGAATTTTTTTTAGATCTTCCCGGTCGCGAATTAGGGGTTTGCTCCGATCCACATCCGGCATATCGGTTTCGCTGTATTTCATGGCCTGGCCGATGGCTTCCGCCTCGATGTTATAGACATCGTAATCTAAAGCGGGAACATCGATACCGTAGGTTTCATGGATCTCCAGGGTGGCCGTGACCAGTAATTCGGCGCTGGTATAAAATTCTGTGGCGTTGGCCCCGATTTCTTTCATTGCAAACTCGTGCAATTGCGCGCACACCGGGATCCGATCTGCATTACCATTCATGGCGGCTGCGTATCTTTGAATCCCCGTCTGAAATAACGAAAAATCTCTATCAGAAGTCATCGCTAATCCCCGGGTTGGATGCGTTTCCGATGGCATAAAAAGATTTGCATTAAATGCGCCCACCTGGCAAAATTGTCAAACTTTTTTCACTCTAACCAGAAAATTGGTCCGGCGTCAACGGGCGGATCGATTGCTTCCTTTTTATTAATTTAGACGGGCACACATTGACAAACTCCCTGGACTAAGGCAACAAATAAACTTGGGGCGCCTAGGGTATCAAGCGGGTGGCGGCCGGCAAACCGCCGCAAAATGCGCTAAACGAACCCATGGAAAGGAAATGGAGATGAAGAAGCGGATACCTGACATCATTCTGCCCGAAGGCTATAACGGTAAAATCCTGCTGGTATCCGTCAGTGGAGGGGGAATCCCGAAATCCGTTCTGCTGCGCTCAGGAGACCTGTGGCACAGGGAAATCTTGCGCAACACCGCAGCTGAAATCAAAACCCTGGGATTTGAAAACACGCAGGTGCACGAACTGGGTGGGGCGCTGGTGCGTTTCGAACCCGATGGTGTCATCACCACCATTTACGGCGCCAGCCAGGAATTCGGCGCCTGTGACAAGGAATACGCAGCGGAAATCATCAAGAAAAAATTCAAGGATCGGAAAATAGATATAAAAGATTAAATACCGGGCATCTTTGCAATATCCACCGGAATTAATAATGAACCCTGCGGCTTTCAGGAAGATGAAATACGCCGGATAGATACTATTATTGTTTTTATACTATAATCGTATGAGAAATAATGAAGCAGAATTCCTTGTTAAGGATATTTTGGAGATATCGCCGATTTCAGGAAGATTCGAATATCTGTTATAAATTGCGAAGCTGTTGAATAAGTCGTTTTTAAATATCGATCTGTTGCCCAAATTTCAAATTTTTCAAAATGGTCACTTTCGGCAGCTGGTATATCTGATTAGATTGCCTGCCACCCCCGGAGCTGTTCTGCGCCCTCTATGCCGCGGCAAAGTTCATGATCTTTTCGATATTGTGCACCATGCAATAAAGCAACCATTGGATGTTGACTTTGATTTTTCCCCTGAGTGTAAAGCGGTCTAATCCCTTTTGGGTTTTGATATTGGCACAGACCGGCTCCACAACGGCAAAGCGCTGCGGGTATATTTTACGGCCCCTGTCACTGTCGACCTTGTCTTGCATCAGTTTGGAAAAATTGGTCTTGTCAGTGCCCAAAGGCACATCCAGTGAGCGACGCTTGGTATTTTTACGATAAAAACAGCGATGCGTAAGTGAACAGCGCGCACAATCGTTCTCATCGGCCATATAGCGGCGGTAGATGTTGTGATCCCGGATGTGTTTTTTTACATTGCGTTTTAAAATCTTACCATTGGGACAAATATAGTGATCCCTTTGCGGGTCATGTTTAAAATCTTCTAATACAAATTTTTTACCCTTCCTGGTTTTTTTCCTTGGTCGGTTAGTAAATCGTGAATCGCGGTTGCGAAATTTTAAATCCGGTATATACACATCGATCTGTTCATCGTGGCACTTTTTTAAATTGCTCTGATTGTGGTAATTGGCATCAGCGGTCAGAACTTTGCCTTTAAAATAATCGGCACGCTGACCGATTTTTTCCATGTTGGCTTTAGCCCCATCGACCATGGGCTCAAGGTGTTTGGCATCCTGACCGCTGCCAAAAGCCGCTGCATGAACGATAATCTGGTGCTTGTCATCCACCAGCGCCTGGCCGTTATAGCCCTGGATGGTGCCGCCGGAGGTGAGCATTAACGCCGAGTCATT
>WOR8_10009562_pt1 | contig 13442 bp, 13 predicted proteins | sample DeeMarSeWOR38_10_FD_19890 | JGI IMG/M metagenome (IMG submission 19890) | reverse complement strand
AGGAGCTCAGTCAGCTTCCCGAAGAGCAAAAGAAGGCCCTCAGGGAGAAAAGCGACCAGTTGCAGAAAGAGATGAATGATGCCATCAAGGAAATACGCAAGGCTGAAGCAGCTTTCCGGGAGAAGCACAGTAAGCTGGATGCCGAAATAGCCATGTACGTGGTTGGCCACCTTATGGAAACTCTGGAAGAGCAATTCAAAGACGAAGAAGAAGCGCTGGAGTATTTCAAAGAAGTCCAAGAAGACATACTGGACAACATCGATGACTTCAAAACCAAGCAGGAGCCACAGCAGCAGGCTGCTCCTATGCCTATGCCGCCAAAGGAAGTGACGTTTCGTAAATACGACGTCAATGTACTGATAGATCATTCGGAGACTGAAGGGGCACCGGTGATCATCGAATCAAATCCCAGTTATCCTAATTTATTTGGCAGCATTGAGCGTCAGGCCTATTTTGGCGCCCTTTTTACCGATTTCACCATGATCAAACCTGGAGCCCTTCACAAGGCCAATGGGGGTTACCTGGTATTGAAGGCCCTGGATCTTTTGAAATACTGGATATCATGGGAGGCCTTAAAGCGAGCAATCAAAGATCGAGAGATCAAAATAGAAGATCTCGGCGAACTCTATGGCATCTTCAGCACCCGCACCCTGAAACCAACGCCGATACCCCTCAACGTTAAACTGGTTCTCACCGGTGATCCCTATCTCTATCAGCTGCTCTACATTTACGACGACCGTTTCCCCAAGATGTTCAAGGTCAAGGCTCACCTGGACACCGAGGTAGACAACACTGAGGATAATCTCAAACAGGGTGCCTGCGTGATGTCCAAGTTCTGTGCTGATCAAGGACTACGTCATGTGACGAATGATGGCGTCGCCCGGGTTCTCGAGTATAGCATGGAGGTCACCGGTGATCGGGAGAAGCTTACCCTGAAACTCGCCGACATCAGTGATCTGCTCAAAGAGGCTGATTATTATGCTGGTGTGGATAAATCTAAGAACATCAAGAGCGAGCATGTGCAAAGGGCAATAGATAAGAAGAGGTTTCGAGCCAGTCTCTATGAAGAAAAGGTTCAGGAACTGGTCAAGAAAGATATTTTTTGGGTTGAAATCGACGGCCACAAAGTGGGGCAGGTCAATGGCCTCTCCATTCTGATGACGGGTGATCACGAATTTGGCAAACCAAGTCGCATCACTGCCACGGTCTCCATGGGTAAGGGTGGGGTGGTAGACATTGACAGAGAGGCGAAACTAAGCGGGAACATACACACAAAGGGTGTGATGATCCTTCACGCCTACATTAAGGAGAAGTTTGCTCACAATAAGCCTTTGAGCCTGTCGGCCAGTCTCTGCTTCGAACAGAGCTATGGTATGGTTGATGGAGACAGCGCCTCCAGCACCGAGCTCTACGTGCTGCTCTCTGCTATTTCCGGAGTGCCAATCTACCAGGGTATTGCCGTTACCGGCTCAGTGAGCCAGAAGGGAGAAATCCAGCCCATTGGCGGGGTGACCCGCAAAATCGAGGGCTTCTTCGATATCTGTAATCATAAGGGGCTCAATGGTAAACAAGGAGTAATGATCCCGGAGAAAAATGTGAGCAACTTGATGCTTCGACGTGATGTGGTGGAGGCAGTGGAGAAAGGTAAGTTCCATATTTATCCGGTCACCACCGTTGAAGAGGGTGTTGAAATTCTGACCGGGATGGAAGCCGGCGAGATTCAGGAAGACGGCACCTACCCGGAGGGCACTCTCTATCGCATGGTGGACGACAAACTCAGAGAGATGGCCGAAATGGAAAAAGAGTTTGGCAAGAGCAAGGAAGAGGAAGAGGAGAGTCGAAAAGAAGACAATGAAAATGCTGAATAGATAGGAACGACATTCAAACCGAAGCGGGCGCTCTCGAGGGTTTTCTTGAATGAGGCGCCCTTTTTCATGTGGCATAGGGCAAAGAGCATAGGGCATAGGGTAGAGGGAGGTAATTTCGAATTGGGAATTTCGAATTGCGAAAACCGAAATAGTCTAGCTCCATACGCCATGAGCCATTCTTCTTTCTCCTAGCTCCTGAATTCTAACTCCTATCTTGTCCGCCGGGGTGAGAGATGACAATAGCTCCAAAGCTCGAGGCTGTATTATTTGATATGGACGGGGTGATTATCGACAGTGAACCGCTATGGTCGAAAGCTGAGCAACAGCTCCTGGCTCGCAGAAATCTTCGCTACTCGCCACAACTGAAAGCTGTCATGATGGGACTAGACTCCAGTGAAGCTGTTGGCCTTTTGATAAAACACTACGATCTCAAGGAGAGCGTAAGCGATGTGGTTGAAGAGCGTAACCAGCTGATTGCTGGCCTCTTCCGGGAGTTCCTCCGACCTATGCCGCATGCTTTACAGTTGGTCAGGTCAGTGCATGCTGCGGAGATTAAGACCGGCTTGGCCTCCTCATCACCGAAGGAGCTTGTGGATTTGGCCTTGGGCAGGCTCAATATCACCGGGCTGTTCGATCTCATTTTGAGTGGTGACCAGGTGGCTCGCGGGAAGCCTGCACCGGATATCTATCTGACGGCGGCCAGGGAGTTGGGGGTGAGTCACGAGACTTGCCTCGTGGTTGAAGATGCCCCCCATGGGGTGGCTGCGGCGAAAGCCGCCGGCATGTGCTGTCTGGCGCTCAGCACGAGTGCGAGCGAGCCTGAACTTGCCGCCGCTGACAGGGTGGTGAAGGGTTTTGAAGAGGTGAATCTTCGAACGCTGCAAGAACTCGTGCAACATCGACCACAACGGTCACAGAGCACGCAAAGGAAATAAGAGATCCCGCGGGTGGGGGTAAATCCCACCCCTACGATTCCCAAGAAAAGTATCTGATGTAGGGGCGGGGTTTATCCCCGCCCGTGAATCGGTGAGCAGGATGGTCGGATGGCTTCGCAAAGCGGTTTAATCCAACAGCCCATGGGCTCAGGTTGAATGACAAAGCAATATGAAGTAGAATTTTAATTATGATGGTTTCATAAAGAGAACCTTTTTGGGTTCAGATAATTACAGATTTTCTTACAAGGAAGACAATGGCCCGCATTATCTATGACTTGGCCTCCAAGGGCAAGGGACTCTACCATATCTACACAGATCTAGATTTCTGGGATGCCCGCGGTGTACTAAAGGGTCTCGCCAAGGTCAAAAGAAATTTTGGCAACTCACCGCCGGGTGATCAGTATACCGTCCCCGCCCCGCCACCTTATCGTCCAGTCCATCATTTTTTCGGGAAAGTTCGAGTTTGACTGGCGCCAATACTATCCTGATCGATGGTCCACGGACAGAATACTCTTTTTTACCCGTAAGCGGCTTCCCATGAATCAACCGGTGATCAATAGCGCTTACAAGTGGGTGCAGCTTTCCATTAGCGATAATATTGTTACTATTCAACAACATCAAGGAGCCCGACCGGAAGAAGCCCGGAAAAGTGGAAGAAAGCAAAAAGAAAAACCATTTGGGCCCACATGTTTTTAACCGGTTTTGAAATGGGCGAGAAAGGCAACGAAGATGACTGATAAGGACATAAGGGCCAAACTGAGAGAGCTGGATCGACTGTACGCCGAACATGCTACCAATCAGGGTGGAGATGACTTCGACAAGCAGAACAAGCTGCGGATAGAACTCCTTGACTCATTTCTCGCTTTGAAACCTTATATCAAGAAACGAACGAAACTGCAGTGGTATGAGCCCACATACAACTATGCGATAACCGGGAATCTAGAGTATATCGAAGCGGCGAGAGAGGACCTGGCTCATATCATTGGCCAGGATGCCGACTCCGATTCTTCCCGAGAGTGACCGATCCTAGTTGCTGGGTCATCAAGTTGTCATTTGGCATCGAGCGTTGAGCATGGGTCATAGAGCATAGGGCACAGTTCTATTTGTGATTTCGAAATTTGAAAATTCGCAATTGCAAATTTCCTCCCTATGACCCTTGCTCCATGCCTAATCGATTCTTTCGTACTACGGCATGCCTTCTGCCGTATTGTTTTGGGGGTGAGCATTCTGAGTGCTGCCTGCTGTCAGCTGCCAGCTGATGGCTGGATTAGACTTCGTACTGTCCTTCCATGTCCAGAGTGAACTCGTTTGTGTTTTCCCCTGTGGTGACCCTGAACGTACCCTCGCCCTTGATGCCGGCTAGCTTGCCTGTTCCTTTATAGGTTTTCCAGGTCCCTGTACTTACTTTGGTGTCACCGTCTCGCTCCCCCTCAAAACGACTATACACCGAACCGTACTGAAAATTGGTTATGGTGTAACCCTGCATAGGCCCCGAACCTTTTATACGGTCGTGGAAATTTACACTTCGGCGCGAGACAAATTCGCCTGCCACGCCCACCTCATATTCAATAGGCTCTCCCTCCAATTCAAGAATCATCAGGGTGTGGTCGGGCTCGTCATGGACATAGAGGCACTCTCTCCTGGTAACGCGAAGTTTATAGGAAGCTTTTCTTTTCATGGCCTTCTCCTTTCATACATGTTCCAGGGAACACTAACATTTGTTCATTCTCCAAACTGGCTCTCTTTGTTTAAAAAAACATCTGTGGGAAAGGGGCTCCCACAAGATACCACTACCCACACTAATCTTGCAGACGCGCTACTGAATCTTCGATTATTTGCCGATACTCTTCGAGCTGTTCCTCGGTTTCTGCCTCAAACCGTAGAACCAGAGCTGGCTGGGTGTTCGAGGCGCGTACGAGACCCCAGCCGTGGTCAAAAAGCACCCGGACCCCGTCAACATCAATGATAGAATACTTTTTGCTCAAGTGGGACTTAACTTTTTCAACCAAGGTGAACTTCACCGCATCAGGGCAGTCTACCCTGATTTCCGGAGTCACCACTGTTTCCGGTATCCCTTCAAGTAACTCAGGAATGGTTTTCCCCGAATTAGAGAGGATTTCCAGAAGGCGGCAAGAGGCATAAATGGCATCGTCGAAACCGAAATACCGGTCGGCGAAGAACATGTGACCGCTCATTTCTCCTGCCAGAACTGCGTGAACCTCTTTCATCTTTTTCTTGATGAGAGAGTGACCGGTTTTCCACATGATCGCCTTGCCGCCACGATTTTCGATATCTTCATAGAGTGTCTTTGAACATTTGACTTCCGAGATGAAAGTGGCACCCGGGCGTCTGGAAAGAATATCCCGAGCATAGATGATCATCAAGCGATCGCCAAACACCACCTGTCCCCTATGGTCAACCACACCAATACGGTCACCATCTCCGTCGTAGGCAACTCCCACGTCCAATTTCTCCCGCTTAACGAGAGCAATGAGGTCCCGGAGGTTTTCTAAAACCGTGGGGTCAGGCTCATGGTTGGGGAAGGTCCCATCCGGCTCGCAGTACAGATCATGTACTTCGCAACCAAGTTGGTGGAACAAGGGCACGGCCACCGGGCCTCCTACAGCATTGGCCGCGTCCACCCCGATGCGAAGCTGCCTCTCAAGTTTGATGTTATTGAGTATATTCTTATGGTACGGTGCAACAATGTCGTAGGATTCCAGGCTGCCTTGGCCATGAACAAAGTCACCATCATCCATGACCTGGCGCAACCTTTGAATCTCGGAACCGGAAATAGTATCCGGTCCATTGCAGATTTTGAACCCATTGTATTCCGGTGGGTTGTGAGAGGCGGTAATAATAATACCACCCTCAGCCTTCAGGTGACGTAAGGAAAAATAGAAGACCGGACTGGGACAGATACCCAAATCAGTCACGTGGAGCCCCGTGTCGAGCATTCCTTCCAGCAAAGCCTCTCGAAAACGATCTGAACTGGGACGAACGTCCCGTCCCATGGTGACTCGTTTCTTTCCTTGCCGCGCCAGGTAGGTGCCGAAGGCCCGGCCTAATTGGGTGACGTCAGCCTCAGTTATCTGAGTACCAACGATACCTCGAATGTCATATTCTCTAAATGTCTTTGCATCCATTTTGCTTTCCCTTCACTGGAGACATGTCTGTACTCGCTCGGCAAGATGGTCTGGAAAGACACCTTGTGTAGGAAAATTTTTTGCCGGAAATGGATCCACCGATTTGACCTCACGGCTTGTTCCAGTGTACAAAAAAACTCCGTATTGGCAACTAGTTTTTCGCAGAGCGCACAGAGCAGAGGGCATAGAGCTGAATCAGGAGAGTGATTCCTGGAGGAGCAAGCTCTGCTTGCGATAAGATATATCGGTCCTCTCTCATTACCATGGACGATCAGGAGGTACATGTCGATGACCGGCGATTTATTTACACAGGCAGATCTGGAGCAGATGGAGGAATTGGGCATCACCGCAGACGAGGCGAAAAGACAGCTGGCCATCCTCGAAAAAGGCCAGCGGTGGATTGCTCTAGAACGGCCTTGTACCCCCGGGGATGGGATTGCAATCCTTGATCCTGCGGATCAAAAGCGGTTCATCAGCCGATGGCAGGAAGAAGCTGATAAGGGCCGCTTGAGTGCTTTTTTGCCTGCCTCAGGTGCAGCCACTCGGATGTTTGCTTTCCTCCAACGCATTCGGAATCAGGTTGAAAGGGTAACTTTAGATGGGACCGCCGACAAATTTGGCCAATCAAGTGACGACTACCGAGAATTCCGGGTATTTGTAGAGTCACTAGAGGATTTTGCCCTTTTCGAACCCCTAGCTGAAATAATGGGCAAGGCAGGTACCTCTTTGCAGGAAAAACTGCAGGTGGGGGTTTACAACTACATTTTGGACTTTCTCCTCGAACCGCAAGGGCTTAATTATAGTTCACGGCCCAAGGCCTTGATTCCCTTTCACCGCTATTCAGACCATTATCGCACTGCCCTGGAAGAGCACTTGGTGGAGTCGGCGCACACGGTGCGAGACCAAAAGCAGCGATGCCGGGTCCATTTCACGGTGACCCCCGAAAATCAAGCCGAAGCCGAGGCTTATGGTTGGGAGGCGGCAGCAAAGTATAGTGAACGGTTGGGAGTGCACTATGAGCTCAGCTTCTCCATCCAAAGTCTAGCTACCAATACTTTAGCAGTTGACCTCGACAATAAACCTTTTCGCAAGCTTGATGGAAATCTTCTCTTTAGGCCCGGGGGCCATGGTGCCCTGCTGGAAAATCTCAATCAACTTGAGGGAGATATCGTTCTCATCAAGAACATTGACAACGTAGTCACCGATGAGCGCCGTGACTCAGTGGTGCGTCATCAGCGTATATTGGTTGGCGCGCTGCTTGAGGTACAACATGAGATTTTTAATTATTTGAGGCTGTTGCAGTCCGAATTTTTAGGAGGCAATGATGTTCAGGAAGTGCTAGACTTTGTGGCCCGTCGTCTTAATCCATCTATGGAAGAGCAATTGTTGGATTGTGGCGATGAAGAAAAGGTCGCAAGACTCTTTCGCTTACTAAACAGACCATTGCGGGTTTGCGGTATGGTGGTAAATGTAAATAGGGGAGAACCAGGTGGCGGGCCCTTCTGGGTAAAAGACGCTTCAGGCAGGCTAAGTCTACAGGTTGTGGAGCAAGCTGAGATTGACAGGGGTTCTCCAGAGCAGATGGCCATTCTGGAGGGTTCTACTCATTTTAGTCCGGTACAGATTGTTTGTGGGTTGCGTGATTTCCAAGGCCAACCCTTCAATTTAACGAAATTTGTCGATCCAGAGGCAGTGTTCGTAAGCCGCAAAACCGAGGACGGTAGGGAGTTAAAAGCGCTAGAGTTGCCGGGTTTGTGGAATGGAGGCATGGCCTACTGGAATACGATTTTCGTAGAGGTACCTGAGGAGACATTCAATCCAGTTAAGACTATAAACGACCTGCTGCGACCGGGGCACCGCGCCCTGCCCAGGGAGCAGTAGGCGGTTGGCAGCAGGCAGGACAGGATGACGCGGAGACACGGAGACGCGGAGAAGAAGAGTATTGTTAGAAAAGAGTGGGCTTAAGAAGTAAGAAGAATCCTTGGGGGGAATGATTGCCAATCATGATATTATGTCTCGCCGTGTCTCCATTTCGCCCTTTCGCCGCGTCGGTGCAGAATATTCTCTTTCTTGCTCAACTCTGGACCGGTGGGATTTGAAAGCCATATTAGGTAATTCTAAATAGTTAGGTCTACTATGGCTGCTCTGTACCAGATACTCAAACGGTTGATCTTACCACCGGGCTTTTTGATCGTGCTCTTGGTGGTCGGTTTCACTCTCAGCTTCATGAGGTTCCGAAGACTTGGCAGGGTAATTCTGGCTATCGGTATTTTGTTTCTTTATCTTCTGAGCATCTCACCAACTGCAGACTTGCTATTGATCCCTCTCGAGTCTCAATATACCCCTCTTAATCCTGAGCGGCTTCCAAGGACTGGAACGCTGGTAGTGCTCAGCGGCGGCGCCTCAGCGACAGATCACCTGCCGGTCTCAAGTCGGCTCAGCCACAGTGCCACTAAACGGCTTCTTGAGGCGGTGCGTCTGTATCACCTCATGGATCGACCCCAAATAGTGATCTCCGGCGGTAGCGGCAATCCTTTTGTACAGGTTACGGAATCAGCGCTTATGCGCGAACTGCTCCTAGATCTTGGGATACCCGGCAGGAGAATTGTGATCGAAGGGAAATCGCGGAATACTTTTGAAAACGGTAAGGCCATTCAGCAATTGCGGCTTACACCCCCGATCGTTCTTATAACATCGGCCAGCCACATGGAGCGAGCTGCCAAGGTTTTTAAGACACTCGGCATACGCACTTTGCCCGCGCCCTGCGATTTCAAGGCTCGCTGGAGTGCGAACGATCCCCTTCGCTTCTTCCCCTCAGGAGGGGCACTGAATACCTCCACCGCAGCAATTTACGAATACCTTGGCACCTGGTGGTACGATCTGACGGGCAAGTTCTAACGAGAGTTCATCCGAATATCTAGCCCGGATATTTCATGAATAACTTGCTGCGACCAGGGATATGGCCGTCCTTCCGGGCGTCCTCGGGTGTCGGACCCTGCGACGTAGTGTTCACGTACGCCTCGGATCCAAAACCCTGCGGTTGCCCGGTGGCACGCCCATCTTCCAGGTCTCGCGACAGCAATTCATGAAATATCCGGGCTAGCATTGTCATTCTTCGTTGTCCCGGCAATGGCGGGACTCCTCAGAATGACAGCCGAAAAGAAGGGTTTCTGGATGGGCGCTCACTGTTATTTTGCTCTGGTCATTGTACGGAAAACCACTTATGATGAGAGCCAGCCGCGTTCACGCGGCTGGTTATGTTTTGGCCTGCATTATTCATGAAATATCCGGGCTAATGCGGCCTGGCGACATCCTTTCATGAACAATACGGGCTGGGGACGGAGACGCATGAGAGTTGAAACCGTGACAGGTCGAAGGCTTAGGTTGCTGCTCGTGATGGGTATTTCTACAATTATTGCGGGGATGATTGGAGAAGCGGCGGCCCTCACCCGTAGCGAGCAAAACACCATCCGCGTGTTTCATCAAGTTTCAGCTGGTGTTGTCAACATCACCACCACGAGCATTGGCCGGGATTTCTTTTTTAATCCTATGCCGGCAGAAGGCAGCGGATCCGGCGTTATTGTCGATAAAGCAGGCCATATAGTCACCTCCTACCACGTGGTGAACGGCAGCAGTCTTCTGGAGGTGACCCTTGCAGACGGCAGTAGATGGGAGGCCACTCTGGTTGGCAGTTCTCCCAGTAGCGATCTGGCGGTGATCAAGATCGAGGCACCGCCAGAGCAGCTCACGTCCCTGCGATTGGGCTCTTCGAAGAATCTACGGGTAGGTCAGAAAGTGCTGGCCCTGGGCAATCCATTTGGCCTGGGACAGACACTGACCACGGGTACTATCAGCTCGTTGGGGCGAGATGTTCGGATCAGCCGCGATGTGATCATTCACAATGTCATTCAGGCTGACGCCGCAATCAATCCAGGAAATTCTGGCGGTCCGCTCATCAATTCTGACGGCGAGGTAATCGGTATTAATACTGCCATCTTCAGCCCAACTGGTAGTAGTGTGGGCATAAGCTTTGCCATTCCCGCCGACACGGTACGGAGGATTCTACCAGGTATGGTCTCTATTTGGCCCAAGCTCGTGAGTTGGGCCCTGGCCGTGATACTGGTTGGGGTGTTTCTCTGGTGGTTTTGGCGGAAAATACAGCCGAGGTAGAGGTAGGCATTAAAGAGTAATGAAGAGGTGGCCTATTTCGGATTGCGGATTTCGGATTGCGGATTTCGGATTTAAAAAGAGGGCATCCACAACTGAGATTCGCTTTTCCATTTCGCCATTCGAAATTCGCAATTCGAAATTACCTCCCCATGCTCTTGATAATTGGCTTCTGTGAATTAACAATTCACTGCCGCTAATTGGAGGGAGAACAAGAGTGAGGCTGCAAAAAACGGTTCTAGTCGGTTTGATTATGGTTTTATTTCTCACTCAGCTGACCATGGTTCAGGCTAGCACCGAAGACGAGCAGAACAACATCGAAGTGTATGAAGCAGCGGCCCCAGGAGTGGTTAACATCACGACCATATCGGTGGAGCGGGACTTCTTCTTCAACATTGTGCCGCGCCAAGGCGCAGGTTCAGGGGCGATCATTGACAGCGAGGGCTATATCCTCACCAATTATCACGTAATCCAGGATTCTCGGCGTCTTGAAGTGACTCTGGCCGACGGCAGCAAATGGCAGGGAAAACTGGTGGGAACGGATCCGGACAACGACCTGGCTGTGATCAAGATAGATGCCCCTTCCCACAAACTCACCGTTATCCCAATGGGAGACTCGGATGACTTGCTCGTGGGTCAGAAAGTTCTGGCTATTGGTAATCCTTTTGGCCTGGGACAGACGCTCACCACTGGGGTTATAAGCTCTCTAGGGCGAACCTTGCGGGCTCAAAACAATACTCTGATGGAAGACATAATCCAAATAGATGCCTCCATCAATCCGGGGAATTCCGGTGGCCCCCTGCTTGACTCGAGCGGCAACTTAATCGGTATTAATACTGCAATTTTCAGCCCTACCGGCGCCTCGGTGGGTATAGGGTTCGCCGTCCCCGTTGCTATTGCCAAACGTATTATTCCGGAACTCATAGCCCAGGGCTATTATGCCTATCCCTGGATCGGTGCAAGTGTGACCACCTTACTTTCTGGGGATGCCAGGGCTCTGGATTTCGCGATAGACAGTGGCGCCCTCATTGTTGAGATTGTCCGTGGCGGTCCGGCGCATAAGGCAGGCTTGCGTGGCGGCAATCGGAGAGTTCGATTGGGCAATCGGATTCTGCTTGCAGGTGGCGATGTGGTGGTAGCAGCAGACGGCAATCCGGTTGGCACGGCTGACGGTCTCATCCGTATAATCAGAGAAAAACGTCCGGGTGACCTATTGCGGTTGGAGGTCTACAGAGGCGGCTTGCATCGCCGTGATGTCCTGGTACGGCTTGAGGAACGACCGAAGAGAAGGTAAGAGGACTGAAAAGTGCCCGAGCTACCTGAGGTGGAAGTGATCCGCCGCGGCCTCACTCCCCATTTAGTGGGCCGCACAATCAATCGCGTGGTGGTCAGTAATCGGAGGCTGCGGCTTCCTGTACCCCGGGCCAAGCTGAACCTCTGGATACAAAGGGACCGGGTGAACTCTGTAGATCGCCGGGCCAAGTACTTGTTGATAACTATGAACAGCGGAGCCATGTTGGTGCTGCACCTGGGGATGACCGGCCGTCTTGCTTTCTTTGCCAATGGGACTCCCCGGGCCGCTCACGACCATCTTCGCTTTGAGTTGGACAGTGGATTGGAACTTCGCTTCAATGACGTTCGGAGATTCGGCTCAGTGCAGGTCCTTAGTCCCGATGATGTTGAGGGGACGCAGATATTTGCTGGTCTAGGCCTCGAGCCGCTGGGGCCTGATTTGTCGAGCGACTATTTACTGGAGCGGGCTCGGAGCAAGGTCAGGCCGATTAAGAATTTCCTCATGGATGCGAAAGTGGTGGTGGGCATTGGGAATATCTATGCGAATGAAATCCTTTTCGCTGCCGGCATCAAACCCACACGTGGTGTGGGGACTCTCGGAGAACCGGCATGGGAACGGGTGCTGCAGGCCTGTCGGCAGGTGCTGGAACGGGCCATTGCCTGTGGGGGTACGACCATTTCGGATTATGTTAGGAGTAGTGGCGAAACAGGCTATTTTCAGTGTGAACTTAGGGTCTACGGTCGTGAAGGGGAGCTGTGCCAGCGCTGTCGCAGCCTGATCAGCCGCCAGGTCCTTGCCGGCCGTGCCACTTATTTTTGTCCCCAGTGTCAGAGGTAGTATTCTTTGCCGTGGTAATAAAGGTTCCCTCTCCCCTTGGGGGGGGAGAGGGAGAGTGAAAAGTTAAGTATCAAAAGGGTGAACGGGCGAGAGGTTTCATGAAATTCCCTCGACCACGTCGAAAACGCAGTTTGGTCCTAGCAGGCTTGATTCTTCTGGCTGGGATTGTTTGCGGCTCAGCACTTGGGGTTTTTCTGACCCTCAGCCATGACCTTCCACGCATCCAAGAGCTGGAGAATTTTCGTCCCAGCTCCGTTACCAAACTGTTGTCTGCAGAAGGTAACGTACTAGGCGAATTCTTTGTTGAGAAGCGTGTTCCTGTGGACCTGGAAGAGATCCCCCCCTATCTCAGGCAGGCGATTGTTGCCACGGAGGACAGACGATTTTACGAGCACGCTGGTCTGGATTGGCGCGGCATCGGGCGAGCTCTTCTTAAGGACATCAGGGCAGGTCGCTTCAAGGAGGGGGGGAGCACCATCACCCAACAGCTCGCCAAAGTATTGTTTTTGAACCCCGAGAAAACCATAACCCGCAAGCTCAAAGAGGCCTTGCTGGCATTGCAGATCGAAAGACGCTATCGCAAGGATGAAATCCTTACCCTCTACCTGAACCAGATATATCTGGGTGGCGGAGCCTACGGAGTGGAAGCCGCGGCCAATGGGTATTTTGGCAAGCATGTCTGGGAGCTGGGCCTGGCAGAGTGTGCTCTCATTGCTGGCTTACCAAGGGGGCCCACCTTTTATTCCCCACTGGTGAATCAAGACAGAGCTTTTTCCCGCCGGGCCATCGTTCTAAGAAACCTGCTCGATACGGGATACATCACCGAGGAACAATATCAGCAGGCAGTGAGAGAACCATTGAGCTTGGCGTCGAGATCGAGTGCGGGGACCAAGGCGCCTTACTTCGTGTCCTTTGTTCGGCCACAGCTGGAGGAAATCCTCGGGGAAAACCTATTGTATCGGGGTGGCCTTACCATCCAGACTACTATCAAAGAACACTGGCAAGGGGTGGCAAAAGAAGCATTGCAAAATGGACTTGCGGCGCTTGAGGCTCGTCACCGGACGGAGGATGAAGAAACGGAGCAACCCCAAGGGGCGGTGATAATTTTGGACGCTCACACTGGAATGATCAGAGCAATGGTGGGCGGCCGCGACTATGAGAGCAGCCAGTTTAACCGAGCAACCCAAGCCTACCG
>WOR8_10004554_pt1 | contig 13442 bp, 8 predicted proteins | sample DeeMarSeWOR38_10_FD_19890 | JGI IMG/M metagenome (IMG submission 19890) | reverse complement strand
AAGACTGTTTGCCACTTCCATTCCGTTGTATTTGATGTTGCAAATAAATCCAATCATTGCAATAATCCTGGTGGCAATTATGTCACTGATTTATACTTATACTGGGGGTATAAAAGGAGTAATATGGGTAGATGCATTACAAATGTTCATTTATATCGGGGGAGCAATAACTGCGGGGATAATTTTACTTAACCTTCTGCCGGGTGGCTGGGACACGGTGTTAAAAAGTGCTGCAACCGATTCAAAGTTATCTTTTATTAACACTGGCTTTAGTTTAAGTTTCAGTGAATTTATAAATCAGCCGTATACTTTATTTGCCGGTATTATAGGAGGAGCCTTTTTATCTATGGCTTCTCATGGAACTGATCAATTAATCGTGCAAAGACTACTTGCGACCAAAAATTTAAATGAAGCTAAAAAAGCTGTTATTGGTAGTGGAATTATAATCGTTTTTCAGTTCGCTTTTTTTTTAATTCTGGGAATTCTTTTATATGCTTACTATGGCCTTTTGGATTTAAGATCGGATGAAATTTTTCCAAAGTTTATAATTGAAGTTTTACCAGCAGGGGTTTCGGGAATAATTATAGCAGGATTGCTTGCTGCTGCTATGTCTACAATCGCTGGTTCTATGAGTTCTCTTTCATCATCAGCAATGATGGATATTTTTATTCCATTTTTTGGAAAAAACATTAACGAAAACAAAAAGCTTATTATTTCCCGGGTTCTGACAATAGTTTTTGCATTGCTGCTAATTCTTTTTGCCTTCATTTTCATTGAAAGCTCTCAGGCAGTTGTTGAGGTTGCATTAAGCATTGCTTCATTTACTTACGGTGGTTTGCTTGGAGCATTTTTGTTGGGATTGATTTATAAAAAAGCTGAGGAGAAAGAGGCTATAATTGGTTTTATAGCAGGAATTGCAATTATGATTGTAATCATTTCTCTAAAATTGGTTGCATGGACGTGGTTTACTTTCGTTGGTGTAATTGCCACAGTGCTCGTTGGTTCATTGCTGGCTTGGATAAAGAGTAATAAGTTAAAGAAAAAAGCAAATTAAATCCTCAAACTTTTTCCTTGCAAAGCTCTTTTATGTAATGATAGGCTTCCAGATGTCCAAGTTCATAGGCTTTTTTTAGATCAATACAACAGCCGGAATTATCGCCGGTTTTATTTTTAGCCAGGGCTCTTTCAAAGAAAGCTGCTTCGTGGCGTGAATTTTTGGTAATTGCCATAGAAAAATTTTCTATTGCTACACTTAGCTTGTTGGAGTCCTTACTAATTAATCCTAACAAGTAATAACCCTCAGCAAAACCGGTTTCTGCTTTTAAATAATTCTCCAAATCTATTTCTGCACCACTATAATCTTTAATATTATATCTGGCAAAACCGCGGTAGTATAAAGCGTTTGCTTCACCCATTTGTAATCTGATGGCTTCTGTAAAATCAGGTATTGAACTTTCATAATTTCGTAATCTCAATTTTGTAAGTGCTCTGCAGTAGTGACCTATCGGTTCTTCCGGTTTCGTGTTAATTGCAGAACTAAACTCGCCTATAGCTCCTTTAAAGTCACTGTGGTTACACTTCTCAATTCCGTTTCTAACGGCTTTCGTCAGACGATCATTTTCAATATCAAAATAACTTTTAAACCTCATTATCTCCAATTTAGGATCGTTTTGAGGTGCACTGGCAGTTATTTTGGAGGCTACTGTTTCTTTGGGTTTTTCATTTTCTTTCTTAACTTCAACAACTTCTTCTTTCATTCCCTTTTCTAAAGCAACTCTTTCATGAATTGATAATTTAGGCTGAAGCTCTTTGCTGCTGCTTTTGAATAGGATTATAATTACCACCGCAGCCACAATAGCTAAAACTGCAACAATTATTTCAAACATATTTCACCGGTATTTTTTTCCTAAAATATTAGTTAATATCATCAATTTATATGCCTGAATCAATTAAATTGAAAATGCTGAAATATTTTATTTTTACATTATTTAGAAATAATATTTCAAGTTAATTTTATGATTATTTCAGGTATTATTTTCATTTGAACTACTTAGATATTATAATAATAGCACTCTATTTTGTCATCTCAATTAGTATTGCGTTGTATCACTCAAAGCGGGCTGGCAGAAGCATGAACGAGTTTTTTCTTTCAGGCAGAAATCTGCCATGGTATCTTGCCGGTATTTCTATGGTTGCAACAACGTTTGCAGCCGATACACCTCTTGCAGTTACCGAGCTTGTTGCAAATAACGGAATTGCAGGTAACTGGCTTTGGTGGAATTTTGCAATTGGCGGAATACTTACAGTCTTCTTTTTTGCAAAACTTTGGCGAAGAGCAGGAATTTTAACTGAAGTTGAATTTGTTGAAATACGGTATTCAGGTAAACCGGCAAAGTTTTTAAGAGGATTCAGAGCTGTTTATCTCGGTTTGTTGATGAACGTGATTATTATCGGCTGGGTTAATAAGGCCATGTCTTCAATTCTTGTTGGAATGTTCGGTGTTGGTGAAACCACAGTTTATTTCTACGTCTTTGGATGCATGACAATTGTTGCAATTTATGCTTCACTATCTGGCTTGTGGGGTGTTGTTGTTTCAGATGCATTTCAATTTATTTTAGCGATGACCGGCTGTATTATACTTGCAATAATTGTTGTAAACTTGCCGCAGGTTGGTGGAATTGCCGGTTTAAAAAATAGTCTTCCGGAATTTGCTTTTGATTTTTTTCCCGAAGTTACAAATGTTAGTTCAGCTGTCGGGACATTTGCGATTACTGTTTCGTCGTTCCTAGCATATATTGGCATTGTTTGGTGGGCATCGTGGTACCCGGGCGCAGAACCAGGCGGTGGTGGTTATGTTGCCCAAAGAATGATGTCTGCTAAAAATGAAAAACACTCATTGCTAGCAACTTTATTTTTCCAAGTCGCACACTATGCAATAAGACCATGGCCCTGGATAATTGTTGGATTGTGTACTTTAGTTTTATATCCTGAGCTCGCTCAAGATGAAAAACGTATGGGTTTTATTTATGTGATGAATGATTTTCTTCCGGTAGGATTGAAAGGAATGTTAGTTGCAGCATTCTTTGCAGCCTATATGAGTACTATAGCTACACAATTAAATTGGGGTGCCTCATATTTAATTAATGATTTTTACAAGCGGTTTCTTAGAAGAAGTGCAGATGAAAAGCATTACGTTAAATCTTCACGATTGGCCACACTGCTGTTAATGCTTATATCAATTGTAGTTACACTTTTTATCAGTAGAATTTCGGGCGCATGGGAATTTATCCTTGAATGCGGTGCAGGTGTTGGACTGGTTTTAATTTTAAGATGGTTTTGGTGGAGGATAAATGCATGGTCCGAAATATCTGCAATGATCACTCCCTTTATTGCTTATCCATTAACCCTCGCTGTAGGGTTAAAATTTCCTGACACAATTTTTATAATTGTTCCCCTTACAACAATTGTTTGGATTGCAGTAACATTTTTAACAAAACCAACGGATCAATCGGTGTTGTTATCATTTTATAAAAGAGTTTATCCGGGCGGCAGATTGTGGAAACAAATTTCTTCCCAAGTACCGGAAATAAAAGAAGAAAATGTGTTTTTTAAAATGTTCATTAACTGGGTATTTGGAGTTATTCTTGTTTATTCTATATTATTTGGAACAGGCAAATTGATATTTGCAGAATATTTCGATTTCGGCATATATGCTGTATTTGCTGTAGTGTCTGCGATAGCAGTAGTAATAAATTTATTTGTTCTGCATCGAGAGAATTAATTTTACAAATGATTGATAAAATTTTAGCTAGAAACATTAAACTTGTTGTTTCTGATCTTGATGGTACATTACTCAGCAACGATGGTAGCTTAGGAGTAGAGACGAAAACGTTAATAAGGGAATTAATAAAAGAAGGTGTAATATTTTCGATTGCTACTGGACGACTTCACTCGGCCGTAATTCCGGTCGCCAAAATATTGTCGTTAAATGGACCAATAATTTCACTCGACGGAGCCTTAATAAAATATCATGCGATTGGAAAAACAATTTTTAAGTCTTCGCTTAAAGAAAGACATGTGAAAAAAGCAATTAATTTTTCGGAAGAATATTTAGTTAATTTTGTTCTGTGCCATGCAGATGCAATTTATTATACTGATTTTAATACAGTTATTCCTTCGCTTTTAAGTAAGTTTGGTGCCGAATATAAAAAAGTTGATTCTTACAATGCTTATATAAAAAACACTCTAGAGATTGTATGTGCAAGCGATATGAAAGATTCAATAAGAAAAATTCATGAGGTCTTTACTTTTCCTGCGACTCTTGGATGCAGCACTTCTTTTTTCAAAAGTCACAGTTATGAAAATATTTTCTATCTTGAAATTAGAAGAGCGGGCTGCAATAAAGGAAAAGGATTAAAAAGAGTCTTAAAGCACTTAAATTTAAGACCTGAAAATGCAGTTGTTATAGGAGATTGGTATAATGATATCACACTTTTTCAAACAAGAGCGTTTAAAGTAGCTGTTGCAAATGCTATTCCCGAGCTTACCCATTTATCTGATTATGTTACGAAAGGTACAAATAACGAAGAAGGAGTGGCGGAATTTTTAGAAATGATTTTAAAGGCAAAAAGGAACTAAAAAATGAGTTCAGAGATAGAAAAATCTAAAAAAGGATTCTTTATAAAAATATTAATTGGCCTTATTACTGTTACACTAATAGTTTTTATGTTTCCGAAGGGGGAATCAATTGAGTTTGAAGTTTCCGAAGGAGCTATTTGGCTCTACGATGATTTAATTGCACCATTTAGTTTCCCGGTAAAGAAAGCTGAAAATATTTATCAGGCTGAATTAAACCAGGCGAGAGCGAGTGTGTACCCGGTTTTTCAGAATAAACCCGAGAACAAACTTCTTAGCATTGATTCGTTAAGCTCTTACAGTTTGTTATTAATCAAAACAATTGATTATTATATAGATACAGACTCAGTGCCGGCAGTAAATCCTACTTTTTTAAGCACAGGTTCATTTTCTAAATTTTTAAACTTGCGGATACAGGAGCGAAACTTAATAAATACAAAAATTCCAAGATTGAATGATCTTTCAAAATCAATTAAATCAGTGCTGGATTTCGTTTATACTAAAGGAATATTGAATGTTGAAGAAGGATCAATTATGCGTGACAGCATAGCAGTACGAACAGGAAATTTTGATAGAATAGAACCGATTAGTAAATATCTTTCATTTAACAAGGCTAAGAATGAGATTGAAAGGGAAATTAATAGATTTAATTATTCCAAGGATCTTGAAAAAGCTTTAGTGGAATATGCCGAACATTTTATTTTTCCGAACATAGTATACAGCAAAGAACTGACGGACGAGGAAATAACTTATGCTGAAAATAATGTTTCCAAGTACACAGGAATTGTAAATGAAAATGAAAGAATAATTGCAAGACACGATAGAATTACAAAAGATGTTAAACTTAAAATAGAATCATATAAAGAAGCCAAGGGTGATATAATTGGTAACGAAAGTCTATTCCTTCAGGCTCTAGGTAAGTTCATTCATATCTCGCTTTTTATTTCTCTTCTTGTCGCGTACATATTTCTTTTTAGAAAGAAAATTTACTATGACAACAACAAAATCATATTATTTGCATTAATAATACTGTTTGTTTCCTTTATAACATTTTTAATTAATCAGATTGATGTGCAGGCACCAATGCAATATTTAATTTTTATTCCTGCTGCTTCAATGTTGATAACAATTATGTTTGACTCGCGAATTGGTTTCTATTCTACTGTTATAATAACTCTCATCGCTGGTGCATTAAGAGGAAACGATTATACATTTATGGCTATGAATTTAATTGCCGGTGGTATAGCTGTTTATTCTGTAAGAGACATAAAGAACCGTTCTCAGATTTTCCGATCTTTTTTATTTATTCTTTTAGGATACCTTCTAGCAATTATTGCGTTCGGTTTAGAAAGATTCGCTCCCTGGTCTAATATGCTCGTTGAATCTGCTTTTGCCGCATCAAATGCACTGGTTAGTCCTGCATTAACTTATGGATTATTGATATTCTTCGAACGATTATTTAAAATAACTACTGATCTAACTCTTTTGGAGCTTTCAAATTTTGACAGACTTTTGTTAAAAGAGCTTGCAAGAAAAGCACCCGGCACTTTTAATCACTCTATGACAATGGGTACAATTGCAGAAGCTGCCGCAGAAAAAATAGGAGCAAATCCACTGCTTGCGAGGGTTGGAGCTTATTACCATGATGTTGGAAAAACAATAGCACCTCAAAACTTCGTAGAAAATCAGTTGAACAACCAAAATTTACATGAGAATTTAACACCTGAAGAAAGTGTAAATTTAATTGTGCGCCATGTTAATGAGGGAATCGTACTTGCAAAAGATAACGATCTTCCGAAAGAAGTAATTGATTTTATACCAATGCATCATGGCAAAATGATAATGACTTATTTCTATGAACGCGCAAAAAAGATTTACGGAGAAGAAAAAGTAAATGCTGATGATTATAGGTATCCGGGCCCTAAACCGAATACAAAAGAAACGGCAATAGTAATGCTTGCAGACGGCTGTGAATCCGCTGTCCGGTCAATTGAAAATCCTGATCCTTTAAAAGTAGAAAACATAATCAAAAATATTTTTAAAAGCAGAATTTCAGATGGGCAACTTGATGATGCACCGATAACTTTTGAGGATATTTCTAAAATGAGAGAAGAGTTTTTAAATATACTACTCGGACAGCATCATAAAAGAATAAAATATCCTAAGCAGGATGAAACCGAAAAAGGTATTGAACAAGAAGAAAAATAACAACCTGAGGTTTATTTAAATGGAAAGTTTCTTGCGGGAATATCTCTCTTCACTTGAACTTGAAAGGAATCTTTCCGTTAACACAATAAAATCCTACCAAAACGATTTAAATTCATTGTTTAGTTTTTTAAAAGAAAAAAAAATTGAAGATCCTTCGGATATTACTACACAGCACCTTGCCTCCTTTTTTAAGATACTAAGGAGGCTTGAATTAAGCAGTCGCTCATCTGCACGCTATTATTCTTCTATTAAAGGATTTTTTAAATACTTGCTTGCAAATGGATATTTGGAAAAAAATCCGATGGAAAGATTATCAGCCCCAAAAATAAGTAAAGGATTGCCAATAGTATTAAATGTAAATGAGGTAGAAAATATTCTGGATTGTCCTGATACATCCACAAAACTTGGATTAAGAGATAAAGCTTTAATCGAAACGTTCTATGCCTGTGGTTTAAGAGTTTCGGAACTAATAAATTTAAAGGTGGGTGATCTGTTTTTAAATGATGAGGTAATACGAGTATTTGGTAAAGGTTCAAAAGAGCGATTGGTTCCAATTGGATCCTCTGCAATTAAATGGATTGAAGAGTACTTAAATAAAAGCCGCCCGCTGTTGGTAAAAAAAACAAAAAGTGAAAATTTCTTGTTTCTGAATCACCGCGGTACAAAACTATCCAGGATGGGTATCTGGAAAATTGTAAACCAGAATGCGGAAGCGGCAGGAATAAAGAAAGAAGTTCATCCACATACATTCAGGCATTCATTTGCAACTCATCTGATTGAGGGCGGCGCTGATTTGCGCGCCGTGCAGGAAATGCTTGGGCATGCGGATATTTCCACCACACAAATTTATACCCATCTTGATAGGAATTATATTAAACAGATGCACAGGGATTTTCATCCGCGGGGCTAAAAAGCTGTTTTTAAGAACATTATTACAAGCAAATCATTCGGGTAATAATTTGTTATTTTTAATTTTCAATTAATATTTTTACGAGTTCCTCAAACGAAAATGAAATTAGGCTTCCTAACTTTAATTATTTTATCTTTATTCTTGACTGTATTTAATAGCTGCGATAAATCGCACAAAGAGGAAAAAACAATTTCTGAAAGAAAAAAAGATACAACTGCTTTTGAAAGGATTAGTTTCTTCCTATTTGTGGCGAAATGGTACGGTAAAGTTGGCATTTATAAATACGATTTGACGACTAAAAAGACCGAGATGGTTTGGTGGCATCCGCGCGAGAATGTAAACCTGCTAATTTCTAAAAATAAAATTAAGCCGGCGTTTTTTCTTACGCTGAGAAAAACTGGTTTTAAAGGTAACTTTCCCTTTTTTGAAAAAGTTAAAATATATAGAATCAGCAGTGATCTTTCCGGCACAGAGGTTATTTATGAAATAGAAGATGGAATGCAGATAACAGCACACTGGAACGATGATGAAAACCTTGAAGTAGTATTTACTTCAATTGATAAAACCGATCCTACTTATATCAACAGGCATATTAAAACTTTTGATAGCTATGGAAAACTGATTAATGATGAATTGGAAGTGTTTAATCTTATAAATGATGGATTTCCCGAACTGCTTCCAAAACGAAATCCAACCATTTCGGTGTCCGGAAAATATGGAGTTTCCCTTATCGGCGATTCTGTTTTATTAAAGACTGCAGAGAGTGACAGCTTGAGATTTATTACAGCAATAAATCATAACTTAAATAAAATTAAATGGAGTGACGACGATGATTTCCTGTTCATTTCTACGCTTGATCTTAAAAATGAAACAATAAAAACCAGAGAGCCGGACACCTCAGAATTGTTTGTGTTTTCAATCGAAGAAGATTCTGTAATTGCTAGCTGGGGGGGCGCCGGAGTAAAAAGCCTTTTTACGCTCGATAGCCTGATTGTTTTTGACAATGGTTTTGGCAGGAATTCTTCTATCATTATTTATAACTATATAAATGCAAAATTGATTGATGAATTAAAAATAAATGGAGAATGTGGTTTGTACTTTATTCCCGAGATATAAAAGCTATCAAGTACATTTGTCGGACCTTGTAAAAATAGTAAATGGTAAAACATCAAATAACAAATCGCAATCATAAAATAATATACAAGATTAATAAAAAAGCGTTTTGATTTTTAGTAATTGAATATTGTGTTTTATTCGGAGTTATATATTGCGATTTGAAATTCCGAAACTATCAATTTTTATAATTCTTTGGATGTAGAAGTTAAAATTGTGAAATGAAAACCTACTTTAGAATACTATCATACGTGCGCCCTTACTGGAAGCATCTTTGGGGAACTGTTTTCCTTTCTATTCTTTATGCGGTTTTTAACGGAGTATCTATTTATCTTGTTATTCCGCTGCTCGATACGTTATTCCAGGAATCTTCTGTTGCACCTACAGTTGAAAATTCAACTAACAGCGAAACGGTTTCATCTTTCATACCCGATTTTTTAATTGATATAAAAGACAGTGTTGTCTCGTGGTTTGTTGATTTTGTTTACATAGGCGATAAGATAGAAATACTGGTAAAAATCTGTTTAATAATTCTTATAGTTTTCTTTTTAAAAAATGTTTTTGGTTACATGCAGGCATATTTTATGGCTTATATCGAATATGCCTCTATGAATGAATTAAGAAATGCCGCTTACAAACACCTTCACAAATTACCTTTAAGTTTTTTTAAGAAGGAAAAGGTCGGCAATATCATTTCCAGGATTACAAACGATATATCCAGAATACAGGAAAGCATTTCTGCGACCTTCAGCAACCTTGTTAAAGAACCGTTTACAATTATTGTTTTTCTTGCAATAGCGGTTAGTATTAGCTGGCAGCTCACACTTCTGGCTGCAATCATTCTTCCTGTTTCAATGCTAGCGATAGGTTGGATCGGACTTAAAGTACGGGCGCAGAGTACGACTGTACAGGAGAAATTAGCTGATATAACCAGTGTACTTCAGGAAACAATTTCGGGAGTTAAAGTAGTCAAAGCTTTTGGAATGGAACAGTATGAGAACAAAAGATTTGTCTCGGAAACTAAAAGTTTTTTGAAAGTTGTTCTCAGAGTTGTCAGGATCAAAAATTCCGCCTCACCTGTAACAGAAATGATAAGTGTTTTGGTTGGAGCTGTAATTATTTATTACGGCGGTGTATTAGTTCTATCGAAATCTACTTTATCAGCAAGCCTTTTTATGGGATTTTTGCTGGCAATTTTCCAGATGATGAGACCTATAAAAGAATTGAGCACTGTAAACAATCGTATTCAGGAAGCTAGCGCTGCTGCTGATAGAGTTTTTGAAATTCTGGATATTGTCCCTGATATAAAGAATAAATCGGGTGCAAAAGTACTTACAGGTTTTAAAGATTCAATTATGTTTGAAAATATTTCCTTCAGGTACGACGATTCTGATGAACTGATACTTAATAACATAAACTTTAAAGTATCAAAAGGGGATATTGTAGCACTCGTCGGTCCAAGTGGTGGAGGTAAATCAACTTTAGTAGATCTCATTCCAAGATTTTATGATCCTGCGGACGGAAGATTACTTATTGATGGTGAAGATATACGAGAATTTACAATTGAGTCGCTGCGAAGCAAAATGGGAATAGTCACACAGGAAACTTTTCTGTTCAATGCTTCCATTAAACAAAACATTGCTTATGGTTTGGATGATTATCCACTTGAAAAAATAATTGAAGCAGCAAAGACTGCAAACGCACACAATTTTATTCTGGAAACCGCAAACGGATACGATACGATCATCGGTGAACGTGGTGTAAAGCTTTCCGGTGGACAGAGACAGAGAATTACTATTGCACGTGCGCTATTAAAAAATCCGGAAATTATGATTTTTGATGAAGCAACCTCCGCACTCGACAGCGAATCTGAAATTCTTGTGCAGGAAGCAATTGAAAGACTTATGAAAAACCGTACAACTTTTGTTATTGCTCACAGGTTGAGTACTATAAGAAATGCGACTAAAATTATTGTTATTGATTACGGTAAAATTGTGCAGGAGGGTACGCATGAAGAACTAATTAGAAATGAAAAAGGTTTGTATAAAATGCTTTACGATATGCAATTCAGGAACGGTTTACTTGAGTCCTCGTAAAATTCTTCAGTAGAGACACTGTTAATGATAGAAACCAGTTATAATTATAGGATCCCACTTTATGTTTTCATGGCCACTATCTCCGGTTTTTTAATCTCATTGTTTTTGTTCCAAATATTTGCAGTTGTATTGATTGTACTCTGGTTGCTGGAAAAAAATAAAAACAAATTGTTAGCATTTGATAAAATTTCCCTTCTCTTCTTCATCTTTATAATTATTAGGATTTTATCTTCTATTTTCTCAGCTTATCCCGATTCAAGCTTACCTATGTTGTATAAAGATGGAATATTCTTTTTAAGTTTTTATGCAATGTGCTTTTATTTAAAAGTATTCAGTCAAAGGAAAATAAAAACGATAGCATTTACTTTTGTTATTGCTGCAATAGCTGTGGCTTTAATCGGACTTGTAAAATTCAATCTTGGATTAGTGCACAGGGCGGAATCCTTTTCTTCAGGCTATATGGCGTACTCACTTTATCTTTTGGCTTCATTAGGTTTTGGATTGCTGCTATATAATTTTATTACTCAAAAAAAATATGCTGCAGCTTGGACTGCCGGAATAGGTATGATTATTTCAGGAATCGCTGCTTCTCTCGGAAGAACAAACATTGTACTTGCTATTCTAGTTTTTTTTGTAAGCTTATTCTTTTTGAAAATTAATAAATGGTTTTCTCTTGGAATAGTTTTGCTGTCCGTAATTGTAGTTTTTGTTTCATTTCAACTGAATACAAAAGAGCTTAACACCCGTTTTGAACAGCCCGCAATGATGTCCGACAGGGATATTATATGGGGAAATGCAAAAGAACTCATTTTAAAATTTGAGCATCCGCTTTTTGGCTATGGTCCGAGAACATTCGATAAAATATTTACCGGGCGTGAAAAGCTGCAGGATGTAAATGTTGGAAGCTGGCATAACGATTACATTCAGCTTTATCTTGAAAGCGGAGTTCTCGGACTTTTAAGTTACCTGTTGCTGGTTGGTTATTCCCTGTTTGCTGCTTTTAAATATTTAATCCGGAAGAAAGCAAAACAATTTGAAAGAGTTTTATTAACAGGATCTATAGTTTCTATTATTGCACTGCTTTTAGCTGCAGTAACATCCGGATTTATTAATTCGCCGCTGTTACCTGTTGTTCTGGTGTTTTTCCTGGCTTTAATATCTGCAATCGTCTACCCGGTTGAAAAAATTACCGATAAATTGATTGCGGAAGAGATAAAATAATTTCGCTTGCTTATTTTTAAATGCAAAAAATTTTTTTGGAATAACTGATTTCTGATCAAATGAAAAACAACAAAAAAAATGAAGTAATGAAAAAAGTAAAATCTTTATCCTCCCGTTTTAATTCAACCAGTAAGGAGATGACAATAATTCTTGCTGCGGGACATGGAAAGAGGATAAAATCACAACGTTCAAAAATGCTGCATAACATTTGGGGTGTGCCCACGGTTGAACGTGTTTTTAATGCCTGTGTACATGCAGTTAAAGGAATTAACACAATTGTTGTTCTTGGAATTAAAGCTCTTGATGTTCTGGAAGTCTTAGGTAAACGTGCAAGCACATCTTACGCATACCAGCATGTGCAAAATGGAACCGGGCATGCAGTGCAGGTTGCTTTGCAAAATGTAAAACGTTTTCCACCAAAAGGAATTGTTTATGTTCTGCCCGGTGATATGGGTTTAATTGATGAGGGTACGATCACAAGCTTCAGGAAAAGCTTTAAAGAATCGCACGCCCATATGATTGTTCTTACGGGAATTTTTAATGGCGATCCAAAGGAAAACAACTACGGAAGAATTCTGCGTGTAAAAGCATACGATACTAACGAAGTTAGCTCGCGTTTGGACGAAGGAAAAGTAATCGAAATTCTTGAGCACAAAGATATACTTGCACTTCCTGCAAACAAACCTTATCTGGCAGAATACAAAGGAAGATACTACTCGTTTACAAAAGAAGAGCTGATAAACAATCGGGAATATAATTCTGGTGTGTTTGCTTTCCGTTACAATAAGCTGAAAGAATTGATTAGCGAACTTAAAAGCGATAACGTGCAAAAAGAAATTTATTTGACCGATCTCATTTCTTTGTTTAATGAAAAAGATTACACAGTTGCAGCCGTTAGCCCTGAAAAAAATTACGTTGTGATGGGCTTTAACAACAAATCCGTTTTAAAAGAAATGGAAGCGATTGCACGCAGAAATGTTTACGAAAAACTAAAAGATATCATTGAAATTGAAGACCCGGATGATTTCTTTATTGATGAAAAGGTTGTTGAAGACGTTTTGAAAATGGATAAAAGATATCCCGCTCTAGATATTACAATCGGAAAAGGTGCTTACATTGGCAGAGATGTAAAGCTTAACCTGAACCTTGAGTTTGGTAAAAATATTTTTATTGACGGGCACGTAGTTTTTGGAAAGAATGTAACGGTCAGCCAGAATGTGCACCTCTCCTGCTATCATGGACAGACTCTTAAAATTGGA
>WOR8_10009778_pt1 | contig 13443 bp, 15 predicted proteins | sample DeeMarSeWOR38_10_FD_19890 | JGI IMG/M metagenome (IMG submission 19890) | reverse complement strand
CGAGTTTGGACAGGTCTCCTATTTTATTGCGGGTCTCCTGATCTCGAATAACGATAAAACGCCATGGCTGATAATTTTCTCCGGTAGGCGCCCAGCGGGCGGCCTCTAAGATTTTATCGATCATCTCATCGGGAACCGGATCGGGCTTATAGCGCCGGATGCTTTTACGGCTGGTGATTACATCAAGAATATCTGGCATAATCGTTATCTCCTCTTCTCGAAGTGATTTCAAAATTCCAGATCAGGCTCAATGGCAAGGCGTCAGGCCGATCGGGAAAGCGCAGCATACGTGAGTATGTGAGCATTTACCGGAGGCCTGTGATGCACCCTAATGTAACAGAATCGATGCAAATCCCGCTTCGCGGGGCAACGCAGCCATTGGGCCTTAGATGGGGTTTTGAAACCACTTCTAATCTTCAAGGCCCAATACTTTTTGAGCGGTACCGCCAAGGATGAGATCGATCTCTTCATCGGTGAATTCAATATCGGTGTCACGGTTTTGAAAGGCCTGCACCCATTCGGCCAGCGGGCACATGAGATTCGGGTAGAGGGCATCTGTCGCGAACATGATCTTATCCGCACCGGCAAGATCGACAATCTCCCTGAGCCACTGGTAAAAACGCGGTTTCGGCCATTTTTTATAAGGTTTCTGCCATAAAGAAAGATCCACATAAACGTTTGGCAGCCAGACAGCTGCTTGAATGGCTTCCCGCCACCAGCCGATATCCCCGCAGTGGGCAAAAATAAAATCGGCCTCCGGGTATCTGGCCGCGGCAGTCGCGAAATAGGCCGGGCGTGAACACTCCCACCGCAGGGCGGGGGTTGAATTGGGTGCTCCGCCGGTATGCACCATTATCGGGATGTTCCACTCGGCTGCTTTTTCATAAACCCAATAACAGCATGGATCGTCGGGCATATACCCCACACCGGCGTGCAGCTTGAAACCCTGCATTCCCCATTCATGGTAAGCCTGCTCGCAATGCTTCAGGGCGCCCGGCCGGCGGGGGTCAATGGCCATAAAAGGAATTAAACGGCCTTCGTGTCTTTTGGCGACATCCGCATACAGTTTGTTTTGATCAAAAGCGTTAATCGGAGCCTCGCCGAACAGCAGACCATAGTCCACCGCGAAGATAACCGTCTTGTCCACCCCGGCTGCATCCATTTCTTCAATAATATTATCTGCGTTTGGATCGATCCAGGGTCGAACAATTTTTTCAGTGAAGTCCTGCGGGCTGAACATCATTACAAAACTTTTCTGCGCACCTCTAATGTAGTGGCCCTGGACAGTCCCCTTCACAATCAAATGCCGATGAACGTCGATAATCATACGTTTTTCTCCTTTTTATTTAGATTTTTCCGGATATAACTCGCAATTTCGGCCGGCGGGGTTCCCGGCAAGAACACTTCTTGTACACCCATTTTCCTAAGTTTCGGGAGTTGGTGTTTTAAAATAATGCCGCCGGCAATGACCATGACGTTTTTCAGGCCCTTTTCTCTGAGCGCTTGCATAACTTTTGGTATCAGAACCATGTGGTCACCGGACAGAAAACTCAACCCCACAACATCAACGCCTTCCTGGGCCGCGGCTGTGGCAATGTGTTCAGCAGTTTGACGAATACCGGTGTAAGCGCCGCGATCATGGCCGTCCAGACCAACCTTGGCGATCAAGACTCTTATTTTTTGGTTTGCCATTGTCTATATCCTGAATATGTCCATATGATTTTAACAAAACGGTGCTTGATGACTTAATGTTAGTGGCCCATAGTCCGTTGCTTGAATATGCGGTTGTGTGCTCAAAACGGACAAGGGCAACACACAACGGTCGCAATTGAGTTTTACTCAATTGCCGCTAAATATAGGTCGATGCTTGAAACTCACCCCATTTTTCGCGCATGACGCCGCAGATCTCTCCGATGGTGGCATAGCTTTTAACGGCTGCGATGATATGGGGCATGAGGTTTTCGTTATTATCGATGGCCTTTGCCAGGCCGGCCAGCTGTTTTTGAACGTCGTCGGCATTTCTGTCGGCTTTGATCCCGGCTAACTTTTGTTTCTGGCTGCCTTCAACGCGATCATCCATTTCGAAAATTTTCTGATCTGCCAGATCGTCTTCATCCGGCATACCGTATTTGTTCAATCCGACAATAACACGCTCGCCGTTGTCCACACGTTTTTGAAATTGGACGCTTGAATCCTGGATTTCCTTAAAAACATATCCATTTTCAATGGCGCCGAGCATGCCGCCCATGGCATCCATTTTATGCAAATATGCGGCTGCCCGCTTTTCGATTTCATTGGTGAGGGATTCCAGGAAATAGGAACCGGCGAGAGGGTCGATGGTGTTGCCGAGACCGCATGAAGGGATTGCGTAGCCCTCATCCCAGCAGGCCGTATGAATGGCCTGATTGCCGCCCAGGATGCCCATTAAAGCGTGCATTGCCACCCTGACAATATTGTTGATGGGCTGCTGCGGAACCAGGGTGGAGCCGCAGGATCCGGTGAAAATCCGGAACAACTGACTTTTAGGATTTTCGGTCTGGAAGCGTTCCCGCATGATTTTTGCATATAGCCTGCGGGCAGCTCGATATTTGGCTATTTCCTCGAAAAAATCCATGTAGCATCCCAGGCTGTAGGACAGGCGCGGCGCAAAATAATCCACGTCCATACCCCGCTGCCGAGCTTTCTCAATATAAGTGATGGCGTCTGCCAGCGTAAAGGCCAGTTCCTGGATGGCGTTGGCACCGGCTTCTCTGAAATGGTAGCCGGTTATGTTGAGCGTGTTCCATTTTGGAACGTGATGGGCGCAATACTCCACGATATCCAGAACCAGCTTGATGCTGGGTTCCGGAGGAAAGATATAGGTGCCCCGGGCGATGAACTCTTTCAAAATATCGTTCTGGGTGGTGCCCATCAGTTTTTCAGGAGAAACGCCCTGTTTTTCACCCACCGCAATGTACATGGCCAGCAGAATCGTGGCCGGCGCATTGATGGTCATCGAGGTCGAGACCTTATCCAGGGGAATACCCTGAAATATAATCTCCATGTCGGCCAGAGAATCAACGGCAACGCCCACGCGGCCGACAGCCCCCTCGGCCAGGGGGTCATCCGAGTCGTAACCCAATTGGGTCGGCAGATCAAAAGCAATGGATAGGCCTTTCATACCTTGATCCAAAAGATAGCAAAAACGCTGATTTGTGTCTTCTGCTGTACCGAAACCGGCATAATTGCGCATGGTCCAGAGGCGGCCGCGATACATGCTGGGATAAACACCACGGGTGAAAGGGTACTGACCGGGATATCCCAATGCTTCGTCGTAGCCCATGCCCTCCAGATCCAGAGGGCAGTACAACCGCTTAACCGGGATACCGCTTTCGGTGGTGAATTCTTCCTGCCTTTCAGGAGACCGGTCCAATACTTTTTTAAGTGTGGTGTTTTTCCACTGTTCCAGATTTTCTTTAATTTGTTTCATCATTAAAACCCATGAAAACAGCCTAAAACATTTATATGCCCTAAACTCGCATCAACCCGGCGTCCTCAGATTCTTCATCCGTCAATGATCGAATGACGTGGTCTCTGGCCTTTTGAACATGATTTCGCATGAGTTCGATGCTGCCGATGATATCTTTGTTTTTCATTCTCCTGACCAGACGATGGTGTTCATCAGCGGCAACGGCCATTCGCTGGATATCGTAATTCTCCAACCGGGCGCGCAGGTAAATGTGCTCAAAATTCCTTTTCAGCAGCCATTTGAGGACGTTGTTCCTTGCCATGGCTGCGATTTGAAGATGAAAATCAGAATCCAGTAAAAATTTCTTGCGGGTGTAATAATGGGGTCGATAATCAGCGTGTTCGCGGCGTTTATTTTCCAGTTCTTGCATATCACCATCATCGGAAAATTTGATGGCCTGTTCGACGGTATAGACTTCCAGTGCTTCTCTAACCCCGAATGCATCCCAGACCTCCTGCAGGTCGATGGGTTTTACATAGAATCCGCGGAAGCTTTCGAATGCAACAAATCCATCCTGGACCAGACGGTTCAGCGCATTGATAATGGGCGTGCGCGACATGTTGAGTTTGTCGACCAGGTCCTGATTGACGAGCCGTTGACCGGGGACAAGCGTTTGATCAAAAATCATCTGCTTTATCCGGCGGTAGGCTTCCTCAATCCTCGTGATCGAATGGTTGGGATGAACTGTTTTTTGGATCATTTTGACTGGCATTGATTCGAACCCACGTTACGACAAAACGAATTTAAAAATTTAATGCAATATTTAATTCAATAAGATGTGTCTGTCAAGAAAAAAATAGGCACTCACCAGAATTACAAAAAACTATTAATTATCTATATTAATTATTAAATTTATATATCGTCGTTGAAATATTAAAATTGGAATTTTAGTAGAAATTTTTTCTTGACAATCATTTTAATAGAATATAGTTGATAATTTAATTCAATTTCCCGGCCGAATAGATCGGAGGTTAAACCACTCATTTGGGTGATGGTTTCGCTGTTACGCCAGAGACAATGGCAAATGTCCTGTACAGGAGAACAGGCGATGATTAAAAAAATCAAGCATATTGGTGTTGCCGTCGATGATTTGCAAACCGCCAGGGATTTTTTTCAGGAAACCTTTGGCCTGTCCACTTCAGATCAGGAAAATTTCGGTGAACTCCTTTTTTCTTTTATCCCCATGGAAGGAACGAATCTGGAACTTCTGCAATCCACTGAAACCGATGGTCAGATTGCAAAATTTATCCAGAAAAGAGGACAGGGGATCCACCACATTGCCCTGGAGGTAGATGACGTCCAGGCTGAGCTGGACCGCCTTAAGGCCAGAGGCCTGAAACTGATCAACGAAGAACCGTATCGCAATGCCCATCAGGAACTGGTTGCATTTATACATCCCAAAAGCACCTTCGGGGTGTTGATAGAATTGATTCAGACGGACTAGAAGTGCTTTCAAAACCCCATCTCTCGCGCAATGAAGCGGGCTTTCGCATCCAATTTAAAGATGGTTTAATGGGCTCAAGAGGCTCCAATGGCTGCGTTGCCCCGCGGAGCGGGATTTGCATCGACTTTAATACACTGAAGTGCATCACAGACCTCCGGTAAATGCTCACATACTTTACGTATGCTGCGCTTTCCCGATCGGCCTGCGCCGTGCCCTTGAACCTGATCTGAGATTTTGAAACCACTTCTAAATAAAGGATTAACGCCATGGCACAGAAAAAGACCTGGGAAAAAGAGCTTGAAAAGCTTCATGTCAGAGAAAGGGAAGCCCAGTTGGGCGGCGGGGAAGCACGGTTGAAAAAGCTCAGGGAAAAGGGCATTTTGACCGCCCGTGAACGCATCGACTATATTCTGGATGCGGGGAGTTTTGTGGAACTCAATATGATGGCCGAACACCAGTGCAGCGATTTCGGAATGGACAAGAAAAAATTTACAGGAGACGGGGTCGTCACCGGCTACGGAACCATTGCCGGTCGCAAAGTCTTTATTTATTCCGAAGACGCCACGGTTTTAGGCGGATCGACCGGTAAGATCCATGGTGCCAAAATTCATTACATTCTCAAGCTCGCCCGGGAAAACATGGTGCCGGTCATCTGTCTATCCAGGAAGGCATGGACAATGTCTATGGCATTACGGGCATGTTCTACCAGAATTCACTCAATTCCGGTATCGTTCCCCAAATTGCTGCAATTATGGGCGCTTGCACCGGCGGTGCGGCCTATTCGGCGGCGTTGTGCGACTTCATCGTTCAGGTGGAAAAAACATCGCAGGTATTTATTACCGGACCGGCGGTGATTAAAGAAGTTACCGGGGAGGAAGTTTCGTTTGAAGAATTAGGGGGCGCCAGGGTTCACAGCACCAAGTCCGGTGTCGTTCATCTGGCAGCCAAAGATGACAGGCACTGTCTGGACCTGATCAAAGGCCTGCTGGATTATCTTCCTCAAAACAACCGGGAAAAACAGGTTCAAAGATCCAGCGCAGATCCGGTTGACAGGTGTCCAAGACCTATGATATGAAGCAGGTTATTCGTGCGATTGTGGATGAAGGTGATTTTTTTGAAATTCATGCGGCCTTCGCCATGAACATGGTAGTCGGTTTTGCACGCATGGGCGGTTGGGTGGTCGGTCTGGTCGCCAACAACCCGCGTTTTATGGGGGGCTGCCTGGATATTAATTCTTCCGATAAAGCCGCCCGTTTCATCCGGACCTGCGATGCATTCAATATCCCGATCATCACGCTTGTCGACGTACCCGGATTCCTGCCGGGCATCGATCAGGAACACAACGGCATCATTCGTCACGGGGCCAAAATGCTTTATGCCTGGACCGAGGCAACGGTGCCAAAGATTTCGTGTATCCTCAGAAAAATGTATGGCGGCGCGATTCCCGCCATGGGGGTTCACCAGATCGGCTTTGACCAGGTCTTTGCCTGGCCTTCGGCGGAAATGCAAATGGTCGGTGCCGAGCCCTCCGTGAAAATCCTCTATCGCCGGGAACTTGAGCAGGCTGAGGATCCGGCGGCTTATCTGGCGCGAAAAATTGACGAATATCAGGAACTGTACCTCACCCCCTATCACTCGGCTGCGCGTTCGGTTATTGATGCCGTTATCCATCCCAAAGACACACGCAAAAAAATCATTTCAGCACTGCGGATCCTGGAGATGTGCTGGCGCAACGATCAAAAACGATCGAGGGATTAGAAAATGGAAATTAAAAATGTCGCAATTATCGGTTCGGGGATCATGGGCAGCGGTGTGGCACAGGTCAGCGCTGTGGCAGGCTGCGATGTTGTCCTTCAGGATATTAACGACCAGGCCCTGGAGCGGGCGAAGTCCAGCATCGAGTTCAGCCTCGAAAAATTGGCAGCCAAAGGGAAAATCACCCCGCAACAAGTTGAAACGGCTCTGGCCGGTATCAAATTTACAGCGGATTTAAGCCAGGCGGCTAGAAATGCGGATTTAGTCATCGAAGCCGTTTTTGAGAACCTTGAAATCAAGCAGAATCTTTTTAAAAAGCTGGAAACCCTTTGCAGGCCGGATGCGATTCTGGCCTCCAATACGTCGGCGCTGCCGATTACCGAAATCGCCAGCGTGACCGGCCGGGGTGAGAAAATCATCGGCATCCACTTTATGAACCCGGTTCCGCTGATGACAGGCGTGGAAATTATTCGCGGGCAACTTACATCGGATGATACCTTTGAAACGGCCCTGGCCTATCTCCAGAAAATCGGCAAAGAGCCGATCGAGGCTGTCGATTATGCCGGCTTTATCGTCAGCCGACTGTTGGATGTCTTGATGAATGAGGCTGTAAAGATGGTTCAGGAAGGCAACCGGCCCGAAGATATCGACAAGGCCATGAAACTGTGCGCCGGTCATCCCATGGGGCCCTGCCAGTTGCTGGACCTTGTTGGTGCTGAGATCGCCATGCACGGCATGGAGACCATGGCCCGTGACTTTGGCGACCGGTACAAACCCCATCCCATGCTTAGAAAACGTGTGCTGGCAGGCTTGCTGGGAAAAAAGACCGGCCGAGGGTTTTACGATTACAGCCTGTAATATGGAGGAAAAAAATGAAGGCCCTGGATCTTTTCAGTCTAAACGGTAAGGTGGCGATGATTTCCGGTGGTGGTGATGGAATCGGCCGGGCAATGGCTACCGGCCTGGCCGAAGCCGGCGCCGATATTGTTGTCTTTTCCCGGCGTCTTGAAAAATGTGAAGAAACGGCTCATGAAATCGAGACAGGCGGGGCGCGGGCGCTTGCGCTGCAGTGTGATATCACCCGTGAAAATGATGTTGACCGCGTCGTTACGCAAACCATAAAGGAATTCGGCAAAATTGATATCCTGGTCAACAACTCGGGGCGAACCTGGGGAGCAGCGCCTGAGGAGATGCCTTATGAAGCCTGGCAGAAAGTAATCGATCTAAACATTAACGGAACATTTCGCTGCACCCAACGGGTTGGCAAAGAAATGATCAAACAAAACAGCGGCAAGATAATCAATATATCCTCCTATGCCGGATCAAGGGGAACCGACCCTTCATACCTGGATGCCCTGCCTTATAACACTTCCAAAGGCGCCCTTAATACCTTTACCATGGACCTTGCCGTCAAATGGGCCAAATATCGCATTAATGTGAATGCCATCGCCCCCGGCTGGTTTCCGACCAAAATGACAGAATGGTCATTCAGTCATCAGGGCGAGGCAATTCTGGCGCGCACACCCATGAAAAGATTCGGTCAGCTGGATGAACTCAAAGGCGTTGTCATATTTCTATCCTCTAAAGCCTCGGATTATCTGACAGGTCAGATTATCGGGGTCGACGGCGGCCTGACTGCATGGTAGCCACAATGATCGGCAATCGTCAATCGGAAGATTGCTTTCACCACCATTGCGACCCTTTTAAAATTATTTGACAGGCATTTTTTTCAATATCCGAAAGGATAATGACACGATGAAACAACTGTTGGAAGGATTTACGCCATATAAAGACGACGATGTCGACACATACAACCGCGAAGGCTGGTGGCCGGGCCTGACCTTCGGGGATGTTCTCGACCGGGCCGCAGAGAAGTATCCGGACAATACTGCTTTTATTGATACAACCCATCGCCTCACATATGCCCAGACCCGGGATATGACCAACAAAGTGGCGATTGCTTTAATGGACTTGGGGCTTTCACCCACCGACCGCGTCCTGCTGCAGTTGCCCAACTGGAACGAGTTTGCCGTTGTGTATTTCGGTATTCAAAAAACCGGCGCCATCGACGCATTATTGATCGACCGCTACCGGCCCTATGAAATCGGTCATATCAGCCGGCTCAGCGAGGCAACCACCTGGATCGTTGCAGAGAAATACCAAAAAATTGAATATCTTCCGATTATCAAAGAAGTGCTTGCAGAAAACCCCATGATAAAAAACGTTATCCTCGTAAGGGGCGGCGCTGATTCACCATACCTGAGCCTGGAAAAACTCATAGGCGGCGTCCGGCTGACGCCTGAAAATCTCGACCGGCTTTCCCGGAGACGCCCAGACCCCATGCAGGTGTCCCATATGGGCCCCACCGGCGGCACTACCGGCATGCCCAAAATCGTGCCCCGCACCCACAATGATCTGATCTGCGGATCCGAACACGCCGCCCGGGCCTGGGATATGAGCGAAAAAGATGTTTCTCTGATCGCAGGCCCCATCGGCCACGATCTGTCCTTCAGCAAGGGATTTTTAGGCAGTGTACTCACCGGCGGCACCACCGTTTTTCTGGACTCCACCGACCTTGACGATATCTGCCGTACCATCGAAAAGGAAAAGGTCACAACCATTGTATGGGTGCCGACGCTGGCCAAACGACTGGTCACTTTTGAGAGACTGGCCGACTATGATCTGAGTTCCCTGCAAAGAATGCACTGCGGCGGCGGAGTCAGCCAGCCGGACCTGATTCGCGAAGTCATGGACAAGCTCGGCTGCCGCTATCATAATGGCTATGGCTCGACCGAAGGCGTGACCACCATTACCCGAGCCGCTGATTCCGAAGAAGTCATTTTAAATACCGTCGGCAAGCCCACCTGCCCGTATGACACTTACAAGGTTGTCGATTTCGACGGGCGGCGGCTTCCGGTAGGTGAAGCGGGCGAGCTTTTGATCAAAGGCCCGGGGGTGTTAACAGGATACTTTAAAAATCCGGAAGAAAACAAAAAAGCCTTTACTTCAGACGGTTTTTTCAAGACCGGGGATGTGGCCAAAATCGACGAAAAAGGTTACATCACGCTTACCGGCCGCATCAAGGAGATGATCAATCGCGGCGGGGAAAGCATCAGTGCCGTTGAAATCGAAAGACTGATCAGTGACCATCCGGACGTTCAGCTGGTAGCGGTGGTGCCCATGCCGGACAAGGATCTGGGCGAGCGTGCCTGCGCCTATATCCAGGCGATGCCCGGCGTGAAACTTGATTTTGAAGGGATCATTGCTTTTTTGAAATCCCGTCAGGTGTCGGTGCTGCTGCTTCCGGAGCGCATCGAATTTGTGGAAGAGATGCCCCTGACCAAGGCGGGAAAAATGGACAAACAAACACTGATAAAGGATATAAAGGACAAAGTAAATGGATGATCTTCTGGAGCTGATGAAAACCAGGAGAAGCATTCGGCGGTATAAGAAGAAGGATGTCCCGGATGAACTTCTGGAAAAGATCATGGAGGCCGGTCGCTGGGCTCCGTCGGGCGATAACGGGCAGCCCTGGCGCTTCATTGTGGTGCGGGATTTTGAGACCAAAAAGGCATTGAGCCGGATCGCCACGGAAGGCAGCGGCAGACGTTTTACGGCGGAATACTTCACCGGACGCCTGGACGAGCGTTTTGAAGGGCTCAAGGATGAAGAGAAAAAGGCCAGAGCCTACCAGAAGCTGCGGTCAGGGGTGGTGTCGGCTTTTCTGATTGAGGCGCCGGTTATCATCGTGGTCTGCGCCTACCTGGATGTCTGGGATGTTCCCTATGACGTCGCCATGGCGACCCAGAATATGCAGCTGATAGCGCATGCCCTTGGTCTGGGGACCTGCGTCGTTGTGGCGCCGGTCTGCGACATCATTGATGAGGTCGAGACTGCGAAGCTTCTCAAGATTCCTCATGGATACAAGGTCGCGCTGCCGCTTGCCGTCGGATATCCGGATGAAAGCCCGCGGCCGAGACCCCGGTGGGCCCTTGAGGATATTCTGTACCATGAGGAATTTGGCAAAAAGAGAGGACAATGATGGATCGAATCTATTTTCAGGACACCTTCGCCGCCCTTGCGAAATCTCTTTTTTATGAAAGGGGCAGGGGGGCCGGTTTCAGGGCTACCATGGTCGGCCGGGATTATATCGATCGCCATGAAATCCAGGGCGGCACTTCGGATGCGGTCATCGAGAACTGTATCGCTGTCCTGGCTGAAAATAATCTCGTTGAAAAGGCTGCCTATCAGAAGGATGAGAGCGACAGCTTTTTTACCTTCGAAGTGAAAGGTTGCGCTCATTTGCCGGTGGAGGCCTGGCTGGAAAAAGAAGGTGTTCCCGCTTTTGTCTGTCCGCCGATCAATATGATTCTTTATAAAATCAGACAGCTCATCGGAGTGGCTGTTGAGATTGCGGACATCAGCGTTCACCACAAGGAAGAAAAGTGCATTGTGAGGGTCGTTATTTTTAAACAGTAAAAGGAAACTTGGAATGCAGAAAAAAGTGATTGCCCCGGACAATTTGCACCGGCCCTTCGGATACGCACATGCGATCCAGATCGACCGGACCCTCTACATATCCGGCCAGGTGCCCCTGGATATGGAACTGAAGTCGGTCGGTGAAGGGGATATCGCCGCCCAGACCGAACAGGTTTACGCGAATATGCAAAAGATCCTCGAGGATGCCGGTGGCAGCATGCAGAGCATCGTCATGCTGAAAATTTATTGCACGGATCTGGAGGCCTATGACAAACACACGCGACCGGTTCGCAAAAAATATTTCGGGGACTATTACCCGGCGACGACCGCCGTGGAGGTCAAGCGATTGTACCGGCCGGAGTACATGATCGAAATCGAGGCCGTCGCAATCCTGGATTAGTTTTATCTTGCCCTAATCATTTGATGCATCATTCTAACTGCGATTTCGGCAAGCGCCGGATCATGTTTTATGTATTCTGTCCTTTGTCCTCTGTCTTCTGCATTCCAATAACGATTAACAGATATCGAATAACCTTTAATCTAAACCTGCTTTAGGCCAAAAAACTGATCCTTGTGCCAGACCAGCGGCGGCCTGCCGCTGTCATGCTGATCGACGACCCGGCCGATGAACAGGCGGTAGCCTTTGATTTCTTCGCTGCTTTCGACCGCGCACACCATCCAGGCAGCCGCCCCCTGCGGGATCAAGGCCGGGCTGCCAGCGCCCGGGGATGTCTGAATGGCAAAGCGCTCAAACTTATCGATATCCGCGCCTTTGGCGCTTCCCACCTGCATGGCCAGTTTTTGCTGATCAGCCCCGGCAATTACCAGTGTAAATTTGCCGGATTGCGCAATTAGTTTTTCGGTCAGATGGTCTTTTGCCACGCTGACGACCAACAAAGGCTCTTTTTCCGACACAAACATGGCAGTGGCGGTCATGATGTCTCTTTTATCCTCATGGGCGGTGCTGACAAACACGACCGAACATGGCAGCCAGTAAAATACATTGTTTTCTTTGCTCATTGTCGTTTAACTCCTTTCCCGTCCCGACGTTTGCTTTTTATGGCTCAGTTTTTCATCTATAGATAATAAGCGCCAATCTGTAAACTGCAACTTTTCTTAGTTCTCTGACCATTGGAATGATGGCATGGTGGATGACTGGAATATTGGGTCTTTTTACATCGCATTGAAAAACATATTGATTCATGAGATAAACCAATCATGAAGCTATGGTTTAAAATCGAAAGAATTCCCGGGGTTCTGGCTTCCGCTTACGAGAAGGCCACGCGTTTGGCAATTGACAGCTATTACTGTCCTGTAGCCGATGAAATCGTGGGCTACCTGGCTGCCGGTGCCATTCTGGATATCGGTACCGGTCCGGGGTATTTGCCGATTGAAATCGCCGGCCGATCTCCCGATCTTCATATTACCGGCATCGACTTGAGCCGGAAGCTAATTGAAATGGCGCGATCAAATTCGGTAAAAGCCGGCCTGTCTGACCGGTTGACGTTTCAGTTCGGAAATGCCGCCAACCTGGCGTTTGACGATTCCTCTTTTGACATGGTCATCAGTACCGGCATGCTGCATTCACTCAGGGATCCGGTAAAAGTCCTGCAGGAGGTTTACCGGGTGTTACGCGCAGGCGGGGAAGCATGGGTGTTTGATCCGGCCAGAGTGGCATCGCAGGTCGATCGTAAAAAATGGAAAGCGTCGCTGAATCGGCGGGAACGAACTTTTTTGTGGCTCTTCCAATTATTCGGGTTGCATAAGCCAATCAGAACCTATACCCGCGAAGAAGCCATTGCGTTGATTGAACAAACCAATTTTAAACATTACCGGATCGATGAGGGTGAGAACGAAATTAGGATAAAATTACAAAAGTAGCCATAAAATCTTATGTGGTTATCTGGAAATCTCCAGTTGAATACATCCAATAGTTGTCTCACCACGAAGATCACGAAGATAGGATAGAATAAATTTACGATCTCTTTTCGTGTGCTTGGTGGTTGAAATGGCGTACCTTGGGCTTTCTGCATAACCGTAAAATCTTAATTTAAAGTTTTTGCGACTTTGCGCGAGGCAATCAAAATGCAGCTTTACCAAAAAATCTATGAGTTTGCCGCTTCTGCCGGTGCGTTTGAGGGATATGTTTATCGAAGACCGAAAACCGAGATCGATACCCGGACGCTGTCCAGTTGGGCGGATAATTTGAATGAGGCATACCAAAATTTTTCCCCTGATATTCGGGATGAATTTCAAT
>WOR8_10004553_pt1 | contig 13443 bp, 26 predicted proteins | sample DeeMarSeWOR38_10_FD_19890 | JGI IMG/M metagenome (IMG submission 19890) | reverse complement strand
ATTATTGACCGACTTCTTAGAGAATTCAGAGTGGGAGCGCGTGTGGGTAAACCGCAGGTTGATTTCAAGGAGACAATTACCAAGGCGGTTTCTACCGAAGGGAAATTTGTTCGCCAATCGGGTGGGCGCGGTCAATATGGACACGTAGTCATAGAAGTGGAACCAAATACTAAAGCTGGGGGCTTTGTATTTGAAAGCAAGATAGTTGGTGGTGTTATTCCCAAAGAGTATATTAATCCTGCAAAAAATGGGATTGAAGAGGCCTTGAAAAATGGGGTGCTGGCGGGTTATCCGGTGGTTGATGTCAAGGTGAGGCTGATTGATGGGTCCTTCCATGATGTGGATAGCAGCGAACTCGCTTTTAAAATTGCCGGTTCTATGGCCATTAAAAATGCTCTGGCAAAAGCCGGTTCTATATTGCTCGAACCCATTATGGATGTTGAAGTAATCGTGCCCGAAGAGTATATGGGTGAGGTGATTGGAGATTTGAATTCACGTAGAGGAAAGGTAGCCGGAATACTCCCGCGAAAAGATGCCCAGGTGATCGAGGTTTTTGTCCCTCTCAGTGAGATGTTTGGTTACGCAACCGCGCTGCGCTCATTAACACAGGGGAGAGCAGTCTATACCATGCAGTTCGATCATTACGATGTTATTCCGCAAAATATTGCGGAAGAGATTATTGAAAATATGTTGGGTAAAAAGAGAAAAAAATAAAGGTGAACTTGTGGCCGGACAGAGTATTCGAATTAAACTAAAAGCATATGATTATCATTTAATTGACAAATCTGCGGAAAAAATTATCACCACGGCAAAGGCCACGGGTGCTTTGATATCTGGACCGATCCCTTTGCCAACGAACCGCAGTGTTTTTACAGTGTTACGTTCTCCTCATGTGGATAAAAAATCCCGCGAGCAGTTTGAGCGAAGAATTCACAAACGTCTTATCGACATCCATAACGCCACCAATAAGACGATTGATCAGCTGATGAAATTGGAATTGCCGGCAGGCGTTGATATTGAAATTAAAACATGATGATACTTGGGAGATAAAAATGGCTGGATTAATGGGCAAAAAAATTGGGATGACCCGTATCTTCGATGAAGGAGGCAATACAATACCGGTGACTGTACTTCAAGTCGGCCCATGCTTTGTCACCCAAATTAAAACAGTTGAAAAGGATGGCTATGAAGCTGTCCAGATTGGTTTTGATGAAAAAAAACCTAAAAACTTGAATAAATCAATAGCGGGGCATTTAAATAAAGCAGGTGTAAAGCCACTTCGAAGGTTAAAAGAATTTCAAAACTTTGCCAACACTGAGTTAAAAGTTGGTGACGAGATCAAAGCCGATCTCTTTAAACCAGGTGAAGTGGTAAAAATAACCGGAACGAGTAAAGGACGTGGATTTGCAGGTGTTGTAAAAAGACATCATTTTCGCGGTGGACCTGTTAGTCATGGACAATCAGACCGTCTCCGCGCACCTGGATCCCTGGGGCAGAGTTCATACCCATCCCGGGTATATAAAGGAATACTTATGGCCGGACAGATGGGAAACAAAAAGAACTCAGTGTTAAATCTGCGCATCGTTAAGGTTGATCCGGAGCAGAATTTATTGTTTGTTAAAGGCGCAATTCCCGGAGCAAGAAACAGCTTTGTAGAGATTTATCGATCTTAAAGGTATGAGGTTGAATTTTATGGAACTCAATGTTTATAAAATTGATGGAACAAAAACCAATCAGAAGGTAAAACTGAATCCTGAGGTTTTTGACGTTGCTCCCAATGAGCATGTGGTTTACCTGGCTGTTAAGGCATTTTTGGCCAATCAAAGACAAGGTACACACGATACCCGCAACAGAACAGAGGTATCTGGGGGTGGTACCAAACCTTTCAGGCAGAAAGGTACCGGACGTGCAAGGCAGGGAACAATTCGTGCAGCGCACATGGTAGGTGGCGGTCGTGCCCATGGAACCAGTCCGCGTGATTATACCCAAAGACTTCCCAAGAAGGTAAATAAACTGGCGAGGAAATCAGTACTTTCTGCCAAAGCAAAAGATCAGAAACTAATGGTGTTGGAAGATTTTGCCTTTGATGAACCAAAAACCAAAAAAATTAAAGAGATTTTGGACAGTTTAAAATTAGATACAACCAATGTTTTAATTGTAACAAAAGATCTAGATAAAAATCTAATATTATCATCGAGAAATATTCCCTATACCAAAGTCCAGAAGGCGCCTGAGTTTTCTGTGTATGATGTGATTCATTCACAATATGTAGTCTTCCAGAAAAGTGCTCTTCAGTTGGTAAATGAGGTGTTGGTATGAAAGACCCGAGAGATGTTATTATTCAACCTGTTCTTACAGAAAAAGCATTACGATTGAAGGATATTGAAAATCAGTATGTTTTTAATGTCGCTTTAGATGCCAATAAAATAGAGATTAAAGCAGCTATTGAGAAAAGATTTTCCGTAAAAGTCAAAAGTGTCCGGACGGAAAACGTAAAGCCGAAACCCAGACAGCGATTTACCCGGAGTGGTAAAGTACAGGGATATACTTCTCGCTGGAAGAAAGCAATCGTGACTTTGCAGCAGGGTGATAAGCTCGATTTTCTGGAAAATTTATAGGATAATTGTGGAGTTTACAGATGGGATTAAAGAAATATAAAGCCACTACGCCAAGTATAAGATATCGTATTGATGTTTCGAGTGATGACATCACCAAGGAATCACCCGAGAAATCCTTGATTTCACCGAATAAACGGACGGGTGGCCGGAATAACCACGGTAGAATTACCGCATTTCAGCGGGGTGGCGGACATAAAAGATTTTACCGTATAATCGATTTTAAGCGAAAAAAGCATGATATACCAGCTATTGTCAATGCTATTGAATATGATCCCAATCGGACTGCCAGGATCGCCTTGCTTTTTTATGCAGATGGTGAAAAACGCTATATCTTGGCACCTGATGGATTAAAGGTGGGTGCGGAGGTGTTGTCCGGAGATAAGGCAACCATTAAAGTTGGGAATGCAATGCCGTTAGAGAAAATACCGCTAGGCATGGAGATTCATAATATTGAAATGATTCCCGGAAAAGGAGGCCAGATTGCGAGGAGTGCCGGTACTACCGCACAGTTGATTGCTAAAGAGGGGGAATTTGCTCTGGTCAAGATGCCTTCTAATGAGATTCGGAAATTCAGATTGAATTGTTATGCAACATTGGGCCAGGTGAGTAATGTGGAGTGGAATAATGTCTCTCTAGGAAAAGCAGGGCGGAGCCGCTGGTTAGGTCGGAGACCAAACGTGCGGGGTGTTGCCATGAATCCGATTGACCATCCAATGGGTGGAGGAGAAGGAAAATCTTCCGGGGGAAGACATCCTTGTTCTCCCTGGGGGCAAAAGTCCAAAGGATTGAAAACAAGGAAAAAAAGAAAAGCATCAGATGCTATGATTGTTAAACGGAGAAATTCATAGGAGTAACTATGGCCAGGTCCCTTAAAAAAGGTCCGTATATTGATCCTAAGTTGATGAAAAAAGTTGAAAAGTTAAATCAGGACAACCAGAAGAAAGTGATTAAAACCTGGGCTCGAAGAAGCACTATTCCACCGGAATTCGTAGGCCACACCATTGCTGTTCATAATGGTATTAAATTCATTCCGGTGTATGTCACTGAAAATATGGTAGGTCATAAATTAGGTGAATTTGCAATTACTCGTACCTTTCGCGGACATGCCGGTAAGTCTGAGCGGGTTGCAAAAATTCAAAAATAGATGCGGAGCAAGGAATGGAAGCGCAAGCAAAAGCAAGATTTTTAAGAACTTCGCCTTTAAAAATGAGGCGCGTCCTGAATGAGATTCGGGGTCGCAATGTTGAGGAAGCATTGAATTATCTGCATTTTTCTCCCAAGAGAAGCGCAGATTTTATTGAAAAAGCATTGCGTTCTGCTGTGGCAAATTTCTTTGAAGCATATGAAGGTAAAAAACTTACCACCCGGGAATTGTACGTCAAACATGTCCATGTTGATGGAGGACCGGTTTTGCGAAGATTCAGATCCATGTCGATGGGTCGGGTTGGTCGGGTAAGAAGGCGTACCAGCCATCTAACTGTTGTTGTTGAAGGTAAAGATAAAGAATAAACGGAGGACAAACTTGGGTCAGAAAACAAATCCAATAGGCTTTCGCTTAGCAGTCACAAAGAACTGGGAATCCCAGTGGTTTGATGAAAAGAAATTTGGAAAAATGTTAAATGAAGATCTGTTGATCAAAAAATATGTTCGTAAGAGGATTCCCGATGGAGCCATATCGAAAGTAAAAATTGAACGAACACCCAAAAAAGTTCTTCTTGAGTTAAATACAGCCCGACCAGGTGTAGTGATCGGAAAGAAAGGTGCTGAAGTCGATAAGTTGAAGGAAGAATTGAAGAAACTGATCAATAAGGAAGTTCAAATCAATATTAAAGAGATTAAACATCCGGAATTAGATGCGTCACTGATAGCTCAGAATATTGCCCGCCAGTTGGAAGGGAAGGTAGCATTTCGCCGGGCAATGAAGAGAGCGATCACCTCAGCTATTCGTTTGGGTGCTGAAGGGATTAAGCTGACCTGTTCAGGACGTTTGGCAGGCGCTGAAATGGCCAGAACTGAGTCCTATAAAGAAGGCCGGATACCGTTACATACATTACGTTCTGATATCGATTATGCAACCTACACCGCTGTGACCACCTATGGGTGTATCGGGGTTAAAGTTTGGTTGTGTCACGGGACGGTTTTGGAAAGATAAATATTAAGGGAGAATAATTTATGTTAATGCCGAAAAGGGTAAAATACCGTAAGCAACAACGAGGACGTATGCGTGGTAAAGCTCAAACCGGAAATGCGGTTGCTTTTGGTCAATATGGTTTAAAGGCGCTGGAGGCTCATTGGATTACCAGTCGGCAAATAGAGGCAGCACGAATTGCCATGACACGCCATATCAAACGCGGTGGAAAAGTATGGATTCGTATATTTCCCGATAAACCGGTGACAAAAAAACCTGCCGAAACCCGGATGGGAAAGGGTAAAGGTGCTCCGGAATTTTGGGTAGCGGTCGTGAAACCGGGAAGAGTCATGTTTGAGATCGAGGGTGTCACGGAGGATATCGCCAAAGAAGCCATGCGCCTGGCGGCTCATAAGTTGCCCATTAAGACAAAGTTTGTATCACGTGAACTTGTTTGAGGTTTATGAGAGATGAAAATACAAGAGATGAGAGAATTACCTGTTGATGAATTAAAGGGCCGATTAGAGGATTTTAAAGATGAATTGGCAAATCTGAATATTCAGAAGTCCACTCATCAACTCGCAAATCCCAGTCGGATCCATATAGTTAAGAAAAATATTGCGCGAATTAATTGTATTCTTCGCGAATATGAACTCGGGATTTCAAAACCGAAAACGGAAACTAAAGCTTAGGTTGCCAATCAATATGGAAAGAGGAAATCGTAAAATCAGAATCGGGGTGGTGGTGAGTGATAAAATGGAAAAAACCGCCGTCATCGCCGTTGAACGGCTGGTAAAACACCCCGTCTATAAAAAATTTATAAAGCGCACCTCCAAGTTTAAAGCACACGATGCGAAGAATGAATGTCAGATTGGAGACAAGGTTAAAATTATGGAAACCCGGCCATTGAGCAAGACCAAACGCTGGCGAGTGGTTGAAGTGCTTGAGAAAGTTAAATAATATCAGAAGTTGGAGTCGTCACTATGATACAGGAATTTTCGAAACTAAACGTTGCGGACAACTCAGGTGCAAAAAAAGTTATGTGCATTCGGGTTTTGGGGGGATCTGATAGACGCTATGCTTCTGTGGGTGATATTATTGTTGTAAGCGTGAAGAATGCCATCCCAAACGCGCCGGTAAAAAAAGGAGAAGTCTCCAGGGCGGTGGTTGTAAGAACTAAAAAGGAGATCAGGCGCCCAGATGGGAGTTATATCCGCTTTGATGAAAACGCTGCAGTGCTTCTCAATGAGCAGGGTGAACCCCGAGGTACACGAATTTTTGGCCCGGTTGCCAGGGAATTGAGAGATAGGGATTTTATGAAAATTATATCTTTAGCACCTGAAGTACTCTAAGCAGGGAAAATGAATATGAGAAAGATTGTAAAAAATGATTCAGTGGTTGTATTAACGGGTAATGACCGGGGAAAAACAGGAAAAATTCTTAAAGTGTTTCCGGACAAGAATCAGGCCGTAGTGGAGGGTGTTAATTTAATGAAACGACACTCCCGACCGACCCGAGATTTACCGCAAGGCGGTATTGTTGAGAAAGAAGGGCCCATTCAGATTTCGAATTTGAAAGTTGTGTGTCCTAAGTGTAACAGACCTACCCGTATCGGCATCAGAATACTTGAAGATAAGTCGAAAGTTCGGTACTGTAAGCATGCTGATTGCGGGGAAATGATATAAAGAGAAGAAGGTTTGAAGATGAAGAATAGTAAACCCAGATTACACAAAAAGTTTAGTGAAGAAATCGTTTCTCATATGATGAAACGGTTCGGGTATAAGAATGTTATGCAAGTTCCCAGGCTGAAAAAAATTAATTTGAATATCGGTGTGGGAGAGGCGATTCAGGATCCTAAGACCCTTGATAGTGCAATGAATGATTTGGGTATTATTACGGGACAGAAACCTTACTATCGAACAGCAAAAAAGTCGATTTCTAATTTTAAACTTCGCGAAGGAATGAAAGTTGGTACTACTGTTACCTTGCGTGGTCAAAAAATGTATGAGTTTTTAGACCGTTTTATTAACCTTGCTGTGCCTCGAATTCGCGACTTTCGGGGATTATCGGACAAAGCCTTTGATGGTCGCGGAAATTATTCGGTTGGTGTACAGGAGCAGATCATCTTTCCGGAAATTAATGTGGATAAAATCGATAAAATTCGAGGAATGGATATTACTTTCGTAACCAATGCGGAAAGCGATGAAGAAGCATATGAATTACTAAAAGCATTTGGTATGCCATTTCGACAATAATAGAGGAGCTCGGACCTTTGGCAAAGAAATCAATGATAGCGAAAGCTAAAAAGGAACCAAAATTTAAAGTCAGAAAATATACCCGTTGTCAACGCTGTGGCCGTCCCCGTGCTGTATATAGAAAATTTGAATTGTGCCGTATTTGCTTCAGAGATTTAGCAAATAAGGGTGAGATTCCAGGTATATTTAAAGCAAGCTGGTAGGAGTACAATTTATGAGCATGACAGATCCCATTGCCGATTTTTTAACACGAATTCGCAACGCGATTCAAGCCGGACATCGACGGGTTGATATACCCGCGTCCAATCTTAAAAAACGTATGGCAGAAATACTCTATGAACAAAAGTTCATTAGAAATTATATCATTATTGATGATGGAAAACAGGGAATCATCCGCCTTTTTCTCAAATTTGATGGTGAGGGGAATTCCGTAATCAGGAATTTGAAACGAGTAAGTACTCCCGGCAGACGATATTATGTTGATGTGAACCAATTACCCCGGGTTAAAAATAATATGGGAATTGCCATGATCAGCACGTCCAAGGGAATTCTAACCGAGCGCCAGGCCCAGCGGGAAAATGTGGGTGGTGAAGTTCTATGTTATGTGTGGTAAAGCTAAGGTAAAGGAGTTTTAAAGTGTCTCGTATTGGAAAATTACCCATTAAGATCCCTGCAAATGTAGAGGTCGATATTAAACAGGGCGTTGCCCGGGTCAAAGGACCAAAAGGGGAATTAAAGACTAAAGTTAGTCTTGAAATGCAATTTCAACGTGAGAATGATCACCTGGTGGTGAAACGTCCTTCGGATGGCATTAAACACCGTTCGTTACATGGTTTAACCAGAACCCTTATTAATAATATGGTATTAGGCGTAACTGAAGGATATCAGAAGAATCTAGAAATAAACGGGGTTGGATTTAAGGCCGAAAAACGGGGCAAAGGTTTGCTACTTTCACTGGGGTATTCTCATACCATCTTTTTTGTTCCACCTGATGGTGTCAATATAAATGCACCTGTACCGACCAAGATTGAAGTAACTGGGATCGATAAAGTTCTGGTAGGTGAAGTGGCGGCAAAAATCAGATCTTACAGACCGCCGGAGCCCTACAAAGGTAAAGGTGTTCGGTACGAAGGAGAAATGGTAAGAAGAAAAGCTGGAAAGACAGCAGGTTAATCGGGTAAACACTTTTAGCAAGATAAGAGAAACGTCATGAAGAAAAAATCTACTAAAAAAAGAATTTTTGGGAGCAAGGAAAGACCTCGACTGGTAGTTTTTAGAAGCCTGAACAACATTTACGGACAACTCGTGGATGACAGCTCCGAAAAAACGATTTTGGGTGCTTCCAGTCTGAGTAAAGAGATCCAGACTGAACTGAAGAAAAGTAAAAATAAAACTGAATCCAGTAAGATAGTTGGAAAATTCCTGGCTCAGAGAGCAAAAGGTAAAAAGATAAAAAAAGTTATTTTCGATCGAAATGGGTATGCCTACCATGGTCGGATAAAAGCACTGGCGGAAGGTGCTCGAGAAGGCGGATTAGAATTTTAATAGAAAACGTTGAGGTGATTGCGTGGTCGATAAAGTTAATCCACACGAATTGGAATTAAAGGAAAAGGTTGTACATATCAACCGTGTTGCGAAGGTTGTGAAGGGAGGCCGTCGTTTTAGTTTTAGTGCTATTGTTGTGGTTGGAGATAGCAATGGTCATATTGGTGTAGGGCATGGGAAAGCCAATGAAGTGGTTAACGCGATTAGCAAAGCGACGGAAAAAGCTAAAAAAGAGATCGTCCGCATTAATCTGGTTGGAAATACGATTCCATACATGATTTATGGTAAGTACGGCGCCGGTAAGGTTATCCTTAAACCAGCCAGTCCCGGTACAGGTGTTATCGCCGGCGGTCCGGTTCGAGCGATTTGTGAAGTTGTGGGTATTAAAGATATTCTCACAAAAGTTATTGGTTCACAAAATCCGCATAATATTGTAAAAGCAACAATGGCGGCCCTCGAAGCTCTTGAAGATCCGGGTACGATTGCCCGAAGAAGGGGTTTGACACTGGCAGAATTATTCAGAGGATAAAAATCAGAGACAGATAATTATGGCACAACCGAAAGAAAATAAAATACGAGTAACCCAGGTTCGCAGTAACATTGGGCAGAAACCCAGTCACAAGAAAACGATTAAGGCATTGGGTTTGAAGAAAATTGGACATACCAAGGAATTTACAGATACGCCTCAAATTCGGGGCATGATCAATAAAGTCAGACACATGATAACTTGGGAAGAGTTGAAATAATTTTTTGGGGTTTTACCTATGGATTTAGCAAATCTTAAATCAGCAAATGGATCAAGCCGTTCCAACAAACGAGTTGGACGTGGGGAAGGTTCAGGATCGGGCGTCACAGCAGGTCGGGGAAATAAAGGTCAACATTCCCGTTCCGGATCGAAAAGACGACCCTGGTTTGAAGGAGGTCAGATGCCCTTACAGAGGCGTCTCCCGAAATTTGGTTTTACAAATTATGACAGAAACAGGTATCAGATCGTCAATTTGCTGGATCTGAATAAAATTAGTGATTCCGATGACATTACCCCTGAAATACTCAAAAGTAAGGGGTTGATAAAGTATAGTGATCGTCCAGTTAAACTTTTGGGAAGTGGAGTTCTGGAAAAAAAGTTCAAGGTTTCGGTCCATGCGATCAGTAAATCAGCCAAAGAAAGTGTCGAAAAGTTAGGAGGCAGTGTCGCCCTATTATGATTGAGACCTTCAGAAATATATTCAAAATTCATGATCTCCGGCAGAGAATATTATTTACGGTGATGATTCTCTCCCTAGAGCGGATAGGAACACATATTGTAACTCCCGGGATTGATACGACCATTTTAGCTGAAGGAATGAAAAATCTTTCCGGTACCTTATTTGGGCTGTATGATTTATTTGCGGGGGGGGCTTTCAGCAAGGCAGCTGTATTCGGCCTGGGAATTATGCCTTATATCAGTGCCTCAATTATTTTGCAGCTCTTAGGTGCCGTTGTTCCATACATTCAGCGTTTACAGAAAGAAGGGGAAGAGGGACGAAAAAAAATCACCCAGTATACCCGCTATGGGACACTCTTCATTTCTGCCATGCAATCTTTTGGTGTGGCGGTTTTTTTGGAGAGTATTGAAGTCAATGGCGTGAAGGCTGTGATTGATCCGGGAATGGGATTTCGAATTCTAACCATGATATCCATGTCAACCGGTACGATATTGATTATGTGGCTGGGCGAGTTGATAGACGAACGCGGGATCGGTAATGGAATTTCTCTGATTATTTTTATCGGGATTATTGCCCGATTGCCTGCGGCAATAATTGAAGAATGGATACAGTTTTCGAGCGGTAACCGTGCACTATTAACTGAATTATTTTTAATTGCATTGGCATTTCTTATTGTCGCCGGGGTGGTAATGCTTACCCAGGCTACCCGAAAAATACCCGTTCAATACGCTAAACGGGTGGTTGGCCGCAAGGTTTATGGTGGAGTAAATACCCACTTCCCGTTACGAGTGAATACTGCAGGGGTTATGCCAATTATATTTGCGCAGGCAATTATGTTTATTCCCAGTACGCTGTTCTCTTTTTTCCCGGAAAGCGAATTCATTGGAATATTGCAAAGAGCCTTTTCGATGGAATCCTGGTTCTATTGGCTGGTATACGGCATCATGATAGTTTTCTTCACCTATTTTTATACGGCCATTGCCTTAAATCCTGTAGATGTAGCGGATAACCTCAAGAAACAGGGTGGTTTTATCCCTGGTGTTCGTCCGGGTAAAAAGACCGCTGAATATCTGGATTCAATTTTGACACGGATAACTTTGCCCGGTTCTATCGCCCTGGCTATTGTGGCAATTATCCCTTACATACTGGTACGGGTATTTAATATTTCTTATAATTATGCTTCATTTTTTGGTGGCACCGGTTTATTGATTATTGTGGGTGTGGCCCTCGATACCATACAGCGCTTCGAATCTCATTTATATATGAGGCATTATGATGGTTTCATGAAAGGTGGACGGGTTCGCGGAAGAAGAAGTTAGATGATTCCTATTAAAAACGAAGAAGATCTCGAACTGATGAGAATCAGTTCGAGAATTACAGCAGAAGCTTTAAAACATGTACGGTCTATTATAAAACCTGGTATCTCAACCAAGAAGTTGGACGAAGAAATTGAGAAATTTATTCGTTCAAAACATGCAAGACCCGCTTTCAAAGGGTTATATGGCTTTCCGGCAAACGCTTGTATTTCAATCAATGAGGAAGTTGTGCACGGTATTCCCTCGGAAGAGCGTATTATCGGAGAAGGTGATATTGTGAGTGTTGATATCGGAGTGGAAAAGAATGGCTATTATGGTGATGCGGCCTTTACATTTGCGGTTGATGAGGTCTCTCCTGAAAAACTGAAACTAATGCGTATTACCTTGGAAGCACTTTACAACGGAATTGAAAAAGCAAAAGAAGGTCAGAGACTTCAGGATATTTCCTATGCGATACAAACGCACGCTGAAAGTCATGGTTATTCAGTGGTGAGGGAATTGGTGGGACACGGCATTGGCAAGTCGCTTCATGAAGAACCGCAGGTCTATAATTTTGGAAAGCCGAATAAGGGACCGCTTCTGAGAGAGGGTATGGTCCTGGCAATTGAACCGATGATAAATATGGGTGCACGGCATGTAATGACCATGAGCGATGGATGGACAGTAGCAACCCAGGATGGATTACCTTCGGCTCATTATGAACACACTGTGGTAGTGAAGAACGGGATACCGGAAATTTTAACAGAGCATGATTTAAAAAATGAGGTAGTATAGTTGGCAAAAGAGCAGCCAATTGCAGTTGACGGCATTATCAAAGAGACATTACCCAATGCGACTTTCATTGTCCAGCTGGAGAGTGGACATGAAGTATTGGCCCATGTTTCTGGTAAAATGAGAATGCATTTTATCAAGATATTGCCGGGGGATAAGGTGAAAATCGAATTATCACCTTACGATTTGAAGAGGGGAAGAATAACCTATCGTTATAAATAACGGATATTGCTGGGGAATGAGATGAAAGTACAAACATCAGTCAAAAAACGTTGCGAACACTGTAAAATTATACGAAGAAATGGTGTTGTGCGGGTCATTTGTAAAAAAAACCCAAAACATAAACAAAGACAGGGTTAATTAATTTTAAGGAGGTAATTTTGGCTCGTATTGTTGGTGTAGATTTACCCAAAATGAAGCCTATCGGAATCGCTTTAACGTATATTTACGGAATTGGACAGACCTCGGGACAAAAAATTTGCCGGGAGGCAAAAGTTGATCCCACTATTCGTACTAAAGATCTGACAGACGAACAGGTACGTGATATTCGAAATGTCATTCAACAGAGCTATAAAGTTGAAGGATCTCTGAAGACCGAAGTGAACATGAACATTAAGCGATTGATTGATATTAATTCCTATCGGGGTTTTCGGCATAAACTGGGACTTCCTGTTCGGGGTCAACAGACCCAAACCAACGCACGTACTCGCAAGGGACGCCGGCGGGCGGTGACGGGTAAACGTAAATAAATTGAGGAGATAGAGAATTGGCTCAAAGAGGACGAACAACCAAGAAGAAAAAAGACAGTGTGGAAGCACAAGGTGTCGCACATATTAAATCCACATTTAATAATACTACCATTACTTTAACCTCGATGTCTGGGGCGGTTATATCCTGGGCCTCTGCGGGTAAAGTCGGATTCAAAGGTTCCCGAAAAAATACACCCTATGCAGCACAGTCTGCCGCTGAAACCGCTGCAAAAGAAGCTATGGATCTTGGTCTCAGGCAGGTTGCGGTTGAAGTAAAAGGTCCCGGTGCGGGTCGGGAAGCGGCCATTCGGTCATTGCAGGCAGCAGGATTAGAAATAACCAGTATAAAGGATGTCACACCCATTCCTCATAATGGATGCCGTCCACCGAAAAAACGTAGAGTATAGAATAATAAATTATTGGAGAAACAAATAGATGGCAAGAAACACAGGACCGGTTTGTAAATTATGTAGACGTGAAGGCGAAAAACTTTTCCTTAAGGGAGCACGCTGTTTTTCGGCCAAATGTTCATTTGACAAGAGATCGTATATTCCCGGTCAACATGGCGTGAGTCAACGTACAAAGCTTTCAGAGTATGGAATTCAGTTACGGGAAAAACAAAAAGTAAAAAGAATATACGGCGTACTGGAAACTCAATTCCGTAATTATTATGACCGAGCAACCCGTAGAAAGGGAATCAGCGGCGAAAACTTGTTGAAATTATTGGAAAGCCGTTTAGATAATGTGGTTTATCGGTTGGGATTTGCGCCCTCTCGCAACAGTGCTCGTCAATTGATACTCCATCGTCATTTTACAGTCAATGGGAGAGTGGTCAATGTCCCCTCCTATTTATTGC
>WOR8_10008212_pt1 | contig 13451 bp, 13 predicted proteins | sample DeeMarSeWOR38_10_FD_19890 | JGI IMG/M metagenome (IMG submission 19890) | reverse complement strand
CGGCCCACAAAAACAGCCCCGGCGGTCACGGCAAGTTCGGCGATGTTGAAGGCGTGCTCGATGTTGCGGTACGGCGCGGTAGTGGCCTTCATGCCGTAAGGGGTGGTAGGTGAGTACTGACCTCCTGTCATCCCGTAAATGTTGTTGTTGATTATAATGGCGGTGAGGTTGATGTTGCGCCGCGCCGCGTGGATGAAGTGGTTGCCGCCGATGGCGGTGGCATCGCCATCGCCCATCACCACGATGACATTGAGCTCGGGTTTGGCAAGCTTTACCCCGGTGGCGAAGGTAAGGGCTCGCCCGTGGGTGGTATGAAGGGTGTTGAAATCCACATATACAGGGAGCCGACCGGAACAGCCGATACCTGAAACCATAACGATGTCGTCCTTCCGGTAAGCAAGCCGGTCTATGGCCCGAATCATGGCCCCAAGAACAATACCGTTGCCGCAGCCGGGACACCAGACATGCGGAAATTTCTTGTCGTGACGCAGATACTTATGCACCAGTTTGGTAATCTCTGCCATGGCACTCTATTCCTTTATGCTTCCTTTATCAGCCGCTCGTATGCGATTGAGGGTCGCCACCCGACTCATCCCCTCGTTGACGCGCTTGACCTCCCGGGAAATCTGTCCCATGTTCATTTCCGGCACCAAGACCACCCTGGCGTCACGGATAGTCGCCACCACATCTCTCCGTGGAAATGGATAGAGAGTCACCAGATGGAGCAGCCCTGCCTTTATCCCCTTTTCCCGAGCGTCCAGAACCGCTCTCCGAGCAGAGCGTGCCACCGAACCGTAGGCTACTACAACAAGCTCGGCGTCTTCAGTCATAAAACGGTTCACAATCTGGACATCGTGGAAGCTCTGGTTGATCTTCCTAAAAAGCCGCCTCATAAAAGGCTCAATCTCATCGGTCCGCGCAGTAGGAAAGCCTCGGATATCGTGAATCAATCCGGTGACGTGGTAGCGGTAACCATCACCGAAGATCCCCATGGGGGGCACTCCGCTACTGGTATCCTCATAAGGGATGTACCATTCCGGGGGCATACTTGGCCTAATCCGGTCCAGCACCTCGATCTCATCCGGGTCAGGAAGTACCACCGTCTCCCTGGTATGGGCTACAACCTCATCAGAGAGGACAATAACTGGTGTACGGTAGCGCTCTGAAAAATTGAAGGCCCTGACCGTGATGTCAAATGAATCGCGTACGCTCGAGGGGGCCAAAACAATGATGGGATGGTCTCCATGAGTCCCCCAGCGGGCCTGCAGGACGTCTCCCTGGGAGGGATTGGTGGGAAGACCGGTGGAAGGGCCACCTCGCATCACATTGACAATTACGCAGGGCACCTCTGCCACACAAGCAAAGCCGAGATTTTCTTGCATCAGGGAAAATCCGGGGCCACTGGTGGCGGTCATGGATTTAGCCCCCGCCAGACTGGCACCTATTACAGCTCCAAGGCTGGCGATTTCATCTTCCATCTGGATAAAGGTGCCTTCCACCTGAGGCAGCCGGTAGGCGAGAAGCTCGCTGATCTCAGATGCAGGGGTTATGGGATAGCCCGCAAAGAAACGGCAACCAGCGGCCAGGGCTCCCTCGACAATGGCCTCGTTTCCCTGGAGAAGACGAGGCTTCTTTTTTCCTTTTCTTGCCATCAATTCGCCTTTGGCGAAGGCGTAAGGCTCAGGGCCGATTCATAGAATCCAGGAACCAGAAGGTAGGAGAGACTCGTTTCAGTTCTTATCTTCTCTCTGCTGGATTCTGACTCCTTTACCTTAAGCCTGGCGCCTTGCGCCGTATCGCTTCTAGATTCTGGATTCTAACTCCTGGCTCATTGTTACATACTGCTTGCTGCCTGCTGGCTCTCAGGCTTCACAGACCTCTTCTTCTTTGTTCTCTTGAACGCGGACAGCGAAGTCGGGACAGCGAATTTCACACCAAGCACAGCCTATACAGAGTTCCGGTTTAGAAATCTCCGGCTCCCCTTTTTCATTCATTGTCAGCGCCTCCTCAGGGCAAAACGCCGCACAGATGCCGCACCCTTTGCACCAATCCCGATAGAACTCCACCTCAAACCGCTTTTTCTTGGCTTTGGTCTTGGCTGGCTTGTCCTTGACCTCTGCCTTCTTAGCCACTCTGCCTTTCACGGTCTTTGTTTGCTTCGTTTTTGTTTGGCGCTTCGCTGTCATTCCAACTCCAATATCGAATCCGAGGCGTCATGGCTCTAAATTACCTTCAGAGCTGTTTCAAACCGCTTTCCATTTAAGACTGCTTTTGGAGTTGTGGAGTAATGGAGTGGTGGAGTCTATCAAATCCCAAACTCCAAGCACCAAGTCTCAGTGTTTTAGGTTTCAGGTGTCAAGAAAACGCAACATAGAGGCGACAACCTGAAACCTTAGTCCCCGTGATTTGTGATGTGGAATTTCTAATCCTCCACTACTCCTTAAGTTTTCTTCCAAAACACAGCCCTTCAAATTCTGACCCCTCTGGCTTTACCCTCAGAAGATGGCGCCGGTCTCTATTGTGGGACTTGAGAATACACAATTCGAGATGGTTTTTCAAACGCTTTCCCGAATCATGCCACCGGAAAACCATTGACCATAGTGATGGTGTATTATAACATGGCTTGTGATAATTGGCTCAAGATTTCGGTAGCATTCAGCACTCAGCAAAGACACATTGTTTATGCTCTGTGCAGCTATCATGCCACCGGATCCTCTGGCAAACTTCATTATCTGCGAATCTCTTCTCCAGGCCTTTGAAAACGTTCGCTCACTGTAAGACTCTTTAGACACCTATTGCTTAGGGGTTACCATGAGAGAAATCCATATCAGTCAAATTACCACAGCAGTTCGAGACCTCTGCATCAAAGCCAACACTCATTTGGGAGAAGATGTCCTGAAAGCCTTCGCCAAGGCCATTGATCAGGAGGTCTCACCAACTGGCAAAGACATCCTAGAAAAACTCGTGGAAAATTCCCGCATTGCCCGGGAAGAAGGAATCCCTATCTGCCAGGATACCGGCTTTGCCGTCGTTTTTGTGGAAGTCGGGCAGGAAGTGCGGTTGGTTGGAGGTGATCTCAAAGAGGCTATCAATCAAGGAGTGCGGCAGGGTTATGAGGAAGGATATCTTCGCAAAAGCGTCTGTCATCCCTTTACCCGCAAAAACACCGGCGACAATACGCCTACGGTCATTCACGTGGACATCGTCCCAGGAGACAGGGTACAGCTGACAGTTGCTCCCAAAGGGGGCGGCAGTGAAAACATGAGTCGGGTCACCATGCTTACCCCGGCTGTAGGTATCCAGGGCGTTAAGGACTTCGTGGTCCAAAGGGTAAAGGACTCTGGTGCCAACCCTTGCCCTCCCACCATTGTGGGAGTGGGAATCGGCGGTACTTTTGAAACCACGGCACTGCTGGCCAAGAAAGCTTTACTCCGTCCCTTAGGGAGCGAGAATCCCGATCCAGAACTTGCAGCCTTGGAGCAAGAATTATACGAAGAGATAAATGCGCTGGGAATCGGGCCCCAGGGCCTTGGCGGCAGAATCACCTCTCTGGCGGTGCATGTGAATATGATGGAGTCTCACATCGCCAGTCTGCCGGTTGCAGTCAACATCCAGTGCCACGCCGCACGACACAAGGAGATGGTACTATAGTCGAGGGGCAGACGGGACTGGGCACTTGGGGACGACTCGGGGGCGCGGAGAAAGGCCGAGAGGGGACACAGCGATTTGGGATTGCGGATTGCGAATTTGGAAAGCCATGGAGCATGAAGTAAAGGTTTTTTAATGTGCCCCATGCTCCATGCCCTATGCCTGGGCCCTTGAGCTTTACACCTTGCTCCTTACGCCTAAAAGGAAACAAAATGATGAAGACAATCAGATTATCTCCACCTTTGAGTGATGAGGATGTGGAAGGTTTGCACATCGGTGACCGGGTTTTGATCAGCGGCGCTATCTACACTGGAAGGGACGCAGCACACAAGCGATTGACTGACCTAATTCAGGCTGGCAAGCCTCTGCCCTTGGAGATACAGGGGCAGATCATTTACTATGTCGGCCCTTCCCCCGCCAAACCTGGCCGGCCTGTAGGGGCGGCCGGCCCCACCACCAGCTACCGCATGGACGCTTACGCTCCGGAGCTCATGCGGTTCGGGCTGAAGGGGATGATCGGGAAAGGCGCCAGAAACCAGGATGTAAAGGAGGCCATGGCTACTTTCAAGGCTGTCTATTTTGCTGCCATCGGCGGCGCCGGCGCCCTTATGGCCCAGACCATAAAAGACGCCGAGATCGTCGCCTATGAAGATCTGGGACCGGAGGCCATTCGCAAGTTGGGAGTGGTGGAGTTTCCGGTTATCGTTGTCAATGATGTGAGGGGAAATGATCTCTACGAGGAAGGGGTGAAGAGATACGCTCTTTGATCGCCACATGACAATTAGCGTCATTGGTCATGAGGCTTCGACGTCACTTGTAGTCATTGGGGCATTAGGTTGTAAAATCACAGCGGAGCGTAATGACGAATCTGCTGCCGCTCTTGCCTCCTTTCAATTTACGTGTCGCTACTGATCTCCTACTTGCCAAATCTGAATAATTCTTTGACGGCGCTCCAGCCCATCTTGCGACGGAGAATGCCGAGTTGGTCTTGCAAGGGAAGGTGTTTGGGACACACATCTTCGCACCCTAGAAGACCCATGCAGCCGAATATACCCTCATCGGTACCGATCAACTCAAAATATTCTTTTTCAGTGCGTTGGTCTCTCGGATCCATGATGAAGCGGGCTACCCGGTTCATGGCCACTGCCCCCACAAAATCTTCCCGCATGTTGGCGGTGCCACAACCGGCCACACAACAGCCGCACTCTATACAGCGCTCCAGCTCATAGATCTCCTCAGCAAGAGCATTGTCCATCCTCTCCTCTACCGCTTGCGGGTCGAAGCTCTTGCTGGTGTGAACCCAGGACTCAACCTTCTCATGCATGGTCCGAAACCAGGTACCGGTATCCACAGAAAGGTCACCAATTAACTTGAAGATGGGCAGAGGCATGAGCGTAATCTCATCAGGCAGGTCTTTGGTCAGGGTGTGACAGGCAAGACCAGGCCTGCCGTTGATCATCATGGCACATGCCCCGCAGATGCCGGCACGGCAGCAGAAATCAAACTGAAGCGACGAATCCTTCTCCTCCCGTAGCTGAGTCAGGGCGATAAAAAGCGTCATACTCTCCGTCTCTTCGAGATCAAAGGTGTCCGTATGAGGGACAGAATGAGGATCCTGCGGATTATAGCGGAATATGTTGAAATGCAGCTTTCTTGCCATCTTATTCCTCTCCTATGATTTCGCCGTCGCAGCTTATGATCTTACAAACACCATACCCTCTCTCGGCTGGAGGGAGCTCCACGGTCTCTGTGGCGGGTTCGTAATTGAGGGTCGGTAGGTCATCTCCCTGTTTCCAGGTGGCTAGAGTCCGATTCCACCAATCCCGGTCATTTCTGGCCTCATAGTCCTCCCGGGCATGGCAACCCCGGCTCTCAGTGCGCTGCAGCGCCCCGTAGGCTGTACAAAGAGCAAGCTTGACCATGCCCTGGATTTTCAAAGCAAGTGTCAATTCAGGATTGACCCCAATGCCGTTTGAGCGCAGGCCCACCTGCTGGGCTCGTGCATAGATCTCCTGCAGGTTGTCCACCGCCTTTTGCAAATCCGAACCGTTTCTAAAAATTCCCACCCGATCCATGAGCTCATCCTGCATGGCGTTGCGAATCTCATAGACGTTTTCATTGCCGTCTTTGCCCGAAATGAGCCCGTCGATCCGTTCCTGCTGACTGACCACGGCATCTCTGATTACGCCTGTGTTGTATTGAACCTCGTAACCTTGGAGAAACTCAACAATCTTTTCGCCCACAATCTTCCCGGCAACTATCGTCTCGGCCAGAGAGTTCCCCCCCAGCCGATTCAGGCCGTGCATATCCCAGCACGCAGCCTCACCAGCCGCGAAGAGCCCTTTGAGCCCATAGGCGGCGCCATCTTTGTTGGTCCGCACTCCTGCCATGGTGTAATGCTGGGCCGGTCGCACCGGAATCAGTTGGGTGATGGGATCGACTCCCAGGAAATTGTTGCAGATCTCCTCAACTTCTCTGAGCTTGGTCTTGATATGATGTTCACCCAGGTGGCGGATATCCAGCCAAAGATGGTCGCCGTAGGGGCTTTTGACCCCAAGCCCCTGGCGAATGTGATGGGTCATCCAGCGGGATACCACGTCCCGGGATGCCAACTCTGCCTTTTCAGGCTCGTATTCGTGCATGAACCGGTTTTCATTCACATCCAACAAGGTCCCACCGTCTCCCCTACAGCCCTCGGTCACCAGGATGTTAGTGGGAACGATACCGGTGGGATGAAACTGAATCGCTTCAGGATTACCCAAGGGAACCACCTCGGTGTCAAGGGCGATAATGGCACCCCCACCGTCATTAATCACTGCGTTTGTGGTCTCCCGGTAGATCCTGCCGTAGCCACCTGTGGCAATGAGCGTTGCCTTGGCCAGATAAGCCCTGAGTTTTCCGGTCTTCAGACATCTGGCCACTGCGCCGGTGCACGTCTCGCCGTCATGAATCAGCGCAATGGCCTCCACCCGATCATGAACGGTGACCCCCAACTCCACCACCTTGTTGTCCATGGTGTAAAGCAGCGTATGACCGGTGCCGTCCGAGGTATAGCAGGTTCTCCATTTAGCGGTTCCACCGAAGTCTCTCGCCGTGATCAATCCCTCTTTCTCTGTGGCTTCCACCTTGTCGTATTCTTTGCCGCCCTTGAAATAGGTGGAGCTTCCCGGCACAACCCTGTTCCAGGGAAGCCCCCAAAAGGCCATCTCACGCACCGCCTCAGGCGCCCTACCAACAAAGAGTCGAACCACCTCTTGATCAGCCCCCCAATCAGAGCCTTTCACCGTATCTTGAAAATGCACATCCGGGCCATCACCAGCACCCATAGCGCAATGGCCAAGGGCTGCCTGCATACCTCCTTGGGCTGCGGATGAATGGGATCTTCTGGGAGGCACAATACTCAGGCACATGGTGCTAAAACCGGCTGAGGCTGCCTCAACGGCAACGCGCTCACCTGCCAGCCCGGCACCTATACACAACACGTCAGTAAAGGTGGTTTCCAAAACATCCCTCCTTATACTTTCAACAAGAGGAACCGCAGCAGAGTAATGAGGCCAATGGCAATAAATATGGCGGTCAAATAATTTTCAAACCTCTTGAATTTCTTTCTGTCCTTTCGTCTGGCAAAACCCCACTTCACCGCAATTCTATAAAAACCAATCCCCACATGGAGCTCGATCATGGGCAGCAGAATCAGATAGAAGACAAACCAAAAGCCACCCTGGATTCTTCCAGCACTCTTGGCCGCTGTGATGGGCAAATCCGTGAGTACCGTCCACATATGGATGGAGCCCATGATCAAAATGATCATAGCTGTAGTGGCCTGGACGAGCCAGAGATAGGTGTCGGTGTGGCGGAGCTGCCTGCTCAGTTTCCAGATGGTGGTTTGCTGCTCGGCGCGAAACGGTACTTTTCGGGCAGCCAGGACGAAGTGGAGCAAGAATATACAGCCGATTATCGGTCCACCCACCTGGGCCATATAGGTCTTCTCCAGAAAATGCGCCAGCGCATTCATCACACCCGCACCCAGGTTCACACTGGCCACCAAGATCATGTGACTCCACATAAACAAAATAAGGGCTGCACCTGTGAGCATCTGTAGCCAGTCAAGGTAAGCTGAAGTCCTACTTGATGGCCGAACATAGGTGGTTGTATTCACCGCCATGTTTACCCCCTGACGTTATCTTATCTGATCTTTGCGTTGGTGGAAGGGATAAAGAGTCAGACTCCGAATTCCTGAAGAACTGCTGCGGTGTTCCAGAATTAGGCTGACTTCAAAACTCAAGGATAGTGAATTTCTTAACATCAGAAGTCGGAATCTTAACTTTCCTCTACCCCATTGTCAAGATGAAGTTGGCTGCTTTTCCGCTGCACGGTCAGAAGAATATGCCCCTCCCTCATGATCCCTCAGCAAAACAGAAAAACTTCTCTTTCGTCCGGTGAACTTTCTCTCTGAAAATTCCTACCACCTCCCCGGCGAAAAAAACAGGGAAAAAAGATATGCTGTGTAATTTTCTTAGAAATCGAGAGGAAATCGCAGATTCCCTCAGTTTTCTATCAACAGAGATTTTGTTGATAAACAGTCTATGTTGACGATATCTGTCTTTTTTCATACGATAAAAAAAAACTTTGGGATTTTAATATTTTATAGTATCGTCCTTCAAATATCTAGGATTTACAGGATGTTACCATTTGTTGATAACGTCATGCCAAGAATTTGGTTTTTCCTGCTAACCGCGTTTGACAGCATATGCAGAGGCAATTTATCTTGGCCGGAGTCAAGGTGCAGTATTCTCGCTAAACACTCAACAAGCCCTCTTTCACCCCAACCGAAGCAAGAAGCTATGAAGCAGAGTCGACTGTCGCTCGAAGAGTCTATTGAGATCATGCAAGCCGTGGAGATCAACAACGCCCTGGCTGTGATACTGGGGAACGCCCAGTTGCTCCTGCTAAAAAATACAGTGGCACCAGAGGACAGAGCGAAACTCAAAGCCATTGAAGTGAGCTCCTTCCGGATACAAGGCCTCGTGGAACGAATGGTTGAGTCCAAGAAGACTGCCACCTCGCAGACACCCGCGGAAGACCGGGTTGAAGCCATAGCCCCTTCTCTTAATCCCACACCCTAGTCGAGCCCGCCAATAATCTCATTGGTCTGTTGTGTCTCTGTTGATGGCCCATGTCTCACGTTTTTCAATTGCCTTCCCCTTGCCTTGTGGTATATTTGAAAATCTGTCCGTATTTACACCTGCACCCTGCGAACAAGAGGATTTCTTATTTGATGAGTCCATAGTCAGTTACCCGCCCACCGCGGACATAGCGGTGCTGAGCGGGATGATCGTCTATCGTCTTATCGGAATCAGTCAAAGTCTATCTTAGGGTCTCGAAAGGAAACCATATGAAAATTGCCATTAGCGGCAAAGGTGGTGTTGGCAAAACGACTCTGTCGGCCTTTCTCTGCAAGTGGTTTGGGGACCAAGGTCGAACCGTGCTTGCCATCGATGCCGATCCCGCCACCAATCTGGGAACGGCCCTGGCCATTCCTGGTGCCGAATCCCTACCGCCCATTACCGAAATGAAGAGTCTCGTTGCCGAACGTACCGGGGCTCAACCTGGAAGCATGGGCGGCTATTTTAAGCTGAATCCCAAAGTTGATGACCTGCCGGACAAAATCGCCATCTCTGACGGTAACATTCGTTTGATGGTCATGGGTGGAGTTCAGCAAGGAGGAACCGGCTGTCTCTGCCCTGAGAATGCGCTGTTAAAGTCTCTCGTAGCGCACCTCATGCTCGGTAGAGGCGAGGTTGTTGTAATGGACATGGCTGCCGGCCTGGAGCACCTGGGACGTGGTACTGCCGAGGCCGTTGACCGGCTTATAATCGTGGTGGAACCGGGCAGGCGGTCCATAGACGTGGCGCAGCGAATCAGAACCCTTGCAGGTGATATTGGTTTAAAAAACCTTTACCTTGTGGGCAACAAAGTTCGCGGCTCTGGAGACCGTGAGTTCCTGCAGCAAGCCCTGGAGGGCTTCCAGTTTATTGGCTTCATTCCGTATGACAACAAGATCATTGAAGCGGACCTAAGGGGAGAGTTCGCCGCCGATGTCAGCGACCAAACCCGTAAAGCTTTGGAGGAAATAGCAACCACCATCAACCCATAACGTGAGAAAACCATGCTTAAAGGCAGAGATATCCCACAGCAACTCTGGCTACCATCAAAGTCGGCGAATCAAAGACTCAAAGACATCCAAAACACCAGGGATCACCGCAACATCAGCATCGACAAGGTGGGTGTCAAGAACATCCGCTATCCCATCACCGTTCTGGATCAAACGCACGGCGGCCAGCAAACGGTGGCCAGTATCAACATGTATGTCAATCTCCCCAAGGAATTCAAAGGCACCCACATGAGTCGCTTCATTGAGATCCTCAATGAGCACCATGGGGAGATTCACATCCGCAACTTCGCCACCATCCTCGAAGCCATGAAGAACCGTCTGCAGGCGGAGTCAGCACACCTGGAAATCACCTTTCCCTATTTCATTGAAAAAAAATCGCCAGTTTTAGAAGCCTCAGGTCTCATGGAGTATGGCTGTCGTTTGATGGGATCCTTGAGTATTGACTCTGCCCCTGCTCCAAGGAGATCAGTGATTTTGGTGCCCACAATCAACGTGGTATCGTGCGGCTGGCAGTACGTTTCAAACGATTCGTCTGGCTTGAAGAGCTCATTCAGATTGTAGAGGCTGAGGCATCATGCGACGTTTACTCCGTTCTGAAACGGCCGGACGAGAAGTATGTAACTGAGAAGGCACACCATAACCCCAAGTTCGTGGAAGACGTGGTCCGAGACATTGCCGCTAGGCTGGAAGAAGACTCCAATATAACCTGGTATTCGGTGGACTCAGAGAATTTCGAATCCATCCACAATCACAGTGCCTACGCATTTATCGAGCGATATAAGGATGAATCTCTGCGTGACGAAGACGACCAGGAGAGAAACTAGGTGGTGATAAATGGAGACAAAATTCGGTGGAATGTGGCCTATTTCACTACGCAAACTAGGGAGATTCTTTTAACTGCTGAACCTTCTCCAACAGCTTCTGGGCCCTGAGCAGGTGGTTCTGAACCTGTTTGTAGTTGGGATCCATATCATTCACCACCTGCCACTCCTCGATAGCCTCTCTGAGCCTCTCCTCTTCGAAATACTCGATCCCTTTGAGATAGTGTGCTTCTTTGTACGCATCCTCTGACCGTTTCACATACTCTTTGCAAGCCGTCCAATCTTCATCGAAGCGAAGCGCTTTTTGAAAATGGCTGAGCGCCCCTAAATACTTAGCATGGTTAAAGAGAACCTCTCCCTGTCTGTAGTGAGCCCAGGCCATATACTTCCGGACCTGCTTTCTGGTGGGATCGGTGTTGAGCACCTTTTGGAACTCGTGCAGGGCAGCGAGGTACTGCCCTTCCTCCAGCAGACTTACCCCCTGCTCTTGATAGATGGCAACCTGATCATAATCCATCTCTTGCTCTCGGGGAATGGCCCAATCCTCTGCTGCTGGGGCAATGACCCCAGCGGCAATCTTTTCACCCGCTTTGTTGTCAGAGGTCGAGATGGCGGTTTGTGCCCTTGCGGTTGGACTGAAGCTCACCCCTTCGATCTCTGGAATTTTCAATTTCATACCAGGGTAAAGTTTGGTGGCGTCTTCCAGGTCATTGAAGCGAGCAATAATTCCAAACTTACTCTGATCATTGTAATATTTTTGGGCTATCGTAGTGAGAAACTCTCCTTCCTCCACTCGATGGAGCACGTAGCGGGTGTGGGGCTTTGGCTGGAGAGGCTTGAGCAATGCCACCACTTCAGGAAAATCAGGCCACAATCGCAAGGCCGTAAGGTACTCGTGCCGTGCTTTACCATATTTTCCCTGGTCCTCAAGTTCGAGTCCGCTGTGGTAGTGTTTCTCCGCATTCTTGCGAAGAGAATCTTCCAACCCCTCCTTTTTGGCCACAATTACTGCCAAAGCCGCTTCATAGGACTGCAGGGCCTTGTGGGGCTGATTCTTCCGTTCATATTCCAGGGCACGCTCCAGAAAGATTTTTCCGAGACGAGCTTCCGGCGACTCCTCAACCTTACGCCCCTTTTTTAAAGCAGCGCAACCGCCCAGGGTTAGGCCTGAAATAGTAAAACAAAATACTAGCAGCCCCAGCCGGTATTTCATTGCAGCACTTCTCCACGAAAATATTTCACCAGCTGCTCAAATGCACGCCCTTTCACGTGATTCATCACCTGATTCCGTCCCACCTTGAACGGATCGACAAAAAATGGGGTTGCCCCGCGGGTCACTGTCACTCCACCTCGATAACCCTCTTCTATTGCCATGGAGATCACCAGCTTATTCCAGCGGCCATATGGATAGGCCAGCCAGACTGCCTCCTGCCCCACGTGCTTACGAATGAGTTCACGAGGAATCCGTAATTCGCGTCTGATGCGCTTGAGATACTCACCTTGACTCTCGCCTTTTCGCTTGAGAGTTAGATCCGCATGGGTGATGGTATGAGCTTCCACCTCAAAACCAGCCTTCGTCAGTTCCCGGAGCTGCTCCCAACTCAGCGCGTTCGGACTATTGTCAATAAAATCAGTGTATATGAAGAGGGTCGCCTTGAAATTGTACCGCTTTAATATGGGATATGCCAGTTCGTACGCGGATCGGTAACCATCATCAATGGTAATGGCCACAGTTTTTCGGGGCAGCGGCTGCTGGTAGTTTACAAACCTCAAAACGTCTTTCATGGTGACAGTATGATACCCTTCTTCTGCTAACATGGCCATCTGCCGGGCAAACTCTTCTACGGGCATACAGAGGGCGTTGGTGCACTTTTCGCTAAAATGATGATAGGTAATGATGGAAACCACCTGATAGCCATCAGCAGAGAGGCCGCCGGGATTGCGCGTTAACAACGGGATCAACAGCACTTGGCCTGGTTCAAGGGTCACCAGGTCATTGGCCTCCTCGATCATCCAGGTCTTCTCTGGGTCTCCATAAAAGCGGCGGGCGAGATCAGTAAGTCGATCACCTTTCTTGACCACATAAACTGCAACTTTTTTTGATTGGAAAAGTTTCCCAGCCCCCTCAGGCACCAGAGGTTCTTTTTCGGGGGCTGACCTGAGCCGGAATGCACTTGTCTCAGCAGTCGCCAGCCAGCAACAGAAAAAGATGGCTGCCAGAGGGACACATGTAACAACTGTTCCAGCAAAGTCAGTGCTCCTATGCCGTCTGCTCCCTTTCTTCCTTTCGGTCCAACACTTCATATATTTTCACTGGCTCCTTCCTGCCTTTGACCTCAATCTCTCCTCTCGATTGGAAGGTGAGGCTCGGATGTCCAGCCACCTTTATAAAGGCCTGCTCGCTGATGAGAATTTCGTCCGGACCTGCCAGATCGGTAAGGCGCGAGGCCACGTTGACGTTATCTCCGATTACCGTATATTCCATGCGCTTGCTGGAACCTAGATTGCCGGCAACCACTTCTCCTGTATTGATTCCGATACCCACCTGAATAGAATCCGCCATCGGTGGTAACTTCTGGTTCAATTTGGGTAAATGCTGGCGTACTTCCACCGCTGCCTGCACAGCCGACTCTACATGGGAGGGATCAGGAATCAAGGCACCAAAGACCCCCATAACCGTATCCCCCACGAATTTGTCAAGATAACCGCCATTCTGAATAATAACATCCGTTACCAGGGTGAAATAGGAATTGAGCAAATCCACCACAGCATCCGGATCGCTGCTTTCCGCCATTGTCGTAAACCCT
>WOR8_10008944_pt1 | contig 13452 bp, 12 predicted proteins | sample DeeMarSeWOR38_10_FD_19890 | JGI IMG/M metagenome (IMG submission 19890) | reverse complement strand
TTTTCGAAAAGTGATTACAATCCCCTCCCTCTTTAGAATTTCTTTCTTAACAATAATTCTTTGCGATTAAGTACATGGGTTGAAAAAACATTTTCATTCATTAGTTGTTTATCTTAGATTCTTTACACTACGGAATTAATCAATTAATAATCAAGAATTGATAACACTTTTTGTTCGTGCGGAGGTCTTTTTAATGATACATCCTCAACATATGCTCGTAAAGGCTCAGCTACGCTCCAAGCTTGAGATATACAGCCTCTACTTAGATGAGGTTCGTCGCCATCAAATATTTCGCTGACCATTCCCAAACCCGCCCGATAAAGCTCATCATTTAAGAGCGGTCGCAAATGCTGGTTAAATGAAAAATTTCGCCAATAATCTTCATGATCCTTTGTCTTCAGAAAGGCTGTAATGAAAGGACCAAGAAGCCACGCCCATACAGTGCCATTATGATATGAACTGTCCCGGTGTTTCCAATCACCGAGATATTTTCCAGCATATCGGGAATCAGTAGCGGGCAGAGTTTTTAGTCCATATTTTCCCCACAAATTTTTCCAAACTGTTTCAACAATTTTTTCTCCTTTCGTGATATCAAGCATAGAAAAATCTAATGAAACAGCGATTATCTGATTTGGTCTTAAGGACCAGTCAGCAGAATTTTCAGATACCACATCGTTAAGATATTCTCTTGTTGGGTTCCAGAATTTAGCTAAAAAGCTCTTCTTAGCATTTTTGGCCATTTCACCATACTGTTCTTCCTTATCTGATTCATTGAACTCTTTTGCTAAGAGCTGCATAGTTTTCAACAGGTTATACCACAAGGCTTGAATCTCAACCGCTTTCCCATGTCTGGGTGTAACAAACCGGTCAATTGTTGCAGCGTCCATCCAGGTCAGTTGTGGACCATGAGTGATCAAGCCATCTTCATCCATGTGAATTCCAAATATTGTTCCCCCAATATGCCAGTCTATAATATCGGTTAACGTTTTCCACAGTTTGTTTTGAACAAAGTCGAAGTCGGCAGTATATTTTAGGTATTGAAGAACCGCATTAAAGAACCACAGTGTTGCGTCCACGGTGTTGTAGAGAGGAATGTCTCCAGCTTTATCTGAAAAACGGTTTGGAATCACACCATTATGGCAATAATGGGCAAAATTCAATAATATTTCTTGTGAATCTCTAAATCTTCCTGTAATAAGTGTCAGTCCAGGTAATGAAATAAGTGCATCTCTACCCCAGTCATCAAACCAGTTGTAGCCCGCAAGAACAGACTTCTTTCCAGTTGAAGCTCTTTGGACAATAAACGAATCCGCTGATTGAATCAACCATTTTAACCAATCTGCTACATCTAAACCTGAGTTGTAAGCACGGAACATCTCGATTAAGGAGTTTCGTCGCTCTAACTCCTTTCGGTACAGAATATTGACTCCTTCAACCCGTCTGTCGAAGGATGAAAATAGTGCTCGAGTCTCCTGTTCATTTTTTCCAGCAGTTGCTAGAATAAAAAATTGTTTTGTTTCTTCGGGACCAATAGAAAACGTGAAAAAACCAGGTCTAAAGTAATCGTCTATACTGCTTTCGCTTCGAGAAGCATCCGTTCTATAAAATAGTTTGTCAACCCACCAGTTTTCCTCAACAAAGAGGTTGCTATTTCCTGCGGATAAAAACAAGGATGAAAGATAGTTTGAGGGTTCAACAATTACTCCATCCAAATAGCGTTTCTGAAGAAACGTCCAAGATAGTTTGTCCCTTTGGGTTACATTGTAGATGTGCCGTGAATTTACTAGTGGCGAAACTTTTACAACCGCATTTTCTTTAGAAGAATTAGATGCTTCATACATTACAATTGTTGCATTTTTCATATGGGGCATAAAAACTGTCTTCTTTAGTTTAAAACAGTCCACAGCATACCTGAACGTGGGTAGAGGAGCAACAGAAAATTCTGAAAGAAAATGGTAGCCCTTAGGGTGAATTACATCAACGAACTCGTTTGTTCCGATCTCGAATGTTTCGGTTCCTATTGTTATTTGCTCGTCAAGTTTTGTTAGCAGAACCCAGCGATTTACCGGTGGATTAAAAGCAGCAACAAGTAGTCCATGATATTTTCTGGTGTTAGTTCCCAGAATAGTTGAGCTGGCATATCCTCCCAACCCATTGGTTACAAGCCACTCCAAACCTAAAGCTTGATTAACATCAGAGAGTTTATCTCGCGTAACATTTATTCTGGGCAAATCCAATTCTGTGACACCATTTTAAAGTTTATTGCAAAAGCTTGGCTATGTTTTTTCCTGTACCTACATTGAAGTGATTGGCGACTGTGCAACATTTGGTCCTCAATAGTAGTGCATGAGGAACAGGAAGCTCAAGTTCTGTGAGAGTCTCAGCGTGACCCATACCTTTTGCAACTACAAAATCCACTGCATGGTAAACAGTAATGAATTCTTCAGAGCAATCTTCGAGAAACAAACCTACAGAGTCTGAACCAGTGGACATAATCTTGTTTGCTATTTTGTCCATTCCAACTTTTTGTGCATCTTCTAAGGTTGCATCATTAAGGATTGGTCCGCTTTTAACCGCCACTGTAACATGGTTTCCAAGATTTTTCAGTTCTTGCACAAGCAATGTGTCAAGAGCTATTTCTCCAGCGTTGTCAGTTAAGTACAGAACTGTTTTTACCTTCTTTGCTTCTTGGAATATTTGTGGAATCTCATCAATAGCTAGGTCCTCTTCAGCCTGCTTGATAAGATTCTCAAGATCCGTGAACTTGAAGGGATTATCAGGTAAATCAAATTCTATTATATTTCCAACAATTGCTGAAAGGCAAGCTTTCCTGAACTTTAACTCTGGAGAACCTTCCTTAGAGATTATGTTTGTTGCTAGAGGTAGAACATCTAGAGCTTTTTTGTTGCTAAGGTGCTTCTTATGTTTGTAAGGATCGAAGTTACCAGTTAAGTCTCTTATTAAGTGGTCACGTCTTGTTCCAAGATAGGCTGGATTAGCTGTAGGTTTGAATTCCTCAGCCAAGAATCTTAGGATTGAAGATAGCGTTTTAAATTGAAGAACTACATCATCTGTAGCTTCTTGGATCTGCAAGTAACCACGGTTGAGAATACATGAAATGCATCTGAGTTCAACGTTCAATTATTATTCACTCTTAAACTCCAAAACTACAACCACAATATAATGGTTTTACAACGATCATGAACTTATTAAAACAAAATTTTTGTAATTATCACACTAAAGCGATTCATTTATAGCGACTGAGAACTCCATCAACACTTTTCTAGGATCTTTGGCTTTTACAATTCCGCTAGCCACCAAAACTCCCCTAGTGCCAAGCTTCAAGGCAGCAGCTACATCCTCACCTTTTGTAATTCCTGCACCACAAAGAGTTAACACGCAAGGGTTCACATGCTTTACAAGTGTGACAGTCTGAGTTACTACCTCAGGCTTAGATTTGGAAACGGGAATTCCAGTCCCAATCAATTCTGGTGGCTCCAAGGAGACTATGTCAGGCTTAAGTGCAGCAGCAGCTTCGCTTACAGCAGCATTATTAGTACACACGACAGACACCATACCAGATTCCCGTGCCCTCGCAATTATAATTTCAATATCACACAGTTTTAGTCGCCGCTCGGAATGGTTAATTAAGGTTCCGACTGCACCTGCCTCTTTTACTGATTCCAAAAGGACATGTCCTGTTGAATTGCCCGGAAAAATGGGATCAATATGCTGTGCAAAAACTGGAATTGAAACTGCATCACAAACAGATGCAAGATCTGCCAATTGAGGGGCCACGCTAATGTTCACCCCGGTCTCTAAGCTAACCTCTTCTGCAATTCTAGAAAGCATGATAGCTTTTTTTCCGGTCCCTTCAGAGTATGTTTTGTAGTTTACTATAATGATGGGTACCTTGAGGTTTTTCATCATTTTTCGCCGCTTAATGTTATGTCTATGAAACTTAAAGAGTTAACCTTCGAAAATTAATATTCCTATCTTCGTCTCTATATTTCTGCTCAGGAAAAAAATGAGCAAAATTATAAATTATTGAGATTTAATGCAAAAAGTAACAAAAATAGTTATCCTTGGAAAGGTGGTCGGGCTGTGGTTGTAATAGAAACTGAAGTTGTTACACCTGATCGCCAAAGGGTTAAGGTGATAATTTGATTGGGTGACACTTCCACTTCCATATATGCAGTCAAGTCTTCTCCAATGAATGTGGGATGCCCATCTATAGCTAATATAATATCAACAGCTGTTACTCCTTGAGGTCCGCTTATTGCAGCTTCTAGACCCGCTTGATCTGCTGGATAGTCTGGAACCACACTCCAAACTAGAAGCCCCGTCTGATAGGGATCAACATTCAGTATATTAAATTGTTCTACAACTTCCGGAGTTAATGCCAAAGGCGAAACACCTATGAAAGGGTGATTATATGTCCCGTCATCGACAAGGCTTGGAATAACTCGCTTTAGGATGTTTACGGGAACTGCAAAGTTAAACCCTACTTCTGTACCAGCATTTGTTATTCCAACAACCCTTCCGGAAAGGTCTAATAAAGGTCCACCTGAACTCCCTGGGGCAATAGTCAAGTCGAGCTGAAGTATTGGGACAATTATTGGATCAATATCAAGTGTCCTGTTGACTTGACTGATATATCCAACGGATAGGCTTTCGGTAAGCCCTAGAGGATTTCCTATGGCGATAACCTGCTGTCCAATGCTGGCTTGATCACCAAAGCTCAAGGGTTCAGCACCAATTGGAACTTTTGATACCGATAGGACAGCTACGTCAGAGTAAGGATCAGACCCAATTACTGTAGCTTGCGTTCTTGTTCTGTCAAAGAATTCAATTTCAATATCTGTTTCGCCTTCGACAACATGATAATTTGTGGCAATAAGGTTTGAATTATTAAATAAGAATCCCGAACCCTGACCTATTGGAGTTCTTATTACAACAACAGATCTGTGTGTAATATCATATACTTCTGCGGGTGTAAGATTTAGCAGCTGGTCAACGATTTCATCCAAGTTTGAAAGTTCAGCTATTAGACTCTCAAGGTTTTCAACTGTGGTTTCGATTTCGGCAAAGTCTGTTGATGTGCTTTGATTTAGAACTCTAACTTGATTGGTTAGGTTCGATAGATTTGAGTTGATTTCTCCGATGTTAAATCTTAGGTGGTCGAGGGTGTTCTGTAACTCAAGGATTTGGTCTTTCTGTGAATTTAATTGATCAAGAGTATTTTGGAGCTCGTTGATGTGCTGTTCTTGAGAGCCAATTTCGTCTAGGTCACTTTGTATCGAATCAAGCCTTTTTTCCAGTAAACTGAACTGATCCAAGGCATTTTGTATTTGGTTAAGTTTTTCTTCTTGGGCATTTAGCTGCTGTTGAAAATGATTGTTGTCAAGAATCAAATAGCTGTTAATAGCTGAAAATACAATAGCGACAATTGCTATTGTAGCTACTACCTTTAAAGTCAGGCTAGACATGTAATTAACTCAATAATCTAAGTGTTTTAAGAGTTTTGGAATATCGCTAAACAAAAGTATTAACATTGTCAAAATCACTTGGATCAAAAGCACAACAATTGTCAGTATAAGAATGAAACTATGGCATCGCATAATCAGAATTATTGATAGAAGAATTGAAAAAAAACTAAATTCAAAAGATTGGTAAATATAAAGAAAAAATTTTAGGTTCAATTAACAAAGTTATCTTTTGATCGTTTACAGCTGATTATCATGAGTAGAACAATTGGAGGCAAGAGAAACCCCAAGGTTATAGGGCAAATAAAGAAACCCAAATCCTCTTTGACCGATAACCATTGGGTATTAAAGCTTCTAAATGAACAAAACCTCTCCTCCGACTTGAATAATAATAAGTTACTGACTAAGACTCGAGGAAACAATCTATGTACATTATGTAAAGGGGGTAAGTTTCTCTGTGGAAAAAACAGATGCCCACTTGTTGTTAGATTCAGCTCTTATTTCAGGTCTGCTCATCTGCTTCAGGGAACGGATTTGGATGGGGCTTGTCCTCCAGGAGTATTTGTGGGGAGAATCGGTTATCCTTATGTTTATGCTGGACCTCTTGTTCCGCCTATCCATGAGAACACGACAAATTATGATTTGCCAGAATCATGGTTTGGAAAGTCCATTGATGAAATTGTTGGTTTCCGCTCTTTACTTGTTAGGGGGAAGCATAGGGTTCATGTGAAGAAGTTTGAAGATTCAGGAAAAATTATGGATCAGACTATTGATTTGGCGTTATCAGTTCATCCTGTTGATGTTGAGTTGTCCCTAAAGAAGAAACCTGTTGGATCGCTTGTTCTGGATGACCAGGTTCAGCCATTTGGACCGTCTGCTCCACTAAAAGAAATGCAGATATCCAATTCTCGTTGGGATCACAATATTCAGAAAGCTTACTTCGATGATGATCTGAATGCTTCGGAAGCTGTTTCCATCCTTTTCCAGAAAGGAACTTTGGTTTCAAAGATTCAACGCGCTTTTAGTGTCGGTGCTTTTGGTATAAAGAACCAAAGACGATTGGTTCCAACCCGTTGGAGTATAACAGCAGTAGATAGCATTGTCTCAAAGGACATTATTAAAAAGATCAAAACGTTTCCAGAAATCAATGAATATAGGATCTATGAGTCCTGTTATTTAGATAACGTATTTCAGGTTTTGATGATGCCAAGAGAATGGAGTTATGAAGCAATGGAAGCATGGTATCCAGGTACTGTTTGGAATCCAAGCAGTAGAAACATAGTTATGTTTTCAGACAGGGAAGGTTTTGATGGTCGTACTACATATGCAAGTATCGGAGGATGCTATTATGCTGCTCGTTTGGCAGTTGGAGAATTGCTTATAAAAGAACGTAGACAAGCAACTGTAATTGTTTTGAGGGAAGCTCATCCGGGATACATTATGCCTGTCGGGGTATGGCAGGTAAGAGAAAATGTGAGAAATGCGATGCAACAGATGCCGAAAAAATATGAAACATTAAATGAGGCTTTAAACCAAATGGGCAGCAAATTCCAAATTCCGATGAAGCAATGGATAGAAAAAAGCAGCTTAATAAGTAATTCTCTTTTCCAAAAAAGATTAACTGATTACCATTGAAAAAACCTGATTACTTGTATCTCCAGAATAACATACCGCCATCACTGAAACTTCCACATTCATATTTGAATCCGCTGTTTTGAATTTTTTTGCTTCTAATGATTTTCCACCTTTTTCAAGTTCCTTTTGTTCATAACGGAAACTACATAAGACATACCAAAGAAGACACAAAGAGAGTGGGTATTGAAATGGCAGCTATCCTTATGAAAAAATTTCATCCTTTTGCTTTGTTGATTACAGTTGGTATTTTTTTCTTGATAATACTAAACTTAAACAGCACAGTTCCACTTTCTGAAAAAATTGGTTTTCTAGCCATTGCAGGAGCATTCTACATCACAGTCATTATGTTCGAGTCTTGGAGAATGAACCAAAAATAGAAAGAAAGACCGCACGTTACTTGTTTTAACTTTTTTCGCCAATCAGATCTGAATTTATCATTTAATTGGCTAAAAAAAGGGAGTTTTGCAAAAACACAATGAATAATTCTACCATTTGTCAAAATGAGCAATCTTTTTGATAGATTTCTTTGGAAGTTGACTTGGGATTTCTAGCGGTATTCCGAAGGCAACAGCACCAACTATTATCGAATCGGAAGGAAGCTCCAATGTACATTTGAGTTTCATTTCATTAAATGCACCCATCCAACACGAACCAACTCCCTGAACCCATCCTGCAACCACCATATTTTGGAGAGCAATCGTTACATCCATAAAACATGCTTTTTTTGCCCAACTATTAAAACTCTGAAAATCACAGGCTTCTTTTGCCTTATCACTTCTTGCTATCACAAAGTGCCAAGGTTGTTTATTAGTAGCCGAAGGAGCAAGTCTTCCAGCTTCTAATATATTATTCACAACTTCCTCACTCACAGGTTCATCTTTATATCTCCTGATGCTCCGACGAGAGAGGATTTGATCAATACATTTCATAATTTATAGAAGTTGAATGGTTATTAATTTAGATATTCTAAATTTTTTAAATATTTTTTGTTACCCTATTATCTAATCCTGAAAAAAAGAGGAAGTTTTGGAGGAATACAAATGGAGATTTCACCAGGAAAGAAGTTGATAACAGATTATTTTGGAAAATAAATGATTATTTTGTTTTTTGAAGACTTTTCATCATCAATTTCGTCATATTAATTTATAATATATTTTAACAAATTTTTTCCTTAACATAATATCTGAAGATTTATCTCACAACTAAAAGCTGATTAAGGTAGGATTAAACGATATAAACATTAGAAATTTGTACCGATTGATTTTAGCCCTTTATGTATTCAAAACTTTAGTATGAATTAGATAATATTGGTTATTGCTCTCACCGAAAATAAGACCTGCTCTGCACGCATAAATCCTTTAACTTATTATCTCATACTGAGATATCCAAAATTTGTTCATTCAAAGGTTGCGTGGTTCAGGCTATGGTGAGAGCATCCATCATCAATTCTTCAGGCAATATCAACATTGAAGTTCCTTTAACATAACACCCTAACTTGGAAAAGCTAACTTTATAAAAAGAAGAGTTTTGCTACAGAAAAGTGAAGATGTATCTGCTATGTAATAACCAGCATTTCCTTAACTTATTCTGTATATCAAAATTTATTGTTCTTTAAAATTTAATAAATTAGAAGTGAATGTGCACATTTCGCGCGGATAGAGGAAATAAAAATGCACACATTCACGATTTCGAATAGGTAAGAAACCATTTAAGGTATATTCCGATTTACGATATAAAATAAATATTTTACAACTGAAAAATGGAGCAACTCGATAGTTTTTCATTTTTTAACTTTAAAGCAGGGTTGATTGAAATTTTGTTTTCAACATCTTTTTAAGAAATTGTTATAATCAATATCAAGTAGCCTTACTAAATTTCCAAAAAAATAACATGGCTAGAATCAGAAAAACAAAAGCTGAAGCAAAAAACAGGAAAAGATAATTTGTAGAAAGAGCGAATAATTTGTCAAACAACAGAATCTACCTCATTTATTGTTTTTATTGTTTAGAAAATAATAAGCTGTATTTCGATTGATAGAATATTCAATCAATCGATTAAACTAATTAACAGAGAAAAACTTAATCGAAAAAAAATTTGATGAATAAAAAAGTTGGTAACTAATACCAATTTTGATTGTTCAATTCTAATATTTTCCTTTTCGGTCTCATGTATTCTAAAGAAAATATTCAGGCAATAAACCCGTTGAGATGTATTTCCAAATTGAGAAACTATTCTTATTGTATGATTTATTAAAAATAACAAATTGCATAAATTGTTTAATTCAAATTTAGAGTAAAAAATTTGGAAGTGCATTGTGGTTTGTTTGTTCTAGAAGTTTGTACTATCAACAATGTAAGTATTGAAAGGATAGAAATAACAGTTTAAATGCTTACTTGCCAATCTTCCTTTTCAATAGAAGTGTGCTATGGCGGTGTTTAAATACGAAAAACAAAAATGAGGTCAAAGTTGTTGCCAAAATTCTGCGAGTAGCGGCCAAAGGTTCTAAAGAAACAGAAATCATGGAACGCTGCAAATTGGATTCTATGTCAATAGAAAATTATTTGTCAGCTTTAACAGAATTAAATTTTCTTACTGTTGAAGATGAAAACGAGATATATTGTCGAACAACTGACAGAGGACTAGAATTCCTCAATACTTACCATAGGCTTAGATGGCTATTATGGGGTAAAGACAATGATTTCATGCTGATGCGTCTTCTTGAACAGATGAAAAAAAGGGAGCAGTCTCCCTTTTATGTTAGCTAGGAATCGCCACTTTTACTAAAGTAATTAAAAAAATTTGGGGTAAAGTCGATTACGTCCTGGAATAATGATATCTATATTAGAAATTAAGAAAATAGATTGATAAGGTGTTGGGGTGATCATGGAAAAGAAAAAGGAGTTCGATGTTGTTGCAGATATCCTACGTGCAGCGGCTTTGGGTACCAAAGAGTCAGAAATTATAGCCGGATGTAATATAGACCGTGACAATCTTGAAAAATATTTACCTGTCATTATGGTTCTAAAATTATTGAGCGTAAAAAAAGAGACAGAGAATTTTTATCAAACAACAACCAAAGGGTTGGAGTTTCTTAGATTTTATCATGGATTACGATGGCTTCTATGGGGCAAAGAGGATGATTATGTCCTAGTAAAAAGTATGAATGAACTGAAAACAGAAGAAAAACCATACTATGTAAGATAATAACGAAATCTTTAAAAAAAATCCTCAAGTTTTTGGGATTCTGATCTTTGTAAAACAGCGGCACATTTTTTTGGGTCTATGGATTTAAATTCTAGTCCCAAGCCGATTAAAACTTTTTGAACATCTTTAGCTAAACGGGGAGCTACAAGTATACCTCTAATTTCTCTGTGTGCTACATTTTTAATAGATTTAATATATTTTGCTAGTTGAAAAGCCGCGTCTCTTCCTGCCGTCTTCCTTTTGAGTTCCACCACAATTAATTTTCCTTCCATATCAATGCCATAGATGTCTATAAATCCAGGTTCAATCTTTTTTTCAAAAGAAATAGGTTGGAAACCCTCCTCTAGAAGTGAAGGATTAATTAGAATCGCTTTTTGCATATCCGATTCACTGGCGTAAAGAGAAAAGGTGCCTTTATCATTTAATTTCATGGTGGAAATGAAGAAGATCTGATTAAAAGATAGTTTAATCGACTCAGATGGTTTTTTTCGTATAGCTCGAATTTGAAGAATGTCGCCAACGATTCTGGTTTGGAAGATGCATCCAGCCGGTTGCCAGTTGACAGGTTCATACCCAAAAGGGCGATGAACTAATACAGATCCGTCTTCCTTGATCATTACGATACGTTCTCCAGGTTCCAGTTTTGAGCTTGCTCGTCCCTTATAGTCTACCCAACAACTACCAACTAGAATTACTGTCCTATGTTCCGAAACGGCAGTTTTAACGAACTCCACTGCTTCTATTATATTTGGATTTTCTATAATAGAAACAGATTTTCTTTTGGACATACGTTTCGCCGACAATCTTTAGAATAACGAATATAGATAAGACTTTTGAGAAGTATGAAAGAATGGAAAGAAAAGCTAGCAACAATACATCATTATGACAAGCAAGCAGCAATATACGACGTTCAATATAGGGGAGAACAGAACTCAAAAATAGAAGACATTCTAAAAAACATGGAACTAAACACAAACGAGCAGATTCTAGATATTGGATGCGGTACAGGTTTCTTATTCCAGTATATTCCCCAAAAAGTTGGATTTATTGTGGGAGTGGACATTTCATTAAATGCACTAAAAGAAGCAAAAAAGCGAATAAAAAACAGGTTCAGCATCGCTCTAATTCGTGCAGATGCCGACAATACCCCATTCTCTGACTCTACATTCGATAAAATCTTTGCAATAACTGTTTTGCAGAACATGCCAAAACCAGTTAAAACAATTACAGAAATGATGCGAGTAGGCAAAACAGAAGCCATATTTGCTGTGACTGGATTAAAGAAGAAATACACCCAAAAAAGTTTTTTGAACATTCTCGGAAAGACAAAACTTAAAGTTGTCTCATTGAATTCGAGTCAGCAGTTAAAGGGGTATATTGCGCTTTGCAGAAATGTTGAGAGTTAATGTAGGCTTTATCTGAAAGCTTTCTAAATGTTTTGTAGATGAAACCTGATGAGCAATGATGGGTACCGAGAGATTATTTTCCGTTTAATGGAGATTGCCAATCCAACAAAGAAGGATCTGGATAAACTAAAAATGAAGGTTGCAGGAAAATACAATCTAAATAAGGTTCCATCTAACGCTGAAATAATTAGACATCTTACGCCTGAAGAAAGAGTCAGATTAATTCCAATCCTAAGAAGAAAGGTTGTTCGGACAATATCAGGGGTAACTGTTGTTGCTGTTATGACGAAACCTTCGCCCTGTCCTCAAGAGGAACCTTGTGCTTATTGTCCTGGAGGTCTTACATTTGGAGTTCCGCAAAGTTATACAGGTTACGAACCAGCTGCGTTAAGGGGAGCGCAAAATGAGTATAACGCATATGATCAAGTTAGAACTCGTATAGAACAACTTGAAGCTATAGGGCACAAAGTTGACAAAGTAGAGCTCATTATAATGGGTGGAACATTTCCAAGTACACCCCAAGAATACCAAGAAGATTTTGTTAAACAATGTCTAGATGCTATTACAGAAACAAAGTCCAGTTCGCTCAATGAAGCAAAAAAGACAGCAGAAACCAGTCGAATCCGAAATGTCGGAATTACGGTTGAAACTAGACCTGACTGGGCAAAAATGGATCAGGTTAACAATATGCTTTCAATGGGAGTAACTAGGGTGGAACTTGGTGTTCAGAACATTTACAACGATATCTATGAAAAAGTAAACAGGGGTCATCGAGTTCAGGATGTTATTGAAGCCACTCAGGTAATGAAAGATGCGGGTTTAAAGGTAGTCTATCATCTTATGCCTGGTTTGCCGGGATCAAACTTTAAACTTGATCTTAAGGGTTTCAAGGAAATATTTTCGAATCCGAATTTTAAGCCCGATATGATCAAACTTTATCCTTGCTTGGTCATTAAGGGAACAAAAGTGTACCAGTGGTGGAAACAAGGAGACTATCATCCTTATACTACAGAAGAAGCTGCTATACTGATCGCAGAATTGAAGAAGTTTGTTCCTCCTTGGGTTAGAATCATGAGGGTCCAACGAGATATACCTGCAAATCTGATTGAGGCAGGAGTCAAATTAAGTAATCTTCGCCAGATTGCATTGGAAAAGCTTGGAATAGAGGGAGGTAAATGTCGTTGTATAAGGTGTCGAGAGGTTGGACACCGATGGCTTAGGGATGGAGTTAGATTAGATCCAGAAAAGATCATGATAAAAACTATTTCTGAGGAAGCTTCGGATGGACAGGAATTGTTTATTTCCGCGGAGGATCCAGGAAATGATGTTTTGGTAGGTTTTGTTAGATTAAGGATTCCTTCAGAAAAAGCAACCAGACAAGAGATAGCATTGGACAAAACTGCAATCGTTAGGGAACTCAGAATTTATGGTCCACTTGTTCCAGTTGGGAAACAGTTAGTTGAAGCATGGCAACATAAAGGCTATGGCGGAGTTCTTTTATCTGAGGCTGAACGAGTTTCCACTGAAGACTATAACCGAAATAAGATTGTTGTAATAAGCGCTCTTGGAACCAAACAATATTACAAACAGTTCGGCTATTGTTATGACGGACCATATGTCTCAAAACAGCTTAACTGAATCATTTAATAAACTGGTCGAAGTAATGAAAGATGTTTTCAGCATAATCAGCTGAAGGAAAGAATAATGGGAGAAAACGGGTT
>WOR8_10008641_pt1 | contig 13453 bp, 11 predicted proteins | sample DeeMarSeWOR38_10_FD_19890 | JGI IMG/M metagenome (IMG submission 19890) | reverse complement strand
TTGAAAACCTTTCACTTTAACGATCGTCTGCTCGATCTCCTGTCCAAAGGCTCCGGCATTCATGCGCAGCGCGCCCCCCACACTGCCGGGGATTCCGGCCATCAGTTCCATACCGCCGAATCCCTGGTCAACCGCATCCTGGATCAGGTCCAGCAAACGGGTGCCGGCCATGACGGTTGCGGCAGTGTGATCAAAGTGCCATCCACTGAGATTGGCACCCAGATAAAGGATGACCCCCGGCCAGCCCTTATCGGAAACCAGCAAATTCGAGCCGAGGCCCAGGATAAACAGCGGGATGCCGGCCTCACGCAGGATCGCGAGCACCTCCCCGATACCGTCCTCGTTTGTGGGTGCAGCCCAGACCGCTGCCGGGCCACCGATTTTATAGGAGGTATAGGGCGCGATCATTTCATCGGTTTTTACCTCGATCCCTGCCACCCCGGCCAGTTGATCTGCGATACCGGCCACATCAAAATCTATGCTTTCAGTCACCTCACGCTCCTTCTACCTGCGAACGCGCCAGATCAAACGGCACCTTTTTGTTTAAATCGTCCTTTAAAATTGGGTGGTCGTGCATATCACCGACGCAGCCAACGTATTCGTTTCATTGGCGAAAATAATTTGAAGTGTTCCTGTTAAAGCACATAATCCTGTGGAAAGCAATTTTAGGTGCTGCCTTTGACAAGACTCACAGATGACAGATGACAGAAAAAAGAGGTCAGTCTGAGTGCTTCACCATCCAGTTTTTTTCATGTGTTTTCTGTCATTTGACGTCTGTCCGCTGAAGCCTGAATTGTAAGCATAAAAGCGTTTAACCGACCAATTCTTGGGTAGAAATTATTTTGTTTGAAACCTTAAAAATTGTTCGGGAGATCCAACATGTTCAGAAAAGGAATAATACCAAAGATAATTTTATTGGTGCTGATTTTGGGTATTGCCCTGAGCCAGGCATTTTCCAGCGTCATTGAGGAAAAAAGCAAAACCTATATTGTCGATCGGCATGGCGAACGCTGGGATGTTACCCAGGCCCTATCGATTGGTTTTGAGCCCCATCGGTTTCAACATGGAATCGGCCGCAATGCATTTACACCGCTCGATGATTCACAGTTTAGCAGAGATAAAGACGGCGTGCGGCGTAATGAGCGCGTTATCGGCATCAGCGAAGGTGAACATGCCAACGCCTATTCGGTATCAAAACTCTGGCGGCACGAGGTGGCAAACAGCTTTATCGGTGACCGTCCCATTGCAGCGGCTTACTGACCGCTTGTAAATTTAGCGGCTGTGTACAGCCGCCAGGTCGACGGGCGCGATATAACGCTGGTGCCTTCAGGCTGGACCTATGACAGCACCTTTGTATTGTATGATAAAGAAACCGGTTCGTTGTGGTATCCAAACGATGATGGGCTGATAAGCATCCAGGGCGTTTATTTTAAAAGACAGCTCCCCGGGCTGGCCTTTGAGGAGACGCAATGGAAAGAGTGGGTGAAGAAACATCCGCATTCCCGGATTATGAAATAAAAAAAACTCAAGTTTTTCCTGTGGTTGCCGATAGATTTTCTGGTAGGGGGGACTCAAAAAAAGGAGGCAACTATGGAGACTCAGGATTTTTTACGAGTCATCAACGAATTGGATTTCATATTGGATGATATTGATGAAATTAGCGGACAACTGGATCTGACCAAAGCCGAAAACAACAAGATGTTTCAAGCGATTAGCAGCATCGAAAAAACAAAAAAAATTCTCGTTGAACTTTTTCCCAGTATAAAATCTCTTGATTATGACGTACGTGAAGATCTGACAGCCGAACTCATGGAAAGTTAGAGCTGGCTGAAAATACATCCGACGGGGGACGGACGGCCCCGCTTGGGGCCTGCAGTTAAGGATAATGAAAGCACGAGCCATACGGTTAAACATACCGGGGTATAATCTGTTTTCGGCCGCTTTAAACAAATTTGATAAAGACGACTGTGTGACGCTGTCTTTATCGGTGTCTTTTGTTTTTTTGCTATCGATCATTCCGTTTTCCACTTTAAGCATTCTGATTGTTGATCTGATTAAAGGCCTCTTTATTTCCGATAGTGCCTGGAGCGGCAATATTTCGGAGGTGCTCGCGGAAGAAATAAACCATATCATTCCTTTCGTAACCAAAAATTGGATTAAGTCCCATGTTGTTAACCCGGATGCCTACGGATCCTTTAAGGCCATCAATTTTTTAATGCTGCCGATTATCAGCGGCCTTTTTTTTAAATCGCTTGAAACCTCCTACCGCAAGATATTCCAGCTTCCCCCCCGGCATTTGCTCTTTGGGCAAGCGTTCTATGTCATTATCAGCGTTTCTGCCGGCTTACTTTTTTTTATGTCCAACTTTATCCTGATTATTGTTTCAACGGTCATATCCCATCTTTTAAATGCCATGAACAACGCGCCCTATGTTAATCAGGTTTCCCAAATGGTTATGACCGCATTTACGTCTCATCGAATCAATGTCTTATCTGTAATGGTGCTGATTGCCTTTTATCTGGTCACCATCAAGTTGTTTCTGAATATAAAAATACAGCTGCGGCACCGACTGGTTTCAGCACTTGTCTTTTGCCTGCTGTGGATCGTGGCCCGTAAGCTTTTCAGCGTGTATATCAGTCATATCACCGAAGTCAACGTATTGTACGGCTCCCTTAGCTCCGTTATCGTCATCTTAATGTGGATTTTTTACTCATCTCTGGCCCTGCTATTTTCCGTAGAAATTCTTCACGCGCTGCATTCCGGTCATTATCACTACCGGCAATGGTAAAAAGCATAACGCCAAGCGCATAGGGCAGAGCGCAAAGTGTTGAAAAGCGCTGGCCATCCGCATCAACTTTTATTACGCGATGCGCCATACGCTTTGCGCTATGTTTTTTAAGTGACCCCCTTCATCCCAATCGAGAATCGCATGGTTGCTTTCGAAGCAATACTGCCTATATTATTCTTACTTAAAATGAACGTATTTGCGATACACTAAGGAGCGAGCAATGAGTGAATCAATTCGAATTTCTCCGCAGGAAGCGAGGCAAAAAGTTACTGCAGGACAGGCGCTTCTGGTCTGCGCTTATGACGATGCCGACAAATTTAAAACCTGTCAACTTGAGGGGGCACTGTCTTTTTCGGAATTCCGGTCGAGACTGCCCGGGCTTGCCAAAAATCAGGAAATAATTTTTTACTGTGCCTGACCGCAGGAGGCCAGTGCCGCCGGTCTGGCGGCAAAATTAAATAACGATGGCTACACCAACGTAAAAGTCGTTAAGGGCGGTGTGGCAGCCTGGAAAGCGGCCGGGTACCCCATGGTTTAATCGTAAGCCATCCACAGATTGCGGGCCTGGTGGGGGCCTTGCGGTTTTTCTTTAATCAACCGAATTTTCAGGAAGATATTGACATGCTTATCCTCCCGGTTTAAACAATAAACGGTCCCTGCAGAACCATTATCTGAGGGAGGATCTGAACATGACCTCTTTATTGCGCAGCGCTATTTTGACATGCTCTTTCCTGATCTTGGCTGGCTGTGCCAGTGACGGTATCCCGAAGTGGAGACAATTTCACGGTAACTTGGCCGGCCAGGGCTATATACCGGTGGAAAGCGGCTTTGCGCTTTCTTCGGCGTGGGTTGCCGGACCCTATAAACTGACGAGTTCCTCTCCGGTTATCGGAAACGATATCAATGGTAAACAAATCGTTTATATCGGTACCGCGGATGGTGAACTGGTGGCCATCGATTCAGAGGATGGTCATGAGCGCTGGCGTCGTTCATTCGCTTCCAAAGATGAAATTGCCCATATTGTTTCCACCCCCGCTATCTCCAGAAATGGAAATGTTTATGTTATCACCCTCCACCCATTAGCCGACCGGCGTTTCAGAAGTGTCCTGCACAAGGTCGATGAATTCAATAGAATTCGCTGGTCGTATGCATTAGCGGATGACGGATTCACATCTGGCGCCCCCAGGATTCTGAAATGGGGTGAAGACACGCTTATTTTTGTTTACCTGACGGCTGTCGTTGATGATGATCCCCAGGGGGCGCTTTTGGTTTTGCGCGACAACGGCAAGGCAGTTGACATACTCGATCGCAAAGCCTTGGGCCGCTGTGTGTGGGGCAGTGCCGAACAGCGTGCCACCCGTCAAGATGTGTTCGATTCATTTTCAGCGGTCGCGGAATTTATTTCCGCAAATCCGGCCGAAACCGGCGGCCGAAACTTGCCGGATATATTTCTCGATCCGACTCCGGCTGTTTTTACGGATAGAAAAATACCACTGATCGCAATTGCAGATAACCTTTGCAGCATCGGTGCCTATGAATGGGATGATGAATTATCAGTTGTCTGGCGGGAATTTCATCCGTTTGAAAAGCATTCCTCCACCGCTCTGTTGCCCGACGGCATGATGGTTTTCGGACGACAGGATGGAAAGACGCTGGCCTACGATATGGAAACCGGTGTCAAATTGTGGGAGTATGACGCCGGCCGGCCGGTCTTTGCGACGCCGGCGGCAGCCCCCGGGGAGAACCTCTTTATTATCGCAAAGGATCATCTTGCGGTTCTGAACCAACAGGATGGCACCCTCGTTCACGATGGAGAGCTGCCGCGCAAATTTGCCTTTTTAGGTCAAACTTATGCTTCGCCGGCGGTAACCGAAAATTGCACTTATGTATCTACCCGCGCGTTGCTTACCGCAGTCAGGATACCAACTTTAGCGGAAACGGCCTGGCATCCATTGCCCTGGCAAATAACGGTGCGGTTTACGCTGTGGCCGCTGATGGAACCCTCCACAAATATTTGGGGCCAAAATAAAAATTATCGGATAACCCCCGAAGGCTGGCAACACTTCAGCGGCGCACCATCTCAGGGACCACCTCTTTGTCCCGCTTCATATCTCTGCCTGGCGCTGCGATATTTCTCTTTTTCCTCTTCAGTTAAATTTTCCTGATGCGCACAACTTAAAAAGAGCATGATGCCGGCAAACACCCATGCAATGAGTTTTTTCATCGTTCGACCTCCTTTTTTTATCCATCCTCGTTTGGATGGCATACCATGCTTTTTCCGATCTATGGTTCGGAAATGAAATGTCAATGAATGCCATCGCAGGGTGGTTGAAATGAGCAGACGCTGGCATTGCGGTTGTGGAATTATTTGTGTTTGCCTTTTTGAGATTTTTGGGAAGTGTTTTCGGATAACCGCTCCATCACTTCCTGCCAGTCTTTTACGGATTGCTCTTTTTGGTTTTGATCAAACGTGTATCGTTTTTTTATATGGTCGGCAGCGGTGGCAAGCACGCTGGTCGGACCGATGATGGCATAAAGATTGATGCTTTTTTCTTTCAAGGCGTTGAGTGTCTGTTCTCCCTGCCACTGTAAAACGGGTGCGTCCGGAAACTCCATTTCATCCAGCCAGCTCCGAGCCATGCGGATGCCGGTAAACCGGCTCAAGTAGATAACGCGATATTTCTTGAGCAGCTGTTTAACGGCCTGGCGACTGGATCCGGCTGCGATATCTGAGATAAATGCATCTTTGAACCCACCTTCGATTTCAATCAGAATTGCCTTTTCGCTTTTTTTCATTACCAGCAGCAGACCGGCACCGCTTTCCCCTTTAGAGGTTGCCCTGACGTTAATGATACCCGCACGCCGGGGTTTATATTTGCGATACCCGTAACCATCACCACCGGTTAGATTTTTGCCGAAGCGTTTATCATCCAGATAAAACTCCACCAATCTGCCGCCGTCAGCAAAAATTCTTCCCTTGGTCAACACCTTTAAATAAACGGGTGTCCCGACGGTGGTCACCCGATCGTAAACAATAACAGCACTCAGGCCGCGGGCGGCGGGAAAAATTGAAATTCCTAAAATCAGTAAAGCGAGCCACAATTTTTTTGCCAGATAAGCCTTCATTTTCGCATTCTTGACACCTTAGACAGGTTTTCATAAAATACAGTTAAATTATCTCTATAATTATATAGCGTCCAACTGCCGTGTTGCCCCGCCAAAGCGGGATTTCACATCTATATTCTAATACAACAATTTTACCTTTATCATGACCGAATGGGCTGAGCCAAGAGATTTTAGGGAATGGGCGAAAAGAGTATTCGCATTGCGGCCTATTTTGTTGCTCATGATGGTCAGCTGCATTTTTATCCTCGAACTTCGCTTTGATTGGATGGAACGCATGTTAGGGTCCTATCTGGTGACCACGAATTCAGAGCGCCCTGAATCCGGTTCCATCTGGGAAAAAAGTCATCAAACCCGAACCGCCCAGCAAACCCTCGAACAAATCATAACCGATCGTCAGGCACTGCAGCGTGAAGCCCGCAGTGCCGCTACCTTTACGCAAATTGCCGCCAATGTGGCCCTCGGAAAGGGGGTGATGCTTTCAGCTGATCATTTCCGCAAACTTTATTCACGATTGGCACCGTCGATTGCCCATGACATTATCTCCCCTTTTGAACTGCTTGGACTTGTCAGCAACGGGCGCTGGCGCCGGACGTATTTCGAAAAATCCGTTACCGGTTTGATGATCTATCTGCTGGATGCCAACAATCGCGTGTTGCGGCAACTTGAACTGGATTCCGTTGTGCTGTCCCAGTTGAAACGCGGTGAAGTGGCTCTGGCAGAATCTCTGGATCAGTTGCCGATTTTTAAAAATCGTATCTATCCTGCCGATCAGTTTTTTAATTCGCTGGAATCCTTTCCCGAAGAGGTGCGCCGCAGCATGGTGCCGCATCCGGAGAAGCTGTTGGACATATCCGGGAAAATTGTACGCGTCGGCATATCTGATGAAACCCTGTCCGGCTTTATCGAGCTGGCCTTTGAATTTTTCGATGGCACCCAGCACCGCGTCGTTTTAGTTCAAGGTCATGAATGGGCGGTCTGGCGCTTGCGATCCCATCTGGAAGGTATGGATATGGATAAGGCGGCCGGTCAAACCAATGAGCAGAAAAAACACTGGACCCGTCAATGAGCCTATTTGCCGTAAGTTTGCGTCGCTTCAGCATCCTTTTATTCCTGGGGCTGACCCTGGCAGGTCTGGGGGCTTTGCTGACGACCGGTCTGTTTTTCATTGCGATACGCGAATTACCCCAGGTACCGCAGCCCTTAGGGCGTATCATCGAAACGCCGCCTACGGAAATATTTGCGGCGACCGGCGAAAGGTTGATGGTTATTGGCGGTCGGGAAGTCGTCCCTCTCAACCGGATTTCCCCTTTTTTTATCGAAGCGGTAATCGCCACCGAAGATCATCGGTTCTGGGAGCACCATGGCCTTGATAAACTGCGTACCCTGAAAGCACTATGGATAACTGTTTTTGAACGCGGCAGGATCCAGGGGGCGTCAACCATCACCCAGCAGCTTGCCAAGAATCTGTTTTTCAGCTATCGGCGGACCTATATGCGCAAATTTCGGGAGCTACTGGTGGCCCTGCAAATCGAGACGCAATACAGCAAGCGTGAGATCCTGGAAGCCTATCTGAATCAAATCCCCTTTGGCGTCGGCGCTTATGGAATTGAACAGGCTGCCCGCTCGTTTTTCGGAAAACCTTCGCTGGAGCTTAATCTGGCCGAATCCGCCCTGCTGGCCGGTCTGCCCAAGTCGCCGACCCGCTATAACCCCTTCCGGTATTTTGAACGCGCCAAAAAAAGACAGCGGCTGGTTCTGGAACGCATGAAAGCTGTGGGCTACACAACCCATGAAGAAGCAGGGGCTGCTTTTCAAGCCGAACTGCAATTGACGCCTCATTCAGCCGGCACACCCAAAGGCAGTTATTTTCTCGACCTGGTCTTAAATGATCTCGAAGAACGTTACGGCCCGGAGGTCCTTTACCACGGTGGGCTGAAGGTCAGCACCACGCTGGATCCCCAGCAGCAAGCCTGGGCAATCGAATCTCTACAAAATGGATTGATAAAACTGGACCAGCTGATGGGAATTCGCGGCGGCGATGACACCGGCAGCGACAGAACGCTGACGCACCCGCAGGGGGCACTGGTGGCCGTCGAATGCAACTCCGGTGCCGTCAAAGCCCTTGTGGGCGGCAGAGATTATTCGGAAACGGAATTTAACCGGGCAGTGGAAAGCAATCGTCTTCCCGGATCCGGCTTTAAGCCCTTTCTTTATTATGCGGCATTTGAAAAGTTGAATTTGACCCCGGCCAACGTTTTTGTGGACAAAGCCATAACGATTCCGGTCACCGGTGCCAGTGACTGGAGGCCCCAGAATTTCGGGCGTGAATATGAAGGGCCCATGATTTTAAAACAGGCGCTTATGAAAAGCGTCAATGCGATTGCCGCCCAGCTGGTTGTACGTGTCGGTCCGGATGCGTTGATCGACGTGGCGCGCCGCTCCGGAATCAACAGTGCCTTAACCCCTGTGTATTCGCTGGCACTGGGGACCTCCGGCGTTAGCCCCCTGGAAATGGCCTCGGCATTCACCACGTTTGCAACCGGCGGCGTGCGGCACGAACCGTTTTGGATCCGTCGGGTCGAGGATCCTCTGGGTCGCGTGTTGGAAGAACAAATCGTTCGAGGACAGCGTACGCTGGATGCCGGCATCGGCTTTCAGCTGGTCGACATGATGCGCGGTGTTTTGACTGCGGGCACCGGTCGAATCGTTCGGCGCATGGGTTTTGATCTGCCGGCTGCGGGCAAAACCGGTACAACCGATGATTATCGTGATGCCTGGTTTACCGGTTTTACGCCGACGCTCAGCGTCTCGGTCTGGGTGGGGTATGACCGCGGCATCAGCATGCGCGATGTAAACGGCGTTGGCATTACCGGCGGGCGCGGGGCTGCACCCATTTGGGCGGATTTCATGATCAACGCCACCAGCGGCGAACCCGCACGGGAATTTACCGTTCCGCCGGATATACATTTTGAAACGGTTGATCCGGTAAGCGGTGAAATCGCCAGCCAATGGACCCAGAACCCGGTAAAAGTCGCCTTGCGCGCCGGCCAAATTGCTGATGGCGTACCTCAACGGTCAGAGACAAACGAGGCGGGCAGACCCGCTATTCAGGCGGCGGATGAACCCTCAACAACCAAGGCGGATCAACCCACTGCTGATGAGGCCGGTAGGCCCGTCATGGAAGCGGAAGATAATTCCGCGATTAAAGAGGAAGATTTACCGCCCGAGTAATAATTAACCGGTGTTTCGTATTTTGTGTTTAGGGTTTAGTTTCTGATCCGCTGAAGATTACGGATTGACCCCAAAACACTAAACACTAAATACGAAACACTCCACAACAACAATGCTCTCTTTTTTAAAACATATCTCTGTGCGTATCTGGCTAACCGTTCTAATCGGCGGTGTGGTCTGCCTATGGGTGCTGCCGACTTTCCAGACCCAAATCGGGCTTCAATGGGTGCTGATGCCGGTTATGCTCATCCTGGTGACAGCCTTTCTGATCATCGGGTGGGTTTCAAACCGATGGGGGCTTGGTGCGATTGAAAGGCTCATTCATGAGGCCGGTGTTTTTGAAAGAGATGGCATGGCTTCAGAGGCCGAAAACCGGTTTCGACGGGCGCTGGCTGTTTATGACAGTTTTTTGATTTCACCGCTTGTAAAAAAGCAAAAATCCGGCACGCTAACCGCCCGCGTTGCCCGGTTTTACCTTGCCCGTGCCCGGAAAACTTATGACGCTGAAACCTTTCTGGTTTCATACCTGCAATCAAATCCGCAGGATGAAGAAGTTGCCGAAAATTGGATACAGCAGATCGAAAGTCGCGGTGGTCTGAGGGAAGAACATCAGGATCTGGCCTATTTAATTGGCAGCGCTCAGCCCAAAAATCGAACGATCCAATCCGCGCTCGCCCGGTATTATCTCATGTTGGAGAGGACAGATTTTCCTGCGCTGCAAACCTACCGGCGGGTATTGACTGGCGGTCAACAGTTGCCGGTTGACTTCTTCAAAGACCTGGCTGACCTTTTTCTTAGGGAAAGACGCGCAGATGAATGGGCACTTGCGATTTATCTCAAGGCGACTGAAGAAAATGATCACCGCCCTGAACTCTTAAGCGGTATTGCAGCATGTGTGCGATGGATCTCGCTTACAGACCGCAACAAACCCCTGTTGCAACAGGCTTATACTTACCTGGATGGCATTGATGCGGCTGAGATCAAAAAGAGGAGTGCCGGGTTTAAACCTCCCGTTTCGCTTGCTGAACAACAAGTCGTTCAGCGGCCAACGCAACGGCGGGCATCTTTTTTCCAAACCGCCGGCGCTGTATTGCAGACGTTTTATGAGGATATTACCGCCCTGCCGGCCTGGGTTTTGCGGCAGATTCGATCCGCAGTCCGATGGGCCACCCGATCCAGCAAATCGCGACGCTTGCTGACAGGGATTCTACTGGCCGGATTAACAACCGCTGTCATCGCACTGGTAATCAACACGGTGGGTCATCTGGTCAAGACCGAGACACCGGTTGCCCAAAAAATTGAAAAAGCGCCTGAAACCATTACGGATCCATTTACATTACAGGTGGCCGCGTACCTGAAACCGTCCTACGCCAGGACATATGTGGAAAAGCTGAAAAAGCAGGGATTGGATGCTTATTGGCGGGAAGCCATCAGCGCCAACAAAAAATGGTATCAGGTTCGCGTCTCACATTTTCCGGATAAAAAATCTGCGAGGGACTTCGGGGAATCGCTCAAAGCCAAGGGAATCATCGACGACTATTACATCGCTAATTTTATCGCACCCGCTAAATAGGTTCAAGGTTCAGCGGCTCAGTGTTTCAAGCTTCAGAGAGCGGAAGACAGAATCGAAAGGTGAGTTTAGACATCTAATTGGCTGACTAGTATCAACTTTTCTGAAGTTCCAAAAAGTGCCGATATGTTGGAAAGTAATTTGCAGTTTTGAGATTTGAATATATTTAAAATTGCCAGAAGATATTTGGAATATTTTGAGGTTGTCCCTTCATAGCCGCCATCCAAACTTCAGCCAAAGTGTGGGTTTCGCAAGACAAATATAAATCTCGAAAGGCAACTTACGTTGGGAAATTTTTGACCTGAGATATCAAAACGATATCACAATCTGAAATTATTTCGGTGGGATACAGATTAGTTGGAGTAATCACATGTTTTAGCAAAGCAAAATCGGTTGTGATATTTTAGAATATATCTAATTCGACTGAATTTTGCCAGACCACCACATATAGTGGTACGCCATCCTTTAACCAATCCACCATAATATATTTGACCCGACATAATTTATTGATATATACGTTTTAAATGATCTGATGTTCCTTCGATAGCTATCCGAATGCACGTTTTCAAGTAGAACCGACTCAAGACCTGTAGCGCCTTTAAATTTCTTTCATTTTTTAATGGTCTATTCTTCGTTTTAATCGCCAAAAAAATAGGGGTTCCCCATGACTGAAGAGCGAGCCAAACGCAAACTCAGCGGCATACTCAGCGCTGATGCTGTTGGGTACAGCCGTCTTATGCAAGAAGATGAGGCGTCGACTATCCGGAATTTAGAAAACCGCAAAAAACTGATGAGTGAGCTCATTGAGCAGTATAAAGGACGGGTCGTTGATGCACCCGGCGATAATTTGCTAGCTGAGTTCGGCAGTGTGGTGGATGCAACTGAGTGCGCGGTTAAGATTCAGCAGGAGTTAAAAACCAAAAATGCCGACCTGCCGGATGACCGCATGATGCAGTTTCGCATTGGTGTTAATCTGGGTGATGTAGTTGAAGAGGCCGACCGTATATACGGAGATGGGGTTAACATTGCCGCTCGTCTCGAAGGACTTGCAGACCCGGGCGGAATTTGTATTTCAAGAACCGCCTATGACCATATAAAAAACAAATTAGAGCTTGGTTATGAATATTTGGGTGAACACAGCGTAAAGAACATCGCCGAGCCGGTGAGAGTATATCGTGTTTTGATGGAGCCTGAAGCCGCCGGCAAGGTGATTGGTGAAAAACGATTTATAGGCAGAGTTTCACGCAGAGCTGCTATAGCTGTGATTGTCGGTTTGATTATAGTTGCCGGAGGATCAATCGGCTGGAACATCTATCTCCAGCAGTCAAGAAAAGTGGCCCCTGCCTCTGTTGATAAGATGGCATTTCCTCTGCCTGATAGGCCTTCTATTGCGGTGCTTCCCTTTGCGAACTTAAGTGGCAATCCAACCAAGGACTTCCTTTGTGATGGCCTCACAGAGGAGATCATCAATGGCCTGTCCAAAAGTAATCGCCTCTTCGTCATTGCTAGGAACTCCACCTTCACTTACAAAGGAAAAGCTGTAAAGGTCCAGCAAGTTGCTGAGGATTTGGGGGTCCAATATGTACTGGAGGGGAGCATTCAATGGTCAGGCGATCAGGTTAGGATCACCGCCCAGTTAATAGATGCACTCAAAGGCCATCACCTGTTCTCAGAAAGATACGACCGCGAGTTGAAGGACATATTTGCCCTCCAAGAAGAGATAACGATGAAAGTCATGACAGGTATAGGCGTCACCCTGAGAGGCGGAGAGACTGCCTTTGAGTCTCCAAAAGGAACCAAGGACCTCAAAGCGTATTTAAAATGGATACAGGCCGCGGAATACACGCAAAACTTCAACAAAGAAAATGCAATCATGGCTCGAAGGTTAGCCAAGGAGGCCTTAACTCTCGACCCTGAGTACGCCAATCCCTATACCACCCTCGCCGCAGCAAATATTGTAGAAGTGTATGTTGGGGCCAGCAAATCTCCTAGTGAGTCCCTTGCTCAGGCAGAAAAAATGGCAGTAAAGGCCCTTGAATTGGACGATTCTCATGTAAGCGCCCACATCCAATTGAGTATTATCTATGTGTTCAGGAGACAATTCGATAAAGCCCGTATACAAGCAGAGCATGCCTTAGCCTTAGCGCCCAATTCTGCTTTTGCCAACTTTATGCTTGGGACTGCGCTTTTGCATTCCGAACGATTTGAAGAGGCGATCTCCTACTTCAACAAGTCGCTTCGGCTGAGCCCAATTTTTCCATTCAGTCAATTACTGAACAATCTTGGCTCCGCCTATCGCTTTCTTGGTCGATACGATGAAGCGATAGCAGTATACAAAAAGTTGTTTCAGTTCGCCCCTGATCATCTTCCTGGTCACGCGAACCTCGCGGCAACTTATATTATGGCTGGCCATGAAGAGGAAGCGCGTGCAGAAGCCGAAGAAGTTATGAGGATCGATCCAAAGTTTTCTCTTGAGCGTTTTGCAAGATCGTTCCCATACAGGAAGGAGTTGGTAGAAGAATTAGTAATTGCTTGGCGGAAGGCTGGGCTTAAGTGATGCCAAGCAAGATACAACATATTGTGTTTTGGAAATTAATTCACAGGTTGTGAATACATTCAAAAAACTAAATATCAGCCAACTACCGATATATTGAGAGACTGTCGAAAAAGCCAAAAAATGGCGATTTTAGCAGTTTCGCATATAATAAAATCAATAACTTACAAATGCTAAATTCACA
>WOR8_10005148_pt1 | contig 13454 bp, 10 predicted proteins | sample DeeMarSeWOR38_10_FD_19890 | JGI IMG/M metagenome (IMG submission 19890) | reverse complement strand
GAAACTACTTGATGACAAATACGTATTCGCTTTTACAACTGATGGAAGTTCGCACACCGATTGAGGTGGAAGTGGCCAGATTGGCTGCTGAACGTCGAGATGAAAAACATGTGACCATCATGGATGAATCGCTGCAAATAATGCACGCCAATTCAAACAGTGCCGAGGCATTATCTGATGCGGATGAAGCTTTTCATAAGGCCCTTATCGATGCTTCCGGCAATCTTCTCTTTGGGATCATGATCCGTTCAATCATAGCGAATTTACACATCAGTCGTCAATTGGCCATTCGGCATTTTGGCATCGAGGTTGTTATTCAAGAACATGAAAAGATTTATGAAGCGATCAAAAATAAACAGCCTTCTGTCGCCGCCATAAAGATGAAGGAACATATGGACAGTGCGCTCAGGCGCATAAATCAAGTCAATGAACTTCTCAATGAGCAAGAATAGTCGACTTGAGTTACCATTATACGTTGAAAAAACTAAGCAGGTTGTCCAATAACCTCCTCAATTCCAATAAATCCCTCTCCCTCGGCGGAGACGGGTTTACCTGCCCGCGATCGCAAGCCGCTCAGGCGAGGCGGGCTGGGTGGGAGTGATAAATTTGATGAGAAATCAGAATCTTATCTGATCATTTGGCCCTTGTTCTCCTCCGGCTATGCTGAGCTCGTCGCGGGCCATCAAGGGAGGGGAAACGAGTTGTTAAACAGCCTGCAAGGAGAAATAAAGAAAATACATGATCAGAGTATTGATCTTGTGCCCAGCATCGATAAAATTCACTTGTTCAGCATGAAAAGCGGCGAGGCGCTATTTTGAATCTATGTTGATGAATTGGTGCAGAAAATATTTCGGCAGTAGAAGGGGGGTGATAAAGCCACCAAAAATAGGAGATAGAGAAGGAAGATTGTTAAACCTTTAAACCAAGAGGAGGCTGAAAAATGGAAAACCGCTTTAAAAAAATTTTAGTATTATTATCGTTGACAGGTTTTATGCTTTTTTTGTTCGGTGGATCAACTCTGGCCGGTGACTATTTGGATGTCGCCCAAAAGACCGGAATCACAATCCAGAAAGATGCCGATGGCGCTATAATATGGACCGGCAAATACGGTGGACAGAACAAACCCAATGGGCCCCTGCAAGGCAAAAAAATCGGGTTGCTGGCCGCCTCTGAGTTCAGCGATCATCAGGCCTACTATTTTATGTCTTTTGTCGGGGAGTTCGGCGGAGAGCTGGAATTTGTGCTCGATGATAATCATCTGTGGAAAGAGACCCGGCCAAATGTCGGAAGCATGGTTCCCCATGGTATGTGGGGCTTGAATTTGGATGCACCGCGGGTTATGGGGGGCAGCGATAAAGCCGATAAATGGGTGGCTTTATCAAAGGCGGATCCCAAAAAGTATGATGCGATGATCATTATCGGGGGTCACTCCGGCGACGTGATGTGTGCCGACCCGATGGCGACCGAATTTTTGCAGAAAGTTGCCGAAAACGGTACTGTTATTGCGGGTATTGGCGCCGGTATTATGCCGATGATTCGCATTGGCCTTATGAACGGCAAAAAATGTACCGGCAACCGGACGGTTGATTATATGCTGAAAGAGATTGGCGACTTTAGAAGCGCCCCGGTTATTGCCGACGGCAAGGTTATCACCGCCAGGAATACGGCAGATTCGGCCGCCGTCTTAAGGGCTTTGTGTAAATATTTTGAGCCGAATTTTGTGGATGAGCACAAAGATATCCTCAAGGGCAAGACAGTCATGATTATGGTTACCGATGATTGGGAGGATATCGAGATGAGCGGGCCCATGATTGAACTGATGTACCGAGGGGCGGGCATTGTAATCGGTCTCTTCGAGCCTGAAATGAAAGCTCGGGCTGCTCTGCTTGGCCTAGATGTGAGAACCGGAAATTTTGGGTGTACGGTTCCGATTCAGGAAATTCCGTTGAGCTATTATAAAATCATCCATGAAAAAGATCTGAAAATGTCCGATTTTGATTTGTTTTTTATCCCCGGGGCGTTCAACCCCTGGCAGATCGCCGTGAAGCATCGGCAATGGCTGAGAGACGCCTATGCCGCCGGCAAATATGTTGCCTTCATTTGTCACGGCGCGATTCCGATCGCTGCTGCAGATCTGGTGCGGGGCAAGAAAGTCGCCGGATGGATGGCCTGTTATGATTCCGTTACAATTATGGGCGGCACCCATGTGACGGATGCGGCTGCCATTATCGACGGGCGGCTCGTCTCCGGTCAGACGCCGCCGCAGGTTCCTGAATTTACGGATGCGATGACGGCTGCGTTGCTGATGGATTAAAAAAACATCTATGAAAAGGTCCTGTCTTTTTCCAGGCATCTGGATAAGATCAGGATATCTTCATCGCAAGTGGTTAATCATGAAAAATGGTGGACGGGACTTTGTCATACAAAGCCCGTCCGCCGTTCATTTTAACTGAGATTGTACCACCTTGAATTTCAAATGAGATTTTATTTGCGCATTCCGATTTTGGAGCAGACAGATAGACACATAGGTATGAATCAATGAAATATAGATACCTCGTCTTTTTTTTGTTGGCGGCAATTATTTTGCTGACCATAAACGCCAACGCAAGATCAAGTCCGTTATATGCGTTGTTTCCGGTCAATGTACAGGGAAAGTGGGGATATATCGATAAAGCCGGAAAGCTTGATATCCAGCCTCAGTTTGAGGAAGCCAAGCCCTTTTCTGAGGGGCTGGCCCAGGTAAAGATAGGCCAAAAATGGGGCTATATTGACCAAACCGGAAAATGTGTTATTGCCCCGCAGTTTCAAGGAAATGCACCTTTTTCAAACGGCATGGCAGGCATTCGTAGAGAAAACAAATGGGGTTATATTGACACAAAAGGAAAGATTGCCGTTAACCCGAATTTCCAGCAAGTTACCGGTTTTTCTCAAGGTTATGGCGCGGTTCAAACCCCTAGCTGTTGCGGCGGCAAGTGGATATTCGTTGATACCAGGGGGCTGATCTTAGCCGATCGCTTTTTCTTGCAGGCCAAAAAGTTTTCCGAAGGATTGGGCGCGGTACGCGAAAAAAGCTGGGGCTATATCGACACGAAAGGAAATAATGTTTTAAAACCCCAATTTGAAGTTGCAAATTACTTTTCAAATGGGCTTGCCAGTGTAGCATACAGGGCCGGCCACAATCAGGCGGGCAAATACGGATTTATTGATAAAACCGGGAAATGGGCGATAAAACCAGCTTTTGAGAGAGCCGGAACGTTTTCCGAAGAAATGGCCAGAATCCGTATCGATGAATTGTGGGGCTATGTTAATCCATCTTGCAAGATCGTCATTACACCCCGATTCCAAAATGCGGATGCGTTTTCTGATGGTATGGCAGCTGTGAAAATTGATTTTAAATGGGGTTACATCAATAAAGCGGGGCAAGTTATTATTGATCCGATTTTCGATCGGGTTTACTCTTTTTCAAATGGCCTGGCGCTGGTGCGGGTCGGCAGCCAACTCAAATATATTGATAAACAAGGCAATACCGTATGGCAATTTGATGAATAAACGATTTTTTATTTGCTCATGAATGTTTTACTGCCCCAGCCAATCGAGAGTGAAGCCGTCAATCTTCTTGAACAGGCAAACTGTACGGTCACTGTTGCCCCCGATTCGGCTCCTGAGACCGTATTGCCGCTGATGAAAGCCGCTCATGGTCTGATTTTAAGAACCGGTCTAACGATCACCCGTGATCTGATTGCAGAAGCCGATGATTTGATGATTATCTCACGCACCGGCGGAGGGCTTGATAATGTAGACGTCGATGCCGCAACGGAAAAAGGGATTATTGTCACCTCAAATCTGGGTGTAAACACGATCAGCGTCGTCGAGCATGTCCTTTCATTGATGCTATCGCTGTCTAAAAAACTGCCGGAGCTGGATAGGGCGGTGCGCGGGAATAATTTCGGGATCCGCTATCAGAACTTGCCGCGGGATGTAAACGGCAAGATCATGGGTTTGCTGGGTTTTGGCCGGATCGGTTCTGAAATCGGACGCATCTGCCGCCAAATTTTCAGCATGCGGATCATCGCTTTCGACCCCTACCTGCCGGAAAACCTGAAGGCAGCCTATGCAGGGCAGGTGGCATTTGTCCAACTGCAAGAGTTGTTCACGGAGTCGGATGTTCTCTCCATTCATGTGCCCTTGACGGATGAGACCCGTCATCTGGTGGGAACTTCGCAGCTTTCCATGATGAAACCTGATGCAATCCTGATCAACACCTCTAGGGGGGGGGTTGTAGATGAGGTAGCTTTGATCAGGGCTCTGCAGGAAAATAAGCTCGGCGGAGCCGGACTGGACGTTTTCAGCCAGGAGCCGGTTGACCCGGATAGCCCGCTGCTTAAACTGGAGAATGTAATTCTCACCCCCCATTCGGCGGCGCTCACCCGCGAGTGCGTTATCCGCATGGCGGCAGAGGCCGCTCGGTGCGTTTTGAATGTGTTTAAAGGGAGAGAACCACCGAATGTGGCCAATCGTGAGGTTCTAAAAACCGACAGGTGGAAGCATCTTCTGCCGATGGAACCCATTTAGATTCAGTGAATTCGTAAAAAGTCGAATTCACAAGGTGTTTGGTTTTTCATATTTTGTATTTTGCTTAACGTATAGGGTGTTATATAAGATTGTTAAACTGCTAAACACCAAACACCAAGCACCAAACACCAAACATCATCATGAAATGGAGATTGTCTGATGTCAAAAAAATTAGCAGGTATTTTTGCACCGATTTCGACCCCGTTTGTCAACGAAGACATATCACCGGAACATTTAAAATCCAACATGCGCAAATACAGAGAAACAGGATTAGCCGGATTTTTTGTGCTCGGCAGCAACGGTGAAAGTAAAAGTCTCACAGAAGACGAGAAACTGAAAATACTCGACGTGGTGCTTCGAGAAAAAGGCGATCATCAAGTTGTCATGGCCGGGACCGGTTATGAATCCACGCGACAGACAATCTCTTTTAGCAAAAAAGCCGCGGAAATTGGAGCCGATTGTGTTTCAATTGTCACCCCGTCGTATTTTAAGAAGAGTCTCACCGATGAGGCCTTGATCGGTTACTACACCGATGTCGCGGATGCGGTTCCTATTCCCGTGTTGGCCTATAATGCACCGGGGTTTACCGGCATGACGCTTTCGGCCAAGGTCATCGAAACAATTTCCCGTCATCACAATATTGCCGGGATGAAAGATACCTCCGCGGGCAACATGAGCAGCTATCTCAGTGTATGCGGTGATGATTTTGATGTACTTTCCGGAACCATCAGTACGCTTTTTACGGCCATGGCATTAGGGGCCTCAGGCGGCGTGGTTTCTTTGGCCAACGCATTCCCCAATACTTGCTGCGATCTGTACAAAAAGCTCCGATCGGCAGATCTGGAGGAGGCCCGAAGACTGCATTATCTGCTGTTTAACCTCAATCGCTCGGTTTCGGGAAGTTTTGGTGTTGCCGGAGTTAAATATGCGATGGATGTGGCGGGATATTACGGCGGAAATCCTCGTCTACCGTTACTTCAACTTAGCCGGGAAGGCCAACAATCCATACATGACGCTATTTCAAATGCCGGGTTGTTAGGCACTTGATGACGGCAGATTATTAGATCACCTTATAAATTTTCAGCTTAGCATGGACTGCATATTAGCCATAGATGTCGGAACACAGTCTTTAAGAGCCTGTATCATTGATTCGCAATTATCCGTTCTTGAAAGACAACAATTTCCTTACTCACCGCAAGTAACGTCCAGAGACAGGGTTGAAATTGACGCTGAAATCCTCTGGGATGCGCTGGTTCAAACCTGCCGAAATTTAAAGCAGAAAAATAGAGTGGAAGCAGTTACGTTTTCAACGCTTTGCCCTTCGTTACTTGCCATGGACGCCAATGGCTACCCCCTGCATCCCATAATTCTCCATTTGGACCGACGGAGTTATCATCAGGCACAATGGGCGCTGAACAGAGTCGGGGAAGAGAATTTTTTAAATATTGCGGGAAATCTTCCGATACCGGGAGGCATTTCGGTAACCAGTCTGCTGTGGCTCAGAGATCACGAACCGGAAATTTATTTCAGAAAAGATATTTGCTTTGGACATGCGGTTACCTTTTTTTTAAAGCGTTTAACAGATCGCTTTGTAATAGACCCTTCAAATGCATCCTTTACGGGATTATTTGACACGGTTGGTTATGGTGATTGGGATGATAGATTGTTACAACCCTTGGAGATTGAAAAGCATAAACTTCCTGAAGTAATATTATCCATTTCCATCGCCGGGGAACTCATTGAACCAGCAGCGCGGGAACTCGGTTTATCGAAAAGTATTCCGGTTATCATAGGTGCGAATGACACCACATGCGCAACTGTTGGTGCCGGTGTTGACAAAGCAGGCGACATAATGAACACTTCAGGTACTGTGGAAATTTTGGTCCTTTGCCTCGAAGCTCCAATCGTATCTAAAGATCATCTTCTGAGAACTCATGCCTACCCTGGAAAATGGCTGGCCATGCGAACGGTCGGCGCAGGCGGTGCATCCCTGGAATGGTTCAGAGCGAATTTTTGTAAAGAAATGACCAAAGAGACATTTTATGAAGAATATCTCAGGGAAGTATTATCTCCGAACCGTGTACCAGAAGCCAGATTCCATCCTTTTCTATCGGGCGACCGGCACAGAATCAGGCGTAAAAGCGGCGCATTTACACGCCTGACCTTAAACACGACCCGTGAGGACATCCTGCTTGCACTTATTCATGGGATCATATCTTTCCAGATTGAAAGTCTTTCTGAATGGGAGAAGACAGTACCGCTGTCAAACACAATATATCATGTCGGCGGCGGTGCCAGTGATGCCTACACCGGTTATAAACAGAGTATGTTAAAAAACTATAGTTTCGTTCAGTTGGGTGAAACGACGCTGACCGGTGCCGCGATTTTGGCCCTGGATGCTTTGAAGTTAAAAAAGGGAATTGATAAAAATTAAGTTTTTCAGGGGTAGCTGAAGATGAATTTCCCTTTGGCAGTAAAAATCAAAGTCAATCATCATGAGAAAAGAAGTCGTGTCTTGTTATCAGAGGAGACATTGCCATGGACAGGCACAAAATACGGAAATTAGCCCGTGATCTGACAATCGGGCTTACCATGGCCACCATCTTCATCGCAACGATTTTGGTAACCCTGCATTATTTGTGTTATTCTACTATCTCCCAACGTCAAATGAATGCCAGAATGAAAGACACTTATAATCTCGCCAAAGTCATGGTTATTCCTTTGTGGAACACCGATATAAATATGATCCGACAGATTTCAGAGGCTTATCTGACATGTGAATATATTTCAGGGGTACGGGTGGAAACCGAATGGGGCAAGGTTTTATATGATAGCCTGCCCGAAGGTGCAAGTAACTCATTCATCCGGGAAGAACATGTTCGACAGAGTGATCACTATTTTGGAAGGCTAAAATTGCAGTTTACCAGAGAGGGCATTGAACGAACGCTGAGAAAAACGATTGTTACCGTAATCATCATAAGCCTTCCCGTAATTACGATTATCATCATCGGAAGCCATTTCATTATAAGATATCTTCTGAACAAAGCCCTTAAAACACCTAATCATGAGTATTAAAGCCGTCACCGGTGGATACTGTTGTGATTCTTCTTCTACTCTTCTCTTCTTTCTATACTGTTTCGCATATCCTAAATTTCTCTGCAGAAATTGTGTCTGGTTTCCGCTAAATCTTATTGTGATATACCCTGCTGAAAGTGCGTAACAAATTGCCGAGCTCTTCTTAAACGTACCTCCTTTCCCCGACTATTTGACAGGAAAAGAACCTTACGTGAACTCTACCTATATTGAATACCTGTTAAGATCCTTCAGTTATCATCCACTAAAAAACTTGCGAAATCCACAATATTGAGAGATAATAAATAAAAGGTCGTATAAAAAATTTAGTTGCTCAGGCATTATTTCTATTTATGGGGGGGCAAGGAGTTAAAAATGAACAAAAGATCAGCAAGCTTAATTGTTATTTTGGCTGTTGTATTGATCATTGGCATCGCGGGGAATTCTTATTGCGTTATTGGGGAGTATGCTTATTGCTATCCATATGCATGGGATAAAAAGCCGGGAGAAGTCGCTATTGTATTGGAGCTATGGGGGACATTGAACCTTTATAAATTGAAGCCTGTAATGACGAAGTTCGATAATTTCGGCAATAATGACGATTCAAAAGGCCCGGAGGGACGAACCGGGACTTTATACTGGAGAAAAGTTAAATTTAAATACGGTAAAGAAGATATTGAACTCATTTTTGCCATGGATGAGCGCTCGTTACACCAGAAATCCATACCCCCGATTCATCGCATAGGGGTAAGAAAAAAAGTAGGCCAGATAACATACGAAGAGATGTATCAGCATGACATCAAAACAGGCGGATGGGTGCATTGGATAAAGGCATTTCCGGAAAATGAGTCTATTGATATGACCGGTATACAGCCCAAACGGATATGGTCGGAGATTACATGGAAGATCAACGACAAATTCTGGTTAACACGGGATCTTTTAGTACCAAAGGGGAATTTATCTTCCGCAAGAGAATTTGAGTTTACCAATTTTTACGGAACCCTGACAGCGGTTCAGCAAAAAGAAGTGAAACAGAAATTAGATTTTAGTGATGCGATTTCAAGGATCCTTAAGGAAATGAGGGGATTCGAATTTATAGATGATACGGTAGAACATCTTCAATCATTAAATGAAACCCGCAAATTGAGGACTGGAGATTGTGAGGATTTTACCCGCGCCTTTCTGGTTCTCGCCAAAGAATATGGGACCCGCTTAGAGAATCTGGGCATGAATTTACTGCGCGTAAAGATTCGCGATAATTTATATAATATACATGCCATACCGCTTGTTTATGACGGGGAGCGTTGGCTCTATATGCAAACATTTGAACCGGGCGTCGATTTGGAACCGATAGATGAATATAACGGAAAAAAGCTTTCTGAGTTTGCCGAAGAAGACGTAGAGATATACAATTTTTACGGTTTGCATGACGGTGGTAGGATTGAGGTTTTAAAAAACGATTTAAAGCTTGAACTGGATTCAAGTCTAAGCAAATGGGTTAATGTGAGGCTTCAAAGGGCAAAACAGGCCAAGTTTATACCGTTGATAACCGAAGAAGAGATACGAAAAGAGTTCGACAAGCGATTAGATAGATACACGCCGGACGAAAGAAAAAGACTTTTACGGGATTTCAGCAACAAGCTAAAAAGCCCGTCTAATAATAAAAGAGAGGGTTAGCGAAACCTAATAATTCCACAAATGGGACCCAGCGATGGATATTAGCAATGGAAGCTTTGAATTAAAATTTCATATTCGGATCATTTCAACTGTTTGCCGATATCTATAGTCCATCAAGGGCGCTGTCGTGATTTAATCCAAAACTAGGATACCCGAACGGGGTTATTTCCCGAAGATATAGGCTCACTCCAAAAAAACTGCTTTTTTCGTCGATTAACAAATTCATTTAAAGCCTGCTCCAGGCCTTCATCAATTGGTGGCTTGGTGTATTCTGCCAGGCGTTTGGGCAGCATTTCAGCTGCGACCTCAGAAACGCTTTTTGCTCCGCTATCATGCCAATTTTGATAATCATCGCGCGTAAATAATTTAGGACGGTATAAATTCCGGCAATGATTGAAGGTCGTGGGATGTATCAGATAATTCCCGTCACTGCCGACACTTTTGATGGTCTCTATATCGATGGATTCGACGTTAATATCCATGGCGGTGAGTATTCTCCGGAGCGTACGGCACAATTCTTCATCGAGAAGCCATTTTTCAAAACTCATTGAAATATAAGAACCCAGCTGACCGCAGGCGTGAAATATGAAATTTGCCCCGTTGCGCACCGCCGTACTCATCATGAGTGTCCCCTCAGCCGCCGCCTGGGCGTCGGGACAGTGTGCATTGGTCAGCATCCCACCGGTGCGGCAGGGTAGATGGTAATATCTAGCCAACTGAATGACTGCAGACGCCAGGACGACCGCTTCCGGGGCTCCAACCGCCGAAACGACGGTTCTCATATCTGCCGGAGCGGATATGGAGCCGTATACCACAGGGGTTCCGGGACCTGCCAGTTGCACCAGAACCAGCCCGGCAAGAATCTCGGCATTTGCCATTGCGAGCAATCCAGGCAGAGATACCGGGCCGCTTGTTCCAGCCATCACCAGATTCGTAATTACCAGCGGCTGCCCCAAACGCGCCATTTCGATGATGGATTCCGCCTCTTCTGCCATATATTTGAGTGGGGACGTTGCCGTTACAATTGTGGCCATGACCGGCTGCAGCTTAAGCTTCTCTGTTCCTCCCCACACAATACCGGCCATTTCAAGGCAATCGATGGCCGCTTGTCTGGAGGTTGCAGCTCCGAGATACGCTTTGTCACACATCACCATATTGACGAAGAGCATGTCCAGATGCGCAATTTGGGATGGGATATCCGTTGGCTGGACCATTAGCCATCCGTTCATGTCCAATTGATCGGAGGTTTGAACCAGCTGACAACAGGTGTGATAATCTTCAAGCGTAGCCGGTCGACGTCCACCTTTATAGTCAACCACGTTCGGGGCACCACCGGTGGGCAAAAACACAAAGTCGTCTTCTCCAATGGAGACATTGTATGCCGGATTTCTGGCTTGGAGTGTGAAACGCGATGGTACCTTTTCCAAAGCGCTTCTTACGTCATTTTCGGTGATGAACACCCTTGTACCATCGGTCCTGAATCCATGTTGTTGGAAGATTTCAAGAGCTTCACCCGAGTTGAATCTCAATCCGATATCCGCCAGAATTTCCATTGAGGCATCATGTATCTGGCTTAGCTCCGCTTGTGAGAATGCTTGCATGCGGTCGATCATGAAACTTTTCCTCCCTCAATTACCCTTCTAAAAAAAGGAGCTTGTTGGTGATCCCGGATGGATCAGGTTGTTATTGTCACATGTCGTCGAATCGAGTTTTCGATCCTTGAGCGAATGCCATCCCATCTATTTACGGATCTGGTTTTAATCGAAACCGAGGGAAAACGCACCCTAAATAAACTCAAAAATCCTTGACAAATTATATCAGATAGTCAATTATTTTGTTAACAATTTTTTACTTTAAAAGAATTTATGATATTAAATCAAATATTTAATAAAAATTATTTATAAACTGGCAACAGACCTGCACAGACTCACACAGACATTTTTTCGGCCGACCCGACCGAACAAAAACCGTCATCCCGCTTCGCGAGATAAAAATTACCTGATAAGCTGTAGTGTGCAGCAGTGCAAACACCTCTGACTAATAATTATGAATTTCTAATATTATAACACTGTATTGCCCGAAGGGCATACAATTTTCCTATTGCCAAGCACTGCCGGAGAGAACGTATACCCTAATTGAGCGAAAAACGCTCAATTAGGCGTTAATTGTTACTTGTTATTCGTTATTCGAATTTGATGATTGGCTCATATTAAAATTCAGCGAATGATGAAATATAAAAAAGGATCTTATTCCTCCAAAACCATTAACCAATAACAAATAACGAATAACTCCCAATTGGTTTTAACTCAATTGGGGTTATAGTCTGTGTGAGTCTGTGGCTAATTCAAATCAAAGTCAACAATTTCTTGAGGACCATTAAAAATGGGATCACGGTTTAAAATTTTGCTGTATGAATCCATGCATCTTGAGGGGACCGAACTTCTGGAAGAAAAGTGCGATCTTATATATGCCAGGTCATATGACGAAAAGGATTTGATTGACCAAGTCGCAGATGTCGATGCCATTATTATCCGGGCCAACGGTTCCGTCTCCAAATCTATCATCGAATCCGGTTCAAAGCTCAAAGTTATCGGCAGACACGGTGTCGGCCTTGATGCTATCGATCTTGAAGCTGCAAAGAAAAATGAGGTTAAGGTCGTTTATACGCCCATGGCCAATAAGGAAAGTGTGGCCGAACATTTTGTGGGTTTGGCACTGATGCTCGCCAAAAAGATGAGGCTGGCAGATATTGCATTAAGAGACGGCATATGGCAAGCGCGGTACGAACTCATTGGAACCGAAATGTACGGCAAAACCTTAGGAGTTCTGGGCTTTGGAAGAATCGGTCAGCAAACCGCCCGTATCTGTAAAAACGGCTTCGATATGAAGATTCTTTATTATGACCAGATGGTTTATCCTGAAGCCGAAGTCGAACTGACTGCCAAAAAGGTGGATGAAAAGACGGTATTTTCAGACGCTGATTTTATATCCATCAACCTGCCGCTGCTGCCGGAAACCCAGCATTTTGTAAATGCCGAACGGTTGCTTTATATGAAGCCGACGGCCTTTTTGATTAATATGGCTCGGGGGCCGATTTGGAACGAAGCAGATGTGGTCAAGGCACTGCAAGACAAGACCATTGCAGGTGCCGGATCGGATGTATACGAGATAGAGCCGATTACCTCAGACAATCCTCTTTTTAAACTGGATAACTTATGTCGGCTCATACAGAAGAAAGCATGATACGAATGAGTATGGTGGCCAGAGATGTTTTGGCGGTGTTGGAAGGCAGGGAGCCGGAATTTGCTGTGTTTTGATGGGGTTGCATGTTGGTTCATATATATTTGAATATTGAATATCGAACAAGGAATATCGAATATCGAAGTATGGAATCGCTTCGCTTTGTCGGTTTTAAGAATTATAAGTAGGGCAGCCTTCAGCGGCTGCCAAGTCGGTCGGCACTCGTCCTCGCTTAAGTTTCGTCGTGGTACAGTTCGTCTTCTTATATGCTTCGCCGCGCCAAGCAGAAGTCGACCCAAACATAATGGAAGTTTTTAAATCCAAACACAAAAAACCAAATACTAAACACTGTTAATGCTTTTTCGATAGTGACAATAATTTCATCGATATTGTTAGAGGTTTCTCATATGGGTAAAGTAACCATATTCACCGAATCATGCAAAGGTATGGATGATTGCGGAATCTGCCGATTTGTCTGTCCCAAGGACCTTTTTGAAGCCTGCAAAGAAATGAATGCAACCGGCTACTATCCGCCTGAAATCAAGGATGAAAGCGAATGCACCGGCTGTCAGAATTGCATGATTTGTTGTCCGGATTTCGCGATTGTCGCGGAAAAGAAAACTGACGGGGTAACAAACAGTTCAGAGGATGACGATGCAGAATAATAAAAGAGTATTGAAAGGCACTCATTTTGAGATGGGCAATTGGGCCTGCACGGAAGGCGCAATTGCGGCAGGATGCACCTTTGCAGCCGGCTATCCCATAACACCGGCCAGCGAAGTAGCCAACCGTCTGGCAGACAGACTTCCCCAGGTCGGGGGCACCTTCCTGCAGACCGAAGATGAGATCAGCGCGATTTGCTCGGCTATTGGGGCATCATGGGCCGGCTGCAA
>WOR8_10006171_pt1 | contig 13455 bp, 13 predicted proteins | sample DeeMarSeWOR38_10_FD_19890 | JGI IMG/M metagenome (IMG submission 19890) | reverse complement strand
CGGTCAGGCAAAGTTCTTTGGCCAGGGCCCGCCCCACCAAACGAAGCAGACGCTGGGTGCCGCCAAAACCGGGAATAATGCCCAGATTAATTTCTGGCTGGCCAAGCTGTGCCGTTTCCGAAGCGTAGATAAAATCACATGCCAATGCGATCTCGCAGCCACCGCCGAGTGCGAACCCGTTCACACAAGCGATCACGGGAATGCTTAGACTTTCCAGGGCAAAGAGTACCTCCTGCCCCTTGACGGCAAAGTGCTTGGCAGAGATAGGGTTCAGCTTCTGTAACTCCTTTATGTCAGCACCAGCCACAAAGGCCCTGTCGCCCGCGCCCGTCAAGATAAGCGCCCTGACCTCCTCATCGTCTTCAATTGTTCTTATGGCCTCACCCACTTCGGTGAGAGTGCCCATTTTTAGGGCATTCAGCACCTTGGGCCGGTTGAAGGTAATTGTGGCAATTCCCCCTTCCACTTCAAACAGGATATCCTCATAAGCCATGGCACACCTCTCTCTCCTCAATCAGATTGATAATGCTCAGACGGCTCTGGCAGTCACCTCGGGTTCATGGCTGCCATTGGCCATCCCACGAATTCCGCTGGCTGAGTTCATAAAAGTTGAAATCGCACCCCATGTCAAGAAAAAGCCATGAGAAAGTTTCTTGTTCGCTTCATGGACCCAGCCATCACATTCCTATGATTATCAGTAACTGTGAAGCATGGTAAAAATCAACATTCTCCTTCCCCCTAAAATACAAAAAACATCAATTCCAAACCTTTTACCCAAAACGAGCTTTGACCAGTAATAGGTAAAAGTTACCCAAAAGTGGTTTGACCAGAAATGGGTAAATGGTTAGTGGGGTATTTGTGCTGAGTTTGGCCCTCCACTTCTGGTTTTGTCAGCCCGAAAAAGCTGTAGATCATCTATGGTAGGTCGATTGACTACCACTAGTCCCTATGCTACTAAAAGGGGCCGAGAAAAAAAGTGAGGGATGACACATGATTGATCTCCGCAGTGACACGGTAACCAAGCCTGGCCAAGCGATGCGAGAGGCCATAGCCACAGCCGAGGTGGGTGACGATGTTTTGGGTGAGGACCCCACCGTCAACCTTCTCCAGGATAAGATGGCATCCCTGCTGGGCAAGGGAGCCGGGCTTTTCGTGCCCTCTGGTACGATGGCCAACCAGGTAGCCATCAAGACCCATATTCAACCAGGCGATGAGATTTTGATCGATCAGGATGCACACATCTATTACTATGAGTGTGCGGCCACGGCGGTAATCGCCGGTGGCCAGTTTCACTGCCTGCAAGGAGACAAGGGCATTTTGGCGCCCGAAGCCATAGCGGCCGCCATCAGACCCCAGGACATCCATCAACCTCCATCGCGACTTGTTTGCTTGGAAAATACTCACAACAGGGGCGGCGGGACTATCTATACGGTAGAAAGAACGACTTCCATAACAAAACTGGTCTCTAACCACAACATGAAAGTTCACCTAGATGGCGCTCGACTCTTCAATGCTGCTCTAGCTACTGGAACCACAGTAAGAGAGTTGTCCAGGGGGATTGATTCCGTTTCCATCTGTTTCTCCAAAGGACTGGGGGCACCCGTGGGTTCGGTACTTTGCGGTTCCGCGGACTTTATCGCTGCAGCCCGGCGTTTCCGCAAAATGTTTGGAGGTGGTATGCGCCAGGTTGGCATCCTGGCCGCAGCTTGTCTCTACGCACTTGACCATCATGTGGAGCGGTTGGAGGAAGATCATGAAAACGCCAGGAGACTTGCCTTCGAACTTGCCCACATGCAAGGAATCCAGATTGAGCCCGAACACGTGGTAACCAACATTGTCATCTTTGATGTGGCTGGCACCGGTCTGGATGCAGACAGTTTTGCAGATAACCTGGCTACAGAGGGAGTTCTCATGATTCCCTTCGGCCGCACCACCGTCCGCGCCGTAACGCATATGGATGTAAGCGCAGCGGATATTGACAGAGCTCTCGAAATTACAGCGCGATTTCTCAAATCATCCTCCAGATAAGATTTGGGGAATATGGACAGATCAAACTGGCGCGGAGAGGCTGGGACGCGGAGATACGGAGAAGAGGATTGTGCCAAGGATACAGAGCTCTTTTCCAGAAGCCTCCGCGTCGCCCCCTCGCCGTATCCCCCTGTCGCCTACTTAAACCGGGTGGCCTTGCATGAACGGAATCGTGACCCTACTCACAGACTTTGGCACCCGCGACCACTACGTGGCCGCAGTCAAAGGGGTGCTGTTGAGCATTAACCCGTCACTCAATGTAGTGGACATCACCCACGAGATAAGCCCGCAAAACATCAGGGAGGCAGGCTTTATTCTGGCCTCAGCCTGCGAATATTTCCCAGAAGAGACGCTACACCTGGCAGTTATAGATCCTGGGGTTGGTGGGAAGCGCCAGGGTTTGGCCGCTGCAACCGAACGCCACCTTTTTGTTGGTCCAGACAACGGTCTCTTTGACTGGGTTTTTGCTCTTGATCCACCTCATCAGGTTGTGGTGCTGGAAAACCCTGATTATCGACTGCCGCAGGTTAGTGCCACATTTCATGGCCGTGACATCTTCGCCCCAGCAGCCGCACACCTGTCTCTCGGCCTGCCTCTGGAAAAACTAGGGCCAGCTGTCCACTACCGGATGCATTTCCCCGGCAGACTGATCTTGAGGGACCAGGACAGACTACAGGGAGAAATCATTCATGTAGATCGTTTCGGCAACCTCATCTCTAATATTGAAATCCCTTATGGAGAGACCAAGAGACGGATGCAGGATTTACAGATCAGTCTTGCTACCGAGCAGGTACTCACCGGCCCCGGTACGTATGAAGAGGCTCCTCTTTTACGCCCTTTTGCCTTGATTGGCAGCAGTGGTCTCTTGGAGGTGTCGGTCCGCAATGGCAGCGCCCACAAGGTCACCGGCTGCGGTGTGGGTACTCCGGTACTGGTTCGGCGGCAAAGATAAAAAGCATGATTTGCCCAGAACAAGTCAGTAAAGTTTCAGGAATTTGCTGAGGATCAAGATATGAAAAAAGATCAGCTTATTGAAGAACTCAAGAAGGCCGAATTGTTTTCACGCCTGGAAGCTGACGATCTCGCTGCCCTGTTGAGAATTGCTCGGATACGTCAGATTGACAACGGCGAAATTCTTTTTGCTGCCGGTGATAGAGCATCTGGATTCTACGTGCTGCTCCAGGGGAAAATCAAACTCTACAAGGTCTCTGCCGATGGAAAAGAATACATTCTACGAGTGGTACGCAGCCGGCAAACATTTGCCGAGGCAGCCGCCTTCTCCGGGCTCACCTACCCTGTCTTCGCGGAATGCATGAGTCCATGCCAACTTGTTTACTTTGACGCCAACGACTTCCGCACTCTCATCCAACGCAGCCCACAGCTGGCCCTCAATATGATCGCCACCATGGCATCCCTTCTCCAATCCCTGAACCAGAAAATTGAAGACCTCTCCCTCCGAGAAGTTGCCGCACGGCTTTGCCGACACCTGCTGACGCGAGCCCGTGATAAACACGGGGAGGTAACTGACGGTGTCAGCGTCCAGCTTGAAACCACCAAAAGCGCCCTAGCGGCGAGTCTGGGGACAATCAGTGAAACCCTCTCCCGGACCTTTAAAAAGCTCCAGCAGCACGGCGTCGTGGCGGTTGATCGAGACCAGGTAACCTTGCTGGACTGCGACCTGGTTCAACAGGTTGCTGAAGGAGATCTCAAACTTTAGGCATATCCACTGATGTGGTTGAGATTTGGTACGGCACTTGCACTAAGCTGTGCAACGATCGTTACAGCGATCACTTGAATCAGCAACTAAGTTGGAGCCCTTAACCACTTTAGCGAAATTGTCTGCAGGATGACGATTCGAGGTGGCAGACGAATGAGAACGGGGTACATCCAGATTCTCAACGGGCCATTTCAGGGGCAAAAGGTTAGATTGAGCTCCGAAGTTACCATTGGGAGAAAAGGCGGCAATGCAGTGCGGTTACTTGATCCAAAAGTGTCGAGAACTCACGCAAAGATCCAGGCCACGGAAGAGGGGTTTCGTATTTTAGATTTAAAAAGCAGCAACGGGACTTTTATCAACGGGGAGCGGATTGAAAACTTTCTGCTGAAATCAGGGGACAAGATAAGGGTTGGTTTTACTGAACTTCATTTTTTAGAAAAGGAGATCGGCAAATTTGAGCAAACGGATCCGCACGCAACGATAGCTTTCGAGAGAAAAATACCAGACTTGGTTCCAACCAGAACTGATGAGCTTTTGGTCACCCAGGTAAAAGACATCATACCTGAGCAACGCTTTCAGGCAATCATGAGGATCAATCAGGCAATCGGCGGCGATTTAGAATTGAAGACCGTATTTGAAAAGATCCTAGAAGAGATTTTTCTGGTATTTCGCCCGGAACGAGGTGCGATAATGGCTCTGAATCAGGAGACCGGCAAGCTAGACATCGTCTGTTCTAGGACTCAAGCCGAAAGCAACGGTTTGGATAGCCTTCTTATCAGCCGTAGCATCCTGAACAGGGTTTTGGAGCTGTCAGTCGGTCTCTTAATTGATGATGCAACTACAGACGACCGATTCTCTTTAAGTGAGAGTATCTGTATCACCAAGATCCGTTCCGCGCTCTGTGTCCCATTGGTTCAGAGAAAAGAGGTTGTCGGGATTATCTATCTGGATGCACCAAGCCAGGTAAGAGCTTTTTCGGAGGCGGACCTCGAGCTTCTGATGACCATAGCCGGCCCGGCGTCGGTGCAGATTCAAAATGTCCTGTATCTGAGCCAACTGAAGCGAAGCTACAAAGATACAATTCGAGCTTTAGCTAAGGCCGTGGATGCAAGGGACCCTTATACAGTGGGTCACAACTGGCGGGTCAGTCGGCTTGCAGTTACTGTTGCCTCCTCCTTGGGCTGGTCGGGGGAGGAGGTGGGAGTTACGGAGCTGGGTGGCATCCTTCATGACATTGGTAAAATTGGTATTCCCGACAGTGTATTTTTAAAACGCGGCAAGCTGGCCGACGAAGAATGGCAAATCATGAAGCAGCACCCGGAGATCGGCGCTCAAATGATCGCGGGGATAGATTTCCTGGAGCCGGTCGTTCCTTATACTTTGTACCATCACGAGCATTGGGACGGTAGCGGTTATCCTTATGGACTGAAACGAGATGAGATACCGAGGGAGGGCCGACTGCTCTTAGTATGTGACACCTTTGATGCCATGACCACCACACGACCTTATAGAAAAGGTTTGAAACCTGAGGTTGCAATGAAGGAATTGCGTCAAGGAAGGGAGAAGCAGTTTGACCCGAAATACGTCAACGCCTTTGTAACTGCTTGGGACAATGGTGATATTGTGGATGTGCTCAAGGAAAATGAGGAGACTCAACAGTCAACTCAAGGCTTTCACTATTCCAACTTTCAGTCGCTCATCATAGGCAAAGACGAGCTTGCTAAGGAGCTACAGGCTGTAAAGTTGACACATGACCAACAAGAAGCATAGCCATTTCAGCTCATGAAAATTGAGTTTTAATACATGTTTCCAGGGACACAGTCAATTGACCGGTCTTCTTTTCTCACCTTTACAAGCCTGTTCTGCGTGATTACCTTCTATAGGTAAGAAATGAACAAGTTTCCCGACTGTTAAGACAACAAAGGAGAGTTCGTTAGCCGCGGGAAATTCTGGATTCTGGAGGGAAACAATGCCATCAACCCTGTTTCGAGATGGTCCACCAATTTATGAACTGATTTTCAACCCGATGCTATCCAGCCCTTTGTCCGACGGTTTCCATGTGGCCAGGGAAAAGGTAGGCCATTCGGAGTCGCGGTCACCGCAGTTGGCCGGCAACTGGCACAAGCGTGAGAATACTGACCATAGCGATGTGGAGGAAGACGTTCGGCTTCACGAGCTCATGGAGGACATTAAACGCTACATTCGCAGCATCGATGTAAATGCTCTCTAAAACGGCTAAACTGCCACCTGTTTCAGGTGTTTTATATAAGCCCTCTGGAGTCTTCAAAGCGGAGGGTTTTTCTTTTTTGGGGGAATCTAGCCCGGATATTTCATGAATTGCTGTCGCGAGACCGCGAAGATGGGCGTGCCACCTGACAACCGCAGGGTGTTGGTTCCGAGGCGTACCTGAACGGTACGTCGCAGGGGCCGACACCCGAGGACACCATGAAGGACGTCCATATCCGTGGTCGCAGCAGGTAATTCATGAAATATCCGGGCTAGCCCTGCGTTTTTGTACCTGCCCCAGAAGTACGACTTTGCCGTGTGAGAGCCTCTTCGAGTTGCTGGCGGACGGTTGCGCTGTCACCGCTAACCGGACCTTTACTCAAACCACGCCGCTGCAGGTAGTAGCTAAGCTCGACCATAGGCGGTAGTGAAGCCGTCTGACGCACGATCGGGTCATCGGTTTGACAGAGTTCAGTTGGCGAACCGCAAAAGATAAGTCTCCCCCCAGCCATGACAGCCACTCTCCGCACCCAACCAAGAAATAGCTCCAGCTCATGGGCAATAACCAGCATGCTCCGATTCCCTCTGTTCCATTTGTGCAGCAGCAAAACCACCCGTCTCCGTTCCCGAGCATTTAACCCAGCCAGCGGTTCATCCAGCATCAACACCTGTGGTTCCAGCGCCAACAGGCTCACCAGTGCAGCCTTCCTTTGTTGGCCTGAACTCAGAGATCTGGGTGAACGATCGGCAAGTTGGGCGAGGGGAAAAGCAATATCCTCAGATACCTTACGAAGGCGGCGGGAAATTTCCTCTCCTTCTATACCGAGCCCCACTCGCAGGCCCCAACTTAGCTCATCCCAAACAGTGTTGGCGAAAAACTGACGCTCTGGATACTGAGACGCCAACACCACCCGGTCGGTGGTGGCAAACCGTCTACCGTCACTACCATAGAGATCTTTCCCATTGAACCGTACGGTTCCTTGCTCGGGCCGAAGCAATCCAGCGAGAATTCGCGCAAGAGTTGTCTTGCCGCTGCCGCTCGGTCCTGTCAGCAGAACAACTTCGCCGGGAGCTAACCTCAATTCGACTCCATTGAGCACCTGGGGATTGAAAGGCGTGGAGTCAGAGAACGTGTGGCTTATATTGACTGCCTCCAGCATGACTCAGTCTGCCACCTTGAAAACAAGATCTTTTTCCCGGACCCGTTCTTCAACCTGAACACCAACAAGTTGGCCCTTCACCGCCTTGGTTATCACTTGTTTTTCTTCCTGCATGCTCTGCACTTCCTGTTTGAAGTCGGTGGTGTATCCTTTGAACCAGAGCACATCGCCCACCTGGAACTCCCCCTCTGTTACCTCAATGGCCGCTACACTCGGTTTGGCGAAAAAATTTTTTACCACTCCCACCTGGACGTCTACCATTACCCTCACCTCCTTGCACATTTTAGATTGCAGATTGAAGATAACAAAATCTCAATGCAGCAACTGAGGTCAATCTTAAATCTCAAATCTAAAATCTAAACCGTCTCATTATCTTTCCTGTTATCTGAAACTGTCAAGAGCTCCAGTAATCGCTCCAGAGTGACAATTTCGCCCGGCTCGACCAGCCCTCTGCTAGCAAGTATCTCTCCGAAGTCAGCAATGGCAGGCACTTCCAGGCCAAGTTGCTCAACAAGCTCCTTTTCCTGCAAGAACCTGCCTGGTGAGTCGTCGAAAACCAATGTACCATTTTCTAAGGCAACCAGCCGCTCAGCGAGGAGAGCCTCTTCCAAAAGGTGCGAGGTATGCACCATTGTGCAGGACTCTCTTGTATTGATACTTTTCAGGAGGCTCAGAATTTCAGCGCGACTCCGTCCCGCAACCATGCAGAGAGGATCGTCCAGCAGAAGACATCTTTTCTGCTGTGCCAGAGCGCCAGCAAGAATCAGCCGCTGCTGCTCCCCGCCGGAGAGATGGTGGCTGAAATGTGCCGCCCGTTCCCAAAGGCCCACCCACCTCAGGGCTTCCCTTACCCTAATGCGAATGGTCTCCGGAGCCAATCCCATGTTTTCGAGACCAAAAGCTACGTCCTCAGCCACCACCGGTGAGACAATCTGGTTCTCAGGATTGGCAAAAGCACAGGCTGCAAGATGGTTGAGTTCTCCTGCAGCAAGAACAGTGGCGTTTATCCTGATCTCTCCGGCTTGGGGCTGCAGTAAGCCCTTCGTTAACTTCAGGAGCGTGGTCTTCCCGCTGCCTGAAGGACCCACTATTGCCACCCACTCTCCAGCAGTAATACTCAGATCGAAATCGGAAAATACCGGTTCCTCCGTGCCGTCCTGGTAAGAGAAGGTTACTTTGTTGAACTCAATACTGACCATACAGCAAGAATACTCCTATTTCACCTAGATTCAAGCGGTTTTGTCGAGCACAATGATCCAGCCTAGAAAAACAAGGGTATGTTATTGACTAATTCTTTGATTTAATGGTATTTTAGCTATTGATATACGCAACTGCAGAGGGGGGCACCAACATGACCGACACCGTCAGATTCAAAAAAGGCGCCACCATCATCCACGAAGGAACCATCGGCTCTAACGCCTATCTCATCCTTTCGGGCTGCGTGGAAGTGTACAAAAAAGTTGGGGATGAAAAGCTGGTACTGTCCAAATTAGTAAAGGGCAATATTTTTGGGGAAATGAGCCTTGTCGATGACAAACCCCGCTCCGCCACCATTGCCGCCCTGGAAGATACTGAAGTGAGGATCTTGAGGCGCGAGCACTTTGAGTCCATGTTGGAGCAAAACCCTCGCGCCGTTATCCCGTTACTCAAACAGGTTTTTCAGCGCGTCAGATATTTGAACCAGATGGTAACGGCATTCTGTGGTCAAGCCAGCACCGGGACCGTGGAATTGGCGGCTCAGCCGCTTCGACTAACGGCTGAAACTGAAGAGGCCGAGCAAGCCATGCAAGGCAAGGAGATAGAGATTGGCAAAATACCGTTTCAGATTGGCAGAGCCTCCAGTAGCAGCGTGTTCGGCTCCAATGATTTGAACATAGAAGACACTGAGCCATATCGAGTTTCTCGATGTCATTGTCTGATAACAATCGTGGATAACGAATATTATGTGGTTGATACGGTAAGCAGCCGTGGAACCGTGGTTGACGGTAGTAAGATCGGAGGCCGAGAAGAACTGAAGCGAGTATTACTGGAAAGTGGAAAACATCGGATTCTCCTCGGTGGCGAAGAGTCACCTTATGTGTTTGATCTTGAAGTCCCTTGAGTAACCCCAAAAGAGAATCCTTGCCTACCTGATGTGATTCAGCTCAATTTATAGAAATAAGATCTCATTTCCCTCCATTCTTAAAACTGTTATTGAGGTTTTCAAACATTTGATCTGTGGATTTGTTTCTTGCTTCAACACAGGTTAGGATTTATTGTTTTGGAAATGAACAGAAAGAGTAGGAGAATTGACATCTCATGAACTATGACCGGGAAGATTCTAGAGGCGAATTCAAGGAAACTGAGGATACGTTTCGGGCGGTTTTCACATCCGCTCCTGTGGGGATAGCCATTGCCCAGCCTGAGGGGAGGTTCATCTCCGTCAACGAATCCTTCTGTAAGATGCTAGGCTATGAAGAGAGAGAACTTCAGGAAATGACTTTTCTTGATATCTCCCACCCGGAGGAACGAGTGAAGACCTGGAAGTTAGCCGGACAAGTCCTGGATGGTCAACGTGACTTCTATGAGATGGAAAAGCGCTATCTTACAAAAGATGGCCGACCAGTGTGGGCAAGTATGCGTGCGACAGCTATCAGTGATGATAGCGGTCAGGTTCTCTACTGGCTTGGAATAATACGTGACATCACCGATCGTAAAAGGGCAGAAGAGGCACTTAGAGAGCAGAGAGACAGGGCTCAGAAATACCTTGATATCGCTGGGGTAATGATTGTGGTTATCGATGTTGATCAGAAAGTAACCCTTGTAAATAAGAAAGGCTGTGAGTTATTAGGATATAGGGAAGAGGAGATTTTGGGGAAAAATTGGTTTGATTATTTTGTTCCTGTTCGTGACAGGGATAGGGTAAAAGCAGGTTTTATGCAGTTGATAGCTGGGGAAATTGAGCCGGTTGAATATTTTGAAAACACCGTTTTGACCAAAAGCGGAGAAGAGAGAATTATCGCATGGCACAACACCGTACTGACCGACGAGGCTCACAATATTACTCACACTCTCAGTTCAGGAGAAGACATAACTGATCGAAAGCGGACAGAAGAAGAGTTGAGAGTTGCTCATGAGGAGCTTGAACGCCGTGTGGAGGAGCGTACTGCCGAACTGAGAAGGATAAACGAACGGCTTGAGCGAGAAATAATCGAACGCAGACAGATGGAGGGGGCCTTAGAGCGTATGCGCTCCAAGCTTCTCAACTTGCAAGAGAGCGAACGGGGTAGCATCGCCAGAGTCCTTCACGACACTGTCGGTCAGAATATCAGCGTCCTTGACCTTAATCTAACCACGATTGAAGAGGTTCTTGATGACTCAAGCAAAGAACAGATTTCTGGGTTGAGTTCTAACATGAGGAGTGTCATTCGAGATACGGGGGATCAATTGAGAGATATAGCAAGCGGTTTACACCCTCGCGATGTGCAAGAACTGGGACTTATAGCAGGCGTAAGCAGTTTTGTTGAACGGTTTCGACGGAGTACGAATCTCACTATTAACACTGCCATATCGGTAAACGGACTTCAAGTAGAGGAGGGCGTGGCCATTGCTCTTTACCGCATTATTCAAGAGGTCTTTACCAACATTCTGAAACACTCAAAGTGCTTATACGTGGATTTTCAAATGGCAAGGACAGACAATCGTCTCTTTGTATTGATCAAGGACAATGGCATCGGATTTAGCGAAGAAGAGGTTGCCAGTCGTGAGGTAGAGAAACGTGGTATGGGTTTGTTCATTATTCAAGAACGGGTAAAAGCCATCAATGGAAGCCTCCGAATACACTCTGAAGTAAACCTGGGGACAGAAGTCCAGATAGAAGTGCCATTGGTACAATCATAACTGTTTATAAACATCAGATGTTCTGAAGAATGCTATTGTGACGATAAGGAAAGTGGCTATGGGGGTTATGTCATTTTTTGAAGATCACGGGGATGTTGGCGCGGAGTTAGAGCGTATTTACAAGTTTAGAAAGGAAGTCCAACACGTGGAGCGTGAGTACCTTGAACTAAGGATACTTTTGCGCGATGCTGAGGCCGCCCTCAGAGCTGATCCCGAGGACGGAGAGAAGCATGTAAGGGTGCATCACTGCAAAAATAGGCTGGAAGATCTTGAGAGGCAACATCCCTGGATCTCCTCCGGCTATGCACGAGAAATAGGTCTCTGGGCTCCCCCAGCCGGATAAGCAACGGTCGGTAGTCGGACCATACTAAGTTAACCCGAACGTTGCAAACCTTCACCGTGGAAAAACGCGTGGCCTCGCGCAGTCTCGGGCAGGTCGAAGCGTACTTGACCGTACGTGAGATCCTGGCCGAGGCGAGCAAGGGCGCATATGGCGCGCTCTGGCGCGAGTTTAGCGGTTTTGGCCGGTTCAGGTTTGCAACGTTCGGGTTAAGCCACACTCTATTGTTTGCGATCCACCTTCCCCATTTTGGGCAAAGGTCTTTCAGAACGGAAGTTTAGATTAAGGGAGAGACTGTCGAAAAACCCCAAAACCCTCAATTTTGTCACGAATCATGACTTGTAAGTGGTTGATTCTACTAGACACGGAAATAGCAAAAATGTGCAAATAGCACTTTTCCCACAGTCTCAGATCTCCACTTAACCTTTCCCCTTTTTGCCTGCACATACTATTTCAGTATTACGCTTTTTCTTGACACAGCCTCTCATCTAACCTAATGTGAAATTAGCTGGATCTCCTTTTCTAACGAATCTTCAAGAGACCATACCTTTTTGTTCTGTCCTCTTCTGGCCAGACCATCAACGCACCATCGCAGGCACTGTCTTCTACTTCGGGGGAAGGTTATGTTGAGGAGTTTTCAGAAGCTGCCGCCAGGAGGCCTCTGAGGGGTTTGTCAACTCCTTGGAGGCTTTTGTGTTGTGGCTGTCATGTAATTTGGTAAAGGGATGAAGTACCGGCAATGTTTGCTGAAAGGAGGCTAGGTCTATGCCTACCTATATTGGTTTATACAAACTGACCGATCAGGGGATCAGGAACATCAAGGACGCGCCTCAGCGGATTGAACAGGCCATCAAGGCCGCGGAAGCAATGGGCGGCAAATCGTTTGGAGTGTACACAGTAATGGGAGAATACGACTACGTAAGCATTGGCGAACTTCCAAATGATGAGGCGGCTTTGACCCTCGCTCTGGCGCTGGGCGCCCAAGGCAACGTTAGGACAACAACCCTCAAAGCTTTCACGAAAGAGGAGTTTGCAGAGATCGTCAAGAAATTGCCGTAGCCCGAAGAGCTAAACTGCTGCTCAGTATTCACCATTATCAAATATCTATATTGATTCGCCATGCTTAATTCCGGGATAAAGGAGTCAATGGTGAAGGAGGGTCTGCAATGAGACATTTTATGAATCGTTCAGTTTTGTTTCTCATCGGCACAATCTGGGTTGCTAGTGTGGCTCTCACCACCCTTGCGCAGGCAGAGACACTGCTTGAGTCCAGTCTGTTCTAAAGAATCTACGTGGCTTTCAGCGTTGACCAGAAAGCAGCTCAGGAATGGCTCCCTGCTCCTTGGAAGGCAGTCCCGGTTCCAAAAGGACCATTCAAGGGAGCCCACCTTTATGCTATTTTCGACGACAAGTTTGTCATGCAAGACCGCGAGGGAAAGCCTTGCATTGGAGGTTCCAGAAGGTGCCGATATGAGGCCTCAAAGGGGCCGTATACCCTTTTGAGGCTTTTGCGCTTTTCTTAGAAAAAGCCTTGGCCACTTTATGGCTTGCAGCTAAGCTGATGTTTACACTTTATAGCGAGGGGAACGCCATGCAGGAGATCAATAGAAGGGATTTTATGAAAACCGTGGCCATTGGTGGAGCCGTCTTAGGGCTTGGAAAAGCTATTTTATACAAACCCTTGGAGGTTCTTGCGAGTGGCAAGTACGACATCGGGCAATGCAAACGTTTAAGTATTAAATGCGTCTCTGAAACCGGATGGTTAGATAACAAGACGCTCATTAGCTCAATAATGGCATCGGGAGGGAAAAAGGCGAATCAATGGAGTGTAGCTTGGGATCCTCAAAATGCTGCTGGCACTTGCTCTTTGATTGATGTGGAGACACTTGACGGCCGTCACCATAAATTCCTACTGGATGCTGGCTGGGACAATGAATATATGGATGAGTGCTTCAAGAGAGAAGGTATCGACAAAATGTTGAAAAGCGGCGAGATCGAATTCCTCTTTCTAACTCACGAGCATATGGATCATTACTGGGGTCTTGAAACAGTCTTGAGATACAACCCTGAAATCAAGATCTTCATTCCGAATACCTTTTACTCTG
>WOR8_10009124_pt1 | contig 13461 bp, 12 predicted proteins | sample DeeMarSeWOR38_10_FD_19890 | JGI IMG/M metagenome (IMG submission 19890) | reverse complement strand
ATTATGAAAAAATATGGAGCACCATCCGTAAAAAAGGCTTTTGCGATTCTGAGCGTTATTTCGTCATCCAAAGATGGCATGGGTGTCAGCGATTTGGCCAAAAAACTGAAAATGGCCAAGAGCACAGTCCACGGCATGACCTCGGCTCTGGAGGAATTGGGGGCCGTTATGCGGGACCCGCTCACCAAAAAATACAAACTGGGCTTCGCCCTGCTTGAAATCGGCCGCTCGGCCTATTCCCAGATAGACCTGCAAACATCGGCCAGGCCGGTCACGGAAGAACTGATGGAAAAGACCCGGACATCGGTTTTTCTGGGCATTTTAAACTGGGACCAGGTGACCATCTTAGACATCGTTGAGGCCAGAGGGGACCTTAATATTACCGCACCGGTGGGTTCGACCATACCGCTGTTCGCCGGAGCCGTCGGCAAGGTATTTCTCGCCTCCATGCCGGAAGATCAGGCAGACAAAATGATCCGATCCAAAGGGCTGCCCAGATTTACGGACAACTCAATCGTGGATAGGGATATCTATTTCAATGAATTGAGGCAGGTCAGGGAAAATGGCTATGCCGTTGACGACGAAGAATACATCCTGGGTGTCAGAGCTGTCGCAGCGCCGCTGATTGGATTGGGCCAGCTGCGCTCAGCCATCTGGGCCGTCGGATTCAAGGCCAGCCTCGATGAGACACAATTGCAGACGCTTGCCCGAGAAACGCACGCTGCGGCCGGGGCCATCAGCCAGCGGATACAGGAGCAACTTCTGGGCAAGGCCTAGCCCAATGACGCTCGGCCCGATTATCATGGCTGACTGGATTGATGACCGCCAGAGTATTTACAATTACACAAAACGCCAAATTTCCCATCGTCATGCCGGACTCGATCCGGCATCCAGACGTGTAACAAGTTTAAGAAAAACCCTGGATTCCGGGTCAAGCCCGGAATGACGATACGCAAGTTTTGGTGGCTTCTTAATTACAGCACACTTGCCTGCGCGGGAATGACAATCAGTAATTCTGACAATTGCTGTTTGGCCTCTGCCTCCTGTCCTCTGTCCTCTGACATCGGTCATCTTGATACTGACACCTGAAACCTGACACCATTAGAAGCCTGTAAATCTTATTTTTAATGGAGAAAGCCGGCTAAAATCTTATTCGCCATGGAAGACTAGCGATTTAACCGTCACCGGAAACACCTGGCCGCCCACCAACGGTTCACCGATATCAATCCAATCGCCCTCTTTCAGCTTCAGCTCGTCCAGAGACAGCAGGTTGGTTTTTACTTCCGTTTCGCGTCGAATCACATTGCCCACGCTGCAGGCGATGTCGGTTTCAAAAATTAGAATGACCGGCAATTTATGCGCAATGGTATTGGGGAGCGCGGATTCGATGGATTTGGCGAACAATTCCAGCTGAGGATAAGAAACCCTGACCGGATCCTTAAAATACAGGGCCATGGTTTCATCGCCTTCCTCCATATCAAATCTCCGGAAAGAGGCCTTGATTTGGCTTATCACATGTTCGGCGCTTAATTTGTCCTGATCTACATCCACCCGCATGACGGGAACATTTCTGATGGGAAATGTGATTTTGTCATCCCTGAAACCCGAACAACCGGAAATTGACAGCGAATAGGCACCGGCGCCAATGACGGTCGCCCTGATCTTATTCGGCAACTCGATGACGGGCACCCCCAGCGCCGATGTCATTAAATTTATTTTATCGGCCAATATGTGACCGATATCGTCAAAACTATTCAGCCCCCCATACATCAGCTCGGCGACCCCTCCCGAAAAGGAGACTGCATCGATGCGGTTGGTAAAATTCAGGTCGGCGGTAAGCATGAGCGCGCGGGCTAGCGAGGATGTCGCCGGACCGGTGATGATCTCAAATAAAATGTCAGCAAACCTGCCTGCGATTCTGTCAATATCAGTTTTGGAGATGCGGTCTCCGATTTGATGCTTCAGGCCAAGATCTGACATTACCATGGCGGCCGGCGGATCCATTCGCCAAATCTTTCCCTTGCCATCGACCCCCAGCAAACGCCCACCGACGGAAACGCAACTGGTCGACAGGGTCTCACCGTTTCTAGTGATGGCAAGGTTGGAGGTCCCGCCGCCGACATCACACGACAATATGGTCTTGCCGTCATGCTTCGATCGTAAGGCCGCTCCCGAGCCCATGGCTGCAATCAGGCTTTCAAAATTGGGTCCGGCAGTTGCCGCCACAAATTTACCGGCATCATTGGACAGAGCTTTGGCGATTTGTCTGGCATTTTGTTTGCGGGCGGATTCACCCGTGACGATAACCGCACCGGTTTGGATATCGGCCGGATCAATACCGGCCCGTTTATATTCTTCTTTAAAAAAGTCGGTCAGCCTGACGATGTCGATGGTATCATCATCCAACAACGGCGTATGGATGATTCGGCCTTCATAAATGATGTTTCTTTCGGCAATGTTGAACCGCCGCGTAACCGAGCGCTGATCCCTGATCAAAACCAGATTTGAAAAAACCAGGTGGCTGGTCGAACTGCCGACATCGACGCCGACAGAGAGTATTTCAATTTCGTTTATTTCCATAGTAAAAGAAAGGTTCAGGGTTTGGGATTATAATTAAAGCGAACCGCAGAATATCGAATATTGAATGTCGAACCCGCCGGAGGCGGACAGGTGTCGAAGGGAGGTATCGCCTCGCTTTATCTTTAATAAAAAAAAGACAGAATTCATTCCTTCGAAATTCGTTATTCAGTATTCGATATTCGTTAGTTTCTTTTTGTATTTATATGACTCCAAGCGGCTACCCATCATTTAACTGGATTTGCCATCTCCAAGTCCAACCCGTATCCGCTTGCGCGGGCCCCCTGCCCCACCGGGCCGCCAATCCTTAGGTGCCCTTATCTCCTCCAACAGATGCAATTTATCCTGTCTTTTGAGGCGAAGATAAATCATCGCCCAGGCGCAGGGCGTATCCAGGCCGACTTCGCAGCTGCCGTTTTGCGATCCGCCGCAGGGACCGTTAAAAAGGCTCTTGGCACAACGGGCCACCGGGCAGATACCACCGGTAAAGGTCAACACACAATCACCGCAACCCCGGCACATTTCAGCCCAGATTCCGGGTTTGGCCGAAGCGCCCAGAAAGGTGGTATTGAGCGCGGGGATCACCGGCAGCGGATCATGTTCATCCGCCACAGTTTGCACCCCGGCTCCGCAGGCCAGTGACAGGATGGCATCTGTTCCTTGCGGCACTAACTGGTATTCACGCACCAGGTCCTGCTCGCATTGCCGGAGTATGCAACCCATCTTCAATGCCGGTGGAGGGCCTTCATAATGCTTTGGCTTGGAAAGTTCGTGGCACAGGTGCTCAGCCTCTTTTTCACCGCCGGACAGGCAGACTGTGACGCAGCTGCCGCAACCAAGAACCAGTATCTGTTTATATTCTTTAATCGCTGCAACAATTTCTTCCAGCGGTTTTAAATCTCCGACTATCATTTTATCTCCCAATCATAGGCTCATAGCCTGTAGCTCATAGCTCAAAGCCTGAATTTCAGAATTTCAGCAGGGTCGGCCACCGCGCCGACCTCCGAAGGCAGTCACGGTGGGCTGCCCTACTCATTTTTCCGAATTACAACCGAGGTTCGACTATCAGCTATCAGCTTTGAGCTATCAGCTAAAGTGTACGCGGCCATTTAGAGGCGGCCTGCCGTTGCCGATGCAGCGCGCAAAGCGGCTCGCTGTCTAATCTGGCGGTATCGAACACTTTCTGTTGATAATCCGGTGAATAGAGCGGTTCGCCGCACACCCGACACCGAATTAGATCCATCGTGACCACATCATCCCACTGCCCGACCAACAGATGCTGAAACTCGATGGCATCCTGCGGGCAGACCCGCCAGCACTGACCGCACCGGGCGCATTTGGTCATGTTGTGCCGGAGCGTGCGTTGATTGTCCTGATCCTCATGGCTCAAAGCCGAGGCCGGACAATTCTCCACACAGGACAAACAGCCGTTGCAGTTATTGTTTACGCGAAAGTAAGACATATATCTCTCCGCTTCCATTGTAAAATAGCTTAGTAAACATCAGCTATCAAAATTCCAAAAAACAAGCACCAAAATTCAAATAAATCTCAAATTACAATGACTCAAATCCAAAACTGTTTGAATCATTTGAATTTGGAATTTGAATATTGTTTGTGATTTGTAATTTGGCTATTGGACTTTCCCCGTCTCGGCCAAGTGAATAATAAAGCACTAGGTGAAACCCATTTTTTACCAGAGCAAGGCCGGCGGGAATAAAGAGGCGGGGCTATCCTCCTCCAACCAAAAGCATAAACTTAACCGCATCCCCATCTTTGAGAACCCGCTTTGAATATTGATCGCGGGGCAGAAAGCCCTCTGCGTTGATCATGACCTGAATGGCCATGTCCAGCTTTCCTTCCGGGTCCAGCAAAACTTTACGCGCCGGCGGGCCGAGCTTATCCACGATGCGCGCAACGAGATCCGCTATTGTTCCATCGGCCATTTCAAGTTGGGATTTTTTTCCGATCAACTTCGACAGGGTCGGCAGTCCGAGCGATTCTATCTGAATTTTCAATGAACACCTCCTGTTCAGCTGTTCATTAAGATGAACATAAATAGGGGCTAATCATACCACTATTATATTGTTTGTCAAGTAAATTTAATTAAAGTCAGTACTTACTGACGTATCATTATATATAATGCTATGCCGGCCGATACATAATGTTCATCATAATGAACAAGCTTTTACATTTCCAGGTTCGCGAGACCGGCCCTAACCGTGCCGTAGCAGATTTGATTTCCTTTCGGTTTCAGCCCATTTGTTTACAATGTAGCACAATTTGCTTGACTTACCAGACCGGTTAATATAGCTACCATACAGCTATCCGGAATGCGCCTAAGATATAAATTCGAATATTCGGTTAAATCCTGTTGAAAAAATTCAGTTTGGCCAATTGTTCGTCTTCGATGCACAAGGCCATTTTCGGCAATGTCAATTTCTGCCAGTGGCTCGCTGCCGCGGGCCACTACTCCCTTTAGATTTTCATCTGCTTATTGAGTTTTGGTTTTGCTGAAAGCTGGAGAAAAGTACACCCCAAAGGAGGAAATCATGAAAGAGAGATTTGTCTTGCTCAGCACCGTATTCATCGTCGCATTCGCATGGTTGATCACTGGTCCGGCCGCTTACGCCGCCGAACCGATCGTTATCGGCGTACCCACCTCGCTAGGCTTTCTGGAGGGCAAGGAGTCGCATAAAGCTGTTCAGATGGCAGTCAGTGAAATCAACGCCAGCGGTGGGGTCATGGTCGGCGGTGAGAAGAGACCGTTTAAGGTCGTAGCCACGGATCTGCGCGATGCCGCCGCTGGGGTTCCAGTGCCCGAGGCATTACTGGGTATCGAAAAGCTGATTCTGGAGCAAAAACCGACCGCGATCGTGGTCGGACCGTTTCGTTCCGAAGCTTTGATGGCAGGTATGGATATTTTTGCCAAATACAAAATGCCGATGCTGGGAACCATCGCCATGAGTCCCGCTTCGGAGGCCAAGCTCAAAGAAAATCCAGAAAAATACAAATATGTTTTCCGGGTTTCCCTAAATGTTATCTATTGGGTCAAGCTTTTAGCCGGAACCAATGCAACCCTCAAGCAGGACTTTGGTTTTGACAAGGTCTACATTATGAATCAGGATGTTGCCTGGGCCAGGGGCACGGCCGGCGGAATGGCGCAAAAGGTCTATCCGGGTTTGAAGATGGAAGTTGTCGGCCATGATCAATTCCCGACCGGTTTTTCCGACTTCTCCTCGGCATTGATGAAAGCCAAAGCCAAAGAGGCCGGGGTCCTGTTTACCTGCTTTGACATGCCTGAAAGCGGGGTGCTGGTTAAACAGTGGAAAAGCCTCAAGGTCCCGGGGCTGATTGCCGGTTTTATTTCTCCCATGGCCGGTGAGGCTGCCTGGGATACCTTTGACGGCAAAATCGGCGGTCTGATGAATGCCATATTTGAACTGGGTAATATGCCTTCCCAAAAATATGCGCCCGCCAGAAATTTCTACAATAAATACAAACAAATTTACGGCAAGGGCATTGAGTCCGGCCACGGACCGGCCCCATCCTATGAGTCGGTTTACATTCTGAAAGAGGCCATTGAAAGGGCCAATTCGCTGGACCCGGATGCCATTGTGGCTGAAATCGAAAGAACCGACCGCAAAGGCGTGATGGGCCGCATTCGGTTTGACGAGGGGCACCAGGTAGTCTATGGCACCGATCCGGCTGAAACCGCCGTCGGTGCCTTTTTCCAGTGGACCGATGACGGCAAAAGAAAGATTGTCTACCCCAAGAGCCTGGCCGAGGGTGAAATCGTGCTGCCGGATTGGGTGAAGAAACGGTAACTCTCAAAAAGCGCCCCAAGCTGCTCTTTTGAGATCAATAGTCATTGGTTATTCGTTATCGGAACAAAACGATGATATCACTGTCGTTGGATTAACCGTTAGCAGATAACGAATAATTCCCAGCTAGCCTGCCCTCCTTTGCACGCTGGAAAAGGGGGGCAGGCTTTTTCTGATTCCTGCATGTTAGCCAACACAATCGTATATGGTTTTGTCAACAGCGTCATCCTTATGCTGGTAGCCCTCGGGTTTAATTTGACCTTTGGGATCAGCGGGGTGGCCAATTTCGCTTACGGGGCGCTGTACATACTGGGCGCATTGCTGTGCTGGGTTTTTCATAATTCGCTCGGCCTGCCCTTCATTTTTGCCATTGCACTGGCAGTGGCCCTGACCGCCATTGCAGGCGCCCTCATGTACCGGTTTATTCTGCTAAGAATTCGGGGGATGGCCCTGTCCGAAGTCATCGCCACCTTCGGTATCGGACTCGCAATCTTAGAATTGCTCAAATACCTGGGGTTTATCGGATTTGAATATTCCTTGCCGGTCTTTCTGGACAAGAGCATTGAGCTGGGCCAGGTGATCATTGACATGCAGCGGATATTTATTGTCATCATCGGCGTCGCCATGGCTGCATTTCTGTGGATTTTCACCCATCACACCCGCACCGGTCTGCGATTTAGAGGAATTGCCCAGGACGAGAGAACCTCTCTGAGCCTGGGCATTAACGCCGACCGGGTCGCCATGCTCAGCGTTTCTTTTGGCGCCGCCTACGCCGCCATTGCGGCCATCGTCATTTTGCCGCTGGGAACCATTAACGTCGAACAGGGTTACAGCGTCCTGATCAATGCCCTGGCCGTCTGTATTGTCGGAGGACTGGGATCGACCGGTGGGGTGGTAATGGCCTCCTTTTTAATTGGATACGCCCAAACATTTACCGTAACTTATCTGGAAAGCCACTGGGTCATGCTGGTGCCGCTTATTGCAATCCTGATCATCCTGACGATCAAGCCCTCGGGCCTGTTTGGCTTGGTGCCGCTTATTGCAATCCTGATCATCCTGACGATCAAGCCCTCGGGCCTGTTTGGCTTGCAAAAGGAGCTGGAGGAAAGAATCTAATCGATTTGGGATTGGGGATTGCGGATTTGCCTGCCCCCTTTTGGGGGGTGCGTATAAAAAAATAAAATTGATCCAATCCCAAATTTCGATTTAACTGGTCACCTAATTGAACGAATTGTCATTCAACTAATCAACTATTTAACTGAAAATGAAAAGACGTAAGGAACGAATCGACAGGGGCATCAAGGCGCGAGCCAGCGATATTTTTGCGCTGACGTCCTGGCGCGAGATGCTGTATCTGGCAGCCCCCCGTCTGATCCCGATCGTGGGATTGATCGTTCTGGCCTTTGCCCTGAGCGCCTACTGGCAGAGGGTTTTACTTTCGGTATCGGTCTTCGCGCTTTTGGCAATCAGCTGGGATATTCTGGCCCAGACCGGCATGATCTCTCTGGGTCAGGCTCTGTTTTTCGGGACCGGCGCCTATCTGGCCGGTATCATGAATCACTACTGGGGTTGGCCACCCGCGGTTACCATTCCCCTGGCAACCATTGTTGGCGGCCTGCTGTGCACCGTATTTCTCATTCCGGTGTTGAGGCTGCGTGGCATCTTTTTTTCGATGGTCACCCTGGTGCTGCCGCTGATGCTGGTGCGCATCATCGAGGCAACCCGCATTTTCGGCGGTACCGAAGGACTGAGTGGCCTGACTGCCCTGCCCTCCAGGTGGGTCGAAATCTATGTTCTGGTCTTTGTTTTGCTGGCCGCCCTTTTTGGGTTTCGCCGCATGATGAGTTCCGATTTTGGTTTGATCCTGAAGGGCATCAACGACAATGATCGGTCGGTCATGAATGCCGGCATCAACATCTACTGGTATAAAATCCAGGCATTGTTTATCGCCAGCTCCATTGGTGCTTTTAGCGGTGCCTTTTTGACCCATGTGTATCTGTTTGTCGGCATGCCGGTATTTGCCCTGGATTATTCAATTCTGCCCATCGCCTCGGCAGTTGTGGGCGGCATCGGCACCCTGGCCGGATCCACGCTGGGTGCTTTTATTTTGGTCCCACTTTCGGAAATTCTGCGGGGCTTGGGTGGTCTGAGGATTGTGATCTACGGTTTGTTTCTGGTGGTTTTCACGGTGGCAATCCCGGAGGGTATTTTCCATTACGTTCAGCGCAAATATCACCAGTTTGAAAGATGGGTGGAGGTTGAATAATGGCGGCATCACCTTTGCTCAGGGTATCGAATCTATATAAAAACTTCGGCGGCGTGCAGGCCATCCAGGATTTGAGTTTCGAGCTGACCGAGGGGGAACTGCTGGGTATGATCGGACCGAATGGCTCCGGCAAAACAACGGCTGTGAATCTAATTACCGGTTTTGTGAAGCCCACCGAAGGTGACATATTCTATCGCGGCAAAAACATAACCGGCCGAGCCCCATACAAGATCGTTCGTCTGGGAGTTGCCCGAACCTTTCAGATGGTCAAACCGTTTTATCAGTTACCGGCTTACAAAAATATGATAATTCCGCTGTATTCACCCAGGGTCAAACAGATGACCGGCGGGAAATACGGCGATCGCGATGCCGTGGCGCTGGATCTGCTCGAAGAGGTCGGTTTTGAACGCGATGCACACGTCGCCTATAAAACCGCCAGCGTGCTGCCACAGGGATATTTAAAGCGGCTGGAACTGGCCAAGGCCATTGCCCTTAATCCGGACTTGATCATTCTGGATGAGTTGTTTTCCGGCCTGAGCCTGGCAGAGGTTGCCAGCATTGTTCCGATCATCGAAAAGCTGCGCCAGCAGGGCAAATCCATTATCATGATCGAACACCGCTTGAAGGAATTGTTCAGGATTGCCGACCGGATTATCGTGCTCAACTACGGCGAAAAAATCGCCGACGGCAAGGCCGCTGAGGTGATGCAAAGCGAGGCGGTCAAAAACGCCTATCTGGGAAGTGAATGACAACGCAACGCGCTCGCTGACGGTTAGGCGCTAACCAGCAACCGCACGCCGGCAAAGGGACATCGCCGGCTCGCCATAAATTTCGGGGTAGTTTATGCTTGCAGTCAACAACCTCATGGTTTTCTTCGAAAATGCCTTGGCGCTAAATGATTTTAGCATGACCATCAATCAGGGAGAAATCATCGGTGTCATCGGCTCCAACAGCGCCGGCAAAACCACGCTGATGAACACGATTTCCGGTTTGATTATCGATATGAAAATCAAGGAGCAGCGCAAAGGCGGGGAAAGAATCAACCTTTACGGTGAGATCATTTTCAAGGATGAAAACATTACCAATATCCAACCCTTTGAGCGGGTCAAGAAGGGGCTGGTTTTATCCCGGGAAAGGCATCCAATTTTTGTGGAAAGCGATGTCGCCGAAAACTTGAAAATTGCCGGACACCAAGTTGGGCGCGCTGAACTGCCCCAGCGGATTGAACAAGTATACGCAATCTTCCCGGCGCTTTTACCTCTAAGAAAGCGCAAAGCCGGGTTTTTGAGCGGCGGTGAGCAGCAGATGCTGGCCATCGGAATGGCATTGGTTCTCAAACCGACCCTGTTGTTGCTGGATGAGCCGTTGCTGGGTTTAAGCCCGATGATGCAAACCATGCTGATCGACGCCGTTACGAATCTCAGACAGGAGTCCGGCATCACCATTCTGATCACCGAGCAATTTGCCCGACCGGTATTGCCGATAATTGACCGGGGTTACGTAATTGAAAACGGAATGCTGGCCCTATCGGGAACCGGTGAGGAGTTAATGGAAAATCCCGAAATAAAATCGGCCTATTTCGGTGTGTAGGGTGAATGACCATGACAGCTGAGACCCATAATAACATTTACGCGGCCTTTGCGGAGATGGCCAGGCGTCATCCCGACAAAAGCGCCGTATATTATCTCGGTACTGGATTTTCTTACCGCAAAATCCAGGAGTTGTCCGCGCGCTTTGCGGCTGCCCTCAGTGATAACGGGATCAAGGCCGGGCAAAAAGTCATGCTCTACATTCCCAACAGTGCCCACTGGGTCGTCTCCTGGCTGGCGGTCCAGCAAATCGATGCCGTCGCCGTCCCCATCACACCGATTTATACGCCCCATGATGTCAGTTATATCGCCAATGACAGCGGGGCCGAAGCCGTTGTCTGCGCGGACACTAACTTCGGTTATGTGACCAGCGTGCTGCCGGATACGGGACTTAAAAAAGTGATTGTCTCTAAAATGGCGGATCTGCTGCCGTGGTGGAAACGTTTTTTCGGTTTCCTTTTCGATATAATTCCCAGGGGCAAGATCGCCTTGGGCCACGACACATTTTCATTTCGAAAGTTGCTGTCCCAATATAGAGACCACTCCGTGCCCGCAGCCAATAACGGCCGCAAGGGCGATTCCATCGCAGAGATTCTATATACCGGTGGCACCACCAAATTTCCCAAAGGGGTTCCGATCACCCATAATCTGTTCCTGGCATCCGCCCTTGAGCAAATCACAATGAGCAACCCGCTGTTTGCGCCCGAGGAAAACGTCATCATGGGCAATGCCCCGCTGTTTCATATTCTGGGACAAACCTGCAGCCTGGCCACCCTGCTGACGGGCGGCTGCCTGATTTTGCAGCCCCGCATCAACCTTGACGCAACCTTTGACGCCATTCAGCGGCTCGGGGCCAAAACCATCATCGGCGTTCCGGCGATGTACCGCATGATCCTGGAGCATGAGCGCCTGCATCAGTATGATCTGGGTTCGCTGCAATATTGTTTCAGCGGTGGCGATGTTCTGCCGGTTGAAATCGGCAAACGCTGGCGGGAAAAATTCGGCCGCCCCATTTACCAGGGATACGGGGCCACCGAGACCTGCGGCGGCGTTACCATGTGCCCGGTTGATCACGAAAGCCCGCCCAAAAGCGTCGGCCGGGTCGTCAAGAGCAAAAAAATCAGAATCGTCAACCCCGCCTCGCTGGAGACCGTGCCACCGGGAGAACCCGGAGAACTGCTGGTATCTTCAAACTACATGGTGTCCAGTTATCTGAACAAACCCGAGGAAACCGCCGCCTCCTTTGTCGAGCTGGACGGAAAGAAATGGTATCGCACCGCCGATATTATGTCCATCGACGAAGACGGCTACCTCTACTTTGTGGACCGCACGGTGGATACCATCAAGCACAAGGGCTACCGGGTATCCGCCTCGGAGATCGAAACCACCCTCCAGGAACATCCGGCCGTGATTGCCTCGTGCGTGGTGGGCGTGCCGGATGAAAAAGTCGGCGAGCGCATCAAGGCCTACGTGGTGCTGAAAGAAGACATCAAGGGCATCACCGGCTATGAACTCATCAAATGGTGCCGCAAAACCCTGGTATCCTACAAAATCCCCCACTACATCGAATTCCGGGACATGCTGCCGAAATCAAAGGTCGGCAAACTGCTGCGGCGCGAAATCCGCGATGAGGAAGAAAGACGCAAAGAAGCCTAATGCTGGAAGGCTGGGAAGCCAGGAAGCTGGAATGCCTTGTGGTAATCCGGGTTTTCAGCCTCCAAGCCTTCCGGCTTCCCAGCTTTATAGCTCTCCGGTCACTCGTCACCCTGCTTCGCTCTGTGAGCTTCTCAGGGCAGGCTATTTGCTATTCACTAGTCACTTGTTACTTGTCAATTGTTTCCGGGTAGCCTCTAAGCTTTAGACAAATAGTTTTTATGACATCAGACATTACCCATAGCCAATCAGACGCTTACAAATGGCGGGTTCTGACACTGGCGGCGCTTACCTTTACCTTCGTGGTGGCGCTTCAGCACATGTCGTTGCCCGTTCTGTTTGATGAAATTGCCGCCGATATCGGTTTGAGCCTGGTACAGGTAGGCTGGATATGGGGTATCGGCTCTGCCATGGGTATTTTGGTGGGAGTTATCGGCGGTCCGGTCGGCGACCGGTTCGGACCAAGGCGCACCCTTGCGGCTGCCTGTCTGTTTATCGGGGTGGCCGGAGCCGCCCGGGGCCTGGCGAACAGTTTCACGATGCTGGCGGTTACCATGCTGGCCACCGGTTTGGCGCAGTGGTCGATCCCGATGAATGTCCATAAAACCTGCGGGGTCTGGTTTTCCAGGAAACAACTCGGCATAGCCAATGGTGTTGTCTCACTGGGAATGGCGCTGGGGTTTCTCTGCGGGGCGCTTCTGGCGGCAACGGTGCTTTCGCCGCTATTGGGCGGCTGGCGCAACGTGCTGTTGGTTTACGGTGCCGTGGCAGTTATATTTGGCATCCTCTGGTGGTCTTCACAGGAAAAAGCCGGGGATGACAGCCAGCAGAAAAACCGGATGATCAGCCTGCGGCAAGCCATCGAACACGTCATGGGCCTGCGCAACGTGTGGCTTCTGTGCATCGCCACCGCGGGCGTGGCCGGCGGCGTCAACGGACTGCTGGGCTATCTGCCACTTTACCTGCGCGGCCTGGGCTGGGCGCCGGCTATCGCCGACAGCACCCTGGCGTCCTTTCACGCCATAAGCCTGGCCGCTGCCATCCCCATCGCACTGCTTTCCGACCGGCTGGGGAGCCGCCGCGGGGTCTTGATGGCGGCAGCGTTTCTTATCGGCACAGGCATCGGTCTGGTGGGCTTTGCCGATGGCGTATTTATCTCGGTGGCGGTTTTACTGGCAGGCATCACTCGTGACGGGTTCATGGCCATTACAATGACGGCGATTACAGAGGAAAACGGAATTGGCCCGCGCTTTGCCGGATCGGCAATCGGGTTGAATATTTCCCTTATGGGGATTGCAAATGTCTTGGCACCACCGGCCGGCAACTGGATGGCGCAATTTGGTCCCGGGCTCCCCTTTTTGTTCTGGGGAGCTTGCGTGTTTACAGGATTCATCGCTTATTTTTTCTTGCAGACGCCGGACAGTGCAGCGTGATTTAAACGCCGGTAACCAATACTATTTTGCCGATGTTTTTGCGCGCTTCAATATAGGCATGGGCGTCACCGACCTGATCAAAGGGAAAGGTCCGATCCACATGCGGCCGGACCCAACCCTGC
>WOR8_10008837_pt1 | contig 13462 bp, 12 predicted proteins | sample DeeMarSeWOR38_10_FD_19890 | JGI IMG/M metagenome (IMG submission 19890) | reverse complement strand
ATTTGCGGAGATGCTGGAAGTGGTAAGAGCAGGCTTGTAGAGGAGTTGAAATCCGCCATAGACCACAAAGAGATTCAGTGGATAGAAGGACACGCCTATTCCTATTCTCAGAATATCGCCTATTTCCCATTAATGGATTTGCTGAATCGGGTATTTCAAATTGAAGAAGGCGATCCATCTGAAAAAGTGAGGGAAAAAGTCGAATCGGGGATAAGGAATCTGGTTAGTGAGAAAGAAGATGTTATCCCCTACATAGGAAGTCTTTATGCCCTTATTTACCCGGAAATCGAACATGTCAGTCCCGAGTTCTGGAAATCACGATTGCAAGATGCAAGTCTGACAATTCTTTCAGCGCTCGCCCAGAGAACCCCAACCATTTTCTTCCTGGAAGACCTCCAATGGGCAGATTCCTCGTTTATAGAGTTGCTCCGTCTTACCTTGTTGGAAGCCCAACATCCCGCAATGTTTCTCTGTGTTTATAGACCCGTCTTCAGTCTCTTCACCGGCCATCAGGTCAGCGGCATTGAAAAGGTGTACCAGGAGATTAGACTCCAGGATCTTTCGGCTACTGAAGTCAAAGACATGGTGAAATCTCTGCTGATGACCAAGACGATTCCAAGCGACTTAATGCAGTTCATTCAGGAAAAAGTGGAAGGCAATCCCTTCTATCTGGAAGAGGTAATCAATTCTTTGATCGAATCGGAATCGCTTCTTCGTGACAATGGTAGTTGGAAACTTACCAGATCAATCGGTGAGACAGACATCCCTTCAACCGTTCAGGGTGTGATCTCAGCCAGAATCGATCGATTGCAAAAGGATACAAAACATGTGCTTCAGGAGGCCTCAGTCATCGGAAGAGCATTTCTCTATCAAATTCTTGAGAATATCACAAAACTCACAGCGCATATCGAAAAGTGTCTCACTTCGTTGGAGCAGTTCGACCTAATCAGAAAGAGGTCTCTTCAACCGGATCTGGAGTACATCTTTAAGCACGCCCTGACCCAGGAAGTTGTCTACAGCGGTTTGCTCAAGAAGGAGCGTAAGGAAATCCATGAGCGAATTGGCGTAGTGATGGAAAAATTGTTTCACGATAGGTGTTCAGAGTTCTACGAAACTCTGGCATTTCACTTTAAACAGGGAAAATCTCTGCTCAAGGCCGTCGATTATCTCATGAAGTCGGGTGAGAAGAGTCTGAAAAGATATGCTGTTGAAGAATCGCACCAATATTACAAAGAAGCTTACGATATTCTTACTGATAAAAGGGATAAGACCAAGGAAGAAGAGCAACTTCTCATCGATCTCATCATCGAGTGGGCGTATGTCTTTTACTACCGTGGAGATTTTAACGGACTGAGTAGCCTGCTCAGCGCTCACGAGCATCTGGCCGAGTCACTCAATGACAGTTCGAGGCTTGGGATGTTCTATTCATGGGTAGGTTTGACTTTATGCTGGGCAACGGAGTTCAGAGAGGCGTATCGATACATGCACAAGGCCATCAAGCTTGGCGAAGATATTGATGACCAACGAGTTATCGGCTTGGCCTGCACCTGGCTACCCTGGATATGTGCGGAGTTGGGACTGCTGAATGAAGCCATCATACTTGGGGAAAGAGCCCTGGAAATAGAACAGCATTTTCAATTTGATCATTATCTTTACTATAAAAGCTTGGGAGGATTGGGGCATAATTACTTTTACATGGGAGACAGGCAAAAGGCCTATGAAACCGGAAACGCCATTGTGAAATTTGGCCATAAACACTCAAATATTCGAAGCATGGTGATGGGCCATTTCATATTGGGTTACAGCGCTCTGATGGATGGTGATTTTCCATCAACCATTAAATACTCTCAGCAGGCTATACAAATTTCATTAGATCCTTTTTTTTCGGCGTTTCCGAAACTTTTGTTAGGCCTCGGTTATGCGTTGAGCGGACAGTTCCGGAAAGCCCATGATACTTCGCAGGAGATTTTAAACTTTAGTCGGGAATTTGGCACTGAATGGCTGGCATCATTCGCGAGGCTGGTTCTTGGTGTTGTTTTGATTGCTGAAGGCCAAATGAGCCAAGGATTAAAAATGTTGAAAGATGAACTGTCAGCATCTCTAAAAAATGAGAGGAGATGTTTTTATGCCATGGTGGAGCATACTTTGGGAAGTGTTTATTTACAGATTGTAAAGGGGGAAGGAGATCTGAGCATCGCGACGATTGTAAATAATATTGGCTTCCTGCTCAAGAACGTACCTTTTGCGGCTAAGAAGGCGGAACAGCACTTTAGCAAAGCAATGGAGATCGCAACGGAAATTGGAGCCAAGGGTATTCTGGCACAGGTCTATCTCGATCTGGGAAGGCTTCAACAGGCCAAACGGAGAAAACACAAAGCAAAGGAGTGCTTTTCAAAAGCCATCGAGTTGTTTGAGCAATGCGGGGCCGACGTATTTTTGCAACAGGCCAGTGAAGCCTCAGATTCGTTGAAATAGAACCTCGTTGATGTCGGGTTTGAGAACTGGTTTAAAGATTGTTAGAGGAGGAAAACAAAGGGGATTTACCGAATGTCAAAGAAAACCTCAGCAAGGCAATAGATATCTTCAAAGAATACGGTGCTGACGGATGGGTGGGAAAATATGAAAATGAACTGTCTTCAATTTAATAAATCTCGAAACTTTCTTTTATTGGCCTATACGCAATATATAGCGTTCTAAAAATTTTCTTCAAAACCCCGGAGGTTGGACATTATATATCAAAGAATACCTGCCTTTTCCATAATTTTATAGTAGTAAAATAAAGCGGAGGATTGGTATCATGGGAGCTGATACTGGTTTTCCATAACCTCGACCCAATAAACAGGTAAAGATAAAATGGAGAAACCCCTCAAAATGTGCCTAACTGGCTCCTAATCGGGCGTAAACACCTGTTTAGGAGTGCTAAGTCATATCTTCCCTCATTTGAATCTCTCTATTTCAGACATTTAAAAGCATTTAAGAAAGTATCTGAATGCAACTCAAAGTATAATTTGTTTATGTTGCCGCCTGCTAAGATGTCTTAAATGGCACAAACACAAGACGTTTACTCAATATTAATGTTGAACAAACTGACCGGAGGAGAATATGCAAAAAGATTCATCGCCGACAATTCAAGGCTTCAAAGTGAGGGCTGTTCGGGTGCCGATGACAGAACCGCATCAGACCGCCAGCGGCGTGATTACCGAGTCGCCTCTGGTCTTGACGGACATATTAACCAACACCGGAATCAGCGGGCACAGCATTGTGTTCACTTACACACCGGCCGCGCTCAAGCCGACTGCTGAGTTGATTCAGAATTTTGAGGCCCTGGTGCAGGGTGATGTCTTGGCTCCAGCTGAAGTCGAGCAAAAACTCGTCAAACGCTTCCGATTGTTAGGGCCGCAAGGGCTAGTCGGTATTGCGCTCGCTGCGATTGATATGGCACTTTGGGATGCGCTGGCTCGCGTTCATAGCATGCCACTCGTGCGCTTGCTCGGGGGGATGGAGAAGCCGGTTCCTGCTTATGGTGCGGTCGGGTACGACGGCGTGCAAGACTCTGGGAAGGGCGCCGAGATTTGGGCAACGCGAGGATTCACAGGTGTCAAGGCCAAGATTGGCTACCCCACTGTACAAGAGGATCTTGCCGTTGTGCGCGCGATTCGAAAGGCAGCGGGCGACGACATGGCCATCATGGTGGACTACAACCAGTGTCTCACTCCGACAGAGGCAGTAGAACGTCTGCGGGTTCTCGACGACGAGGGTCTCACATGGGTCGAAGAGCCGACGCTCGCCCACGATTATGCCGGGCATGCACTTGTAGCGCGCGAAGCGCGAACCCCAATCCAGTGCGGTGAGAACTGGTGGGGAACTTTGGACATGCTGCACGCCATTGAGGCGCAAGCATCGGACTTCCTAATGCCAGACGTGATGAAGATTGGTGGAGTGAGCGGTTGGCTCAGGGCCGCGACACTCGCACACGCAAAAGGTATGCGTGTATCCAACCATCTTTGGCCAGAGCTCAGTGCGCGGCTCCTGTGCTGCACGCCGACCGCGCACTGGCTGGAGTATGCTGACTGGTGGAATCCCATCCTGGCCGAGCCGCTCCGAATTGAGAAAGGTATGGCGATTATAGACGACGCCATCGGCACAGGTGTAGAATGGAACGAAGACGCGGTGAGCCGATTCTTGGCATGACCCTTGTTTGGTCGAGCGGCCCCGGCTGAGAAAACGCGAGTCATTGCCCAGCAAGCGATTTCAGCGGACGTTGTATGCACGCCTCTGAGCCATCAAGACAACTCCAACTTGGCGCAGCGGAGCCACCTTTTTGGCTCTCTGCTACACATGCCAGCAATTGACAATTCTGGAAACCATGTGATACTCGAATTCTATCATCACACATTTCGATAGCTGGCGAATTACCGAGAATGGCACCCATTAAAAGAGAAATCCGTAAACGGAACTGCTTCAATTCTGAGACTATTTTTAGAACATATCACAGACTTCTCCAGTTGCAGATTTACTGGTTTACCCAGAAACGCTGTATAGGATTATCTTATCTAACTCCAAACAGGACATCCATATAATGGCACACACAGATTTTTTTTTGAAATTTTAGAAAGGATTCTAAAATCGAATTATGCTGCAATCTGCATGATCAGGTTATGCTTTTGATGGTAGTACAACTTTATTAGCTTCACAGCAAACTTAGCCGTTTCTTCATCAGGGCCGACAAAGCTGACTCCACTCTGATACATGCCTGAGTCTGTTTCTCTGCAATAGATTAATCTACCTATCATCTCGATCAGGTTATTTTCTAAATCAACTGTAACTAATGTAACATTATCTGTTTCAATAGGATCAGGGGTCTCAAGCAAAATTCCTGACCGACTGACATTAAGGGCCTTTCCCATGCTGCGGGATACTACCTGAGCCCCATTTTCCAGTGATTCATATAAAATATGATTGCTGGTTTCAATTCGTGCATGTTTCCTTCTTTCAACCGGCTCCATAGACTTGTCTCCGTATTCTCCAACTTTGATATTTATCATGTTTCCATCATCAGACTTCCAACAATATATTTATCGGTCTTAATTAAGTTGATCTTGAGCTTCTTTAGACACCCGGATAAAACAGATCTATTCGGTGAATAAGGTGGTTCCGAGTAATGCTGTGGAAATGCTTTGACCGTGAATGGGCTAAGGATCATAGTTGCTATTCAACAAAGTTTGAGAACACCCTGATTTTCCTTGGATACTTATAACATACTTGAATTAATTAAAAAATCGACATACTGGCAAGCTATGTCAACCTCAGCTCAACCAATTTTTCTCCTGCCCAGACCCCAACAAACTTTCCTGCCTTATTGAAAGTAGTTATGACTTATATTACAATTCTTAACCAGATTTTGATTTTACTATTGTGGCGACTTTGGCAAGAAAAGAAGCTGGATCTTTCGTGATCCGTAAATGTCGTTAATAAACGAGAATTAATTCCCACTATTTATCGTTAGGTTTTGACGCTCAAGCCGATAGATTTTTAGGCCGCTAAGGACACACCATGAAAATGACCATTCGGATTTTTCGACAATACACACTGGTGCTGGTTGTAGGTTCCATGCTGGGATTGTTATTCCATCTGGGACTAATTGGCTTGGATTCAATGCTGCTGGAAAAACCAGTGCACCTGGATCCGAAAGAAAATTTCTGGCAATCTGCTTTTTCCTTCCCCTTTCTACCTATGCTGATTTTGGAAGTATTCTTTTCCACGATTATCATTTTTTTATGGATCACGATGAAAAATGCCATCCATCGTGCTCATGAACTGGATTTGAAACGTAAAAATTATGAAGCATCTGTGAAAACGGTTCAAAAGATCATGGCACTTATGGGTGAACATATTGCATTCAACAACAATCAGATCCTGAAGAAAATCGAATACCGAAAAAAACAGGGGCAGCAAACATCTGAGGCCATTGAAAACGCCAGCAGGAACATCTCCTGGATTATGAAGGTTCTATCCGAAGTTAGTTTCATTGAACCATACCTGCCCAGTCAACAAAACCGGGAACTGGATTTACTGAAAGAACTAAAGCGGCGCATGAATGAGATGAACGAATTGCATAATGCCCGAGTGGAGGCACCAGAGTATATGGAAGACACACATTGAGGACAGTATGAAACATGGATTGACAGGATGGATGATCATCTTTTTATTGTTCTCAGGCGTGACGTGGGGCGAGACTATTCGGGGACTGGTAACCCTGTTGCGGTTATCTGCTTCTGGGCAATGGGGGCAATACCGGTGATCATGCGAATGCGGTGGTGATTGTCCTTGCTTTATGTATTTACGGATTGATATGAAAACCTGTGATCGCTGCTATTTCTCTCAGGCATGAATTATAGTGAAAATCATGAGATATGCCTTTGAAATATAATATTTTCAGTAAGTTGTGCTGCTGGCACGTTTTTGAAGGACTCATTTTCGTGCCATAGTCTCAATTTATCAGTAGCCTATAATTTCCGCTTATACTTGACTAATTTCAACCAACCTGACTACAAATGCTTTAAAAACTATCCTTGGTTTTCTCTGTTCAAATTGATCTGTAGTCGTGTCTGATTCTCAGATCCTAAATAACACTAAGTCGGACAATCATTACATTACGCCTCATTTGCGAAATGATATGCTGTAAGACAAAACGCAGCTCATATTTCTGTAAAACAAACCATTAAAATTCATTTTTAGGAGATAAAATGGGCCTTTTTCTCCTTTTCACCACATTATTCGGAATTGCTGCTCTATTATCCAGTGCTCTTGCTTACGGTCTTGGTTTTTACTCATTTGGCGATTGGAGCATCTGGATGGGGTGGGGCGGGCTGACCTTCTTTATTTTTGCCATTATCGGAATAGGATTTAAAAAAGTATTAGAAAAATTTGTGTTCGTTATTTTTAAAAAATTATCTAATGTTGTGAAAAATTCAGTAACAGCCAATGAAGAAAAGGTTGATGGCGAACGCCGCCGTTTTTTACAGTGTTCCATGAACATCGGAATAATAGCCGCTTCGGGCTCTTTAACTTTTAGCGGACTTGCTGAAGGCTTAGGCTCGCCCCAAGTAAAAGAGGAGGATATTAAGATTGAAAATCTCAAGTCGGACCTCGAGGGTTTTAGCATTGTACAGATATCAGATTTGCATATTTTTTCAGCGATCCACCACAACTGGGTACAAAACATAGTGGAAAGGGTGAACAGTCTAACTCCGGATATTATAGCTGTCACTGGCGATATCGTTGACGCTCCCTACTCCCAACTAATCGATAACGTGGCACCGCTGGCAGGCCTTACCGCAAGATTCGGAAAATTCTTTGTTACGGGCAACCATGAATATATGGCAGAAGCGGGAGGTGTGGACGAATGGATTCGGGAGTTAGAGAATCTGGGCTTCACCCTCCTGTTGAATAATCATTGTATCATATCACAGGGTAGCGGTATGATTCTTATTGGCGGTGTAGCCGATTACTCCGCTCCTTATCGTAGCAGTCATGATTCCAGTCCCGCTCAAGCAATGGGCGAGACCTCCGATGCGGATGTAAAAATCCTTCTGGCGCACCAACCTCAGAGCGTGTATGAGGCAGTCCAGGCTGGTTTTGACCTGCAGCTATCCGGACATACCCACGGAGGTATGTTCCCATTGTTCCGATGGCTGAGAAGTTGGAGTCAACCGTTTCAAGCAGGATTGTACAAATATAAAAATACTCAACTCTACGTTAACAGTGGTACCGGTTATTGGGGAATTCCATGGAGGTATGAAACTCCTCCAGAAATTACCCATTTAAAACTGACTGCCTAGAAGATTAGAGTTTGGGCTTAATTTGTGATTGTACCTGGTGTGCCTAACTTCCTCAAGACAGATACAGATTACTCCCAACGTATTCCACTGTCGGTCTAACCTGCGGTATACTGCTTCTATGTAGCAAAGGTTGAAGACACCTTGATATTATTGCGATACCCATAACATACATGAATAATTTAGAAATCTGACATATTAAGAGATAAGTCAAGCTGGTGTTCATATTTCCATCAAGAAGATGACCCCAATATGTTGTATCCGCATATTCAGATCGATTGAAGCCTTTGTGTTAAATCGTCCATTTTTAATTTGATATGCATGATCGTGAACTGGAGCAAGCAGTGATTGCTGAGGATGGCCCCTGTGAAATTCTTACTCTCTTTAATTGTCGGAACGCTGATAATGCTTTCGGGATTAACCCCGGCTTTGGGATTTAGTTTGCTTAAGGGGGGTAAGACACAATCCGTTAACAGGTGGCCGTATGGTTTCGGGAATCGTTACATCTACGACAATGCTGGATCACGCTGGAATTATGACAGCGCCTATAAACACAACGGATATCGGTATCATAGCAGCAAACGGCACGCCAAATACTGGCATCGACGGTATAAATGTAGGCACCAAAGCCCTATGAACGAAAAACTTCCCGGTTTGATTGAACACTTTTCAAGACATAGGTTTGATCATATAAAACCATCCCATATCACAAGACCTTCCTCGCCTAATCCTATTTACAAGTAAAACATACCTGACGATACCGGTTCCGGGTAAGGTTGCAAGGACAATGCAATTTCAGCTTCGTCAATGAAAAATCGGCACCACTTTAGTTTTAGGGAACCCCTGTGGAAACATGTCCAGCCTTTCACGAAATTTTTCGTACGCCGTCGGCATAGCAGGTCTCCTTCATGATATTTGTTTTTTTTGGTGGGAATATAAATGACAACTCCACACCTTAAATCCAAATTTTATGTAAACTATACGACGATAACATCCGTCTAATTAGTCAAAACCTTAAAACAATAGGAGGAGACCCATGAAGACACGCATTAAGAAAATTATAATTATCGCAGCTGCTCTTTTATTTTTAGGTTCTGGCGTATCTTTTGCCCATGACTGGAACAGGGGACATCATACGCCTCCGAGGAAGGCTTACAGGCATTACAAAAAAGGACATGTTTATCATCCTGGTAAATATAAAAGACATTTTTATGGGAATCGACATCACTGGTACAGCCCCAGACATCAATATAAAAAGCACTATTACCACCGAAAAAATTACAAACATCGGAATCACCACCGTAACAAGAGACATTCGTCGCACATTATATACTATTTTAGTTTTTAAGCCCAGATGATCACTCGCTCCTGATATGAATACAGTGGCCGTGGGTTTGCCATACTCAAAAGGACCAAAAGCGATAAAATTACGAAGAAAAGAGATGGGGCTTTCACGCGTTTTTGATTTCCAAGTGACACGGTATCGAGAAGGGCAGGGCGCTGAATGAAAAGAAAATTGAAATGATGCCATTATGAGTCCACTGAATCCTCATGCTCAATCCATCCGTGAGGATGTTGCTCATGGCAAGCTCCTTGTGTGGCAGGCATCAGATTGCGTCGGCTAATCTACGATTGTTAAGCTGATCTGATAATGCCCCTTAAACGGGCCTTCTTCCTCTTTGACAATGTTTAGAATTTGAGTTTTCAACCATTGAATTTGATATTTAGAATCCTTTGGATAATATTTCATCTCGTGTTCTTGGCCCGGTTTGAGATGATTTAAAATCTCGGAATCCGATCTGACATGTACACTGGCTCCGTTGCGAAGTGGATTTTGGCAGAGTTTAAATTGGTAAATAGGCAATGATTTCAGAGGTTTTATCTCAACACTATGGTACTTTTTTGTAATGTGCTCATATCCCGGAACCTCAGGCTTTGAATAATATAGTATTTTGCCCCCCTGCATGTCTCTCTCCTCAACGCGCAAAGAATTGGTCGTCGGTCAGTATGCTCCTGAAACAGTAATTGAATTTCATAATTGGAAATGAGTGTCAACAGCTTTTCGTTTGATAGACGCATTGAATAACCTATAAAGTTGGAATTTAAAATCATATAAGCACCGCCGCTGGCCGCGAGCGTCCAGTCTGATCGAACAAGAAACTGATGAACGTTGAACATCCAACATCGAACATCGAAGGAATGAATTCTGTCTATTGTAGAAAACGATTGAGCAAAGCGATTCCATCCTTCGTCATTCGCTATTCGTCATTCGTTATTCTGCGGTTCGCTTTTTAAGGTAGTTTCATATAGGCAGTCCGCGGATTCAAGGAGGAGACTTAAAAGCACAAAAAGCGGCAATCATAATTGAAAATATAGAAAGTGAACCATTCATTGCAAAAAACTGCTAAACCTCCACAACAAATTGCCGATATCTAAAAACAGGAGATGGTGAGTGATAGTGCGGGGAGGCACTCACCAAATTGTTTCAACTTATCATCTGACACCGGGGGCGATTCGTTTTAAAACGAATCGCCCCCAAATTTTTTTTGAACCACTCGCTTCAAGCGCGGATGACCTCTTCGCTGGAGACCTTTCTTAAAAGCCACTACCAGACTCTCACGACTATCTAGCGGAGTCTTGCATAAAAATTAATCAGCAGCGGAATGTATCTTCAGGTGTGAAGTACAATGCATAAATTTAGGCAGTAATCTGCATAAATTTTCTCAATTTAAAAGATCTAATTATTGGACAACTACTTGTAATTAAATGGATTATCTAAAACGTGACTCGATGGCATGTTTTCTGCTTAAATTTAGAGTTACCATTTCTCTGGGGGGTTAAAATTCTGTAATTATTCCTGATCGATTTCACTGTAATGGTACATGCCCCAAAACGGTGGAGCAAGATGCAATCTATTGTAAAATTGGCAGAGGAATTTCCTTGGATTATGGCTCCGGCATCATTGATAGCTGCAATGGTGGTGATATCCGTGTTTGTGATCGGGCTACGGATTTTGAGAGAAGAAGCCAAAATGATGGTGGCCTTGCCGATATTGGTATTAACGTTGTGGGCGATGATTATGTATACAATTATTAATTAGGAAAATGGTGTATGAGCAGTAGTTTCAAAGGCGGAATCGCTTGGGAAATTGCAGCCTAATAAGAATTGGTGATAATGATAGTAAAAATATTTACGCATCTCGCTTTGCGGTTGCAATTCACTTCGCTTAATTAGGGAGGACGGGAGTGAATAAACCAACCCTGGATTTTGCTTGGATAGCTAATAAAAAAGAAAGAAAAGATGTTCGATTATATTTTAAAAGAGGCCAATCCGTAATTGCGGACTGTCAAACCGACAACTGTAAATTCGAGGGCGTCATTCAAAATGTAAGTTCTTCTGGAGTTTTTATAAACACAGTCAAACCAATGGCTGTCGGTCAAGAGATCGCATTGTCCTTTAAATTTCCAGACTCTGGAAATAAAGTCATGGCGACAGGAGAAATTGTCAGAGCGACATATTCTGGAATTGGTGTCGAGATAAAAATCATCTTTAGAGGAAAAAATTGAACACTTAATCTGCAGGTCTTACAGCATTTCGATACCCGGAATTTTGATTACCTCTGCGTTCATATCCTTTTCTCCGACCTAAGGCGCTTCTACGGTCGAAGCCTTTTCTTCTATCTTTACCTGATCTTCTCTCTGGGATACATTCAGTGTAAATAAATTGCCGTCTTTCTAATCCTGAACGACTTCCTCCGTTATCTTGGATCAATTCATCATTCTCTGGAAGCGTCATAATTACAACCCTCATATGGTTGAAGTTGTTAACACGAACTCATTACGGGTTCTGCGTAAATCAGAAATCCGGAATATGTAAGCTCAACTATCGCACAACCGCTTGTTCAAAGCGGCGGCCTGCTTTTGAAGATTCGATCTACGCCTCTAACCACATTAGATTAGCGCCAACCATCTATCTGTGTGTAACCCTGTTTTTATGCACTACCATTGTCAAATCTGTCAAGCTAAATCGTCATTATTTCCAAAATTTTGCTGCACATAACTCACAGCCCGCTTAATTTCACTATCTGACGTCCCGGGCTTGAGCTCAAGCACCATTAATGTGTTTTTCTTTAGATGCGGTTGAATCTTTTTGAAATCGATCTCACCGTCACCGGGAATCAAATGATCCGTGAGCCCAATGGCATCATGAAGGTGAATTCCTATCAGTTTGCTTGAATAGGTATGAATAAGTGATTGCGGAGGTACAAGGGTAAGAGATTCATTTACATATGCATGACCGGTATCATGCCAGTAGCCTACCGGTCCGCCCTCAAATTTTGTGAAAATAGCCTCAAAGTCGCTGAACGTTGGTAATTCCCGATAGTGAAATCGATTTTCGAGACCAAGTAATACTCCCTGCTTTTCAGCAACTGAAACCAGCTGATCAAGGCTGAACAGCAGGTTATCAAGATAAATCGGTTTGAGCAAATCACGCTCCTTTAATTTCACTGCGATGAACGATTGTGCCGCGCGTGATGTTATCTGATGTGATTTGAAAAAGCTGTAAAGCTGATCCAATGCCATATCCATTTCTACATAACCGCAATGCAGAACGACCGCCTTCGCACCAAGATCACCGGCGTGCTCAATCGTTTTTGACGTCCAATAGACGGCCTTCTGACGCTCATCCTTATTGGGACTGGCAAGCAGAAAAAGATCTCCGCCGCCTTTTGAATCTGGCAATATCGGGGGAATGGGGAAAAAATTATGGATACTTGTGACGTGGAAATTGTTTCGTTGCAGAGCTTCGCGAATCTGTTGATATAATGTATATGAGATGCGATACTCCAGCTCAATAGCAGAAATATTGTATAGTTCTAATGCGTTAAAGATATATTCAGCAGTTTTGAGCTGTTTGGATATCCATGACGTTGAAAGTGCCAGCATAACGATTGATGCAATTCAAAATCGGGTGGATTCACGTTTAGAGATCAATGAGCGGTTTGAGTTCAACGGTTACATCAATTTACATTCAGTTACAAATAAATTCTGCCTTAAAAAATCGCTTGGGTTTCCTCTGAAAGATAGTCGGTTTTCATTTGAATCTAGTCTGTCAATTGTGTTAAGGATTTCTACATCATGAATTCAAACAGTTTCAGGTGATGCAAAGGACGCGTGCGTGGAAAGTTTTAAAGGATATCATTCAGAATGGAATTTAGGCAGCCCTGGCGGTTGGGATTATCAGAGAACCACCCAGGAAATCGGCAAGGAGATCTGGAATAGACTAAACGCGATTCAGGCCTTCAATGTGAATTTGGATTTTGATCACCCGCTCTTCTCACCCGTGAATGGTTTAACCGATCTGCTGGTAGATGCCCACCGGCAGCGGGAAGGTGGCAATTCGGGTCTAATTGCCGTCGTTGCAGAAGAAGAAACCCTCGAAGACGTCACCGAGAATAAAAACCTGGCTAAGCAGCTTGACGCTGCTGATGGGATAACCGGGATCCTGACAGCTCCTCAGGAATTCGAACGCAAAAGTGGACAGGTTTGTTGGCATGGCCAGCCTGTATCCATCATATTCATGGACTTCAATACTGATGTGCTTCTCCGATTGCACCGCAAGCA
>WOR8_10007148_pt1 | contig 13466 bp, 9 predicted proteins | sample DeeMarSeWOR38_10_FD_19890 | JGI IMG/M metagenome (IMG submission 19890) | reverse complement strand
CACCTCTGGACATGCAAAATCTTTCCTCCACAGATGGTGATCGCAGTTCGTTCAAGGATATTTTTTTGAACTACCTCACACCCCATTCGAAATGGTCAATTCACAGTACTTACTCTGACACCCTCATCATGCTGACCTTGTTTCGGGGAGGTGAAGCGATCTGGATTAATGACGAGGATGCAGCCTCAATTGGGGTTGAAGATAATGAGTGGCTTGAATGCTTCAATGTCAATGGGGTGGTGATGGCCAAGGCGGTGGTAAGTCATCGGATTCCCCCAGGGAAGGCCTTCATGTACCATGCCCAGGAGAGAATGATCAACACGCCAGGTTCCAAGCTTTCTGGAATGCGAGGAGGGACCCACAACAGTGTGACCCGCATATTGGTGAAACCCACCCAGATGATCGGTGGTTACGCCCAGCTGAGTTACGGTTTTAACTACTACGGCCCCACAGGCGCCCAGAGAGATGAAGTGATAGTAGTCCGAAAGGCAAGAAAGGTGGACTGGTATGAAGATTAAGACACAAATTGCCATGGTTTTGAATCTAGACAAATGTCTCGGCTGCCATACCTGCAGCATTCCCTGCAAAAATGTCTGGACCAACAGGAGTGGCGCCGAATACATCTGGTTCAACAATGTGGAGACCAAACCGGGGATTGGCTATCCGAAGAAGTGGGAGGACCAGGCCCTTTACAAAGGTGGCTGGGAGATGGGGTGAAAGCTCCGTCTCCGTGCCGGCGGGCGGCCGGCTAAATTGCTGAACATATTTCACAACCCTGATCTGCCCGGTATCGACGAATACTACGAGCCCTGGACCTATAACTATAACAAGCTAGTCTCCAGTCCTCAGAAGAAGCATCAGCCGTCGACTCGACCGAAATCCTTGATCAGCGGTAAGCCCATACGACTCAGATGGGGTCCCAACTGGGAAGATGATCTTGCCGGAGTGAACTCAACCGGCTCTGGAGATGTAAATTTTAAAAATCTGGACTATCAAATTTACCTCCAGTTCAAGAAAGTGTTCATGTTCTATCTGCCGCGCTTGTGCGAACACTGTCTTAATCCCGCCTGTGTGGCTTCATGTCCCTCGGGAGCTCTCTACAAGCGAGATGAAGACGGAATTGTTCTGGTTGACCAAGAGCAATGCAGGGGATGGCGATATTGTGTATCTGGCTGCCCCTACAAGAAAGTCTATTTCAATTGGGATACCGGCAGATCTGAGAAATGCATCTTTTGCTATCCGAGAATTGAGGCGGGTATGACCAGCCTCTGCGCTGAGACCTGCGTTGGCAAGATCCGTTATGTGGGAGTCATCCTCTACGATGCAGATCAGATTGCCACGGCGGCGTCCACGAAAGAAGAGACAGAACTTTATCCCGTCCAAACTGCTATGTTCCTCGATCCCGGAGATCCGGAGGTGGTTGCTGAGGCAATTTCTCAGGGTGTGCCACAAAGCTACATTGAAGCGGCCCAGCGTTCACCGGTCTACAAGCTTGCGAAGGACTGGGGATTGGCCTTCCCTCTCCACCCGGAATTCCGGACGCTGCCCATGGTCTGGTACGTTCCTCCTTTGAGCCCAATGGTGAAGTTTCTCGAGGACTCGGATGAAAATCTCGATAACCCCGAAGTGATGAGGATTCCATTGACCTATCTGGCCAATCTCCTGACTGCTGGGGATGAGGAGCCAATTCGTCTTGCGCTTCGAAGGCTCATGGTGCTCCGCAGCTACATGCGCTCGAAGCGGCTGGAGGGCGAGGCGGATATTGGTGTTTTGGAGAAGGCAGGTATGACTGAGAAGATGGCTGACGGAATGTATCGATTACTTGCGATTGCTAAATATAGGGATCGCTTTGTGATTCCCACGGTCAAGAAGGAAAAGGAAGTAGATCTCTATCGTGAGCAAGGTGCTGCGGGTTTTCACCCGCATGGCGCATAGAGCAAAGCGCATGGCGTGGGAAAATATGTAGGGTGGGCACTGCCCACCAAAAAATCCAATGGTAAACTCAGCATTGACTGAGTAGCAGGAGGAGTTAGTGGTCGTTATGAACGATGAAAAGCGTTATCTCCTGAAGGTGCTATCGATACTACTTCAATATCCGGATGATGAATTTATTCTGTCACTTGAGGAGATGCAGGAAGCGGTAGAACAGATTCCTCAAGTGGAGCAACGACAGAGGTGTGTTAATTTCTTAAACTACCTGGGCAATAACCCACTGATCCGTCTACAGGAGGAATACACCTCAACCTTCGACCTCAATCCGTCAACCTGTCTCAACCTCACTTACCACAAGTGGGGTGATTCCAGAGAACGAGGAAATGCTCTGGTGGACTTTCACCGGCTTTACCACCAAGCCGGCTACGAAAGTTCAACTGGCGAACTTCCTGATTATCTGCCGCTCGTCCTCGAGTACCTTTCTTTAAACCGGAATGGCGACCACTCTTCTCATGTAGCGTTAGCGGGGTTGATCCGACAAAAGGAAGGAACTTCCATCACTTCGCTTCTTGGACAGTATTGCGAGGAGGTGAAAACCATTAGCTCCGGGCTACAAGAAGCCGGCAGTGTTTATGCCGGCCTTTTGGCAATAGTCACAGATCTTTTCATTGAAATGAAAAGCATGGGAGTGTGAGGAAATGAATATCTTGAACACCCTAGCATTTCTGGTTTTTCCGTACCTGGTCCTCGCCACATTTGTGGTTGGTCACATTTATCGTTACGTGGTCAATCCCCACGGCTGGAACACGAAGTCGAGCGAGCTTCTTGATAAGAAGGGTCTGAGATTTGGGGTGACGATTTTCCACTGGGGAATTATTTTTACCCTCCTGGGGCACGGAGCCGGACTTCTGATTCCCCAGAGGTACTGGGATGCGGTGGGTATCAATAGTCAGGCTCATACCCTGTTTGCCGCCTATAGCGGGTTTGTTGTTGGGGCTGCGGCTCTTTTGGGCCTCGCTCTTTTAATCTATCGTCGAATCAGCAAAGACCGAATTCTCGCCACCACAACCCTGAACGATTTTGTCACCCTGGGCTTGTTGTTCTTTGTTGTCGCCACCGGACTTGCCAATGTTGTTAGCGGGTTGTTCGATCACTTCGACATTCTTAACACTATTGCCCCGTGGCTTCGTGGAATCGTGACCCTGACTCCAGATGCGAGTCTGATGCTCCAGGTGCCGTTGAGGTTCAAGATTCACATTCTCGCTGTGCTGACCTTACTCGGTTTTTCTCCATTCAGTCGGCTGGTGCATATATGGAGTGTGCCGCTTACTTATCTTTTCCGCAGATTGATCGTATTTCGCAGGAGAGAAGCTATTTTCTGAAACAGGACTAAGGGATTAAAGGTGTCAGGTTTCAGCTTCTATGTTTCTTTTTCCTGACACCTGACACCCGAAACCTGGTGTCTGCCAGCTGAAACCTTATCGGGAAGGAGGTGAGGTGTTATGAGTGATGAAGCTGTCTGCTATGCTCAATCAAGCCGCGGTGGGGCTCTTGCCTGGACTACCTTGGCATTTTTTGCAGGTTTTGCCGGGGTCTCCGCTTTCGGTCCCATTGTCACCAAGCTGAAACAATCTATGGCCCTGAGCCCTTTGCTGATGGGTCTGCTGGCAGCGAGCCCCGCCCTCAGCGGCTCGTTGTTGCGGATACCCTTTGGTGCCATGGTGGATCGCACGGGCGGGAAAAAACCCATTTTGATCCTTCTGGGCCTTGCCGTGGCGGGTATTACAGCTATTACGGTGTTGTTCAGTGTTTTTTCCCCGCCCCAGCCCTCTCATTATCCTCTGTTCCTCATGGCGGGAATTCTTTGCGGCTGCGGCATTGCGGTTTTTTCCGTGGGCATTCCCACGGTGTCCTACTGGTATCCGCAGAAAAAACAGGGCACTGCCCTTGCCATCTATGCCGGACTGGGAAATATGGCCCCGGGAATGTTTGCTATGGCCCTGCCCTTGCTGGTGGTCTCTTTGGGATTTGCCATTTCTTATGTTCTATGGCTCGGCATGCTCCTGAGCCTGCTTATAGTTTTCTTGTTGTACATGAAAGATGCGCCCTATTTTCAATACAAGGAAATGGGAATTCAAATTGACGAGGATGCCCTGTTCATTGCCTGCGGGGAAGAGCTCATCCCCACAGGGAACGCAACGGAGTCTCTCAAAAGAGCGGGATCCAACTGGCGTACCTGGATTTTGACCATGTTTTATTTTGTCACATTCGGTGGCTTTATCGCCCTCACCGTCTGGTTTCCAACTTATTGGAGAGAGTATTTTGGTGTAAGTCTTGTTCTGGCAGGTTCTCTCACAGCCTTGTATTCCCTGTCCGCTTCCATACTCAGGGTTCTTGGCGGCTTTACCTCAGACCGCATTGGCGGAGAGAAGACCGTGTTCCTTTCCTTCGTGGTGGTTACCGTTGGTGCGATTCTTATGATTGTGGCAGGTAGATCCATGGCCATGGCGGTTACCGGGGAGATGTTACTGGCACTTGGAATGGGTTTTGCCAACGCTGCTGTTTTCAAATTAGTCCCCAAGTATACTCCAGAGACGGTTGGTGGTGCTGCCGGCATTGTCGGGGGTCTGGGAGCCTTCGGCGGCTTTGTGATTCCGCCAGTAATGGGACTGTTTGTCAAAGTGTCTGGGACGGAAGGTTATTCTTTGGGTTTTGCCGTCTTTCTGGGGCTGTCGCTACTCTCATTGGGGTTATTTGTCATTTTGAACCGCTATGCTCCTGATACTGTTGTCGAGGCTGTGGCCTAAGGTCAGCTGGCAGCCCTTCGGCAGGCTCCCCGGGACTATGCCCGGGACAGGCAGGACAGGCTTGCAGTCCCGCGAATTCACGCGGGACAAGCAGGCAGTTACATGAACCAGGTAGTAAAGCATCCTCCGGCATAGCCGGGGCTTTGGTCCATGAGCCAACCCGAAAGGGTAGCGCCTCCATAGGGGGCGATCCAGATAACAATGCCTGTGCTGAGAAGAAAGCCATGCCCGTAAACGAAATCCCCCCAACCCCCCTTTTCAAAAGGGGGGCATTAAATGGGATTTTTCACAGGCAAACAAGTATCTTCCCCCTTTTCTAAAGGGGGACCGAGGGGGATTTTGCTGCGCGGTCGTCTTCCCGAGGACCACCGCAGCATACTCACTATACAAGCAAACCGAAACTATACCACCAGTACAGCAGGTGGGTTTTGTAAGCACGAAGCACCAGGAACTATGTAAGGTGGGGATGATGCTGCCCTTTATGAAAGAGGTAGTTTGTGTTTGAGATGTTAGTTGAATCGCTTAATATCGGTCTTCCCAAAAAGGAAGTATTCTACGGCAAAGAGATCACTACTGGCATCTGCAAAAGGCCGGTTTCAGTTCCAATTCGTCTCAGAAAACTTGGTTTTGATGGTGATGGTGTGGTTGATACAAGAAATCATGGCGGAGTGGACAAAGCTGTTTGCGTCTACAGTCTTGATCATTATCCCTACTGGGAGGAAGTCTTGCGAATAGAGCTTCCTCCTGCTGCCTTTGGTGAAAACCTGTCTGTTTCTGATCTGAAGGAAGACGATGTCTGTATAGGTGATGTGTTTCAACTCGGAACAGCCACGGTACAAATTACTCAGCCTCGCCAACCCTGCAAAATACTGGCGGCCCGATATGGCAGAAACGATTTGGTGAAACTGGTGGTCAATTCGGGATTCACTGGTTTTTACTTAAGGGTACTACAAGAGGGTATGGTAGAAATGGGAACCCATTTGGTTCTTATGGAAAAAGATCCCCAGAAAATATCTGTGGTTTTTGCGAGTCGAATTTTTCATCATGACAGGAAAAACCGTGAGGGCATAGAGAGCGTGTTAGCCATCCCTGCCCTCTCTGAGGCGTGGCAACGCTCTCTGCAAAGATTGAGGGAAAAGTCTACTTAGTTCATGATACCTGACCATGGCGAACTATCTATGCAGTCAAAAGAAGGAGGAGTCACACGCATGGAGACAAGTAACCGCGAATGGTTATACCAACAGATCGTCGAAGGAGCCCAGGATGCCATCGTTTTTGCAGACCCGGAGGGCATCATCCGTCTGTGGAATTCCGGTGCTGAGGCTATATTTGGCTACTCCGCTGAAGAGGCGTTGGGCCAGACCCTGGATCTGATTGTTCCTGAAAAGATGCGGGAGAGGCACTGGGAGGGATATCGTAAAGTAATGGACACAGGAGTCACCAAGTACAGCAGCGACTTACTGGCGGTTCCAGCACTGAAGAATGACAACAGTCGCCTTTCTGTGGAATTTACCATTGTTCTTCTGAGGGACGGCACTGGTAAACCGCAAGGCACAGCGGCTATAATGCGTGATGTGACGAAGAGGTGGCAGAAAGAGAAGGAGTTGAAGAAAAGGTTGGCGGAACTAGAGGAACGGGAAAAGAAGACGTAAGTTGATGGAAATTCCAAATTACAAATCACAAATAACAAACAAATAACAATCACCGATATTCAAAATCCCAAACCTATGCATCATCTCAAAAAAGAGAATTCCGAGTCTTTTTTGGTCATTGGCATTTGAAATTTATTTGTAATTTGGTGCTTGGGATTTGGGATTTGCGTCGCGCGCATCATGGTATTGATTGTCTCATGAAAAAGAAAGGTGGCTTTAACCTGTGCCCATTCCCGGGAACTTACTAACGACAGCTATGGCAGTTATGCCCCACAAGGATGTGGACCGGGCCCTGGAGATGGCCCTGTCACTGGATGTGCCCTTCTGGCCGCAACTGCCCCACGTTAACTACTTCGAGGACATGTACGTTCAAGCATCTGAGCATTTCCCCGGCATTCTTCTGGATCTGGAGAAACGCACCTTAAGATTTTCAATGGAGAAATTCGTAGCTGAATTTGAGGAAACCATGGCGCATTTTGATGAACCCGAATATTTCGACATTAGCGAGGAATATTCAGTGGTGTATCATAAGTTTTTGCAGATGGATTTTTCTGATCGCCCAGCTATTCGGGGCCAGATGGAAGGGCCCATCAGTTTCGGCTTCAACGTGGTGGATCAGGATGACCGCCCGATCATCTTTGATGATACTGTTCGCCCTTTCCTGATGGAATTTATGGCCAAACGGGTAAACGCACAGCTGCACCGTCTCGAGCAATTGAACTCCAATGTTTTCATGTTTATTGACGAGCCCGGTCTGCAGTTCCTTTTCAGCGCTATGGCTGGGTACGGAGATCTGGCTGCTCGAGGGGACATGGAAAATTTCTTTGCCATGATCGATAGACCCCGCGGCATCCACCTCTGCGGTAATCCTGATTGGGATTTTCTCCTGGGCTTGGACATGGACATCCTTTCGCTAGATGTCTATAGCAACGGCGAGGTCTTCACCCAATACGCAGCGTCAATTCAGAAATTTCTAGACCGGGGCGGTAGACTGGTATGGGGCATTGTTCCTGCCAATACGGAGCCATTTGAGGAAGAAACTCTAGATAGCCTGGAAAAAAGACTTACCGGAATCTGGGCTGCCCTGGACAAAAAGGGTATTGACCGGGACTTTCTCCTTTCCCGCAGTATGCTCTCACCTGCAACCTGCTGCCTGGTAAATCCTGACGGTGAGAAAACCGTGGAGAAGGCTTTCGAGGCAACTAGAAATCTTTCTCAACGGTTACGGGATAAATTGAATCTTAACTGATAATCCTTCATCAGCCCTTTACGAGGCTGTCCGACAACGTCATTCTGAGGCGTCAGCCGAAGAATCTCAAGCGTAGCAATGTACTAAGAGATTCTTCGTCGTCCCGCTTGAGCGGGACTCCTCAGAATGACATACAAATGCCAGGCTGCCGGATGGATTTTACCTAATAAAGCGACACAGCTTTGGAGCAGGTATGCTCTGAGCAGGCTATGTTCGCTTAGGTCGTACCTGCTTGAGAAGCTCTGACCTTTGGTCGGAGAGCTTCACTGACAGTTTAAAGATTTGACATCTTCTTTACACTTTTTGGTGATATCGGAAAATCGTGCAAAAACATTCCACACCTAGCACTAGGAATGCTTAGCCACATAGAAATCAAGTTTTTCCTATATGTACTTGAGAAATTTTTTTCATGCTAAATTGCTTGACAACTTCATTATTCTCGGATCTATTTCATATATCATATTGATCCGATATACATCCACACTTACCATTTTTTAAGATACAGAGATTATTAGTCAAAATTCAGTGCAAGATCCTGAGGCGGAGGCCCAGGTCTGCGATTGCAAATCTCTATTCGTTCAAACCTGCGACTCTAAGGCCAAGGAGCTAAAATCTAAATAACTACTGCAGGGACGCAACCATGAAAAAGTTTATCAAACCCGCCATCCTCATTGTCATAGGCATAATAATCGCCTTTCCGCTCTTTAGCCTCACCTACTACACCATGGTCCGCACCACTACGCCCCAGTTCTGTGCTACCTGCCATGAGATCCAGTTTGCCTACAACACCTGGAAGACTTCAACCCATGTGAACAACGAGCAGGGTTTCGTGGCCGACTGCATGGACTGCCATCTGCCCGCCCCGCATGACACCTTCCAATTCTTCTATGCCAAGACCTTTCATGGCGTCAAAGACGTTCTCGTCCACTTCTTTCAGAAAGAGTATGATCACGAGAAGCAGCGCCAGAAAGCTTACGCCTCCTTTACGAACGACCAGTGCCAGAAATGCCATCGCAATCTTCTATACATCCCTAATAAACGCGGCGCCATGCTGGCTCACCGTGACGTGGTCTATGCCAGACCCGGCTACGAGAAAAAGTGTGTGGACTGTCACAGGAATTTGGTTCACAACCCCAAACCGTATTACAACTACAAACAGTATGCTGATACTTACCGGGGTTTAGGTCTCTAGCAAGTGTCTAAAGTGAACTAAAATGTATAAAATTAGAGAAACAAGGAGGAAGAAAGGGGGTGAAGAAGTGAGAAGATACTTGATTACTTCGGCTCTGGTCATAGGGCTGGCCAGCCTTTTCGTGGTGGTTAGCATGATGACCCTGGCTTACGCTCAGAATCAACCCAAGGCAAAGGAGTTCAGGATAGAGCGTAGCATGCCCAAAGAGGCGGTGGCCTGCATCGAGTGCCACAAGATGGAGCATCCCGGTATCTTCGGCGACTGGGCCAACAGCAGGCATGCCAATGCCAATGTTACTTGCTACGACTGCCACAAGGCTGAATCTTTTGATCCGGATGTGAGCAAGGAACATTACAAGCAGTACGAGCGACGCGATTACAAATACGGCACCAAGGAATACAAGGTTCCGGTAGCAGCAGTGGTCACGCCCAAGGATTGTTCCCGCTGTCATCCCGATGAGGCCAAACAGTATGCCAGGAGCAAGCATGCCAACACCCACAAGGTCATTTGGCAGATCGATCCCTGGCTCAAACTGGGGATGAACAGTGACCTCGAGCGGGCCACCGGCTGTTTCCACTGCCACGGTACTGTCCTCAAGAAAACCAAGGACGGTAGCTTGGATCCGATGACCTGGCCCAACGTTGGCGTGGGACGGATTAATCTGGACGGTAGCCTGGGAAGCTGCACCAGTTGCCATACCCGTCACCGCTTTTCCGTGATGGAGGCCAGAAAGCCCGAAGCCTGCGGCCAGTGTCACCTGGGACCGGATCATCCTCAGATCGAGATCTACATGGAATCCAAGCATGGTGACATTTACACGGCATTCCGTGACCAGTACAACTGGAATGCTGCCCCGGGAACTTGGTCACCAGGTGTTGACTACCGAGCGCCAACCTGCGCCTCCTGCCATATGTCGGGAGCAGGAACGGTGCTCACCAGTCACGATGTGACCGAGAGGCTGGCCTGGGAGTCTCAGGCTCCTTTGTCAGTGCGACCCGAAAACTTCAAACCTTTTCCCGCCAAGGTCAACCATGAGACTGAGCGGAACAAGATGAAAGAGGTGTGCAAGCAGTGTCACGGCAAGGTTTGGGTGGATGACCACTTTGTCAAATATGACAAGGTGAACGAGGCCTATAACGACATCTATTTCAAGCCGGCAAAGAAAATGCTGGACGATCTCTACGCCAAAGGATTGCTGGACAAGAGCAAGTTCTTTGATGAGGAACTTGAGGTTGAATTTTATGAACTGTGGCACCATGAGGGACGTAGGGCCCGATTTGGTGCGGCCATGATGGCCCCTGATTATACCTGGTGGCACGGGTTCTACGAGTGCAAGAAACGGTTTGTTGGCTTCATAGAGGGCGGAAACGATCTAATTGAGCACAACAAGAAGGCTTCCGTGTTTTCGGATTTTCCCGCTGCCACAGGCAACACCACCAGGCCTGCTCAGGTGTTCGGAACGGGTAAGTAGGAACCTGTAACAGGATTTGTAACCCCGCAGAAAAACGAAAGCCCCGCTCTCCGGCAACGGAGGCGGGGCTTTCTCATTGTAGATTGTGGATTGCAGATTGCAGACTGCAAGAAATTATGGTTTCCATTTGCCTCGATCTCAAATCTACAATCTTAAATGTCCTTTCTTCTTTGGCACGATTTGTGCTCCCGATAAATGGTCGTGCCACCTGGCAACCACAGGGGCTCGAATCCGAGGCGTACTTGAATAGTACGTCGCAGGTTTCGAGGCCCGAGGACGCCAGGAAGGAAGGGCATATCTGCGGGCGTAGCAACCGATTCATGAATCATCCGGGTTTAAAAACCGTTACAAACCTGTAGCAATGCAACATGGTTTATCCCATGTCTTTGAAAGAGGTTACTAGGGGACGTCCCGTGCCCCTGGCGTGGAGAAGTATTTAATATGAAGCTTCGCAAAATTCTATCGGTCCTAGCCCTGTTAGCCATCCTCTCCACATCTATTGGAGGCTTTCTTTACTATTACTCCTTAAAGGAGTCAGCCTTTAAGGAAGCTGATAGACAAGCAGCCTACCGGGCGAGAAGAATCAGAAACCGCGTATTCTGGACACTCTCCGAAAACCAAAAGGCTGTTAAGGCTTTGGCCGGGCTAATGGAACTGCAAAAGGCTCTGGTGCAACAAGATAGAAGGAGCTTGGCGCGAGCAAATACCGAACTGGACCGTTTCCGCGCTGCTCTGGACGCCAGTGTCTGCTATCTGATGGACCGCAAGGGAAATACGATCGCTTCTTCAAATAGAAATGCTCCAGACAGCTTCGTGGGCAAGAATTACGGTTTTCGCCCTTATTTCCAGCAGGCTATCCAGTCCGCTCCAGCAGTTTACATGGCCCTGGGGGTGACTTCTAAAAAACGTGGGGTCTACTACAGTCATCCGGTCTATGGCGCCGGAACAGGGACGGTGATAGGGGTTGTTATAATCAAGTCATCCGTTAACTCCATGGAACAAGAGTTCGGCCATCACCGGGAAGGTATCGCCCTACTCACCGATGCTAATGGAGTCATCTTCGCCTCCAGTCGCAAAGAGTGGCTTTATCACGTCCTTTGGAAAGTCTCTCCCGAAACAGCCTCAGAGATCGCCACAACCCGGCAATTTGGTAACGGGCCATGGGAGTGGACTGGCTTGAAGATGGAGGATGAGAACCGGGCAGTTGATGAGTCGGGCAATGAATATCTGATCTACCGTGTGAACATTGCTAATTATCCCGGTTGGTATGTCAACTATCTCATCAGCAAGCAGACAATCCATAAGCTTATTTTTGATCCGCTTGTTGAGACCAGTGGGGCCATAATATTGATCCTGTGCATACTTATCGGATCATCAGTGTTTCTACTCTACAGAGCAGCCAGTCATGACATTGTTCAGCGCAAGACGGCTGAAGAATTGCTGCGGGAGAGCGAAGAAAGATTCCGTGCTATTTCCGGCACTGCAGCTGATGCAATCATCCTCATGGATAATGAAGGGAAAATTTCGTACTGGAATCCGGCAGCAGAAAGAATGTTCGGCTACAGCCCTGAAGAGGCCATTGGTCAGGAACTACACCTTTTCCTGGCACCGGAGGAATTTCATCATGACTACAAGCGGGGATTCGACGAGTTCAAAGAAACTGGACAGGGGCCGGTTATAGGAAAAACAGCCGAGTTCATTGCGGTAAACAAGGATGGAAACCAGTTTCCCATAGAGGTATCTACCTCTGCCCTGGAAATAAAGGGTGAATGGCACTCTGCGGGTATCATTCGTGACATTAGCGAGCGCAAAAAAGCGGAAGAGGAAATAAGAAAACTCAATGAAGAGCTAGAGGAACGGGTAATCCAGCGGTCGGCCGAGCTATTTGAGAGTGAGCAGCGCCACCGTTCCCTTCTGGAAGCCTCGGCTGACGCCATCGTGGTCTACGACATGGAAAGGAAAGTGACCTATCTCAATCCAGCCTTCAGCCAAACATTTGGCTGGTCATTGGAGGAGTTAAAGGGGAAATCCATAGATTTCGTGCCGGAAGAAAACTGGCCAGAAACCAAGGCTGCCATAGATCGTATGCGTCAAGGGGAAAAGGTTCAATTGTTCGAAACCAGGCGGTTAACCAAAGACGGCAAGATTTTGGATATTCAGCTTAGTACCTCCCTTTTTCAAGATCGGGATGGATATCCTGCTGGTAACATTGTAATTCTTCGTGACGTTACAGTGAGCAAGAAGGCAGAAAAAGCCTTGCGGCAGGCTCACGATGAGTTGGAGCAAAGGGTTGCAGAACGTACGTCTGAGCTGCTTCAAGCAAACGAGCAAATGACCCAGGAAGTTGAAGAGCGCAAGCGGGCGGAGGAAGAGCTTGGTCTCCAAAAAACCTACTTTCAGCACCTGTTCGAGAATTCACCAGAGGCCAGTGTCATACTGGACAAAATGGACAGAATTGTTGACGTAAACAGCGAATTCGAAAAGCTCTTTGAGTATTCCAACGAGGAGATCAAAGGTAAATCTATCAACGATCTGATTGTAAGTGAGGATTTAATTGATGAAGCAAAGGCTTTGACTCAGATGACCCTGGACTCTCAGGTGGTCAAGCAGAATACCGTGCGCAAGCGCAAGGGAGGCAGTCTGGTTGATGTTTCCATCCTGGGCTACCCGATCACATTTAATGGTGAACAGGTCGGTGTGTACGCAATCTATAAGGATATTACCGAGAGCAAGCGGGCGGAGGAAGCCCTGAGGGAATCGGAGAAACAGTACCGAAACCTGGTAGATAATGCTCTCGTCGGGATATATAAGACCGATAGTGATGGAAACATTCTTTATGTCAATGAGGCATTAATCAAGATGATGGAGTTCGAGTCGCTTGATGACATGAAATCTGTTGGGGTTCTTGCGAGGTACAGTAATCTCGAAGACCGAGACATCTTTGTCAAAACCCTGAAACGAAAAGGAAAAATCAATAACTTCGAGGTGGATCTCCTAACAAAAAGCGATGCTGTGAAGAATGTGATCTTAACCGGTGCGCTGGAGGGAGATTCCATATCTGGAATGGTTTTGGACATCACCGAGCGCAGGCAGGCAGTGGACGAAAGTATTCGCCTGGCAACCGCCGTGGAGCAGGCTGCTGAAAGCGTCATTATCTCAGACA
>WOR8_10004799_pt1 | contig 13472 bp, 11 predicted proteins | sample DeeMarSeWOR38_10_FD_19890 | JGI IMG/M metagenome (IMG submission 19890) | reverse complement strand
AGGTCCGCGACATGGGCGCCGCCGGCATAGAAACCGTCTTCTGCCCGCTTGTCGCCCTGGTCGCGCAGGGTGACGGACGCACCAAACCAGCAGTAGGTGGAGCGCTGCTCGTCGAGAAAGCCGTTGCTGCTCGCCGACGCCGACCGTTGCGTGCCATCGTAAACGCCGCAGGTAGCCGAGATCACCTGCTCATGTTGATGCGCAGTCTCGTCGAGCGCCTGGCACCAGGCGATGCGTTGCTCGCGCTCCAGGGCCTGTACGCTTGTATCGACGAGATCGAGGTCAGCGGCAGGCCGGTCCCTGAACAGCGCTTCCGGGGTGATGCGGCGATACTCGTCCGGTTCCAGTGCTGCGGTAATCGCTACCGCTTCGCTGATGAAATCCTGCAGCCTTTCAGGGTCCAGGTCGGTGGTCGAGTGGCTCGAGTACCGGCCACCTGCGTAGATACGGATGCCGAGGCTTTGTGACGTCGTGTCCTTGACCTTCTCCAGATTGCCGTCGCGATACTCGAACTGGACGTCACGGCTCTGGGTGACAGTCGACCATGCATCCTCGGCCCCCGCCTGGCCGGCGAGCTCGACGGCCTGTGCGGCGCGCGCCTTGAGATCAACTGACATTTTCGCCTCCTACCGTCATCTTCGAGACGAGCACACTCGGAATTCCCTGCGACACCGGCACGCTCTGGCCGTTCTTGCCGCAGGTCCAGCCACCTGTATCCAGGCGGGCGTCGTTCGCTACCATCGTGATGCGCTTCAGCGACTCGGGTCCGTTGCCGATGATGTTGACGTCCTTGATCGGCGCCGTCACCTTGCCGTTCTCGACGAGCCAGCCGTTCTTGACGTAGAAGGTGTAGTCCCCCGCGCCAATCTGTACCTGGCCGTTCGTGTACGTTTCGCAGATGATGCCGCGATCTACTGCGGCGATGATCTCGTCCCTGGTGTGCGGCCCGTCCTCCATGAAAGTACAGCTCATGCGCGGCATGGGCGCATACTTGTAGGACTCGCGCCGTCCCGAACCCGTTGGCTGCAGGCCATACTGCTTCGCGCTTATGTTGTCGTGCAGGTAGGACTTCAGGATGCCGTCTTCCACCAGCACCGTCCTGCCGGCCTTGTTGCCTTCATCGTCGTAGTTCAGCGCCCCTCGCTCACGGGGAATCGTCGCCTGGTCTACAACCGTGACGAACGGCTCGGCAACCTTCTTGCCGATCATGTCCGAATAGATGCTGGTGCCCTTGCGGTTGAAATCGGCCTCCATACCGTGCCCGATGGCTTCGTGCAGCAGGATGCCGCTTGCCCCGGACGCCAGGATGACCGGCATCTCGCCCGCCGGCGGCCGTCGGGCGTCGAACAGGACCATCGTGCGGTCGACGGCCTCTTTCACCATCGTGTTCAGGCGTTCCTCCGTGTACCAGCCGAACTCCTCGCGGGCTGCGATGTTGGAAAAGCCGGACTGCACTTCCTCGCCGCGCCTTGCCGTAACGGTCACGGTGACACGCGTCATCGGCCTGTGGTCCGTAACCAGCTTGCCGTCGAGTGTCGCGATCATCACGCGCTCGTCCTGGTCCGCCCAGTAGACGGCGACTTTCTCGACCGCCTCGTCCATGGACTTCGCCTGCGACTCGACGAACTTCATCAGCGGCAGTTTCTGGTCGATGCCGACGTCGGACCACGGTACCGATGTCTTGTACAGGTCGCCTGCACCCTTCGCATTGAAAGCCTGCGGCGCCACGACCGTGTTGCCGGAAGCGATCGCGGCAGCGGTCTTTGCCGCGGCGAGCATGGACGGGAGCGTCAGGTCCTCGGTAAAGGCATAACCGGTCTGCTCGCCGACGACGACGCGCAGACCGACACCCTGCTCGATCGTGGAACTGGCGCTGGAAACGATGCCGTCCTCGAGCACCAGGTAGTTCGTGCGGCTGTGCTGGAAATACAGGTCTGCGGCGTCCGCGCCATTGGCCGACAGCTCGCTCATGACGCGCGCCGTAGTCGCCTGGTCGACGCCGAACCACTCCATGAACGGGTTTTCAGGTGTCTTGCCGGCAACCGCCGTGGCCTGTTGTACACCGCAGCCCGAAAGGAATGCAGGCATGGTCAGTACCGCACCGCTGGCGGCGGCCCCGCCGAGAAACTCTCTCCGCTTCATACTTGATAATCCCCTTTGTTCGAAAATTTTCCGTTTAGATGCACGTGAACGACAATAAGTTGCATAAATCAGGCCGCTTTTTGCGCCGCAGCGGCTGCGGGCAGCTTGCGGACAAGCACGCGGACCTTGCTCGCGATCGGAACCCAGCGGTAGAACGCGTTCGCGACCGGCTTGTTCGAATACGTGCGCCACACGACGAGTTCGAAGCCCGTCTGATCCAGCAGGTACTGGAATGACCTGCGGCAGAACTCGTTGACATGTCCCGGCCGCCAGTCCGGCGAATATTTTGCGTTTTTCAGACCCCGGTTCTTGAGGATTCTCTTCAGTTTGTAGCTGAAAGAGCCGGTGTTCGGAAACTCGAGCAGCGCGAGACCGTTGTCTTTCAACAGCGCCCCGATTTTCTGCATCGCAAGGATGGGATCCGGCAGATGCTCCAGTACATGCCGCAAAGAGACGACGTCATACCTGCGATTTTCGGGATTCTCATACCGGAGGAAGTCGGACACGATTACCTCGATGCCCTGATCTTCCCGGATCGCATCCGCGGCCTGCTGCGACAGCTCCATCCCGGCGACCTCCCAGCCCGCCTCCCTTGCAAGATGAAGCAGTCCCGCATTGCCACATCCGATATCCATGACGGAGCGCGGCGAGTCCGCGTATTGCTTCAGGAAATTCCAGCTGTCGACGTTCAGCCGGTTTGACCTGTGGCCTTCGTCGCGCGGGCTGACGTAAACCTCCGTGTACTGGGTCTGATCGACGCCGCAGTCCAGATCGTAATTCCACAGAGAGCAGTCGCCGCACTTGTAATACACGAGGTCGCGGTTCCTGCCGTCCTTCATCCATGGGCGCAGGTTGACGCTTCCACACAATCGACACTTGCTGATCATCAGTTCCGCCGCCGAGACCAGTGACGCAGTAAGAGAAAGCCGAACAGCATGCCACCGAGATGAGCAAAGTGTGCAACGCCCGGCGCATAGCCGCTGACGCCCAGGAACAACTCCAGCACGCCGTAGACAATCACGAACACCTTCGCCTTCATGGGTATCGGGGGGAACAGCAGCATTACGGTCCGGTTCGGGAACGCCATACCGTATGCCAGCAGTATCCCGAACAGCCCGCCCGACGCGCCGAGGGTCGGATAGACCTCACCCTGGAATTCGACCACGATGAGCTGGATGATTCCGGCGCCGATCACGCAGGTCATGTAATAGATCAGGAACCGCTGCGGCCCCATGAGCCGCTCCAGGTCGCGGCCGAACATCCACAGGCCGAACATGTTGAAAAAAATGTGCGCCAGCCCGTTTGGGTCGTGCAGGAAAGCATAGCTGACGAGCTGCCACGGAAAGAAAGACGGCCAGCCCGGCGGCGTGTGGATGGGCCAGAGCGCGAAGTACTGGAGCAGCAGCTCCCACTGGAAGCGCTGCAGCACGAATACGAGCCCGTTCGCGACCAGTAGCACGAAAATTACATTGGGGATGACGCTGTTGTCGTCCGGGCGCCGGTAGCCGTATCCGGGTTGATTCAATGTCCTTACCTTACTCGTAAGCTGCGGGTGCAGAATAGTGTCACGTTTGACGTGCCGATCACCAGCCGCCGCCGCCTCCTCCTCCGCCGCCGCCACCGGAGAAACCGCCTCCTCCGCCACCGGAAGACGACCCCGGCGGCGTCACCGAGCTGCTGATGGCAGAACCCAGTCCGCTCGACACGGACCCGATGTTGGAACTTATCCTCGAGCTGTCCCAGCTGCCGCTGTACCAGGTCGGCTGGTAGCCGCTGCCATCCGGCCCGCGGATCGACTCGAGCACGCTGGCGAATTTCTCGGCCCACTCCTGCTCCACGCCGAGTGCGAGGGCGAACGGCAGGTATGCCTCGAAGAGCTGCGGCGTTTTCTCCGGCGGGTTGCGCAGGTTCATCTCGTCTTTCTCGGCGACCTCGAGGTAATCCCTGAATCCCAGCATTTCATCCAGCACCTTGCGGCCGCGTGGCGTCGGCCGCCGCATGATGACGCCGAATAACGCGACGGTCAGCAACATGACGACGATGACGGCGATCATGGGAATCGATAGCCGCCCGCCCACGATAAATGCCAGCCCCGTCGCAGCAAGCGCGATGAGAATCGACGGCAGGTTCAGAAGGCTATTGATGCGGAAGTAGTGTTTCTTGTAATCCTTGACCAGCGACGACCGGTGTTCGGCCCGCGCGCCCCCCAGCAGCGCATGATTGTCCTGCTCGAGGACGACCCGCTTGCCGTCCTTGAACAACGCTTCGTAGAGCTCCGCTTCGCCTGTCGCGAGCGGCGGCGCGTCAGGCCCGGGCTCGAGTTTGAACAGTGTGTGCGTGCTGCCGAGGTCGTTAATCCTCAGGTAGCCTTTGACCGCCAGGCTGAGTATGGCGGTCGTCATGGTCTTGTCGTCGTAGTACATCTGCCGGATGTAGCGCAGCGAAGCCGGCGAAAACCCCTGCGGCGGTACGTAACGGGTGACAAGAACGCCTTCCTCGGGATCCTTGCCGTACCGGTTCCAGACAGGAATGGCATAGGCAAGCACCCCGACGAATCCCAAGAGCAAGATCACGAGGCCCACGTTGTCTTTCAGAATCCAGGTGGCGCGATCCAGCACGGTGGGCTCGGTCACCAGGCCTTTGGGCCACATCACCACGATCGTGAGGCCGTTCAGCGGCCCGAGCGGAGCATTAGCCTCGAAATATGCAACGCCATCGGCATCGACGTGCGAGGCGAAATCCTTGCGATTGCTGCCGTATGGTCCCGTGTAGCCGTCCGTCGTGATGCTGCCTGCTGGCACATCGAAGTCGAAACGCACGGTTGCACTGCCGCGGTCGATCGGGAACGCCCAGTCGAAGCCGGTGACATTCCAGTAGAATTCATCATGCTGCTCGAAGAAGCCGAGCATCCTGGATGCACGGTAGCGAAAGTGGTAGGTGTGGACACCGTGATCGATAAACCGGTCGCTGCGGCCAAAGTAAGTGCGTACTCCATTCCGGTATTCCACGACTTTGAACGGCTCGCGCGCGTCATTCCGAAGTACCGCGTAAGGCTGAAAATCCACGACATAGCGGTTGCCGAGCTTGTCGAAATACTCGGTGGGAAAGTCGCGGTAGATCCCGCGGCGGATGCGCTCACCCTCGGCGCGCACCCGGATCGTCTCGGTCACCTCGATCCAGCCGTCCTGCTTGATCGTGATGTCGCTGTGGAATTCGAGGATGCGCTCGTCGGCGCCCGCCACTAGCGGGAGGGCCAGCAGCAAGACGCAGGCGAGCTTCCTCACTCTATGGATCCAAGCTTGACGAGCGGCACGTTCGCGGCCTCGTCTGCCGTCTTCTGGAAGAACTCGCGCGGTTTGAAACCGAACAGCCCGGCGACCACGTTACTCGGCACTGTCTCGGTCATTGTGTTGTAGTCGCGCACGGACCCGTTGTAGTAACGACGCGCAAACTGCAGATAGTCCTCGGTTTCGACGAGTTCCGTTTGCAGCTTCAGGAAATTCTCATTGGCCTTCAGGTCCGGATAACTTTCCGCCAGCGCAAGCAACCGGCTGACACCTTCGCCCAGCGCCTGCTCGGCCTCACCGCGCGCATTGACGTCGACCACCCGCATCGCTTCGGCCCGCAGCTCGGTCACGGCTTCGAGCGTGGCCTTCTCGTACTTCGCGTAAGCATCGACGGCCTTCACAAGCTGCGGAATGAGGTCATGCCGGCGCTGCAGCTGCACGTCAATGTCGCTCCACGCCGTGCTGACCCGGTTGCGGCTGCGCACCAGCCGGTTGTAGAGCACCACGACTATGACGCCGAGTACGGCGAGAATGACAATCAGGAAAGTCAGCGACATGCGCCGAATCCTACCATCATCGTTCGATTGCCGGGCGGGGTGTTCCTCGACGGAAGTAAAGCGCAGCGCAGCGAGCCATGACGGAGAGGAATACCCCGCCGGCGACGTGGCGCTACAGGGCAAGTGGAACAAACCGGAGCGGTCCCCCGCTCGGTGGCAAAATCAATACCAGAACGACACGAATACCTGGTAGACGTTGGCCTTGAGTTCGTAGAGCGCTTCCTCGCCGAGCGGGCCGGAGGTAATGTCCCTGAACTCGTGATACTCGACGAACAGGTGATCCAGCGAGAAGTTCAGACTGCCGCGCTTGAAAATCCCCCACCCTTTATTCGGGTCAATGAATTCGTAGCTCACCTTGCCCCGGAACGTGTAGCTCGTCAGCGGGCTGAGTTCCTTGTCCCGGCCGCGGAAGTTCGTCGCCTCGGAACGTGAGAATATATCCTGGAAAAACGCGGCCCCGGTCTGGTCGTGATAGCGGAACTTGCCCTCGAAGGTAAACGGCCCCCAGGGATGCACGTAGGTCAGCGATGCGGTGTGCCCCTCGATGTCCCAGGTGTCGGTATAGAATCGATACTCGCCTTCCAGAGCCGCCCGATATGGCAGGAAGTAACGGGCCCTGAGCCCCACGGCACTCGAAGTCCTGGTCTCCGGGTACAACTCCGGCTCGAAACTGAATCCCAGGGCGCTGCCGCTATCGAGGTAGCGCACGGATCGATACGGATTGTTGAGAAAGCCCTCGTCCGTAACGGTCTCGAAATTGAGCGTCGCGATCAGGTTACGCGTGAGAATCTGTGTCAGGCTGACCCCGTAATGCTGGCGCGTGTTATCACGCCTGAATGTCGAGTCGTCCGACCGGCCGACAATATCTTCGCCGTAAGCATAGCTCAGTGTCAGCGTCGTCAGGTCGCCGAACATGTCCTCGCTGACGGAAAACGCATAGGTGCTCGCATCGAAATCGGATTCCACGCTGCTGACGTAGTTCACGCGCATCGTAGTGTTGCCACGCAGGTAGTCCATGCCCAGGGACCACTGCGTACGCTCCTCGGTATAGGGGCTCGCGGTCGTAATCACATCGATCGACGCCGAACTAACCATGTCGAGATAGTAATTGCCGACGAATGACAGGCTCTTGCCGGCTTTCTTGCGTACGAGCACCGAGGGTCCGTCAATCGTCACGCCGCCGCCCTCGTAGCGGTGATAAAGCGCATCCCCGCGGTCATCCGGCAAAACGCCGCCCAGGACACTGCCGGGCAGCGCGAGCAGGAGAGCCAGGAATACCAAGAGCCGTGGGAAATACACTGTTGAATGCCCCCTAGTTACAGCCGCAGCCGCCGCCGGCAGCGCCTTCACCACCGCGCGCACCCTCGCGAGCCTCATAGACGTGCTGCATGTAGGACGTCGATACAGGATCACCGTCCAGCGCCATAATCGGGTCTGCGAGCCGGTCGCGTTCGTAAGGCTTCACCCACGGCTCGACACTGCAGGCGGCGAGTCCGTAACACGCAAGCAGCACAAGCAGAATTCGGCCGGGTTTAGCGAGTCTTGTGTTCATAGTCCCTACTCTATCTATTGGTCGAAGCACTAACCGTGACTTCTTCCTCAGAAGAAAAACGTGAATCCCAGTGTGCCCTCGAGGTTATGCACCGTCTTCTCTTCGCCGAGGATGTCGATGTCATAAAGGTGGTCGCGGAAATCGAACCTCAGCGTCCAGGCATCGTTCAGCAACAGGCGCAGTCCCGCCCCGAAATTGACCGTAAAGCGATCGTCGTCCGCAAACTCGGTCGAGCCAAGACCGGCAATCAGGTAGAACTGGGTGTTGTAAGCGCGCTTCTCGCCGATGAAACCCTCACCGGGCAGGATGTTGTAGCCGAGATTCATGTTGTAGTAAGTGAGCATGCGATCTTCGAAAAGGCGTGCGCCACCACTGAGTGATTCGAAACTCGTAAGCCCGGCCTCGGTCTGCCCGACGGTACCCTCGACGAAGAAACCCTCCGTCAGGTGATACGCAAACCGTGCGCCATAGGCCAGATCGGTCCCGAAGTCCTCGATGCTCATAATCCCGGCGAAGGCACCGATCTCGAAGTTCTCCCTGTCGATCTTCGGCTCCTTGATATCACGCCGCTCGACTTCAGGATCGATTACCTGCCCGGGCGACTCCGCGGTCGGCGGTGGCGCTTCGTCACGACCGAACCCGAAAAGGTTCTTCGTGGCCGCGCATCCTGACAACGCAAACTGCGCCACCAGGATCAGAAAAAGTACGCGAAACCGACTTTCCATTCCTCTACTTCCTCGTTGTCATTACGGCTCGTGAATACAACGTGAGTCTTGTACTCCGCCCGGAACAGGAATCGCCGCGTCACGTAAACACGAAATCCGGCGCCAGCGTGGCCAATCTGGTCATTGCGATCTTCACCCTGGATGATCGTCGACTTGGGCTCGGTCCAAATGTAGCCGGCACCCAGGGTAAAGAACGGCGACACGCGCCAGTCAGGCCACGTTTCATGAACGACGTTAACACTTGCCGTCCATCCGTTCGAAAAATTACCCAAAATCTGTGAACCCCATACCTCTAAAGAGACGTGGGGGTTGAGCGAGTACGCGCCGTAGAGAGATACGATGTTCGCGCCCCCGAAATCTCCGGCAAGCGCGCCGATTTCCCACCTGGAATCGGTCAGGTCCTGCAGGCCCGGACGATCGAACTCCACTTCCGAGCCGTCGGGATTGAGCGTCAGTTCCATTTGGTCCTGGTCAACCCAGCCTTCGTCACCATCGGCGTCACGCACAAGGAACCAGTCCGTGCGCTGCTTGATGATCACGACCGATTCACCTCGATCGACGACGTGGAAAATGGGGTAGCCGCGTCCCGGGCCCGTATGCATTTCGAGATACGGGTCTGCGACCGCCACGCTTCGTAGCTCCTTGGCGGCCTTTGCTTGTCCGGGGAAGGTTGCCAGTAGCGCGACGAGCGCCAGGCTTGCGACCCTGAATAAGTTAGTTGGCCGGGGCGTCGAACGGGTTGTTGTAATACTGGGCTCCGACATCTAACCATTCCGCAATCAGGCGTCTCTCCGCTATGGACAAGATGTTGTAATGCAAATCGTTCGGGTCTTCGAACCGGTCGAAGAACTCGTCAGACGCCGCTGCCCCGGCAATCGTGGCGGGCGACGCAATCGGAATCACATCAAAAATGGGGTTGCCATCAATATCGACACCTACCTGCTGCTGGGCGTCGACTAGCGCACCGTTCACCACTTCCTGAAGATTGTCAGTGACTAACAGCTCACGATACGCATGAAAGTGGTCCGGCTCATCGGGCGACAGTCCGTCCTGCAGCTCGAGCTGGCCCGCAGGGACTCGCACCACGCCAGCGGCATCCGCCGGCGTATGACAGTCCAGGCAGTTGTTGCTCAGCTGCAAACCGGTTACCGGGTCCAGCACCGGGATGCCTGCGTCGTCAAAGACGAGGCGCGGCTGGCTCCACAGAGGATGAATGACGGTTTCGTAGTTGATGACCGAGCGGCAATTCGGCGACCAGCCTTGCGCGCAACCGAGACTCGTCGGTAAGGGCGTCGTCATGTCGGTATACAGCATGTCGATATCGACATTCTGCGCCGCGATCGCCGGATCCGCCGACCACACATCGCGATAGACGATGTTCATCGAAGGTTCGAGTGACGAACAGCCGTCGTCGGTACAGGTTACGCGTGCACGAACCTCGGCCATCGTTTCGCCTATATCGCCGACGAACCACCTCGGATCGGTGTTCGGGAATTCGACGCCCGCTGTCTGCGCGCCGGCCCAGGCCGAATCGAATGCGTCACTCCGCCCGTGCGACAGGCCGCTGTTCTGTACGTGGCAACCGTTGCACTTGAGTTCCTGGCCGGGCACCAGCGATATCCAGTTACGATGCCGCGGCGTTATTCGCTTGCCGTTCTCATCCAGTACGCTTACCTGCAACGCCGTGTTCGCGGGCACCTTCACCATGACCGAACCATCGGGTTCGATCATCGTGTAACCCACGATCTCTCGCATGCCGTTTGCCTGGCTCACGCCGAACGCCGTATTGTCGATATCGAGCAGATCGTCGTCGGGTTGGGAAACCGCCTTGACTATGCGCAGGAATCGCCTCGGGCGGTCCGCAGCGAGTGTCTGCGCCGGATCGGCCAGTGCGTTGATATCGGCCACGGCCTCACCGTCGAAGTCATAGACGCTGCGAATGTTCAGAACCGCCTCACCGTTCTCGGCAAGTGTCGGATCGAGCTGAAAGTCGTTACTGCCGTCGAGGATCGTCGGCGGGCTCACCCTCGGGTCGGCTGCGACTACCTCGCTGACCATGAAGCCTTCTTCTCCCGGCACCACCGGCAACTGCGTGTTGTCGCGAGGGTCGTACATCCATATGCCGTAGAGCGGCGGCGCCACGATGAAGGATCCAAGTGCCGGCGCAACAGGGTTATCGGGATCGATATCGACGACGGCTGCGAGTCGTTCATCGGTACACGGCACGATGCGCGGCTCGGCCAGTGGATCACCGAAATCTTCCGTCACCTCGATCAGGCGGCACTGGCTCCAGCTGACCAGGAGCCGGCCGGTGCCGTCCTGGATCGGGTAGGCGGAACCATACCGGCCGCCTGGTGACGGGCCCGCCTGGGTCAGGACCTCATTGATCGTCGCATCCGCCTGCGCCGGGCCTGCCAGGACACCGATATTCGGGGCCGTCGGCTGGGTGTTCTCGAGATACTGGATCGTATCGATCGTGATCAGCTCGCCGCCGCCCTCCGAGTTGGTAAACGGCCGGATCAGCGCCATGAGGGTGCCGTCCTCGAGCTGCCTCGGCTGGGTGAACTGGATAGTGTCGCCATCGGGTCCCGTGTTGTGACTCTGCTTGCCGTACAGCATCTCGAGCTTGGAACCATCCGGATTCATGACGTACAGATCGACGCCATCGTTCTGGCGGGCGCCATCCCAGCGGCTGAAAACGACCCGGCCGTCGGCAAGGACTGCGGGGTCGAGATCGTGGCTCTGGTTGAACGTGACCTGCTCCAGGCCGGTCCCGTCCGAACCAATAACGTGCAGGTTGAACGCGAATTCGTTGCGATCCTCGTCGACGTGCGGGAACGCGCCCTTGCCTTCGTCGAGCAGTATCGCCTGCGAGCGCGTCTGGCGAGTCGATGCGAAAACGATGCGGCCGTCAGGAAGATACTTGGGCATGATGTCGTGCCCGTTCTCCGCGGTCAGGTCCGTTGCGATCACGCGCCGCAAGTCACGGGTTTCGAACGTGTACTCCCACAGGTTCCAGGTGGGCTGATCTTCGTCATCCAGGTCGAGGTTCGGGTCCGCGGGTCCCCGCATGGAGAACAACAGCTTGCTGCCGTCGTAGGCTATCTCGACATCTCGGACGTCACCCTGGTCGCCGATGATCGGCTCGGTAATGTTCACCTCTAGGGCACTGGGGGACGCGCGATCCCGGAAGTACAGGTTGCCGCCTATCTGGAAGGTAATCTGCTCGCGCAGGTCCTGTTGCTCGAATTCACCGTTGTCGTCGACGGGAATCGGTTGCTTGACGTAGGCGATCGGAAAATCGATTACGACCGGATCCGGGTTCTGACCCGTTCCGATCTGCACGCCCTGGTTGGCGCCATCGCACGCCGCAATTGCGGCTACCACGGAAATCAGCGCCGCCAGCTTCAATGCCGGCCGCGTGCTCGCATCCTTGATCTGTCGCGATTTCCTGTTCATAAGATCGTCCTCGAATGTGCGCATTCACCCACCATTCGATTGATGGGTTATGTTGACTGCGAATCCGACTGCATACCGTTAACACGATCACAAACCATTGAAAGTCTGTTGAATTGGATTCGGCAGCCCGCGGCGCGGGTTTACCGGCCATCGCCTGCGGTCGGCATCAGTCCGTTCGCACCAGGCCGCAGGCTAATTTCCGGCGGAGTATAAAAGAGCCCGGAGAGCCGATGTAATGTGGAAAATGAGCGACAGTACGCATTGTCAAATGCGTATATCGGCCGTTTTCGAGCCCGCCCGCGCGACCATTCCACGCACGAAACCCGCGTCTCCAGTGCCGCTCTGCGAACAACACGATTCCGGTGCCGTTGGAGTCCGTATCGATCCTCGAAGTGTGGCCGGCGCAACAGGACGGCGCCGCGAGCTCCGTTGATTCCCCGGAAAGATGACCAAAGGTGTCCCTGGCCCGCCCGCCTGTCTCCCTTCAGCGACAAGGCCGCAAGCCATTCGAATCAATGGCTTACTGCCACCGCCGCCTGTAGCTGTGCGAAAGCACCGACAACGGTTTGACATAGTCGCATCTCGGAATACACGTATTTGGCACACCTAACCATCTGATTAAAAACAAGTTCTCGCACGATTTTCGAGAAAAGCGCAAAACTGGCACAGCACTTGCTTTTACACAGGCAGACCGATTGATTTCGGCGTTCGAGCTGCAGGCGAAGGGTCGGGGATGTGTGAATGCATTCACGGCGCCGGGAGCCACGCTCTGGCACGATAAGTCCGGGCTTCCTCTAAAAGGCGGCACCAGACAGGGAAGTCTGAAGTGCTTGGGCAGCAGCTTCGCAAATCAGAAGGTCTTCAGGACGGCGGAGTTGCGCAGAGCAACGATCAGGGAAACGCGCCTTGCGTATTGGATCGAAGTTCTTGTCCTCCGGTACATCGTTCGCAGGTCACCCGTCAAAAGTGACGGGAGACGGCGAGATTTTGAATCGAATTGATGCGTGAGCAGAATCGTTATGAAAAACACGACATACACGAAAGAAAAGTTTGCCGGCGGGCTCTCACGAGTAATCGGCCCCTGGCAGATCGCGCTCATCGGGGTGCTGCTTGCGGGCGTCATGGCTACTGCCTATGCGGGACCGCGCGAACAGGCGAAACGCATTCACGACCGGCTTGCCGGTGTTGAAAAACTTTGCTGCTCCGTGGACCAACCGTGACCAGTCGGTATTCGTTCCGTTGAACGACTACGTAGCGACGGTCATCGGTATGGTCCGCGACGACGTCGACTTCCGAACGCTGCTGTCGGCCGACCTGACCTATGTCGGGCGCTCCGGCATCGTCGCCGCGCCACCGGCAGCGAACAACAACACTCATTTCGAACAGCTCGAAGCCAACAACGTGGACCTGAGTAACGTCAACGACTTCGTTCCAACGGCTCAGTCGTCGATCCTCGGGATACCCTCCTCGGCGACGGCGGGCGTCATGACCTCGCGCGCCGCATCGGAAGCATTCTTTGTCGCGGGCACCAACCGCGCGATGTTCCGTTTCACGTTGCTGAATCACATGTGTTACGACATGGAGCAGATGCTCGACACGAAGCTTCCGCCCGACTGGATTCGGCAGGACGTGAGCCGCAGCCCGGGTGGCGACAGCCGCCTGTTCCTGAATAACTGCATCGGCTGCCACTCGGGGATGGATCCCCTTGCAGGCGCCTACGCGTACTACAACTACAACGAGGAATCGGGCG
>WOR8_10008363_pt1 | contig 13478 bp, 17 predicted proteins | sample DeeMarSeWOR38_10_FD_19890 | JGI IMG/M metagenome (IMG submission 19890) | reverse complement strand
GAATACTTGCTCAAAAGAATCATCATAGGTGGTGCCACATCGTTGAATGCTTAAATTGTTCACAGTATTAAAATTATTATCATTCTCCTTAATAGTTTTTCCTTCCGGCTCTCTTAATGCCTTAAAATCAATCGCATTTGAAGTATAAATGTGTATGTTGTAATTAAAAGTTGAACTCAGAATTTCTGCCATTCTTTGCATATAAAATTCAGCTCCGGAAATTGCGGGAAAATATCTGGTCGGGAGGTATAATATCTCGTGCAAACTAATTATACTTTTTTTATATCTTAGATATTTATATTATGAACCCAAGTGTCTAAAGATTTATTATCAAATTTTTTCATAATGGTCAAGGAAAAAGGAATCATGGATGATGAAATTATTGAATTCATCGACAAGATATTTGAAAATAAATCCCATAAAGTGTTAGATGTAATTTCTAAAGGGATTGTTAAAGTAGTTCATTCTCCTTCAAATCGAGAGGTTTGGTTGGCCAAAGGGAATAAATGCGAGCATTTGATATACCCTAAAACATACTGTAGTTGTCAAGATTTTTATAAGAATGTCGTCATCAAGCGTAAAAGACCTTTCTGTAAGCACATTTTAGCCCAAGTAATATGCGAGGCATCCGGCGAATTCAATATGAGAGAATCGGATGATGAGGATTTTAAACATCTCATCATGGAAACGGATTTAAATTTCTAACCGCTCGGCATTGGTAACAGAATTATCTATTAGTTTTTCGAAATCAATATTCGATTCCGAATCTAAAACTTCATTAATTTTAGCATGAGTTTCGGGATATTGGGGATTAAATTGACATGAAGCTGAAGCTTGTGAGGTTACTTCATATAAACCGATTTCCTTGTTTAATTCAATAACATCTATCTTATTCCATCCTATCAGCGGTCTTATTATGAGAAAGTCTGTTAGAAGATCATTATAAGCATAAATGTTATCCAGAGTTTGGCTAGCCTGTTCCCCTAAAATATCACCCGTTACAATTAGATTAGTATTCTCTATAATACCAATTTGTTTTGCTACTCTTATCATGAATCGCTTACACAAAATGCACGTCAACTTTCGTTCACATGAAACCCTAAATAATTCTAAATTAGGATCGTGTTTAACAAAATATAGCTTAAATCTCGTTGTTGAGTACTTTTTTAATATTTGAACAATTTTTAGAACTTTTTTTTTCATTGATTCATGCTCATCATCCGAAGTCAGAAATGAAAGGAAGATCGGTTCAAATCCTTTCCTTATCATTAAATAGGCGGCAATCGGACTGTCTAAACCCCCTGAAAGCAGTGATATAAATTTTATCATTAAAATCTCTCTCAATTCATTTATTATAATCTAATGTTACTCGATGGTACGGATTTCAAGACGAGCCCATTCTTTTAATGCCGTGTTAAAATCTTCAACTGTAATGCTTCTCGCCAACTTGATCTTATTTTCGGTTTCCATTTGTCGTAATTTTAATTGAAGACTCTTATTTTTCCTGAAAAATTTTTCAGCTTTCGGGTATTCATCTTTAAATATTACTTTTAACTGCTCAAGATTAATATCTTTAAGATGGTCATAGTGTTTGATGACCCATTTACAGAGAGAATCAACGGAAATTTCGAGATTAAATGCATCGATTGTTTTAAGTGACAGGGGATAGGCTTGACAAGCATAGGGCTTCGATTCGTGAATTGTACATCCTTCTGAGGTTTTAAAAAACGGACAATGTCCTTTCGGATCTAAAATTATCTTGTAGGTTAATACGAGGATTGATTTTTGATTTAGCTCGGGAAATACCAGATCTTCAATGACTGTAAATTCAATGCCTCTGTGTTTTGCGATTTCGATTAATCTATCTACTTCTTCCGGATAGAGAGGAATTCGTTTTGTTCCTGAAGAATCTTCGATTTCAAAACAACAAGTACCGCATTTCATGCATTGATATTTTAAATCTTTCATGCCTCTGTTCGATCTTCAAAGTTATTCATGATATATCTAGATTTCCATGAAGACAATTTGAGTTACTCGGTGAAAACTAAGGGTGATAATATTAAAGTATTACTTTAACGGTAAATCATGTGTCTATTAGGATAACACACCATTTTTAAAAAGAAGATTGTGACTCATTTTATAACAGTATCATAAATTACAAGGTAAAAAAAGTGACTGAGTCCGGCATTAGAATAATTCGTCATGTTGATCTCACTAAAAGCCAATTTAATAATCCTATCTGCATATTAGGGATGCCAGGAATAGCAGATGTGGGAAAATTCGCTTTAGATTCCCTCATCGGTCAACTTGATGCTAGCAGCTTCATGGATATCATTTTTGATGATTACCCTGCTGGTGCAATAGTAGATGATAGCATGTTATCAGCACCTAAAGCCGAGATTCTATATTGGAAAGATCCCGAAGGTTTAAGAGATATTTTATTAATAACCGCCGATGCCCAGAGCTTAACACCTAAAGGGATTTACAGGATCTCGAATTTCTTAACCGAAATTATTAACGAATATGGTATAAGCTTGATTATCGCATTGGGTGCATATCCCGTAAGTAATGGTAAATTGAGTCAAAAAATTCCTAAAATTTATGCAAGTTCGACTAATAGAGAAGTACTGGAAAAATACTTGGTAAGTAATGCATGTGAGAAAATCCAAAAAGGTGTAATAATCGGGGCAAATGGTTTGATTCCGACACTAGCGAAAGCCAGGTTTAATATTGATGGTCTGGTTCTTTTAGCTGAAACGGATAACATTGCAATGGTAAATGAAGATATAACGGATTTAAAGGCATCTATAACCTTACTTGAAATGCTGAAAAAATCGTTCACATTACCGATTAAGAAAAAGTATTCATTGGATAATATTGACGATATTACCAAAAACCTTCAAAGCAAACGGGATCAACTGGAAAAAGATCTCGAAACTTTTCAATTCATCGATGCAGATGATAAACGAAAATCGCTCTATATATAATTTTTTTATCCCCCTTTTTCTAACTTGTTCTAAAGGAGACGCTAATCCATTTTTGCTTCGTTACCGAAAATTTTTTTAATCATGTACCATTGCCATTTACTATGAGATACGTCTGTGCGAGAAAGAGTTGTGGGAAAGAAGTCTCAAAACAAGAATTAAATGCTCTTCCTGGCATTAAATGTTCCCACTGTGGTTTTAGAATACTTTACAAGAAACGCCCTGATGTAATTAAAAGAATTAAAGTTCGATAATCAGTCTTTTTTCTTAATATCATTAATCATAAATTTATATCGAATTTCAGGTGATCTACAAGCTCTTTATACCTGTTTCGTATAGTTGCTTCAGTGACTCCTGCCGTTAAAGATATTTCTTTTTGTGTTCTACGTTCGCCCTCTTGAATGGCCGCAACGTATAAAGCAGCACCTGCGAGACCTGTAGGTGCCTTTCCTGCAGTAATATGGTATTTTTTAGCTAGTTTTAGTAGTTCTGCAGCACGATTTTGGGTTCTTCCCGATAGGTTTAATTCGGCACAGAAGCGGGGTATGAAATTTATAGGAGAAGATACCTGGATGTTTACTTTAAGTTCGTGCAAGATTAATCTATAGCATCTAGCTATCTTTTTCTTATCTACCATAGCAAATTCAATGAAGTCATCCAATGTTTTGGGTATATTGTTTAATCGACATGACAAGTAAATAGACGCTATTAACATTGCTTCGATCGATCTTCCTCGGATAAGGTTTTTGTGTGCCATTTTTCTATATATATGTGCAGCTGATTCCTTAATATCTTTTGATAAATTTAACTGGGAAGAAAATCTATCAAGTTCATTCATGGCATAGGCTAGGTTTCGGTCAATGGATTTATTGGTTCTTGTTCTTACATGCCATTTCCTCAATCGATACACTTCAGCCTTCATTTTAGGGCTAATTGTTTTGCCAAATGCGTCCTTGTTTTTCCATCCGATCATTGTGCTTAAACACTTATCATGCAATGTTAAAGTTGTCGGAGCACCTACTCGAACCTTACGATTGGCTTCTTCAGAGGAGAAAGCTCTCAAACATTACAAATGACTTCCCCGCGAGCCTCATCAGAAATTAAATCAGCATTCCCACATTCCGGGCATAAAGTCAAATTATTTTGAGGCATTGAAAGATCCAATTACACAGACCCTTAACTATAACTAACCTTTAATTTCTATAATTTTTTTTGTACTTTTAAATGTTTGCGTTTTAAAGATTTCTCAATTAATAATTCTCTTAAACTTATTGATTTGGTTTTATAATTTTATAGAAAAGTTTTAATAAGTTCATTCTCTCTAACTATATGATGCGACATTTTTCGAAGAGTCACGGAAAGCACTGTTATCTCCGATCTTTTCCAACAAAATGCCCAACGTGTAATGCTGATGTGTTGTATTGGGAATGCACGCATGGGAGCAAACTTTTTTTTGAATACCCTCCATACGGTAAATTGGTGAGACATTATTGTCGGAGATATCTAAGTTCTAAATCTGTAAAAACTAAATATAGGGTTATTGTCAAAAAACCTCAAGGTCTGTTAATTCAAAACACATTTGATTGCCCAATTTGTGGAAAATCTTTTAAAAGTGATGGAGCTTTAAAAGATCACTTCAAGCAGTTAAGGAAACATGATAAGTCACATCAAGAATTTTATGAAGATAAACTCTATTTTAAGAGAGATTTGGTTCCGGGCAAAGGATCAGAAAGTAAGCTTCGGGATTATCCCAAATTTGGACGGATAAATATAAAGAAGAAACATGAGGATTAGTTTCCAACTAATTTTGGAAATCGTAAATTTTTAATAAAAATTTTATAATTATATTAATACTAATAAAATAATACTTTTAATTCTGCTTTATAGAAATTAACTATCTTGAGGAATGAACTGAAAAATGCCAGTAGATCCCGGTACGGCAATCCAGAATTTATTGCAAAAAGATCCGAGTATTATTGCTGCTGCCGTAATTCAAGGAAGAGATACAATTTTATATTCAACAGATAATTGGGATGTTAGTGCTGATATAGCAAAAGTAATATCAAGTTGGAACAGCATGAATGCCCAATTCATCATGATTTCGGGAGTTAAGTATTCGGTTCTTCAATGTACATCTGAAAGACTTGTTGCGACTTCGATTCGAGGCGAAGGCCACATTCTCGGGGCAAAAGATGACGAACATAAATTAATCGTTTATCTTGAACCCGATGGAGAACCCATGGGTGCCACGATGGATACTGCTAGAGCTTTGGCGAGCTTGAGCTCAAAAGGAAATTACATAGATGCTAATACTCAGCTTGGCTCACAGACTGGTGCAACTTCAACAGCAGTAAATATAGACCCTCAATTAAAAGGAGAAATTGAAAGTTTTTTAGAATGGCTCAAAGATAGCGAAGGGTTAACCGGTTATGTTAACTATTATCTCCAACAAAATAACGCACAAATAATTTCCGAACTTTCAAAAGTATATGCGGAACTTCGAAAGATATTTGGCGTGTAAAAATGAGTTTTTAATCGGTAATTAATTTTTTATACTCTGAATCGACTATAATTATATACATTTTAACACAATTCTACAAAAAACGGATAGTGAATTGACGCCTCAAAAAAAAACTGGTCAAAAACCTATTTCTAAGGAAGACAAAAAAGAGGATGGTAATAAACCGGTAAAAAAACCTAAAGAACAGAAAATAACTAAAACTAGTGAAATTTCTAATAAAACTAATTCGGTTGAGAAGGATTTGGAGTTTTCCTCTGAGGAATATCGGGAACTATCCATTCCCGCGTTACCTGAAGCTCCCAAAAAGAAGAAAAAAATCACTATAGATTCGCCGGGTTTATCAACAAATCTTTTAAAAATAATAAAGGAATTAGAGAGCCCCTCTGTAAGAGTCGTGCTGGTAAACTGTGATAGATGCAAAGAAGTCATTCCTATCCCTGTTCCGAAAGATTTTGTATTAAAATCAGAATTACCCGTTGTACCCGTGAGTTATGTACACATGAATAATGAAGATGATCAGCACTGCTTAACTATACACCTAGATCATGATTTCGATATAAGAAGGCAAAGATTATCGGATGTTATTCTTTCTAAGCAGGTTCTTCATGAGTGAAGGCGGGTATTCAAGGGTAATTTCATCTGAAATTCATTGATTCTACGCCCATTAAAATCAAGAGATGATTTTACTTGTTGATATTGGGCTAGATATTAATAATTATCAAAATATTATACTATGTAATTTCTAAACTTTCTCAAGAATGAAATTAATCGAAAGGTGAATTATAAATTTCGGGATATATTGGTAAAAAAATTCGCTTAGAACGGATCTTTAACAGGGAAACAAAACGAACTGTAATAGTACCCATGGATCACGGCTTAACTGAAGGACCATTATTGGGAATTGAAAATAATCTCGGAGAAATGGTCAATAAAATCGCAACAGGCGGAGCAAATGCGGTGTTAGGGCATATTGGAATTCCCCTTTATGCTCATAGGGGTTATGGTCCTGATATCGGATTAATCTTGCATCTTTCAGGTTCTACATCACTTAGTCCGGATTCGAATTATAAAGTGCTGGTAAATAATGTATTGGAAGCAGTAAAATTAGGAGCCGATGGAGTTTCGATTCATATAAATGTGGGTACAAAATCGGATCCCGCCATGCTCGAGATTCTGGGCAGGATTTCAAGAGAAGCGCGAGATTACGGAATGCCGCTATTAGCAATGATGTATCCTCGTGGAGAAAATATCAAGGATGAATATGATGTCGAAGTCGTTAAAATCGCTGCGAGAGTAGCTGCTGAATTAGGAGCCGATATTGTAAAAACAAATTGGACAGGTGATCCAGATTCTTTTAAAGAGGTAGTACGGGGATGCATGGCCCCAGTTATAATAGCAGGAGGGCAAAAGAAAGGAATTAAAGGCATCCTTGAAACTACAAAACAATCGATAGATGTGGGAGGAGCAGGCGTTGCTTATGGTAGAAATGTTTTCCAAGCTCAGGATCCAACGAAAGTTGTGAAAGCTCTTTACCTAATAGTTCATAAAAATTATGATGTAAATGAAGCAATAAAAGAATCCGGGCTATAAAATGAACATCTTAATCGAGGATAAAGTGACCATTGAAGATACCGTGTTTTATATTACTGCGGTGCAATTACATAAAAGTTACCTTCTTTTGATATCTGATCAAGAGGATTTGGGCATTGGTAGTGTAACGCTCGGAAGCCCGCCTTTTTCGCAAGATTCAAAGTCTGCATCAACATCCTTTGCTTTATTCGGAATCTCAAATTCCTTGATAAGTAAGGTGATATCCGAGAGAGCTTCTTTATTATTTAAAGCGCCCGTCCTGCTACTTTTATTTTTGAAATCAAAACCAAAAGAAGAAGACCTCATAAAACCGCTTGGGAATTATTTATCTAAGATTATAAGTGAAAAATTAGAGACGTAATCATTTATTCTATTAAATTTACAAATGCAGGGAGAGGGATTTGAACCCTCGTACTCCTATGAGACCGGATATCCCATAAATGATTGCACAAATCAACGGTTTTGAAATGTAATTGATCTTGAGTCCGGTTTATGGGAAAGCTCATTCCCAAAACAGTCCGGCACCGTTGACCAGGCTTGGTTATCCCTGCGATATAAAGGATATTATACGGTAAATTATGTATATTAATAATTTGAACTAATTAAAAGATTTTGAAAATATATATTTTTGAAATCTAGAAACGTGAATGGAGTAAGATTCGGAATAAAATTTAGGTGTCAAGAAAAATTGAAAATGTTCATCCCGTGAATAAAAACATCATTACAACCATCACACCTAACATCCCGAAGAGAAAGATCATCTGTAGCCTCCCTTTTTTTTTCTGTTTCTTTTGAGAAGTTAGATAATTATCTTTACATGTTTGACTGCAGAATTGTTTATCCGTTGCCATAGCCTTTCCGCAAATCGGACAATGACCATGTGGTCCCCATTTTTTTTTAATTTGATCTTTCCACGTCGATTTAGACATTATAACATCCTTGTTTTTTCAACTTGCTAGTATAATAAAACTTGGAAGATTAAAATAATTTATTATAATAGATTCTTAGTTCGAGATCTCAGTTCCAATAATACCGGAATCTCCCTTCCAATAATTTCGGAACTGTGTTAAATTTTCACCAGAGGCAATCAAGACGTTGAGATTGCTTCTCCTTAATATCTGCAGTGAGACGACATCAAAAATACGGTATTCACCCGCCATTGCTTGTTCATCCCCAAAATTATTTAAGATTAAATCCTGCAATTGATTATAATCAAGGTGCTCTATCAATTTTGCGGTTTTGTGCGTTTTCGGATCTTTATCGAATATTCCATCGACATCAGTGAGAATTACAAGTTGATCGGCTTTAATATATTCAGCAATCTCAGCAGCAACGGAAGTTGTGGATTGTCCGGGTTGTAAACCTCCCATGACCACGATTTTATTATATTGAAGGGCAATAGAAACATCTTCAACTGTTTTAGGAACAACAGGATAAGCATCTTCACCCAGATGAGTAATAATCAACTTAGCATTAATTCTTGAGATTTCAATCCCCATTATATCGCACATTGCTTCATTATCCGAACCATTCCGCACGCTATCAATGTAATCTCGAGCAATTATCCCTCCACCGCAAACAATAACAATCGATTTAAAGCCTTTTTTCTGTTTGATGATGTCGCAAAATTCTGTAAGTTTTTTTGTATTAATTTTTCTTTGCTTGGTGAATAATAGAGACCCTCCAATTTTTACGACAATGTTTTTCATAATAAATTATAATTGATTTTTCTTTTTAATAATATATATTAAAATTTCGATTATGCAAACCAGAACTTGACACATGAACTTCAATAAAAATCGAGTATCCGTTAAAATCCCTCATAGAATCTCGGGGTTTTTTGAAATCGTAGATAGTGAAGATAACAAGAGGATTACAAGTCCTGAGAGAATAGGATCCAGGGGTGCAGGTTTTAACCTTGATTCTCTTGGAACTACAACGGTATCCTATCGAAAAAATTCGAGTTTGAAGATAAATTCGTGCAAAGTTCATATAAATGGTGAAGAAAAAAACCATAAGGCAGGAACAACTAATTTTGTGTTTGATTGTATAAGAGAGCGCATTGCTAATAATACAATCGTGTCAATAAATCATGAATTCGATTTACCCGTAGGATGCGGTTATGGAGCAAGTGGTTCTGGGGCATTAGGAGCGATTTACGGATTAGATGCACTTTTTGGGCTGGGTTTAAGTCCGCGTGAAAAAGGAAGAATCGCTCACATAGCAGAAGTAGAGAATAAAACAGGTTTGGGAACAGTATGCGGTCAACTTAGCGGAGGCATGAGTATATTAATGGAACCAGGTTATCCTTGCACCTCCAAGCGTATTACAGTATCTCCAAAACTTAGAGTGGTATGCGGTACTTTTGGCTTGATCGAAACTAAATCTATTCTTTCTGATCCTGTTCTAAAAGAAAAAATAAATGATGCCGGAAAACGTGCGTTAAAAATGTTGGTAGCAACTCCCAATATAACAACGTTTTTAAAAGCTTCCATTAAATTTGTACAAGATTCCAATATTCTCGATCTTTTAAATTTGAATGACACTAGAGATTTAATGGATGATTTAAATAATGATAGTAAGATACTAGGTGCTAGTATGAATCAATTGGGACGATCGGTTTATGCATTTTGTAAGGAAGGAGATTTAAAAGAAGTAATCGAGCGATTTAAAACATACAAACCGAATGTTAAGATCTTCGATTCTGTTATAAATGATAAAGTATTCGATATCAAATTTGAATGATAAATCAACTATTCTCGTTAGTAGAGTTTAACGATCTCGATTTTAGCGTTGCTGCCTCTACTGCTCTTATTAATGTAGCTCTTAATTTAGCGGATTCAATTTCATGAATAGCGGTTATTGTTGTCCCTGCTGGAGTTGCAACCATGTCTTTTAATTCACCAGGATGCTTTGCAGTTTTCAACAATAATTTTGCTGCTCCTAAGCATGTTTGAGCAGCGAGTTTTTGAGCTACATCACGAGGTAAACCCATTTTAACTCCTCCATCAGCTAATGATTCTATAATTATGAATATATAAGCTGGACCGCTCCCTGATAAGCCGGTTACGGCATCGAGATGTTTTTCCTCTAATTCAACAACCATCCCTACGGCATCAAATAGTTTTTTCACAAAAGATAGTTCCTCCTCGCTAATAAACTCATTACGGGCAATTGCAGTAGCCGCCGATCCCACAAGTGCTGCAGTGTTTGTCATTATTCTTATCAATCCTATATCTTTACTTAGATAATTTTGGATGTGGTTAAGTGACACACCAGCAGCGATGGATATAACTGTTTGTTTTAGGGTTATTATAGGAGAGATTTCTTTTAATACGGAATTAATAACCTGAGGAATAACCGCAATTAAAATATATCTAGAAGTTTTTACGAGTTCTATATTATTATCAACAGCTTCTACATCAAATTCGATTGATCTTTCACTAAGCTTGTTTCTATCTACATCGTGAATGACAATCTTATGTTTAGGTAGCGTGTTTGTATCCAAGATTCTTTTTAACAGCGCTGAACCAATTTTGCCAACACCGATTATTCCTAAATCCTTTTCAAACATACTTTTAGTGTAATAATGTTGCTAAAAAAACTTTTGTTATTATTATTTGGATCAATGTTATTTAAAATACCAGTTTATGATTATTCAAAGATATCCTTCACGGATGTATCTATAATCTCACAATTTCTTATACCATAATCTTTCCAAAGGTTTAATTCCAGGACAATCTTGTTCTTAATGACTTCTACTCTTTGAAAATCATATTTTAAAAAAAAGGAAATGCCTTTTTGATACTTTTGAGGCAATTTAACGTATATAGATGCTACTTCCGCTTTATGATAAAATTTTAGAAATGTTTCCAGTAATTTTTTTCCGATACCCATTAATCTGTATTTCTCATGAACGTGAATTAGATATAATCTAATGCGAGGAACGATCATGTTCAAGGAATCAACTTTATGAATCTTTTTTTCAGCAATCAGAACTCCAATAAGGAGATTATTATAACGTGCTGTAAGAATAAAGTAATTACCTCCTGCTATGTCAATTTTTGAAGTGTCGAGTAATGCGGTTAGACTTGTTGCAGAAGTAGCCAATTCAAGTAAATCCTCTTTTGTTGCTATTCTTAGTTTAACGTTTGAACCAGAGGATTTGGAATCCATGAGCGTACACGTTATCTGTATAATTCATCCTGTAGTCTTTGTATGAGATAATCCTGTATCGTACCATTTGTTCGATCATAGCCTTCACAAACAACACTTCTTACACCAATAATATCGGGAGAGATTTGCTTGATTTTAGGAAGAGATTCCAATTTTAAGTTTCCGGCTAAAGCAACTCCTAAACCTTGTTGTTTGGATTGCTTAACGAATTCAACCAAGTTATCTATCGATAAGAAATCAAACAATTCTTTTCCATCTTTAATAAAGGTATCCAACATTGCTATATCAGACCCGGATTCAGCAGCGACTTTCGGAATAGATAAATAGGACAAGGATGAGTTCATTCTGGTATAATCCGCATAACCTGCGGCTACAACCTTAATGCTGTCATCATACTCTTTTACAGCTTTAACAACATTCTTCATCAAGTATATCCCTTGACTCTCATTCATGGGACCTTTCAAACCAACCTTAATGATATCCGCACCGGATATTGCTGCTCCGAGTGCTGCTAAGGATGCAGATCCAGGTAAGTTAGGAAAATCTCCAATTGTTGCACTCAGGAGTTGTTTTTCTCTGTCATTAATCATTTTTTTCATTTGTTTTATAATCCAAGGAAAATTGGCTCCGAGCGAACCCTCATCAGGATTTTTACAATCGATATAATCTACTCCACTATTTATTGTAATTTCAGCTTCCTTGAGATTTCGAGGACTAATAAGGAGTTTTATTTTTTTACTCATAACCATCTATCAATAATGTTAAAATTTTTAAAAAATTTTTTAGGAAGGATTATTAAGATTTCTATTTATTCGATATAAAAATTATGAATAATATAGTTATCTATTAATATTTATTGAAGACCCCTGAGATAGTTTGTTGCTCTGTTGCTCTTGACCACGTGAAAGATAGTGGGAAGCTAAACGTCCCAATTCATTATTATTCGACAAAAATAGCACTTATAATGGATTTTATAAACCATTCGAAAAAATCAACATATAAAAATTTAAATTAAATAATTATTATTAAGAATAAAAAAAGTTAGCTCTTATTATGTCGCCTAAACAAATAACAAAACTGGATATCACCGATGAAGTTTTTAAAGAACCGATAGAAGTCATAAAGCAGATCTCTTCGAACATAGAGGGGCTGAAATACACGAAAGTCATTCAAACATTTGTCATGGAAGACCGCAGATTAAATTTATCCTTAGAAAACCAAGGATCCAACTATTTTAAAGGTAAAGTAGTATGGATCGGAAATAAAAAAGATGATAGTGCAGGGACAATATTCTGTGTCGATACGAGATCGGAATTGAAGCAAATCAATCCCACCGCTGAGAACACCGAGAAGGTGATTTTGGATATAAAGAAAGAGACTATCCGGGTATTGACTGAGTCAAAAACGAAATGCGCAGTTTGTGGTAAAAATATTGAAATCTTCGATGAAGTCACGGGTTGTCCGAGATGTCAAGCAAAAGCGCATAAAGACCATTTAACAGATTGGGTAAGAATGAAACATTCTTGTCCGGTATGTAAGAAAGCACTTAATGTATCGGGCACGGGAGTAATATTTCTTGACTAAATTATTTTTGCATTCTTGAAAGTTCGTTTATATTAATACTTCCATCGTATAACGCCGTTCCGATTAGTATACCTGAAAATCCTTCTTGTTTATAAGCAATAACGTCCTGAATGTTTCTAATTCCTCCGCCAACTAAAATGTTACCCTTGAAACTTTCCCTTATTTGAAGATATTCGGGGGGAATTCCGCCAACTTTCTGGCCTACCCTGAATAAATCCAATAAAATAATGTCATCTACATGATTTCGTTCTAGTTCCTTTATTACCTCAAGCGGAGTAAGAGTTTTAAAGGATTCTATGCGCGTTAAAACCTTCCCATCATACATATCAATACTCAATAGTATTTGCTCAGAATCCAGGTATTTTTTACTTTCTCTTAATACTTCGATACTACTTAAAGTTTCTAAGCCAATAATTAGTTTTTCTAGTTTAAATTCGGCAAAATTTTGGATATCTTCAAACTCTTTAATTCCAGGATCTAGACAAATCTTTAGTAATGAATTGTTACAGAGTTCAGTAATAATAGAATAATTAGGGTTCCCGTGCATGATTGCGTCTAAATCAGCTACATAAAAAACTTCAAAATGATATTTCTTGTTCAAATCGTTTAAAATCTTTACCGGA